>SWCD01023135.1_pt1 | contig 44788 bp, 46 predicted proteins | sample 4693011 | NCBI WGS metagenome assembly SWCD01 (sample SAMN10267278, study PRJNA491770) | bioreactor metagenome | isolation source: DHS bioreactor inoculated with marine | place: Japan: Omine Ridge, Nankai Trough
TTTTTTTGGCGATAGGCCGGTCGGATAACGCGGGCATGAAGTATGTCGCCAGTTCCGATACGACAACTGCCGGCAAATATGTGGTTAATGTGACTCAACCGGCTACGCAAGGGAGTTTAAGCAACGCCGCGATTTCCGATCTGACCGTGACGGCAGGCGTCAATGACAGCTTCAGCATCCGGGTTGATGGCGTATTATCGGGGCAAATCAGTTTAACGGCCGGCGTTTATGCGACTGGTGCGGATCTGGCGGCTGAAATTCAATCCCGAATCAATGGCGATGCGGCTTTAAAAACCGGCGGCGTCAAGGCGCAGGTAACTTATGATACCGTTAATAATCGCTTCGATATCACGTCCAATGCCTATGGCTCGACATCCAGTGTCGATATCGTGACTTCAACGGCCGGAAGCTTGGGGTTGAATCCCGCTACCGGCATAGCCGGCACTGATGTCGCCGGTACGATTGGCGGACAGGTCGCCACGGGCAAAGGTCAGACGCTGACGGGAGCTAATGGTCTGGCGTTGTTTATTGACAGTGAAGCGAACGGCGATTTGGGCACGATTAATTTTTCCAGGGGCTTAATGGAGCGGCTCGATTCCATTTTAGGCGGATTGTTAAACAGTGACGGCGCATTAAACGCAAAAACGGCGGGCCTGCAAAAAAGCCTCGACTTGATCGGCAAGGAAAGGGACAGCCTGAATGCTAAAATGGCTAATCTCGAGGCTCGCTTGTTAAAACAGTTTAATGCCATGGATAGCTTGCTGGGGCGCTTTCAAAGCATAGGTTCGGCTTTAGGGCAGCAGTTGGCCGCGCTCCCGACCTATAATTCTTCAGATAAAAAATAATAGACAGGTAATAAAATGAACGCAGTGACTCATCGCGCAATGAATCAATACAAGCAGGTTGGAACTCAGATCAATGCCGACTCCGCCGATCCGCATCAACTGATCGTCATGTTGTTTGACGGCGCTCTGGAGCGGATTGCAATCGCTAAAGGCGCTATTTTTAGACAGGATATTGCCGAAAAAGGCCAAAAAATTGGTAGAGCCATTGCCATCATCGATGGACTAAGGGCGTCCCTGGATAAGGATAATGGCGGGGAAATTGCTGAAAACCTGGATGATTTATATGATTACATGCAGCGTCGATTGTTGGATGCCAATATCAACAGCGATGTTGAAATCCTGGATGAAGTCACCGGCCTGATCAAGGACGTCCGGGAAGCCTGGGTGGCCATTCCCCTTCAGGACAGATACGTGGGAAATTGATCAATGTCTCTGTCAATTCAGCAGAATAAACTAGCTGAAATCATTGATTTTACAGATAAAATGCTCGGTTATGCCAATGCGGGAGACTGGGAGTCGGTGGATGCCTTGCAACGCATCAGGGACGGCGTGATCACGGATTTTTTCTCCGATAGCGTAATAGTCGAGGCGGATTTTCTTGCCGAACAGATTCGCCATATTTTGAAGGTCGATAAGGAGATTATGGCCTTAGGTTGGTTGTATAGAAACGATCTGCAGGAGCAGCTAAGGAAAATCCAGCAAGGAAAAAGCGCCGTTAAAGCCTATTCGGCGCTGTAATCAATCTCAGGTCCTGTTCAGGATCAGTTCCAAAACCAGCTTACTGCCGAAATAAGCCAGAAGCAGCGATACAAAGCCGAGCAATGTCCACTTTATCGCTGTCTGGCCTCGCCAGCCGTGACGGCTGCGACCGATAAGCAGACCCGAAAAAATAAACCACGCCAGTATCGACAGCACGGTTTTATGAACCAAATGCTGGGCAAATAAATCCTCTATGAATATAAAGCCGCTGATCAACGAAATGGTCAGGAAGCTAACGCCGGCGCCGAGCATTTGAAACAGCAATGATTCCATTGTTTGCAATGGCGGCAATGACAGGATAAAACGTTTGGGCGGATGGCTTTTGAGCTGCTGGTCTTGAATGGCCAGCAATATCGCTTGCAAGGCGGCAATATTCAGCAGGCTGAAGGCGATGATGGACGTCAACACGTGGATGCCCATTTGCCAGCTGTGGGTTTGAAGAGGCCGCAGTTGCTCCTGAAAGCCCAGGTTCAGTCCGAGCATGATGGCGGCGAGCGGGAATATCGCGATGCCCAGTTTTTCGACCGGCTTGCTGAGCGTTGCTGTTAATAACAGCAGGGTAACAATCAGTGACACCATTGCGGCGGTGCTGATAAAACTGAAATTAAAGCCATGCTCATTGCGGAAGTCGATAAGGGTGTAAGCCAGATGGGCGAATGCGGCCCCCCAGGCCAGATAAAGCGGAGTCCGACTGATATCACCCCGGTGAAATTTTTGGACAATAAGCAGTGTGCTGCCCAAATAGGCACAGATAGAAAGGGCGGCGAGGACAGTAGCGTTCATTTGGCTGTGTTTTCTTGTGTTTAATGGGCCTTGCTGTCATTATCGCGACTAAAGCGCCCCGCCCAATCAAAATTCACTGAGCTTGATCGGGAGCGGCCGGTTAAATTTGCGCTTAGGAATGGGAATGAAACAAGACCCGCGATTGGGGCAGGATTTCTGTTCCTGTTCAACGACTGCATGGATGCAGGAGGTAGAGCAACGCATGGAGCAGTTGCCGAGGCGCGCAAACAGCCGCATGGCCAGCTATGTAGCTGTTTGCGCAACGCCGGTGATGAACGGAATGCCAAGCCAGTAGCGGGAGTTATAAAATTCACGTTCCTTAAGGGCTAATGTTTAATTTAATCAATATATTAAAAGCCGATACTTGTAGGGGTAATGTCATTACCCAGGACATAACAGCGAGTGGTGCAAAGGTCTCAATGGGTATGTTAATATAACCCGCTAAATAGTCCTAGCCCATTTGTGCTAGGCGGCGGTTTCCATGTAAATATTCAGCCCGGCATATTTTGATCTGACTGGATGGGCTTCGGTGAGGATTGAAGCGCCTTCCGCCCATAGAGAATCTGAATAATTACGTTCCCTTGATTACAGAATAAAGACACAGATATGTTTGATAATTTAACCGATCGATTAAGTAATACTCTTAAGAAAGTTAAGGGCCAAGGGCGGCTGACGGAAAGCAATATCAAGGAAACATTGCGCGAAGTGCGCATGGCGTTGCTTGAGGCTGATGTGGCCCTCCCGGTAGTGACGGATTTTATTGAACGTGTCAAGCAGGGCGCACTGGGCCAGGAAGTTCAGACCAGCCTTTCGCCGGGACAATCGCTGGTCAAGCTGGTTCAGGCTGAACTGGTCAAGGTGATGGGTGAGGCGAATGAGGGGCTTGACCTGAAAGCGGTTCCGCCGGCCGTCATTTTAATGGCGGGTCTGCAGGGTGCCGGTAAAACCACGACAGTTGCCAAACTGGGCCGTTGGCTGAAAGAAAATCAAAAGAAAAAAGTCGGCGTCGTCAGTGCCGACGTTTATCGACCTGCCGCTATCAAACAGCTACAGACGCTGGCCGATGACCTTTCCCTGGATTTCTTTGAAAGCGATATTTCCCAAAAACCGGTGGATATCGCAAAAAATGCAATCGAGGCGGCGAAGAAAAAATTCCTCGATGTCATTATTATCGATACCGCCGGCCGTCTGCATATCGATGACGAGATGATGGGCGAGATCAAGGAATTGCACGCGGCAATCGATCCGGTCGAAACCTTGTTCGTCGTCGACAGCATGACCGGCCAGGACGCGGCCAATACAGCCAAGGCCTTTAACGATGCGTTAACATTGACCGGCGTGATTCTGACTAAAGCCGACGGCGATGCGCGCGGCGGTGCGGCATTGTCCATCCGCCATATTACCGGCAAGCCTATCAAGTTCATCGGTGTGGGCGAGAAAACCAGCGCTTTGGAGCCGTTTTATCCTGATCGTCTGGCTTCCCGTATTTTGGGTATGGGCGATATGCTGGGTCTGATTGAAGAGATCGAGCAGAAAGTTGATAAGCAAAAAGCCGAAAAGCTGGTCAAGAAGATACAGAAAGGCAAGAGCTTTGATCTTGAGGATTTTCGTGAGCAGCTGCAACAGATGCATAGCATGGGCGGAGTCGGCTCCATGCTGGACAAGTTGCCCGGTATGAGCAGTATTCCGCAGGAAATGAAGGACAAGGTTAACGATAAGGAACTGGGGCGCCAGATCGCCGTGATAAATTCCATGACCATGCAAGAACGTCGTTTTCCTGATTTGATTAAAGGCAATCGTAAGAAACGTATTGCGGACGGCTGCGGGCAGCAATTGCATGACGTTAATCGAATTCTGAAGCAATTCAAAATGATGGAAAAAATGATGAAGCGTTTCAAAAAAGGCAATATAACCAATATGATGCGCGGTATGAAAAGCAATCTTCGCGGTATGAGAATGTAGTTTTTATCGGCCATCGGCGCTTCAGTTGACAGCTTTTTTTGCATAGATGCCGATGGCCGCTTAACGTTTTTTACAGCCTCTTAAGCGATGTCATGAACTCATGAATGAATTTATTCTTCACTTATGTCGAAAATCGCGTAAAATAGGCGGATTAAATTTTGACTAAATGTTTTTGAGGAACTTAAATGGTAACCATTCGTCTTGCTAGAAGCGGCGCAAAAAACCGTCCTTTTTATCATGTGATTGTGACTGATAGCAGAAACAGCCGTGATGGCCGTTATATTGAACGGCTTGGTTTTTTTAATCCTGTAGCTCGCGGCAATGAAGAAAGATTGCGTCTGGATTGCGCCCGTGTCGAATATTGGAAAGCTCATGGCGCGCAACCTTCTGACCGTGTTGCAAAGTTGATTAAAGACGCACAGAAAGCGGCTGCATAATCTGAATTTGTCAGCGCGGGAAGATATAAACGTTGGCAAGATTTCCGGCGTTTTCGGGATAAAAGGATGGGTTAAGGTCTTTTCTTTTACCGATCCGAGAGAAAATATTTTAAATTATTCTCCGTGGTTGCTGAAAAAAGGTAGCGAGACAAGGCAGCTTGCTGTTACTGACGGTAGTTTGCACGGCAAGGCGGTAGTCGCTCAACTTGACGGTGTCAATGATAGGGATCAGGCTGCTGGTCTTATCGGATGGGATATTTTTATAATCCATGAGCAATTGCCGGCGGCGACGGAAGGCGAATATTACTGGTCCGATTTGATCGGATTGAAGGTTGAAACCGTCGAGGGCGTCCAGTTGGGCGAGGTCGGCAGTCTGCTGGAAACCGGTGCGAATGACGTAATGATCGTTCAGGGTGAGCGAGAGCGGGCAATTCCCTTTTTACAGGGGCAGACCATAATTAATATTGACTTGGATGCCGGCATGATAATTGTCGATTGGGATCCGGAATTTTAATTATGCAGTATGCGCTTTGATGTCGTAACACTATTCCCGGACATGGTGACCGCAGCGGCCGGTTACGGTGTCACAGGACGGGCTATTGAGCGTGGCATCGTGCACCTGTCAGTCTGGAACCCGCGTGATTATACGCACGACCGGCATAGAACGGTCGATGACCGGCCTTACGGGGGCGGTCCCGGTATGGTCATGAAATACCAGCCGTTGCATGATGCGGTTTGTGATGCTAAACAGGCTGGCACCGGAGCCGCCAAAGTCGTTTATTTGAGCCCGCAGGGCAAACCGATAACGCAGGCTTTGCTGTCGGAAGCTTGTGATGTTTCTCAATTGATTTTAGTGGCAGGGCGTTACGAGGGAATCGATGAGCGCTTTGTTGAGTTGGTTTGTGATGATGAATGGTCTATCGGCGACTATGTCATCAGCGGCGGTGAACTGGCGGCACTGATAGTGGTCGATGCGGTAACCCGTTTATTGCCCGGCGTGCTCGGGGACGAGGATTCCGCGCAGCAGGACTCTCATATGAATGGCCTGCTGGATTATCCGCATTATACGCGGCCGGAACAGCTGGAAGGACATGCGGTGCCGGCGGTTTTACTGGGCGGCAACCATGCGGATATAGACCGCTGGCGTATGAAGCAGGCTTTGGGAAGAACGTGGCGGAGACGGCCGGATTTATTGAAAAAAAAGAATTTAAACGCAGAGCAGGAAAAACTGCTTAACGAATTTAAAATTGAAGTTGATGTTAAATAGGGTGTGGCAATGAGCAATATTATTGATGTATTGGAAGCAGAACAGCTGAAACAGATTCCTGACTTTGGTCCAGGCGACACAGTTGTTGTACAGGTTAGGGTAAAAGAAGGTGAGCGTGAAAGAATTCAGGCTTTTGAAGGCATTGTGATTGCGAAACGCAATCGCGGATTAAACTCCGCTTTCACAGTAAGAAAAATTTCTCACGGTACAGGCGTCGAACGTGTTTTTCAAACTCATAGCCCTATGATCAGCGAGATCACTGTTAAACGTCGCGGTGATGTGCGGCGCGCTAAATTGTACTACTTGCGTGATCTGACCGGTAAAGCGGCTCGTATCAAAGAAAAACTTTGATCGGTTTTTTGATGCGCATGTAAAAAAGGCAGCTATGAGCTGCCTTTTTTATGTCTGGGATATCGCGCTTATGGCTATTATAGGGCCGGATTCATTCGGCCTGGGCAGAGGATCATTTAACCAATCCGGAATTATTACCATGCCATTCGTCATTCATTGGGTTGAAAATTGTTCGGGGCCTGAGACGGTGTTCAAGATTCAAACACCCGCCGGCAATCTGGTCTTATTCGCTCGAGGCGATGTTTTGTTCAAGACGGACTGGGAGTTTGCCGGAGATCCGTTCCAAATTGTTACTGGTGAGCATGATATACAGCGGCAATTAAACCAGTATTGGCTGACTCCGGAAAAACCCATCCACCTGAAGCTGTTAAAGCAGGGCAGCGATTATAGAAACAAGGTCTGGGCGGAGCTCTGCCGCATACCATTCGGCGCAACGATCACTTATTCGGCGCTGGCCCGCAGAATAGGATCGGCTGCGCGAGCTGTCGGTAATGCCTGTCGGGATAATCCTTTTCCGTTGATTATTCCCTGTCACCGGGTGGTGTCCGTATCCGGGATGGGCGGTTATGCCGGGAAAACAGACGGGGATTTCATGACCATAAAAGCCAGGTTACTGGATTTTGAAGCGGCCTACAAAAAATGAACGCGGCAGCAGGCTTTATCGATCAGTTTCTGGATGCGGTCTGGGTAGAGCAAGGCCTGAGCGAAAATACGTTGTCGGCCTATGGCAGTGATTTGAAAATTTTTGCTCAATGGCTGGCGGGGAAGTCCATATTGGATGTCGACGGCAGCGATATATCAAGGTTTTTGGCAAGCCGCTATAAAGATGGCATAGGCAACCGGTCGTCGGCGCGTATTCTGTCCAGTCTGAGGCGGTTTTATGGTTATTATCTCAGGGAAAACCGTATCACAGTCGATCCGACCGCGCTGATAGAATCGCCGCACATCGGCCAGCCATTGCCGACATCGCTGTCCGAAAACGACGTCGAATTGTTGCTGAATGCACCTGAAGTAACAAATGCGCTCGGGTTCAGGGATAAAGCCATGCTGGAAATGCTTTATGCCACGGGACTTAGGGTATCGGAGCTGGTCAATTTGAAGTTTGAGCAGGTCAGCTTCAGGCAGGGCGTGGTCAGAATTACCGGCAAAGGCAATAAGGAGCGGCTGGTGCCGGTCGGTGAAGAGGCAATGAGCTGGCTGGAAGACTATATGAGCCAGGCGCGGAAAAGCCTTCTGGGAGAGCGTCAGTGCGATTATCTGTTCGTGACCAACCGTGCCACCGGCATGACGCGGCAGGCCTTCTGGCACATCATCAAGCGCCATGCCAAAAAAGCCGGCATTAATAAAGAGCTGTCACCGCATACGCTCAGGCATGCCTTCGCGACGCATCTATTGAACCATGGCGCGGATTTACGTGTCGTGCAACTCTTGCTGGGGCATTCCGATTTATCCACTACACAGATCTACACGCATATCGCCCGCGAAAGATTAAAAGATTTACATTCAAAATTTCATCCAAGAGGATAGTTAACATGGCACAAAATATTCACCCGACTGCCTATATTGCACCGGATGTATCATTACCGGAAGATATAACGGTAGGCCCGTTCGCCGTTATTGAATCGGGTGTGGAGTTGGGGCGGGCTTGTCAGATCGGCGCGCATGCCGTTGTGCACCAATATGTGAAAATGGGCGAGGGCAATATCCTGCACCCGCATGCCGTTCTGGGCGGGCTGCCGCAGGATGTCAGCTTTAAACCCGAAACGGTTTCCTGGCTGATAATCGGCGACAACAATCATTTTAGAGAAGGGTTTACAGCGCACCGCGCTTCCAAGGAAAACGGCGAGACGCGCATAGGCTCGGGTTGTTTCTTTATGAATAACAGCCATGTCGCGCACGATTGCAAAATCGGCGATTATACTATCTTCGCCAATAATGTCGCCATCGGTGGCCATGTTGAAGTCGGCGACAGGGTTTTCATGGGCGGGGGCGTTGTCGTGCACCAGTTCTGCCGGGTCGGTTCGTATGCGATTGTGCAGGGCACGACAGGTCTTAATATGGATGTTATCCCTTTTATGCTGGTCGGCGGACGTCCTGCCCGGCATTATAAGCTGAATTCGGTCGGCTTAAGGCGGGCCGGCATTACCGGCGACCGCTATAACGTGCTTTCAGCGGCATTCCGCTTGTTGAAAAACAAACAAAGTCTGGATTCGCTGGAAGAAACCGAAGAGTTGAAGCAATTGAAGGACTGGCTGGCTGTTAAATCCAAACGCGGCTTGCATGGGTTTATCGATATTTCCGCTTAGGATTCGGCTAAAAATGACCTCCGATATCCCTTCAGGTTAAGGCCATTTCCGGCCAATGGCCGTCCCCGTGGAAGCGATGCCCGCATCGCTTCCACCATTGTTACCCACATTTAAAACCAGGCCATTATTCAATGCCTAATCCTTAGTTTCATTATGCCAGTGCGCATAACCAACCTTGTCGGGTCTGGCGCATTCGGATCTGTTATCATAACCGGTTCAATGGCGGCATTCCCGCGGCCATTCGCGTTAATAAAGAGCCTTTGTGAACACTGTTGAATTCTCAGCTTTACCGTTAAACCCCGCCCTGCTTGATAATATTGAATCCCTCGGTTACAGCCAATTAACCCCGATCCAGGCAGCAAGCCTGCCGCTTATTCTTGAAGGCAAGGATGTCATCGCGCAGGCCAAGACGGGTAGCGGCAAGACGGCTGCTTTCGGTATTGGCCTGCTGTCGCGATTGGATCCGAGCAGTTTCAGAGTGCAGGCGTTGGTGATTTGCCCAACCCGGGAACTGGCCGACCAGGTATGCAAGGAAATCCGCAGGCTGGCCCGCTTTACTCAGAATATCAAGGTACAGGCCTTGTGCGGCGGCGTGCCGTTTGGGCCGCAGGTCGGTTCGCTGGAGCATGGCGTGCATATTGTTGTCGGCACGCCCGGGCGATTGCAGGAGCATCTGCGCAAAGGCAGTCTGCGCTTAAGCAATCTCAAGATGCTGGTGCTGGATGAGGCGGACCGGATGCTGGATATGGGCTTTGCAGAGGCCATTGCCGATGTCATTTCCTATACGCCGAATCACAAACAAACCATGCTGTTTTCCGCCACTTATTCCGACCCGATACGGGAAATGAGCCGGCATTATCAGTATAAGCCTGTGACGGTCAGTGTCGAGGCTCATCATCTTGACAGCGATATCGAGCAGCGCTTTTACCAGACAGCGAAAGCGCGCAGAGCCCATGCGCTGGGCTATCTTCTGGCCTACCATCGGCCTGAATCGACAGTGGTTTTCTGCAATACCAAAAAAGACTGCCAGAACCTGGCTAGTGAGCTTCAGGCAAGCGGCTTTTCCGTTCAGTGTCTGCATGGCGACCTGGAGCAAAAGGACCGGGACAAGGTCTTAGTGCGCTTTGCCAATAAAAGCTGTTCCATCCTGGTGGCCACCGACGTGGCCGCCCGCGGCCTGGATATCAAGGATCTGCAAGCGGTAATCAATTATGAACTGCCTTGGGACCCTGAAGTGTATGTGCACCGGATCGGACGTACCGGGCGTGCCGGGAAAAAAGGTCTGGCGCTCAGTTTATGCACGGAACAGGAAGCCGTGCGGGTAAAAGCCATTGAGGATTACCAGAATGCACCGGCGATTTGGGATGAAGTGGCGCCTTTTCAGATGCGGCACGAACATCGGTTCGAGCCGCCCATGGTGACATTGCATATAGACGGAGGGCGCAAGAATAAAGTGCGTCCGGGCGATATTCTGGGGGCATTAACCGGCGAGGCAGGCCTGGCGGGCAGCGAAGTCGGCAAGATTGACATTTTTGATCTGCAATCGTTTGTCGCTGTCAAACGAGGCAGCGTTGACAAGGCGCTGGCGCGATTAAAGGCAGGAAAGATAAAAGGGCGCGGTTTTAAGGTGCGTAAAGCCAGTTGAGAGGCCCGCGGATTGGGACGGCAGGCCGGGGTTTCGCTAAAGCGTCAGCCCGGCCGGCATAAATCCTGATTTCGCCCGAAAGTCAGGCGGCTGTTTAACCCAATCCCAAGCGTATGGACGCGACTGCCAAAAGTCACGCCGCCCGTTGAAAGTCAGGCGCGGCTTCTGGCTTGGAATTGTCCTTTACTCTGTGTGCTTGACGGTCGGCGCGGCGGATTTGAATTTCTGCCGGGGCGCGCTCCGCGCGGTTTTGCAGGCGGTTCGGGGGGCGCGACTTCGGACGCTTCAAAGCCGGCAATCTGTTCGCGTTTGATAGGCTTGCCGATCAGTTTCTCAATAAGCCGCAGGGCGCTGTACTCGTCATGCGAGACTAATGAGACCGCTTGGCCTTCCTCGCCGGCCCGCCCGGTACGTCCGATTCTGTGCACATAATCGGCCGGCGCGCGGGGCAGTTCAAAATTGACTACGTGCGGCAGCAGCGCAATATCGATGCCGCGTGCCGCCACATCGGTCGCTACCAGCACGCGCAGTTCACCGGCTTTAAAGCCCGCCAGTGCGCTGGTTCTGGCGCCCTGACTCTTGTTGCCATGAATGGCGGCGGCTTTGATATCGGTTTTGTTGAGCTTTTCGGTCAATCTATTGGCGCCATGTTTGGTGCTGGTAAACACGAGCACTTGCCGCCAGTCGTTTTCTTTTATCAAACGGCAGAGCAGTTCCGCTTTCTGGGGTTTGTTGACGGTGTAGACGATTTGTTCAACCAGTTCGGCGGCAGTATTGCGCGGCGCCACTTCGATTTTTACGGGATTGACCAGAAGACCGGTCGTGAGCTTGCGGATATCGTCGGAAAAGGTTGCCGAAAACAGCAGGTTTTGCCGTTTTTTCGGCAGCAGTGCAATGATCTTGCGGATATCGCGAATAAAGCCCATGTCCAGCATGCGGTCGGCTTCATCGAGCACCAGCGTTTCGACTTTATCCAGTTTGACCGCATTCTGGTTGACCAGGTCCAGCAGTCGGCCCGGCGTCGCCACCAGCACATCCACGCCGCCCCTTAAACGCATCATTTGCGGATTGATTTTAACGCCGCCGAAAACGACTTCCGACTTCAGGCGCGGATGCAGGTGCGCGCCGTACTTGGCGACAGACTCGCCGACCTGGGCGGCAAGTTCCCGGGTCGGGGTCAATATCAACACTCTTATCGGCCGGTTGGCGCCATAAGACTTCTCTGATAAGCGGTGCAGGATGGGTAACGTAAATCCTGCGGTTTTTCCGGTGCCGGTTTGCGCGGCGGCCAGAAGATCGTGGCCTTTCAGTACCGCAGGAATGGCCTGTGACTGAATCGGCGAGGGTCGGGTATAGCCGGCCTCGGCAATGGCGCGCAATAGTGGATCGGATAAGCCGAGAGTGGAAAATGACATAGTAAAAGTCTCAATAGAGGGCTGATAGTGATATGAGTCTTGCAGCCTGGGTAAAGGGGATAATTCTAATAAAAACGCGTCAAGATAATGATGATTGCAGTCAACTTGTTCTCGACGTTTCGAGTGACGGGGTTAATGACGTATCGTTACGGTGATACTCGTGGTGTTAATGGCGCCCCGAGGCGGATTTGAACCACCGGCCTGTCCCTTAGGAGGGGACCGCTCTATCCAACTGAGCTATCGGGGCAAAATAAAAACGATTTTACCATAAGCGGAGGATTTAATGCTTTTTTGTTCTCGTTCCAGGATAAAAAGGTAATGCTCGAAGCCTTCCTGTGACGGATTAGCGGATTTCCACACCCGTTTATTGTCAAGGGTGAAGGATTATACCGAAATCAAAGGGCGGGTAAAATTATCACTTCGGGTTGAGCCGTCCGGGCCATAGGTCATGGTGGTCTGGGACTTGCCTTTGAGAATATGCAGCGAGCGGTTGGTATGGCGGGCCAGGAGTTCGATGCTGGCGCCGTTCTGTTCGTTCAGAGCCCGGCATTCGGCGCAAAAGGACATCAGTTTCGCCCAATTGCCGGTTAATTCGACGTTTGAGAGTCCCGCTGCCTCGGTGCGTTGAAAATAAGCCTGGACGCCGTCCTGATGATTGGGCAGTTGTTCGGTAGCCAGTACCTGGCCCAGTTGTTGGCTGAATTGCTCCAGTTGGGCGACCAGTTGTCTCTTGTTGGCGGCTATCGTGTCGATCAGTTCAGCGTCCTGGATATGCTTTAACGCTTCGGTTTCCTGGGTCAGTTGCTGATGCAGTTGTTCGGCCAACTGCAGGGCATTTAGGATCAGTTTTTCCATGATGGGAAAAGTTTGTTCTATCAGGCTCATGTGCTGTTCTCGGGCGGCAGTAATTTTTCAAACTGAATTAGTTTTTCGGCAATTTTCTCGGCATCGATCGAGTAACTGCCGTCGGCAAGCGCTTTCTTTACCGCCGCGACGCGCTCCATGTCCACGGCTGATGTTGATGATGCAAAGGCCTTTTTTATTTCCTGCGTGGCGGCCGTGATCGCAATACTATCAACTTTTCCGGGCGCCTGGGCGCTTGCTTGCTTGGGCGCCCCGGCTTCGGTTTTAGATGCTGTTTTGGGCGAGGACGGGGGATGCGCTCTGCCCGTGATTGATTCGATAGCCATGTCAAGTTTCTCCGGATTCTGTATCTGCAACTGTTATCGGCGCAATAGTATAAAACTTTAATATTTAATGGGCCGGATTTAATGATTGACGGAGACCCGTCCCGGCTCGATAACGGTAGCACGGATAATGCGTCCGGAATTCTGATTCTTGACCCGGATCAGCTGGCCCTTGATGCCGTCCATCATGGCCTGGCCGTTCATGCGTATGTCAAAAGACGGCTGTGTGGCGCTGATGATGACTTTGTCGCCTCTCTTGATGAGTTTGGGTTCAACAAAATTTTTCGCGTTGAGCACGGCACCGGCCGGCATATGGCGTAATGCCTGTTTGTTTTCAATCTGTTCCGGTTGCGTGACAAAATTCTCGTTGAGCCGGGAAACGTCTCTTTTCTCGAACGACAAGTGCCCGCGGGTAATGATCTCATCCCGTTGCACCGGCTGGGTCAAGACCAGGATGCGCTGATAAACCTTGATCACGGCCGCGACGAAAATAGACCATTTTTTATCGGCATTGCAGCGCACGCCGATTGAATTCCGGCCCGGCTTTATGACGTCGGCCGTGGTGAAAGTCTCCAGCGGCTCGGTACAGGCCGGCAATTGCAACAGGTTGTCGAGCGGCAACAGCTCGACCTCGTATTCGGCCTCGGTGTTTATATGCCGGGCAATATGATCGTTGACGAGCCCATAAATGGACTCGTGCGATTGAAACGACTCGGCCGCTTGGCCGGGTGTCACTAGTGCAAGGGCCAGGGTCAACGTGGCCGTTATATTTTTAAACATAATTAAGCGTCGGATTCATGACTTAAACAGGAATTAAGCAGGATTGATGCCAAGTAAGAACCTGTATTTTCCCAGCTTCGCTGGCCGGGCGCGGCAATTTATTGACGCCGTCTCTTTTCGGTTCGATTCCTTATATATATGGCTGCTGCAGGGCGGCCATTTTTTGCCGGGTAGCCTGTTTTTTTAATGCCCAGGCCGTCCGGAGATGAATATAGTCGCCGAAAGCCAATTATTATCTTTATGATTTGATTGAATTAATTGCTTCTTGGTATGTGTTGTGCTTTGGTATTAAGGCAAGCAATTGGAGGTAACGATATGGCTATAAATTTTGATAAGGCGCTCGGCATTCATCCTCAGGCATTGGCTTTGCGGGAAAGGCGTGCCGAAATACTGGCCGCCAATCTGGTCAATGCCGATACACCGGGATACAAAGCCCGCGATCTGGACTTTCAGTCGATTTTGAATCAAAGCATGCCGTCACATCCGGTGATGGAGCGTACCCAGCCGGGACATTTCGCCCCCGGGCAGCAATTGTTGGGCGCGCAGTTGCTGTATCGCAATCCCAATCAGGTTGCCCTGGACGGCAATACCGTCGAGGCTCATGTCGAGCAGGCCAAATACGCCGAAAATGCGGTGCAGTATCAGGCCAGCCTGGAGTTCATCAACAAGAAATTCTCGGGCTTGATGTTGGCCCTGAAAGGAGAATAAACATGTCGTCTTTTCGCATATTCGATATCGCCGGCAGCGGCATGAATGCGCAGTCGTTAAGGCTGAATCTGGTCGCCAGCAATATATCGAACGCCAACAGCGTCAGCAGCAGTACCGATCAGGTTTACAAATCCAGGCAGCCAGTGTTCGCGGCCGAGCTGAAAAATGCCCTGGACCAGAACGATGGCGCCAGCAAGGTCAACGTGCTGGGCGTGGTCGAGAGCCAGGCGCCGGCGGTCATGGAATACGCGCCGCATCATCCCATGGCGGATCAAAACGGTTACATCTACAAGCCCAACGTCAATACGGTCGAGGAAATGGCCAATATGATGTCGGCCTCGCGTTCCTACCAGAACAACGTGGAAGTCTTGAATACGGCCAAGCAGTTGATGTTGCAGACATTGAGAATGGGACAGTAAAGGAGAATAGCACATGGGTATCGGAATAGACACGATCAAGGCCTTGGGCCTGTCCGGCGCGGAACCGGCGCCGGCAAAAAAACAGGCGCTGGGCCAGGAGGAGTTTCTGAAGCTGATGACCACCCAGCTTACACATCAGGACCCGTCAAAACCGATGGAAAATGGCGACTTCCTGGCGCAAATGGCGCAGTTCGGGACGGTCTCGGGGATTCAGGATCTCCAGAGCTCGTTTAAAAGCTTCGCCGAATCGATCAGCTCGGACCAGGCGTTGCAGGCCTCCAGTCTGGTCGGCCGATGGGTTTCTGCGCCGTCCAGCCAGGGCTTGCTGTCCGCCGGCGGCGACATCAAAGGCCAGCTGGAACTGACCGGCAGTTCAGCGAATGTGGCGGTAAAGATCGTCGATGCCAGCACCGGCGAAACCATCAGAAACCTGTCGCTGGGCAGCCATTCGCAAGGTACGGTGCCATTTGTCTGGGATGGCATGGCCGAGGACGGCCTGCCGGCGAATCCGGGCGTTTATAAAATCGAGGCGACCGGGACGATTGACGGCAAGAATACGGCTTTGGCCACGCAGGTTTATTCGAAAGTAGACAGTGTCGTGCTGGGAAATGCCCAGCAGGCCATGCGCGTCAACCTGCAGGGGTTGGGCGCGGTCGATTTTAATCAGATTAAGCAGATTTTGTAGGATTGGAGAGCAAAAATGACTTTTTTTACGGCAATCAGTGGCTTGAATGCGGCCTCTAAAAATTTAGCGGTAACGGGAAACAACATCGCCAATGCCAACACGACCGGATTCAAGCAATCGCGGGCGGAATTCGCCGATGTCTATGCGTCCAGTGTCGGCGGCGTCAGTAAAACCCAGCCCGGAACAGGGGTGCGTGTCACCAACGTTGCCCAACAATTTTCGCAAGGCAACATCAATGCCACGGGCAATAACCTGGACCTGGCGATTAGCGGCGAAGGCTTTTTCTCGCTCGGCACCGATGCGACATCCGATCAGCCCTCCATTTACACGCGCTCCGGTGAATTCAAGCTGGATAAGGATGGCTATGTCGTGAACAATCAGGGCAATTTTTTGATGGCATTCAAGCCGAACGGCACGACCGTCGCCGACGGCTTCAGCTCGGGCGTTTTTCAACCGCTGCGAGTCAATGCCGAGCAGGGCTCGCCCGTTGCCTCCTCGGCGCTGGCTGTCAGCGCCAACTTACAATCGACGCAGACGACGCCGGTCAGCTCGCCGGTCGATCCCACTAATCCCGATTCCTATAATCATGAGTCATCGATGACGATCTATGACTCACAAGGCAATTCCCATATCGCCAGCACTTATTATGTCAGCCAGAGCCCCGGCACGCCCAACACCTGGGAAGCGTATCTGTTTATCGACGGCAAGCCATTTAATGTGGACGGCTCACTTGCCACCCTGCCTCTGGACGGCAGCCAGACATCGATAACGATGACTTTCGATACGGCCGGAAAACTGACTGCGCCGCTCGGGCAGACCTCTTATGGCGCCATAGCGTCCACCGACATAGATTCCAACCTGAATGTCGATGATTTGGCGTTTTCCGTGGATTTTACCGGCACGACCCAGTTCAGCAGCGTGTTCTCGGTCAATAATCTGGCGCAAGACGGCTTGCCTGCAGGCAATCTGACCGGCATCAGCGTCAGCGATGAAGGCATCGTATTCGCACGATTCAGCAATGGCGGCTCGACGCCTCTAGGCAAGGTCGCGCTGTCGCGCTTCGCCAATCCACAAGGCTTGACCAAACTGGGCGACTCGACCTGGGCGCAAAGCGCCGATTCCGGCGAGCGGGTTCCGGGCGAGCCGGGAAAAGGCAGCTTCGGCACCATTCAGTCAGGTTCGGTAGAGGCTTCCAACGTCGACCTGTCCGAGCAGCTGGTCAACCTCATCATTGGCCAACAGGCTTATCAGGCCAATGCCCAATCCATTTCGACCGAAAATACCATTACCCAGGCGATCTTGAATATCCGTTAAACACTAGGGTAGGGGAGCCGTTATGGACAAAAGCCTGTATATCGCCATGAGCGGCGCCAAGCAGACGCTGCTGGCGCAAACGACCAACGCCAATAATTTGGCGAATACCCAGACCACGGGATTCAAGTCCGACCTGGAGCAGTTCCGAAGCCAGCCGGTGTTCGGCGCGGGTTTCCCGACGCGCGTCTATGCCATGACCGAGCGTCCGGGAACCGATCTGTCGGCCGGCGCCATGCAGACCACGGGACGCGAACTGGATGTGGCGATAGAAGGCGAGGGCTGGCTGGCCGTCCAGAGCGCCAGCGGCAAGGAAGCCTATACCCGGGCCGGGGACCTGCGCGTGACACCCGAAGGCATGCTGCAGACCGGCGCCGGTCTGCCGGTTCTGGGCCAGGACGGGCCGATCGCCATTCCGCCGTCGCAAAAACTGACCATAGGCAAGGACGGCACGCTCAGCATAATCCCCCTGGGCGCCAATGCCAGCGCCATGGTCGAGCTTGATCGCATCAAGCTGGTCAAGCCGGCGCCTGACAATCTCGAGAAGCAGGCCGACGGCCTGTTGTATATCAAGGACGGCACGGCACCCGAGGCCAGCGCCGAGGTCAGCCTGGTGCAGGGCGTCCTGGAAGGCAGCAATGTCAATGCGATTGCTGCCATGGTGGACATGATCGAGCTGGCCAAGAATTTTGAATTGCAAACCAAGGTGATGAAAAACGCCGACGACAACGCCGCCGTCAGCGCCAAACTGATGCAGATGGCATGAACAATGCATTAACTCGGATAGAACAAAATATTGTCACTTAGGAGACTATCATGACTGAACGCGCATTATGGGTCGCCAAATCCGGTCTGGACGCCCAGCAGACCCGCATGGCGGTCATCGCCAACAACCTGGCCAACGTCAATACCACGGGCTTCAAGAAATCCCGGCCCATCTTCGAAGACTTGATTTATCAAAACGTCAGACAGGTCGGCGCTCAGTCCACCCAGAACACGCAACTGCCGACCGGCTTGCAACTGGGCACCGGCGTCAGGACCGTCGCCACCGAGAAACTGCATACGCAGGGCAATATTCAGCAGACCGAAAATTCGCTCGATGTTGCCGTCAATGGCCGGGGCTTTCTGCAGATCCTGATGCCGAACGGCGATATCAATTATACGCGCGACGGCTCGTTAAAGCTGGACTCCCTGGGCCAGCTCGTGACCTCGGGCGGTTTGATGCTGGAGCCGGCCATTACCGTGCCCGAGGACGCGATCAGCATCACCATCGGCCGGGACGGGACCGTATCGGCCCTGCAGCCCGGCAATGCCACGCCGGTCGAGCTGGGGCAAATCCAGCTGGCCGATTTCATCAATCCGACCGGCCTTGAACCGGTCGGCGAAAACCTGTACCGCGAATCGGTCGCCAGCGGCACGCCCATCATCGGCACGCCCGGCGAGGATGAATTCGGCACGTTATTGCAGGGCTCGCTGGAGACCTCTAATGTCAACGTGGTTGAGGAACTGGTCAGCATGATCGAGACGCAGCGGGCCTACGAAATGAATTCCAAGGCGATTTCGACCACCGATCAGATGCTGTCCTTTGTGACGCAACAACTGTAGACAGGTGCGTGAGATGAGACAAAAAATCCAGCTGATCGCAGCCGTTCTGACGCTGCTGCCGGCCTGTTCGCCGTTGCCGCCCAGGGATCCGGCCTTTGCCCCGGTGCAGCCGGCCGATTTAAGGCCGCCGGTGCAGAATACCGGCGGCATTTATCAGGCCGGATACGACATGCGCCTGTTCGAGGACTATAAGGCCATGCGGGTCGGCGATATTCTGACGATCAGGCTGACGGAACGGACGCAGGCGAAAAAGAAAGCCGATCTCGATACCAAGAAGGATACGCGCATGAGCGGTTCGGTGCCGTACCTGTTCGGCATGGCGGCCGAGTCGCTGCTGGGCAGCGACATGAAAACCGAAGTGGATTTTGCCACCGAATTCGAAGGCGAGGGCGGCGCGAATCAGAGCAACAGCCTGAGCGGCGATATTTCGGTGACGGTCGTGGAAGTGCTGCCGAACGGTAATTTAAAGGTGCGCGGCGAGAAACGCGTGACCTTGAACCAGGGCGATGAGTATGTCAGGTTGTCGGGCATCGTCAGGCCGGTCGATATCGATACCGCCAATACCATCTCGTCGGACAAGGTCGCCGATGCGACTATTATGTATACCGGCAGCGGCGCCATGGCGGACGCCAGCAGGATCGGCTGGTTTTCACGCATACTGCAGAGCCCCTGGTTCCCATTCTAAGCGGACGGGCGATTATGAAGCTAATAAAAACCATTTCTCTGACGCTGCTGGCCTTGTCCTGCACGGCGCCGGCCTGGGCCGAGCGCATCAAGGATATTGCCGCTATCGAGGGCGTTCGGGTTAACCAGCTGATCGGTTACGGCCTGGTCGTCGGCCTCGATAAATCCGGCGATAAAACCCGGTTTACCGGCCAAAGCGTGCGCAGTATGCTGGCGCGTCTGGGGCTGACCCTGCCGCCCGGCATCGATCCCAAAGCCAAGAATATCGCCGCCGTGGCTGTTTCGGCGGAGCTGCCGCCATTCGCCAAGCCCGGCCAGCAGATCGATGTGACCGTGTCCTCGATCGGCGATGCCAAGAGCCTGCGCGGCGGCACGTTATTGCTGAGTCCGTTGAAAGGCGCGGATGGCCAGGTTTACGCGATGGCGCAGGGTAATCTGGTCGTGGGCGGCCTGAGCGCGTCGGGCCGGGACGGCTCCAACATCACCGTCAACAACCCCGGCGTCGGCCGCATCCCTAACGGCGCCACGGTTGAGCGTACGGTCAACACGCCGTTCGCCGACAGCGACAGCCTGGTGTTCAACCTGCATACGCCGGATTTCACCACCGCCAACCGCATGGCCGAATCCATCAACAACATGCTCGGCGGCAACACGGCCAAGCCCATCGATGCGACATCGGTCCGGGTCAGGGCGCCGCGCGATCCGGGCCAGAAGGTCACGTTCGCGTCCATGGTCGAGAACATCAACGTCGCGCCCGACGATGCGCCGGCGCGCATCATCGTGAATTCGCGCACCGGCACCGTGGTCATCAACAGCAAGGTCAGGGTACAGCCGGCGGCCGTGTCGCACGGCAGCCTGACCGTGACGATCAGCGAGAATCCGCAAGTCAGCCAGCCGAACGCCTTCTCGTCCGGGCAGACAGCCGTGACGCCGCAGTCCAGCATCCGGGTGGAGGAAGAAAAAAATCACATGTTTGTATTTAATCCCGGCGTTTCGCTCGATGAAATCGTGCAGGCCGTCAATAATGTGGGCGCCGCGCCCAGCGATCTTGTGGCTATCCTGGAAGCGCTGAAAACGGCCGGCGCCTTGCGCGCCGAACTGATCGTGATCTAGAGAGGTTGTCATGCAGAACGTCAATCATGCTGATGTTTATACCGATTTTAACGGACTGGCGAAGCTGAAAAACGAAGCCCGGAAAGAATCGCCGGAAGCGTTGAAGGAAACGGCCCGGCAGTTTGAGGCGATTTTCCTGAATAATGTGCTGAAAAGCATGCGCGACGCCAAGCTGGCCGACGGCATCATGGACAATGACCAGAGCCAATTTTACAACGACATGTATGACCAGCAGCTGGCTGTGCAATTGTCGGGCTCGGTCGGCCTGGCCGATTTGATCGTCAAGCAGCTCAGCGACGAGAAACCCGCTAATGAAAAACTCGAGCTTGAGGATTACCTGAACCGCTCGTCCTCGACGCCGAAGTCCATCTCCAGACATGCCAATGCCGCCGACAAACCGCTGGTCCACAAGCACGAAAGCGAGGCGCATCAAGCACTGGAGCGCTTGTTCGACAGTTCCGTCGAAGAAACCTCCGAAGCCGCATTAAAGAATGAGCAGGCCCTGCCGATACAGTCGGCACAGGACTTTGTCCGGCAGTTGTGGCCCATGGCCGAGCGGGCGGGGCGGGAATTGGGCGTCGAGCCCCGGGTCATTCTGGCGCAGGCAGCGCTGGAGACGGGATGGGGGCGGTCGCTGATAAAGCACGGCGATGGCGGCAGCAGCTTCAACCTGTTTAACATCAAGGCCGATAAAGCCTGGCAGGGCAAGCAGGCGCAAGTGCCGACACTGGAATTCGAGGACGGCATCGCCAAAAAGGTCAATGCCGGCTTCAGATCCTACGACTCGTTCCAGGACAGTTTTCAGGATTATGTGCGCTTTATAAAAAATAATCCGCGTTATCAGAACGCCCTGGAACAGGCGGGCAATGCCGAACATTATGTGCAATCGTTGCAACGGGCCGGCTATGCGACCGATCCGCACTATGCCGACAAGGTCATGCGCATTTACAACAGCAGTACCCTGAACGAACCCGGATTATCCGTGGCAATGAATGATTGACGGCATCCGGGCAGCAGTTAACCCTCAGCAAAGGACACGACTATGACAGGTATTTTAGGCACGGCATTGTCAGGGCTCATGGCCTTCCAGCGCTCGCTGGAAACGACCAGTCATAACATCGCCAACGTCAATACCGAAGGCTACAGCCGTCAGCGTGCCGAGCTGGCGACCAAGCCCGAGCTGTTTTTCGGACCGGGATTTATCGGCCAGGGCGTCAATGTCGCCAACGTGACGCGCAGCTATGACCAGTTCATCACGGCGCAAGTGCGTACCAGCGCCTCGGCATTCGGTGAGGCCGATAAATACCAGAAACTCGCCTCGCAGGTTGACAATCTGATGGCCGATCCCAGTACCGGCCTGAGTCCCGCGATCAAACGTTTCTTCAATGCGGTGCATGAACTGGCCGATGATCCGACCTCGATTCCGGCCCGGCAGGTCATGCTCTCGGAAGCCGAAATATTGACGCAGCGCTTTCACACGATGGACGCGCGCTTTAATGAACTGCGCGCGCAGGTCAATCAGGACATCAACAGCAAGGTCGACAGTATCAATATGTATGCGACGGCGGTAGCCGATCTTAACCAGCGCATCGTGATCGAAACGGGCAAGACCCCGAACGGACAGATGCCCAATGACCTGCTGGATCAACGGGACAACCTGTTGCTGAAGATGTCCGAACTGATCGATATTTCCGTCGTTGCCGACTCAAACGGCGGGCTGAGCGTGTTCACGGGGCAAGGCCAGTCCCTGGTCCTGGGCGGGCAGAGCAATCAACTGGAAGTCAGGCAATCCGAACTGGACCCCGCCAGGCTGAACATCGCGATACAGGGCGGCGGCGACATCACCAGGAACATCAGCGGCGGAGAGCTGGCCGGCGCCTTGCGGTTTCGCGATGAGGTGCTGGACCCTGCCCAGCAAAAACTGGGGCGCGTTGCAATCAGCATGGCCACGGAATTCAATGCCGTGCATACGGCCGGTTATGATTTGGCCGGCAATGCCGGGGCTGACTTTTTTTCCGGCATCGATCCTGCCGCCGTGCCGGTCGTAAATGGTGCGGCGAACAGCGCCGGCGCTTCCATCGCGGTCGGCTATTCTGACGTGAGCGCCATGGATTTCAGCGATTATCAGCTGGATTTTGACGGCGCCAGCTATAAACTGACACGTATCAATGATAAGTCATTCCAGACGCTGACACCGGCCCAGCTGACCAACGCCGTGCCCGGCTTGACCATTACGCCCGGCACCGTGGCGGCCGGCGACAGTTTCCTGATCAAGCCCGCATCCCAAGGGGCGCAGTCGATCGGCGTCAACATTACCGATCCGCTGAAAATCGCGGCGGCAACCAATGCCGCCGTCGACAGCGACGGCAACGCCTATGTCGTGAACGGACCCATGCCCGGCGACAACAGGAACGCGCTGGCCCTGGCCGCACTGGAAAACAAAGGCAGCATGCTGGGCGGCGTCAGTACCTTCGCCGGCGGTTACGGACAGATCGTCTCGGAAGTCGGCACCTTGACGCATGCCGCCACGGTCAGTGTCTCGGCGCAGGAAACGCTGCTGAATCAGGCGAAAGGTTCATTCGAAAGTCTGGCCGGGGTCAATCTCGATGAAGAGGCCGCCAATTTGATCAAGTTTCAGCAGTCCTATCAGGCCGCCGCCCAGGTCATTTCCATGAGCGGTTCTTTGTTCGACTCGCTGCTCGGGGCGATAAGGTAAGGAGAGGGTATGAGAATTTCAACATCCTGGGCCCAGCAATTGGGCGTGAACAGCATGCTGGCCCGGCAAGCCAGCCTGTCCAAGACCCAGATGCAGCTGTCAACCGGGCTTAAAGTACTGACCCCCGCCGATGATCCGGCCGCGGCGGTCAGGGCGTTGGACCTGCAGGAAACGATCGATAAGACTCATCAATACCAGGACAATATTTTTACCACGCGGGCACGCTTGAATATCGAAGAGTCGGTGCTGGCCGGTTCGGAAGATGTATTGTTCCGTGCCAAGGAATTGACGATACAGGCCGCGAATGCGACGCTGTCGGGCAATGACCGGCTGGCCATCAAGCAGGAAGTGGATCAGCTGTTGGATGAGTTGGCAGGCCTGGCCAATACCAAGAACGCCAATGGCGAATTCATCTTTTCCGGCGACTTGTCCAGCGTGCCGCCCTTTGCTTACGATTCCGGCAGCCAGAGCTATGTTTATCAGGGCGGCATCAATCAGCGCGTCCTGCAAATCGGCCCGGAGCGGCAGGTAGCCGACGGCGATTTGGGGCTTGACGTGTTCGAGAATATCGATTCGGCCGCCAGTCCGGATGGCAAACGCAGTATCTTTAATACCCTGAAAGCCTTGTCCGATAGTCTGGGCGGCGATTTTCAGGCCGCCTCCGGCGCCATCACCGGCGACCGGTTTTTACGCTATGGCCTGGATTATTCCGCGGCACCTACATCGTTTGATCTGAGCAGCGATGCCGGCGGACCTGTCACCGTGAGCCTGAGCGGCAACTATGCCAGCCTGGACGAGGTGGTGGGCGCGATCAATGCGACGGCGGGATTGGCCGCGGCCGGCATAACGGCGCGCTCCAGCGGTAATAACATCGAGTTTGTATCGAGCACGCAGGGCGCGGCGTCGTCGATAACGATCAATGCGGGTACGGGCGGTTTTTTGACGGATGCGGGCTTTGCCGAGGGGCAAACGGGAACAGGAGCCGATCTGCCGGCAACGAATGTTCTGAATGAACAGCTCAACAACGTCTTGACGGACCTCGATTCGGCCCTGGACAGTTTTTTAAGGGCCAGAACCAGTGTCGGGGCGCGGTTGAATGCCCTGGACGACCAGGAACTGCACAACGAAAAGTTCATCCTGGACACGCAAACGACGCTTTCCGAGACGCAAGACCTCGACTACGCCGAGGCCATCAGCCGGTTTAATTTACAGACGGTATCGTTGCAGGCGGCGCAGCAGGCCTACGCCAAGGTTCAACAGTTATCACTGTTTAATTATCTGTGAAGGCGGGAAGACGGATAGAAGCAAAATCCTGTCTCCCCGATTTTTCAGTTAGCGCTTATCCGTTTTCAGGAACGGGGAAAATGACTTTAGGCTCGAAATTTGCCGCCGGGTAGTTCGGGTCGAACTCGGCTTTCTTTCTTTCAGGTTTGGCCGATGATTCCTCGGCAGAGGCCTTGGCGGCAGCTTCTTCATCGATGTAGATAACCTTAGGCTGGAAATTGGCGGCGGGGTATTGCTCGTCATCGCTGGTTGCCGATGCGGTTAATGGACTTAACGCAATCGCTGCAATTGCCGATCCCAAGATAAATTTTTTGTTCATGCTTTGTTAGCCTCCATTGGTGGTATGGCAAGCCCGGCTAAGGCTTAAAAAAGCCCTAAGTATCGGACATTTAACCCTTTATTTCAAGGGGGTATGGGTTATAACAACTGTCTTATCTCCGGGTAATCGTTCATCAACTGCTGCCTGTAGGATTCGATCAGCGCCTCGTTATGGCGTTCATTCCTGGCGATGGGGACGGTCAGTTCCCGCAGGACCCGCATGGGCGAGGCAGACAGGAAGACCAGCCGGTCCGCCAGCGCGATGGCTTCGCGCAGGTCGTGGGTGACGAACAAAACCGTATGCGGGCGCTGCCGCCACAGTTTCAGCAGCAGATCCCGCACCTGCCTCGCTGTCGGCGCATCGAGCGAGACAAAGGGCTCGTCCATCAACAGCAGGTCGGGATCGACGGCAAACGCGCGGATGATGGCGACCCGGCGGCTCATGCCCAAGGACAGGCGTTCGGGGTAAACATGCTGCGCCCGGGTCAGCTGCATGGTCTCCAGCAAGGGATCGATCTGATCCGGCGATTGAGCGCTGTCCAGCGCCAGTTCAATGTTTTCCCTGACCGTTCGCCAGGGCAGCAGACGCGGATTCTGGAACACATAGCCGATTCTGGGGTGCGTATGCTGCGAACCCAGCAGAATCTCGCCGTCATAATCATGATCCAGACCGGCGATAATATTCAGCAGCGTTGTCTTGCCGCAGCCGGAAGGGCCGACCAGGCAGACGAATTCGCCGGCCTTCATCGACAGGTCGAGATTGGCGATGGCTTGATGCTTCCCCGCCTGGCCTATGGACGGATAAGTTTTGCTGTTGATGCGGATGCGGATGTCGGTCATCGGCGCCACCGCAGCGATTTTCTATCCAAAGGCTTCAGAATCACCAGTTCTATCAGTTGAATGACGGCCACAAAGGCGATCGTATAAGCCAGAATGCCGGCCACGTCGAACAGCTGGAAAAACAAATGCAGCTGATAACCCATGCCGTTGCCGCGACCCAATAATTCGACCACCAGAATGATCTTCCAGATCAACGCCAATCCTGAGCGCGTCGCGCTCATGACAAACGGGTGCAGTTGCGGCCAGATCACATGCGTAAAGGTTTTACGCCGGCCGAAGCGGTAGCAGCGGGCCATTTCCAGCAAGTCCTGGTCCAGCGCCCGGGTGCCTTCGCGTATGGTCACGGTGACGTTGGGCAGCTTGTTGATGACGACGGCCAGAATGGCGGCCGATTCGATCAGGCCGAACCAGACATAGCACAGGATGATCGTGACCAGGGCCGGAATGTTCAGGAAAATGACCAGCCAGTTGTCGAAGAAGGCATCGAGCTTTTTATGCCGGCCCAAAACGATGCCGAGCGCGCAACCGAGGAGCATGGCGATGGCGAAACTGACCACCAGGCGGAGCAGGGTAACGCCCAGGTGATAGGGCAGTTGCCCCGAGACGGTTTCTCGCCAGAAAACATGAGCTACTGCTTCCGGGGTCGGCAGCACGCTGCTGCTTAAATAAACGGCCAGCCCCTGCCAGAGAGCCAGAAAGGCCAGCAGGGACAGGACCGGCAGCAGTTTTTGACGACTATTCAAATGCCCGAGCCTTTATTGTTCAATCGACCAGAAGATGCCCGGCTGCAGGTTTTCCGAATCGCCTGTCAGCTTATTATTGCTTAACGTGCGCAGCATTGAATAAAGGCGGCCGGCCGCTTGCTGCTGAGGTTCGCCCCATTGCTCGATGCGGCCTTCGCAGTAACGCTGCCGGAGCGTATTTTGGGTTGGCGTGTCTTTCGCCTGGGTCAGCGGAATGACTTTTTGCCAGGCGGCATCGGATGTACAGAGCCGGTTTTGAGCCTGCTGGCTGGCGGCCAGGAAATCGTTGACCGCCTTCTTATGATTCATGGCCCAGCTTTGCTTGAACACATAACCGAGACTGGGCACTTCTTCATCGATGCCCAGCGCTTTGATCATGCCTTTGCCGTCGATGATTTGACGGTAGCCTTGCGCTTCCAGCCGGGCGGCAAAATGCCAGTAATTGAGCACGGCGTCGATGCGGTTTTGCTTGATCTGCTGGTTCAGTAAGGGGGGCGCGCCGAAGACTTTGTCTACTTGCGCATCCAAATCCAACTGCTGTTTTTGCGCCAGCGCCTGCAACAGCAACCAGTTTTTATCCAGTTCGCCGCCGGCAATGCCCAGGCGCTTGCCTTTCAGATCCTTCAGCGTCCGGATGGGGCTGTTATCGGCCACGACCAGGGCGCCCGATGTCGAGGAATAGGGATAAAACGTGTAATCGGAGCCGGTCGCGCGCAGTTTCGACACCCAGATCCAGTCCGAGACGATCATGTCGACGGCGCCCGATTGCAGCGCGATTTTACCGGCCTCGGGATTGGCCAGCCGCTGTATGTCCAGTTTAAAATCAGCCGATGCCGTTTCAGGGGCGTTTTGCAGCGCCGATAATTCCCAGTCGACAGTCCCGAAGGCAAGCACGCCGATCCGGATCGTGGTCTTTTCAGTAGCGAAGCTGTGACCGGATACCAGCATGCAGAGGCCGATAAACAAGGCATTGAGTTTCATGGCGTCTCTCCCGATATGAATTAAAAATCCTGATATTCTATCTGCATGCGGGATTTCATGCGAGGTTTTAGCTTGATCGCCTGGAAGCCGTGTGTCGAGCGATACGCCTACGCTATCAGGACAATCCCGTGCGCCTGTGGGATAATGCCCCCATTTTTTTCATGGCAATCCAATCTCCCATGCAACGCAGACTGACTCGGCAAACCTGGCTCAAGGTTCATCTTTATCTGGCGCTGATCGCCGGGTTCTTCTTCGCCCTGATGGGTCTGACCGGCAGCGTCAGCGTGTACCGTGAGGAGTTGGACGAACTGCTGAATCCGCAGTTGGTCATCGAACAGCCGCAGGGCAAGTACCAGTCGCTGGACCGGATCATGGCCGCGGTGCGGCAGGCGCATCCGGACCGTCACGGCGCCTGGACGCTGGAAATGCCGAGGTCGCCGCACAGCATGGCAACCGTCTGGTACGACAAACCGCAGGAGACGTTTTTCGAGCTTTATGCCCCGTTCATGGTGTCTGTCAATCCCTATACGGCGGAGGTCGTCAGCAGCCGTTTCTGGGGCCGGACCGTGACGACCTGGCTGCTGGATCTGCACACCCGGCTTCGATCCGACCGCTTCGGCGGGAATGCGGTGGGGATTCTGGGGGCGTTGCTGATGATTTCTATCGTCACGGGATTGTATTTATGGTGGCCGGGCACGCGGCAGCTTCGGCAGGCGTTCACGATTCGGCCTGATGCCGGCATGATCCGGCTGGCTTTCGATCTGCATCGCTCTATCGGCTTGCTCAGTGCGGTTGTGCTGCTGGCGCTGTCAGGCACGGGAGTCTTGCTGAGCTATCCATCGCTGCTGGAATCCCTGGCCGGCGCCTCGGGCATGGCGCATGGCGAGACAGGCCGCGATATCCTCAGCACGGCGGTGCCCAACAATCATCCAACCGGTCTGGCGGCGGCGACATTCATGGCTCAGGGGGGCTTCCCCCGTACCGAACTTCGGCGCATTACCACCCCGGTCGGCGATAGCGGCATTTATCGCATCAACTTGCGCCAGCCCGGCGAAATCAATCGGCGCCACCCTTATACCACGGTCTGGGTGGACCGCTGGAGCGGCCAGGTCAAGGACGTGCGCAATCCGAAAGATTTTTCCGCCGGCGAGACGATTGCGACCTGGATATGGCCGTTACACACCGGCGAGGCTTTGAATGATACCGGCCGGTTTATCTGGTTTTTGGCCGGCCAGAGTCTTTTCTTTCTCTATGTCAGCGGTTTGCTGCACTGGTTGTATCGGCGCGGCAGGATCCGCGACAGAAAGATCGATTTTGCCGCATTGCGGCCGATGTTTTACCGGTTGGCCCGGCACAGCTACCGTGTCGGCCTGGCGCTTTACCGCCATAGTGTCATACTGGCGCGAAAGGCCCGGCCGCACATTGCGGCAGGACTTGCCTTACTGCTGCGGCAGCTTGAAAGGTTGCGTATGGCGATGGCGAATCGGCAAAAACGCATAGGCAAAAACAGTTAAAGCCCGTCAAATGTATAAATAACCGGATAGATCGGCTACCTGCCAAGGTCTGTGTCATAGTGCATTTTACAAAACGGCTGACAACGCATGGCGAGACAATGTGGTAAGATGGCCGTCTTGGATTTTTTTACCTTAGTGATATGAGTCATTCATCTAATCCTGCTCAATTGATCGATCGCTTCGGCCGGACAGTTGATTACTTGAGAATTTCCATTACCGATCGCTGTGATTTCCGCTGTGTATACTGCATGGCCGAAGACATGACGTTTTTGCCGCGCGCGCAGGTTCTGACGCTGGAAGAAATTTATACCCTGGCCAAGGCCTTTGTCGAACTGGGCGTGAAAAAAATCCGTGTGACCGGCGGCGAACCGCTGGTTAGAAAAGGCGCGCTGGAGCTGCTGGAAGATATCGGCAAAATCAAAGGCCTGAATGAGCTGGTCATAACGACGAACGGTTCGCAATTGGCAACAATGGCGGGCGCGCTGAAAAAGGCCGGGGTAAAACGCATCAATGTCAGCCTCGATACGCTCGACGCCGATAAATTCAAGGCCATAACGCGGACAGGCGACCTGCAGCAGGTCCTGAAAGGCATTCAGGCCGCCAGGGCGGCAGGGTTTGAGCGATTGAAGATCAATGCGGTCATCCTGAAAGACAGAAATCATCTGGAAGTTCGCGATCTGGTTCGGTTCGCCGTCGATAACGGCATCGATATCAGCTTCATCGAGGAAATGCCGCTGGGCGTCGTCAATCAGCATGACCGCTCGGAGGCTTATTATTCCAGCGATCTGATCAAGGCCGATCTGGCGCGGGAGTTTTCCCTGATCGCATCGACCGAAAAAACCGGCGGGCCTTCGCGCTACTTCAAGGTGGTCGGCAGCCGGACCCGCGTCGGTTTCATTTCCCCGCACAGCGAGAATTTCTGCAGCACCTGCAACCGTGTGCGCCTGACCGTGGAAGGCCGCTTGCTGCTGTGCCTCGGCAACGAGCATTCGGTCGATTTAAAGAAAGTCATCCGGGCTCACCCCGGCAATACTGAAGTGCTGAAACTGGCCATTATCGATGCGATGTCGATCAAGCCCGAAAAGCACGAATTTAATATCCATGAGCAGCCGATTATCCTGCGGCACATGAGCGTAACGGGCGGTTAACGGCCCCCCATTACGCAGTTTCCTCTTCTTTTCCAACCCATTTCTCTTACCCGAGGTTTTTTCATGTCTTTTGACCAGCTCGGTTTGACCGAGGGACTCCTTAAAGCGGTCGCGGAGCAAGGCTATACGATGCCTACGCCCGTTCAACAGCAGGCTATTCCGTTGATTCTGGAAGGGCGCGATGTACTGGCCGGTGCCCAGACCGGCACCGGCAAAACGGCCGGATTTACCCTGCCTTTGCTGCAGCGGCTGACGACCGATTCGTCGCAAGCGCGAAAACCGCGTCCCGTGCGCGCGCTGATCCTGGCGCCGACGCGCGAACTCGCCGTTCAGGTCCATGAGAGCGTAAAGACTTACGGCAAGTATTTGCCGCTTTATGCGGAGGCGATATATGGAGGCGTCAATATCAACGCGCAGATCCGCAACTTGCGTAGAGGCTGCGATATCATCATCGCCACGCCCGGCCGCCTGATCGATCATGTGCTGCAGAAAAACGTCGACTTGTCCAGGGTGGAAATTCTGGTGCTCGATGAGGCCGATCGCATGCTCGATATGGGCTTCATGCCCGATATCCGCAAGATTCTGTCATGGCTGCCTGAAACGCGTCAGAATCTCCTGTTTTCGGCCACCTATTCGAATGAGATCAAGACGCTGGCCGCATCGGTGCTGCGTGATCCGGTCGAAGTGGAAGTCGCCAGGCAGAACGCCACGGCGGACACGATATCGGAACGGGTTTACGGCATCAATCGCGAGTACAAGCGGGAATTGCTGTCTTACCTGATCGGCAGCGGCAACTGGAAGCAGGTTCTGGTTTTTGTGCGGACCAAGCATGGCGCGGACCGGCTGGAGAAGCAATTGCAGCAGGACGGTATTCGGGCCGGCGCCCTGCATGGCGATAAGACGCAGGGGGCGCGCAACAAGGTGCTGGAGTATTTTAAAACAGGCAAAATAGCGGTGCTGGTCGCGACCGACATCGCGGCGCGCGGCCTCGATATCGAGCAGTTGCCGCATGTGGTTAACTTTGATTTGCCCCAAGTGGCCGAGGATTACGTGCACCGCATCGGCCGTACCGGACGCGCCGGTTCAAGCGGCGAGGCGTTGTCGCTGGTATGTCCCGAGGAAGCCTATCTGCTGGCGGAAATTGAAAAACTGCTGAAACGCCAGATTCCGCGCGTAGCCGACACCGGTTATGAACCGGTATCGCTGAAAGTCCTCGATATGCCCAAAAAGAGTGCGCCGAATAAAAATACCGGCAAGAAGGATTACCGGCATAAGAAGACTATCGAAAAACGCAGAGCCCGGCCGGGCAAGGATGGGCGCAAAAGCCTGAGAAGCGGACGTCGGTGAGTTTCCGGTCGTGCTGTTTTTTGCTGAAATCGCGCTTGGATCTGTCGATCCTGGTTCAATACCCGGCATCAAGGATGCCGGGTATGCATGGTCTGCTTTTTCCTAGAAAACTCCCGAAATAGAGCGCACCAGGCCGTTCGTTAACTCGGGTGCCGCTTCTTCGTAGTCCAGGTTCACTTTATTGGCGGTGCTGACGATTCGGGTGCGGTATTTTTTTCTATCGCTGAGTTCCGAAGATGTCTGTCGTCTTGAGCCGCCGATGCCCTGTTTGGCATCTTGTTGACTATCCTGACGGATAATGACGCCGTCTTTGGCTTTTTCGGCAATTTCAACGTCCGTCACGACCATATACGTCACATCCTTTACGGCGGCATCCGCGACGGTTTCAACCAGGCCGCCAGCCACGATCCCGGCCAAGCCGCCAATGCCGGCGCCGGTCCAGCCATGAGTCGCGCCGCCGATGGCCGAGCCCAGAGCGGCGCCGGTAAACGCTCCGCCGTAGCCTGAGCCTAATGCTGTCTCTGCCGCTGTCGGACTGGCCTTGTCCACGCTCAATATATTGGCGCGTAACCAATAGTAGGCTGTGTCAGGATTATTGGAAACCGTATAGCCTTTTGCCTCAAGGCTGCGTCTGACCGCATTTAAGATGTCGAAATTGGATTTGTCCGAGGTATTGCGGACATCAAGATAAATCACTTTTTTGCCAGGACCGACCGGATCCAGAAAGACCGTGTCGCTCATCTTGGTCTGAACGTCCAGATCCTTTTTGGCTATTGATGTATGCACGGCGGAACACCCGTTTAATAAGCCCAGGAGCGCTACCACCGCAGTAAGTTTGGTAATGGTTCTGCCTTGAATATTTTCCATTTATTTCCCCCCAATTTTTGATATTTTTAAATGACTGTAAAAAATCCGGATCGCGCGGTAATGGACTCGATAAAATTATTTTTTTTAGATTTTAAAATCCATAGGTTCGAGCGGGCACGGAATAATTGATGGTTAAGTTGATACGGTAAGAAAGCCTCTTAAAGAATAGTATTGTTTTTATTATGTTCTGATTCTATTTTTGAAAATACCGGACAAGGCCGATCGAATTTTAGAAAGGCCAATAACGCCCGTAATAACGGTAGTAATAGCTGCAATCGCGATAGTCGAGCCACGAATATCTTCTTAAATCACGGCAGGTATAGCCTCGCCGCCAATATTTGCTGGGCGTTGACCGGGGCGGCTTGCCCCTTTTCGTGGCATCCTTGATATAAGCTTCCAGTTTTGCATCGTCCTCCACGCTGAAAGGACTGGAAAGCACTTGTTCGTTCAGGCTTTTCTGGATTTCAATCCGGCTTTTTTCCGACACGGCATCCGCCCATGCGTTGCTATAACCCAGCGTATAGCCAAGCAGCAAGGTATATAAAGCCATGTTATGCAGATTTATCATCACTTTCCCCCTTTGTTTACGGTCATTAACCTTAGTTCAGAGCCTTTTGGGATAGAGGACTGATATCAAAGCTCCTGTTAGTCAGGCCAAAACACGCTTTTGGAATCAACCAATGGTGGCCGCGCAAGCTTACAAATAGGTAGTATTGATTGTTATAAGACCGCATGAAAATGGACATGCATGACCTGGTTTAGCTGGCAGGGCCGATTGATTGTAGCTTTCAGGATTTGTTATTTCAATCGGTTTTGGCTTGAAGCTAATGCGCGGTTTAGGATTTGGCTAAAAATGACTTCCTGAAACTGGAATCCTGCATAGGATGGGCTGAGCGCAGCTCGCGAATGGCGCTGTCTATCGTCGGCGTTAAACAGGGAAATTATTGACGCCCCAATCCTTAAATAAGGAGCAATACCGGAATTAATTATTTATAACGAGTGAAAATATTATCTCCGGTTATCATAAATATATATGAACGGTTCGTTCAGGGTTGAACCAGTATCCAGGGCTTGACCACTACGGCCCATACCTGGGCGTCTGCTTCAAGCCAGTCGATGGCCTGCTGATCCGATACCAGGCCCAGTTGGCCGTTTTGCATCCATTGCTCGACCAGGGCTTTATTATCCATTGAAAACTGATAAGCGACTTCAACCAGGTCCAGGTCTGGCGCGACATAGACGGCTGTGCCGCTGGCAAAAAAACGCTGCAGTTCTTTCCAGGCTATTTGTGAGGTTTCCAGGTTGACTTTTTCTCTGATCAGATCAATTTCAGCTTGACTCATTAAAATGTTCTCTTGGTTACGTGTCGGTAATGTGTTTATTGACACATTGAATCCGGTGATTAGAATGTGAGGCTGCTAATATTCAGCAAGATAATTATAACCCACTAGATGAAGGAGACAGGTGCATGTCGTTATTCGGGGCGTTTACCAAGAGAGCGAAACTGAATTCAGCCATTAAACAAACAGCCGAGGCGCGTAAAAGCGAAGCCGGCAAGGCCGATCAATTGTTTAAAAGAGTCTATCAGGGCTATGCCGATGTCGTAAGCGATAATCCCATGCTTGCTGAAGCTTTGTATAATTGGGGCTTTGCGTTATTGCACCACGCAAAACTCAAGTCGGGCGAAGAAGCGGCCGGTATTTATCAGGAGGCCATAGCGAAATTCGCTTTTTGTCTGACCATAGACCCCAATTATCTGGGCGCGGCCATAGACGGCGGCGTGGCTTATATGGATCTGGCTCGGGCTAAAGGCGCCAAGCCCGAGGATCACTTGTATGACATGGCCGAGGAGCAGTTCGAGAAAGCCAATGCCATTCAAGCCGGAGCCGCTTCCTACAATCTGGCCTGTATTTATGCTTTGCGCGGCGATGAAACCGCATGCCTGAATGCATTGGAATATGCCCGGGATAAGGGCATCATACCTGATCCCGAGGCTATTGTTGATGATCCTGATATTGCGGCTGTTAAACAGCAGGGCTGGTTCGTTGAGTTTATAGACGCATTAAAGCGGAAAAAAGAGGCCGTGACCGAAGAAACCGCGGAACTCGAGGCTCAAGAAGAAGTCAACGAAGAGCTTCCGGTTGAAGAAGAGGTTCGTATTGAGGGCGATACGCCTCCGGCCAAGGAAGAAACGCCCGCGGAAGAGGAAGCGCGCAAGGAAGACGCCTCGGATGCCGGGGAAAGCGCTAAATAATTTTCAGCTCCCGCATAAGGCGTGGACGGCAGGCCGGCGCCTTATGTGTTTTCTTTTTATGCCCGCACGGCCGGCGCTTTATTGACCGGTCTGATAACAGGCCGCCAGTAAGGCTTGCATTTTGGCCAGGCCTAAGGCGCGCGTTAGCTCAATATTGCGCTCCGGGATGTTTTCGGGATGCGGGTAGGCGGCCACGGCCCGCTCGATGCTCGCTTCGCGCAGCAGGTGTAGCATCGGATAGGGCGATCGGTTGGTATAATTGGCCGGATCATCCAATGCCGCGCCTTCAAAGCAGTATTCGGGATGGAAGCTTGCCAGCTGGTAAATGCCTTCGTAACCTTGCTCGATCAATAACTGCTCGGCAATGTTCAGATAGTTCAGGTAATCATCGAATGCCGCGAAAGCATCCGGATAAATCAGCAAGGTGGTTTCAATGCCGTCGTCGCTGTCCAGTCGCTCGCATTCCTGTATCAGATGTTCCAGGCAGATCTCAATATCCGTCTGGCGGCTGACGGTGAAATAAATGCTGCCGCGGTCCCATTCGCGTTTTGCAAAAGGGCAGATGTTGTAGCCGATGATGACCGATGTTAACCAGGCTTGCGTTGCGTTGAGGATTTGTGGGTCGGTGAATGTGGACATAAGCGGTGCGGTTGCCGGTAAATCCGGAAAAACCTCTAAAAGAAGGGCTTTCCAGAGAATTGCTGTGCCAGTTCTAATCAAAAGCAAGAGCAATATCAGGAAAAATCGCTATCGATCAGATCATGTTGTCAAACGATAAGCGTTAATGCGTCAATAGGTCCGAATTTCCTTCTAAAGCCCAGGGAGCCGGACAAGAATAAGTAAACAGACGTATTTTTACAAGAGATTAAATAGGTTGTGTTATAAAATAGGCGGTTCAATTTTTTATGCGGCCACAAAATTATTCTTAGATTTTCTGGCGCCACACTTGGAGTATTTTATGCGCATCATCCTTTTAGGAAGTCCCGGTTCAGGGAAAGGAACTCAAGCTCAGTTTATCACTGAAAAATACGGCATTCCGCAGATTTCCACCGGCGATATGCTCAGGGCGGCAGTAAGGATGGGCACGCCGCTGGGCGTGGAAGCCAAAAAAGTCATGGATGCCGGCGGCCTGGTATCCGACGACATCATTCTGGGGTTGATCAAGGAACGCATCGCCCAGCCTGACTGTGCCAACGGTTTCCTGCTGGACGGTTTTCCCCGTACGATCGTCCAGGCAGAGGGCCTGGAGGTCATGGGCGTGACGATCGATACCGTTATTGAAATCGTCGTCGCCGATGAGGAAATCGTCAAGCGCATGGCCGGCCGGCGCGTGCATCTGCCTTCGGGTCGCACCTATCACATCGAATTCAATCCGCCCAAAGTCGATAATGTCGATGACGTTACCGGCGAGGCCTTGATTCAGCGCGACGACGACAAGGAAGAAACCGTGCGCAAGCGTCTGAGCGTCTACCACGAACAGACCAAGCCGCTGGTCGGTTATTATTCCGCCGAAGGCCGCCCGGTCAAGTTCGCATCGATCAGCGGCGTCGGTCCGGTCGAGGAAATCACGGCCAAGGTTTTCGCCATTTTAGGCTGAACAGTCAGAACAATTCACACTTAAATGATTGCCGCCCGAGCGGCCTAACCCTACCAAAGAGCTATGTCAGGTAAAACTTTATATGACAAATTATGGGAAGATCACGTCGTTTATACCGAAGACGACGGCTCTTCGCTGATCTATATCGATCGCCATTTAGTGCACGAGGTCACCTCGCCGCAAGCTTTTGAAGGCCTGCGGCTGGCAGGCAGAAAGCCGTGGCGGCAGTCCCGCAATCTCGCCGTGGCCGATCATAACGTGCCGACAACCGACCGTGATCAAGGCATCGCCGATCCGGTTTCGCGCCTGCAGGTGGACACTCTGGATCAAAACTGTGCCGAGTTCGGCATCACCGAATTTGATATGGGCGACGTGCGTCAGGGCATTGTGCATGTGGTCGGTCCCGAGCAAGGCGCGACCTTGCCCGGCATGACCGTGGTCTGCGGCGATTCTCACACCTCCACGCACGGCGCTTCCGGCGCGCTGGCGTTCGGCATCGGCACATCGGAAGTCGAGCATGTGCTGGCCACACAATGCCTGATGCAGAAAAAAGCCAAAAACATGCTGATCAACGTCAACGGTCAAACCGGTCCCGGCGTGACGGCCAAAGACATCGTGCTGGCGATTATCGGCAAAATCGGCACGGCCGGCGGCACCGGCTATACGATCGAGTTTGCCGGCAGCGCCATACGCGCCCTGTCGATGGAAGGCCGCATGACGGTCTGCAATATGGCCATAGAAGCCGGCGCCCGTGCCGGTCTGATTGCCGTCGATGAGGTCACGATTGATTACTACCGAGACCGTCCTTATTCGCCCAAGGGCGAGGACTGGTTCATGGCCGAGCGCCTGTGGCAGCGGCTGCATTCCGATGCCGATGCCGTGTTCGACAAAGTGATCGAAGTCGATGCGACGGCTATCAAGCCGCAGGTAACCTGGGGCACATCGCCGGAACTGGTCGTCGCGGTCGACCAGCACATCCCCGACCCGGCGCTGGAAACCGATCCGGTCAAGCAAAAGAGCATGCTCCGGGCGCTTGACTACATGGACCTGAAGGCCGGCCAGGCGATTACCGATATCTGGCTGGACAAGGTCTTTATCGGCTCCTGCACCAATTCGCGCATTGAGGATTTGCGCGCCGCCGCGGCCATCGCCAAGGGCCGGAAAGTGGCCGCCAACATCAAACAGGCGCTGGTAGTGCCGGGTTCGGGGCTGATAAAAAGCCAAGCGGAAGCCGAAGGCCTGGACAAGATTTTTATCGAGGCCGGCTTTGAATGGCGCGATCCGGGCTGTTCCATGTGTCTGGCCATGAACGCCGACCGGCTGGAGCCGGGCGAGCGCTGTGCGTCGACGTCGAACCGCAATTTCGAAGGCCGGCAGGGCTACGGCGGCCGCACGCATCTGGTCAGCCCCGCCATGGCCGCGGCCGCAGCGGTTGCCGGCCATTTTGTCGATATCAGCACCTGGGAGGGTCAGTGATATGAAAGCCTTTACTAAAGTTACGGCTTTGGTCGCACCGTTGGATCGAGCCAATGTCGATACCGATGCGATTATTCCGAAGCAGTTTTTAAAATCGATACGCCGTGCCGGTTTCGGCCCGTATCTGTTCGACGAGTGGCGTTATCTGGATCATGGCGAGCCGGATATGGACTGCTCGGATCGTCCGCTCAATCCGGATTTCGTCCTGAACAAACCTGAATACCAGGGGGCCGAGATTTTGCTGACGCGCGAGAATTTCGGTTGCGGCTCTTCGCGCGAACACGCACCCTGGGCGCTGGAGGATTACGGCTTCAGAGCCATCATCGCGCCCAGCTTCGCCGATATTTTTTATAACAACTGTTTTAAAAACGGCTTGTTGCCGATCGCCCTGCCGGCCGACGTGGTCGACAGCCTGTTCAAGGAATTGACGGAGGGCTATCAATTGACCATTGATCTGGCCCTGCAAAAAATCACCACGCCCTCCGGCCGGGAAATTGGTTTCGATGTCGATGAAAACCGCAAATACCGCCTACTGAATGGGCTCGATGACATCGGCCTGACGTTGCAGCATGCCGATGAGATTAAAGCTTACGAGGCCGCGCGCGCGAAACGGGCGCCCTGGCTGTTCGCTGATTAATTATTAATATTAAAAGAAAAAGGTTTTAGATTTAATGACAAAAAAAATTGCAGTGTTGCCCGGCGACGGTATCGGTCCTGAGATCGTCGCGGAAGCGATTAAAGTGCTGGACTGCCTGAACGCCGAAATGAATCTGGGTCTGGTTTTTGAAAACGGTCTGATCGGCGGCGCCGCCTATGATGTGCACGGCATGCCTTTTCCGCAGCAGACTATCGACCTGGTCAAACAGGCTGATGCCGTGCTGCTGGGCGCGGTCGGCGGACCGAAATGGGAATCGCTGGATATCTCGGTACGCCCCGAAAAAGGCCTGCTGGGCTTGCGCTCTGAGCTGGAGCTGTTCTCGAACCTGCGTCCGGCCATTCTGTACCCGCAGCTGGCTGATGCCTCTACCCTGAAGCCGGAAGTCGTGGCTGGCCTCGATATCATGATCGTGCGCGAACTGACCGGCGGCATTTATTTCGGTCAGCCGCGCGGTATCCGGGTTCTGGACAACGGCGAACGCCAAGGCTTCAACACGCTGGTCTACAGCGAGTCGGAAATCCGCCGTATTGCCCATTCCGCGTTCAGTATTGCGCAAAAAAGAAACCGTCGTCTGTGCTCGGTCGACAAGGCCAACGTGCTCGAGTGTACCGAATTATGGCGTGAAGTCGTGACCGAGGTCGGCAAGCAATACCCGGATGTCGAACTCAGCCATATGTATGTCGATAACGCGGCCATGCAACTGGTGCGTGCGCCCAAGCAGTTCGACGTGATGGTGACGACCAACATGTTCGGCGATATCCTGTCCGATGCAGCCTCCATGCTGACCGGTTCCATCGGCATGCTGCCATCCGCATCGCTCGATGCGAACGGTAAAGGCATGTACGAGCCGATTCACGGTTCGGCGCCTGACATTGCCGGCAAGGGCATTGCCAATCCGTTGGCGACTATCCTGTCGGCAGCGATGATGTTGCGTTACACCTTCAATCAGACCGAAGCGGCCGACCGTATCGAAAAAGCGGTCAATGCGGCGCTGGATGCCAAGGTGCGTACCGCCGATATTTACTCCGAGGGTATGCAAAAAATCGGCACGGCGCAGATGGGCGATGCCGTGGTTTCAGCTTTAAAATCGGAGGTCTAAATGAGCAAACTTTATAACGTTGCAGTCGTGGGCGCGACCGGTGCGGTCGGCGAGGCGATGCTGGCCATCCTGGAAGAACGCAATTTTCCGGTCGGCGAGGTCTATGCCCTGGCGAGCAGCAATTCAGTCGGCAAGCGCATTCCCTTCAAGGGCGGCACTTTGAAAGTGCAGGATCTGGCCGAATTTGATTTCTCGAAGGCGCAGATCGGCCTGTTTTCGCCCGGCGCTTCGGTTTCGGCCATCTATGCGCCGAAAGCGGCCGCCGCGGGCTGCATCGTGATCGATAACACTTCGCAGTTCCGTTACGACGACGATATTCCGCTGGTCGTGCCCGAAGTCAACCCTGAAAAGATCGCCGAGTACAAGAATCACGGCATCATCGCCAATCCGAATTGCTCGACAATCCAGATGCTGGTGGCTTTAAAGCCGATTTATGACGCGGCCGGCATCGACCGGATCAACGTCTGCACGTATCAGGCCGTCTCCGGCACCGGCAAGGACGCGATTGAGGAACTGGCCCGGCAGACCGCGCAATTGCTGAACGGCAAGCCCGCGGAAGCGAGCGTGTACCCGAAACAGATCGCCTTCAATGTATTGCCGCAAATCGATGTTTTCCAGGACAACGGCTATACCAAGGAAGAGATGAAGATGGTCTGGGAAACCCGCAAGATCCTCGGCGACGATAGCATCAAAGTTAACGCCACGGCGGTAAGGGTGCCGGTTTTTTACGGCCATTCAGAAGCCGTGCATATTGAAACGCGCAAAAAAATCGACGTCGCGGCAGTCAAGGCGCTACTCGAAAAAGCTCCCGGCATCAGGGTGATCGATGAGCGCAAGGATGGCAGCTATCCTACCGCGGTTACCGAGTCATCAGGCCACGATGAAGTATTTGTCGGGCGCATCCGGGAAGACATTTCACATCCTCAGGGAATCGATCTATGGGTCGTCGGCGATAATGTTCGCAAAGGCGCCGCATTAAATAGCGTGCAAATAGCCGAAGTGCTGGTAAAAAATCACATCTAGACTAAGCTTATCTGTGATTTAACTGTTCACGGTAAGAGACTGTGGTAAATATTTGTGGAGGAGGCAACGTGCGCAATTTAACAAGAACTTTAGCGGTTGTATCGTTACTGGCACCTGCTAGTGCTTATCCGTTAGGGATTGGCGATATTAAATTGCACTCGGCCCTTAATCAGAACCTGAATGCCGAGATTCCTTTGGTTGTTTCGGCAGGTGAGAATGTTGCCGATATCAAGGTCAGCCTGGCGCCGCCTGACAAATTTGATGAGGCGGGAGTACCGTGGTCGTATTTCCTGTCGAAAATCAAGTTTGAGCCGGTTGTCGGGCATAACGGTTCGGTGGTCATCAAGCTCAGCTCAAGAGAGGCATTAAAAGAGCCGGTCCTGGATCTGCTGCTTGAAGTGAGCTGGCCTAAAGGCAATCTATACCGTGAATTTACCGTTCTGGTGGATCCTCCCGCCACTTATAGCCAAGCCACGCTTCCTGTTCCGGTCAGCATTGAAAGCCATGTGCCGGAGCAGGATTCCATGCCGCAACGTCAACCGGCGCCTACTCCGCAGACAAGGCCTCAGCCTGTCGCGGGTGCGAATAAAGGCTATGTTGTTGTCAAGAAGAATGACTCGCTCTGGCAGGTTGCCCAGCGCGTGAACAGCGATTCTGACGTGTCCATGGAACAGATGATGATGGCGCTCTATCAGCAAAATCCTGGCGCATTCTATAAACAGAATGTGAATGCCTTGATGGCGGGAAAGAAACTGAAAATTCCGGAAAAAGAGGCTGTTCTAAAATTACCCAAGAAGGAAGCGCTGGCTGAATTTAACCGGCAAACTGAAGACTGGAAAAAGTCTGCCGTCAAGCCTGCCGCCGAAAAACCGGCGCCAGTCGAGAAGCTCGCGGCTGTCGACAAACCGGCGTCAGTCGAGAAGCCCGCTGCGGCCGATAAACCGGCGCCAGTCGAGAAGCCTGCTGCGGTCGACAAGCCGGCGCCAGTCGAGAAGCCTGCCGTTGTCGACAAGCCGGCGCCAGTCGAGAAGCCCGCGGCTGTCGAAGAGCCGGCTCCCATCGGTGCTGAAACCGCCAGGCAAGAGCCGGTCGACAATCATTTAAAACTGATTGCGCCGACTGAGGCCACAGTGACGGAAAATGTAGCCGTAGCGACAAAGACTGATCAGGCCACAGCTGAAAAGCCCAAGGCTGACGCACAGCAAATGAACGCCGAAGCCGCGACCGGAGACGCAAGTTCGGACAGCGCAGCATTGACGGATGCGGCTTTGCAAAAGAAATTGGCGGAACTCGAGCATCAGCTGGCTGCGATGCAAAGGTTGCTCGCTCTCAAAGATGAACAGCTGACCGCTTTACAGCATCATGCGGAGACTGCCGCCGCGCAGCCGCCGGCCGCCGTCGAGAAAGCCAAGCCAGCGGCAAGAGCGCCGGAACCGGCATCCGATAATTTGTATTATCTGGGAGTTGGCGGCGCGGGTATCGGCGTTTTATCCCTGCTGGGCTGGTTATGGTGGCGGAAACGCAAGGTTGATCGTGAAACCAATGCCGACAGCATGTTCGCCTCCTCCAGTTGGAAGCAGAAAGCCGAGGCAAACGAAAGTCTTTCCATGCCGATCGTTGAGGAGAATGCGTCTTATAATGTCGGCACAGTCGGTGAAAGTTCTTTCTTGAGTGAATTTACGCCTAGCGATTTTGGTGCGTTCGACACGGAGCAGAGTGAAATCGATCCGATTTCCGAAGCCGATGTCTACCTGGCGTATGGCCGCTATCAACAGGCGGAAGAGCTTATGCGGCACGCCATCAATGATCAGCCGGATCGTGATGAATGCAAGTTGAAACTGCTGGAAATTTTCTACGCTAACGAAAATAAGCAAGCCTTTGAGAGTTACGCAGGCGAGTTAGCCGCCGAAGGTAAAAAAGATGAGCCGGATTTCTGGGCCAAAGTCATCGAGATGGGCAGCGAAATCTGCCCGGATTCGGCGCTGTTTTCTTCCCAGATTGCGGCGCATGAGAGTGCGGCCGCCAAATTAAACAGTCCTGCCGATTTAAACGATGAGTCAAATATTGGCGCCGGTGACACGGACGATGCCAATGAGATGGATTTCGACATGTCCGCCTTTGAAACCCCGTCGGATTTTGATGCCTCATCAGGTCAGGATACTATCGAGCCGGAAGATAACGGACTGGATTTCGAAAAGGCCGCTTACGAAGCGCCGTCAGATCAGGCGCCCCTCGAGCCGGAAGAGAGTACGCTGGATTTTGATGTGGACGTCTTTGAAGCATCGTCAGACCTTGAGCAAGCCGAGTCAAAGGATGCCGAACCGGATCTTGATTTGACCGCTTTTGAAGCTGAGGTCGATGATGACAAGAATAATGGCAGCCTTGATTTTGATCTAAACCTGTTGGCGGAAGATTCAACCGAAGATGAGTCGACCTTCGAGAGTGCCGATGACGGAAGCGAACAGGACATCGAAACCTATGATTTCGGTTTGAATGAAACTGAAACAGAAGCAAAAGAAATCGGTGAGTTTGATTTAAGTACTTTGGAAGATACCGCTGATGATTTTGATTTTTCTGATAACACTTCATCGGGTTTGAATAGCGGTCTCGATAAGGATGTCTTTGACGGTGATTTTGAGTTTAATTTTGATCTGGATATGGCAACTGCCGCTTCGGAAGATCAGGATGCCGAGGACGGTATTGCCGATCTGACCGATATGGACGAATGGGAAACGAAACTGGATCTGGCGAAAGCTTATATTGATATGGGTGATGCCGAAGCAGCCAAGGATATTGCTGATGAGGTGTACGAAAAAGGCTCATCGGAGCAAAGAAAGATGGCCATGGAACTGCTTGAAGATTTGAAATAACAGTAGCGGCTCAGAATAATAAAAAAGTCCGTTCAGTGTAGCGGTTCGCATTTGAAAGCGGCTTGCCCTGATCAGTTCCGGGTGAGGTGTCAGGTTTGTTGAAGTGGTTCAGCGCTCGATATAGGGTGGCGGACGTATGCAATCGCCCGGGCTTATTAATGAGCATGCAATAAATCAGGGAATTGCAGGTGCCCGAGAGGGCATCCGCACTTTGCGGATACCAACGGAAGGCGCTTCGTCTATAGCGCCTTCCGTTGACAGACGAGTCCATACCTGCAACGGAAAATCAACCGCACATTTGATGACGTTATTTTATTTTCCGGCCCTTCCAATACGAATAAATCGCTGGATAAACAATAAGCACCATAAGCAATGTTGAGGTAATTCCACCTACCATCGGTGCGGCGATCCGTTTCATTACATCCGCGCCGCTTCCAGTACTCCACAGAATCGGAGTCAGGCCTATCAATGTCGTCATTCCGGTCATCAGTTTCGGGCGTATGCGACGTGCAGCGCCTTCAACAATCGCTTCAGTGAGGTCCTGACGGGACTGCAAGCGGTTTTCCGCGCTATGCTGCCGATAGCTCAAGTCCAGATAGAGCAGCATTAAAACACCCATTTCGGCAGCAAGACCGGCAAGCGCAATCATGCCGACCCAGACCGCGATGCTTAGATTGTATTCAAGCAAATACAGAAGCCATACGGCGCCTATGAGTGAAAACGGAATGCTCAGTAGAATAATTAAGGTTTCACCGATTGAGCCGTGGTTAAGAAACAGCATCAGAAACACAAGCGCCAGCGTTAAAGGAACCAGTACCTTGAGTTTGGCCTCGACCCGCTCAAAGTATTTGAACTGTCCAGCCCATTCTAGCCTGACGCCTTGCGGGATAGCGGCCTTTTCATGGACTACCTGTCGCGCCAGATTCACATAATCGGCGACGCCGATGTCCTTGACGTCCAGCAGCACAAAGGAGACCATAAAACCGTCTTCATTGCGCAGCATGGGCGGTCCGGTGATAAATTCAAGCGTGGCCAACTGGCTGATGGGGATTTGCATGCCGTCGGGTGTCGGCACTAATATCCGGCTCAAGGCTTCAGGGTTGTCGCGAAAGTCGCGGGCATAACGTAAATTAAGGGCATAACGTTCACGTCCCTCGATGGTTTGAGACACCGTCAGTCCACCGACGGCAATGCTGATGACTTCTTCCACGTCGTCTACGGTCAGGCCATAGCGGGCGATTTTGTCCCTGTCTATCGTGAAATCGAGATAGTAACCGCCGGTCAGGCGTTCGGCAAAGGCGCTACGGGTAAAGGGGCGGGTGCGTGCATCATCCTGAAGTGCATGTTCGATGCGCAGGGCGGCAGACTCAATCGTGGCCAGGTCATCGCCGAAAACCTTAATGCCGAGGCTCGCGCGAATGCCGGTTGCCAGCATCTCGATACGGGTCTGGATGGGCATCCACCAGATATTGGGCATGCCGGGATAGCGCATTGTGTCGTCCATTTCGGTAATCAGGTCATCCCAAGTCATGCCCTTGCGCCATTGATCCATCGGTTTCAGGGTAATGACGGTTTCCACCATCGACAAGGGCGCCGAATCGGTGGGACTGGTGGAACGGCCAATCTTGCCGAACACCCGTTCCACTTCCGGAAAAGACTTAAGTCGCTTATCCATGGACTGGATGATTTTTGCCGCTTCGGTGATGGACATTCCCGGCAGCGCTGTGGGCATATACAAAATACTGCCTTCGTTGAGCGGCGGCATAAACTCATTACCCAGTTTGAAAAAAA
>SWCD01023925.1_pt1 | contig 44781 bp, 48 predicted proteins | sample 4693011 | NCBI WGS metagenome assembly SWCD01 (sample SAMN10267278, study PRJNA491770) | bioreactor metagenome | isolation source: DHS bioreactor inoculated with marine | place: Japan: Omine Ridge, Nankai Trough
TTTTTTTAGATATTGAAACAACCGGGTTAAGCCATTACTACGATGAGATTACGGTAATTGGTTGGTCTATAGATGGCAAGTACGGCGTTTATATAAAGGATCATAACGATAAAGATTTGGTCGAGGCTTTAAAAAAGGCCAAGGTAATTGCCACCTATAATGGAACAATGTTTGACCTTAAGTTTATAGAGAAAAAGTTTCCTGGAATTTCTATTCCTCTTGTACATGTGGATCTTAGGTTTCTTGCTAAAAGAGCGGGCTACACTGGTGGGCAAAAAAGTATAGAAAAACAGATAGGTTTTAATCGCAATAGTAGTATTGGTGATATGTTAGGTGGGGCGGCCCCAATTCTGTGGCACAAATATCGTAGGGGTGATTTAAATTCACTTAAAAAACTGATCACCTATAATCATGCTGATGTTGAAGGTATGAAAGCCATCTTTGACAAATCTGTTACAGAACTTTATAAATTACAAAAAATACCTACTAGTGTTAGAACAAAAGTTAAATTTAGAAAGCTTAATAGCACTATAAATTGGGCAAAAAAACACGCTAAAAAGACTAACTCTTACAATATAAAGTTGCCCGAGTATGTGGGTGATTCTAGTGCGCTTATACATTACAACGATCTTAACCGCCTTAGTCCTCTATCTGAGTATACAGTTATTGGTATTGATTTAGTTTCTTCTGAAGATCGAGAAACAGGCTACTGCATTCTCAAAGGCAATGTAGCTGATACTCTTAGAGTTAAGACAGACGAGGAGATGATTCGTATAGCAAAGGAGAATGGCGCAGATCTAATATCTATTGATTCTCCTTTATCGATCCCTAAAGGAAGAACTTCATTTTTTGATGATGATCCAAAACGAGATGAATTTGGAATAATGCGTATATGTGAGAGGATAATGAAAAGGAGAGGGATAAATAGTTATCCTTGCTTAATACAAAGTATGCAGAGACTCACGCAAAGAGGAATGCTGTTAGCAGAGAAGTTTAGAAAAGAAGGGATTGATGTAATTGAAAGTTATCCTGGTGCGGCTCAAGATATTATGTCAATTCCAAGAAAACAAGCTGGCTTGGAATACTTAAAAGCGGGTTTGCATGAATTTGGAATTAACGGTTACTATGTTGAAAATGATGTAAGTCATGATGAACTTGATGCGATTACTTCAGCAATTGTTGGATTGTTTTTTCATGTAGGGATGTATGAAGCCTTGGGGAATGAAGATGAAGCGTATTTAATTATTCCTGATTTAAATTCACGAAATGAGAAGTGGAAAAACAAACAAGTTACTAGTGCTAGAGTAACGATTAATTCAAAATAAATAGTTAAATTCAAAATATTACAAATACTAATGAGAAGGTGTGTAGATGCCAGTAACTGTGGTAGTAGGTGGTCAGTACGGCTCTGAAGGAAAGGGTAAAGTTGCAAAAAATCTCGCTGAAATGTTGGGGGCTAGTGTTGCTGTACGCTGCGGTGGTACTAATTCAGGACATACAGTCATAGACAGCAATGGGAATCCAATTATTTTCCGGCAACTTCCTACTGCGTGTTTGTTAAATGATGTTGCATGCGTACTTGTTGCTGGCAGTTATATAGATGTGCAGATATTACTTGATGAAATAAAGACCTCTGGTATAAACCCTCAAAGAGTTAAGATAGATCCTTATGCAGTAATTATCACTAGTGACTTTAAAAAAGCGGAATTAGGTGGTGAATTAAAGCAACAAATTGGTTCAACTGCTAGCGGGACTGGAGAAGCGGTGTTGCAGCGCATAAAAAGAGATGCCAAGCTTATTTTTGCAAAGGATATAGCTGAACTACAACCTTTTTTAACAGATACTAAATCTTATCTTAGAGATGAGCTAAACAAAAACAACAGGGTCATCATCGAAGGTACACAAGGCTATGGCCTGTCTTTGCTGCATTCAAATAATTATCCGTATGTGACTTCACGTGATACAACTGCTTCTGGCTTTTTATCTGAAGCAGGGTTGAGCCCTCTAGATGTGGACGATATTGTATTGGTTATACGCGCCTTTCCAATCCGCGTTCCAGGTAATTCAGGACAATTGCAAAGTGAAGTGGATTGGGATGTTGTTACTAACGAGTCAAATTCTTTGACGCCTATAGTTGAATATACCAGCGTAACTAAGAGCGTTAGAAGGGTAGGTAGATTTGATGGGGAAGTTGTTCTGCAGGCTATAGACGCAAATTCGCCAACAAGAATCGTTCTCAATCATCTTGATTATATTGATAAGACGAATGACCGTGATATTGCGCTAAGTGACAAAATAAGTCAGTTCATTGCAAAGGTTGAGAACATGATCGGTAAGAAGATTGATTTTATTGGGTGTTCTCCGATCGATATCCAAGAAAGATTTCCTGTTAACTTGATAAAGGGAGTTACCAAGGATGCCTAATGACGATTTTTCTACACCCGCATCATCTGATGATGAGGCAGAAGAAAGATATCAGAAATTCAAATCAAACGATCCATTTCCAGATATTCAACCCGCACTCCTGAATTCAGCTGATTTTATTGATTATGCTGTAACTACAGGAATGATATATCCCTTTGATACAGAAAAGGGCATTAAGTCAGCTTCTTATGAAGTCAAATTGGGTGGTGAGGTCTTATATTGGGATGATAAAGATGAGAGACAATACAAACCGAATCTTGAAAATGAAGAAACAATAGTTTTTAAAAGGAACTCAATAACATTTGTCACAGTTTCTGCTCGTTTTCGCCTGCCAGATTATATTGCCTTACGATTCAATTTACAGATACATCATGTACATCGAGGACTATTACTTGGAACCGGGCCTTTAGTTGACCCAGGTTTCAACGGCACATTAATGATCCCGATCCATAACCTTACTGAAAATGATTACATAGTTGACAAAAATGAGGGTTTGATATGTGTCGAATTTACTAAACTAAGTGAAAATGATGCATGGAATAATGAGTCTTCCAACTATACGCGTGCTGGAGAATACAAATCTAACCCAGGCAAGAAAAATAATAAATCATTTCTAAATTATGTCGATATGCATGTTCCTCAGGGTAAGGTGCGTAGTACTTTATCTGCAACGTTGGCAGATGCTAGAAAAGAATTGGATGCGGCTAGAAAGGAATTGGGTAAAGTAAAGACGGCCTTTAACGTCCTTTCTATTGGTGGCGCTATTGGTGTAGTAGTATTAATATTTTCTACATATAGTTTGATTTCCGATGCAAACAAATATGTGGCTGATGCAAAAAATACGTATTTAGATGAACTAAATAATACGCCAAATAGAATATTGCTTGATGTAAATAAGGAAGAGATGGCAAAAGTATATGATACTTTGAATGATTATGAGGTATTACAAGGTGCTAATAAGAAACAATTACAATCCATTCAAGATCAATTGAGAAGCCTAAACGCAAAGCTAGGATCTATTTATATAAAAATAGACGAAAATATAGAGAAAAAGATGAACGAGCTGAATAGATCGGCCAAAAAAACTGAGGATGGCCATTAAGTAGGAATCGTTTATTTGAGAATAGAGATTATTGGAAATATAGCATCAGGTAAAACGACATTAGCTCAGTTAATAGCTAAGGCTGGGTGTCATGTGGTCTTTGAGAAATTTAAAGAGAACCCTTTCTGGCAGGATTTTTATAAGGATATAAGCAAGTACGGTTTCGAAACAGAGCTTACATTTCATCTACAACACTATCATGACATAAAAGTTAATACTGGGAAGGCTAATAAACTTGCATGCGACTACTCATTGATATTAGATAGAGCTTATGCGGATATCACTCTTACTGAGAAAAAAAGAAAAATATTCTCATCCGTAGCTGATGAGGTAGAGCTGGAAATAGGGCCACCTGGGACAATTATATATCTTCAATGTCCAGAAAATGTTTTATTAAATCGTATACTAGAAAGAAATAGATCAGTAGAAAAATTAATAACAATTGATTATCTACAAATGCTATCAAAATCAATAACCGCACGAATTGATCATGTTAGCGAATCAACATCTGTTATCAAAATTGATAGTGATCAAATAAATTTTGCATCTATAGAAGAAGATAAAGCTAAAGTGCTAGATATTTTTAAATCAATTTAAAGGTTTTTATCAATTCGATTCCGACGACATCAGCAATCGGGAACGGGGGTACAACCTGGGGTATCGCTATTAACCGAACTGGGGAAAATATAATTTAATCAATAAGTAACATCATCAGTGTGGCTCCGGCCCTGGCACCAATATAAACCTATTTGAATCATTAGTGACGGTGGATTCAATAACAAGAAATATTATCGTTTTAGCATGACACCTTCAAAAATATCATGCAAATAATCCTCGATTGATAAGGCTGTAGCAATCTGCTACAATTATCTTGTCGCGTACATTTTAAGAGGTACTATCATGGCAAAAGCAGCTTCCCCCATCCGTTTACAACAAGATTTAATGGAGAATGCGTCCGTTGAAGGCAAGCTATTCAATCGAAGTGCGGCAGAACAGGTCGAATACTGGGCAAGTATTGGTCGTCGGCTGTCTAATGTAGTCGAATCGGATACATTGTTGTCGATCTCGGCAGGGCTGGCGACTGTGCATGTGGAGCCTGTTGAGACCCGGCCAATCGATCCGGATATTGTTTTTGGTAATCTGGAGCAGCAACGTAAAAGTGGTGCCTTAGCTGAAATGATCAAACATGGGCAGCCAAGGTATCAGGCTGCGACCCACCACCCGGGCTATCTGGAACGCATCGATGCCAGTGGAGAGGTTGTTCTGGGAGCCTTTAAGGATGGTGTTTTTACACCGGTATCCGCTGATAAATAGTGGCAACTGGTAAGCAAATATGGGTGCTGACGGGTGGTAACGGAGCGGGCAAGACTACTTTTTATCATAGCCAGCTAAAGCCTTTTGGCTTGCCGTTTATAAACGCAGATTCTATTGCCAGAGAGCTTTACCCTGAAGCACCAGAAAGCCATAGCTACGATGCTGCAAAAATTGCTGCGCACATGCGTGTTGAGCTATTGGCTAAAGGGGAGAGTTTTTGTTTTGAAACAGTCTTTTCCCACCCATCCAAAATAGATTTTGTCGCCCAGGCGAAGGTCAATGGCTACGAAGTGGTTCTGGTTTTTATCCACCTTGATAACCAGGACCTGAACCTGGCAAGGATTGCTCAGCGCGTAGAGGAGGGAGGGCATGCAGTACCACCCGAAAAGGTTAAAAGTCGTATTCCCCGTACGCTGGAACACATTAAATCGGTGATACCTCTGTGCGATAAGGTGTATGTGCTGGACAATCAGTCTTATGAGAGCCCCTTTGAAAAAATAGCCACACTGTCTCATTCAGTTTTGACTTTACATCGTGATGAAATACCAGACTGGGTACGATCTTTATTAGCTGATTATCTGTAACCATGCTGGCTATTCCTCTAATATTGGCCAGGTTTATTTGTTGGGGCGTCTGAAATCCTCGCCTGGTTCTGTCCAGTCATCAGATTTGGTATCGGTTACTCCAGTACCCAGATCATCTTGCTCTGCGATGTCGAGAGCACCGGACCAGTTTTCAGGCTCATCACTCAACACAATCTTGAGATCACGCCATTCATCAAGGCTGAGTTGCTCAAGATCACCATCAAAATGCTGTACTTCAACAGCGCCTTGTTTTTCGTCAATAGCTACGACGTAAAATCGCTGCCCTTTATCAAAATGGGCATACCATTGGTCAATGCGTGGATCTAGTTCATTTGGCATTATCTTATTCCTCAATCATCATGGCTATAGTGGCCATGTCGGACACCGCTTAGCAATGTCTTAAAATCATTTCCACTGATATGTATTAAATGTTCATGGTCGCCGGCTTCTAAATAGACATTGGCAAGAGTGGTTAGTGCTTCATCAAGAAATGTCTCGATCTCGTAGGCCGGGCCGAGTGGCGGCACAGCGCCAGGCTCGCAGTCGGGGAACAGTTTGGAAAATTCATCTTCTTCGACGAGTTCTAACTGCCGATCTAACTCTTTACGCACGTGTTTCATCTCGACATAGTTGATGGCCGGGACGACCAGCATTGCGTAGCCCGAGGAGTCCTTTACTATCACGCCTTTGGCGATGTGATCCTCGCGGACATGCGATGCTTCGGCGGTCTCGTGGCTGGAGCCTGAGTGTGGATGAGATGGCAGGGTGTAATCAACGGCCCTCTCAGCCAGATAGTTTTTGATGGTTTCTGCGATAGCCATGGCTGTTCACCTCTGTAAGTAAGGGGAAATATGTCTGTCTGTTCCACCAGTGTATTACAGATGTGTTTCAGGAAAAGTTGAGATAGATTAACTTAAAAGCATATTTGTAATAAAAGGCGAATTTAAAGGGGCAAACTGAATTCCCCCTGGTTTATTTGATGAAAGTTATTGGCCGTTATTGTAAACATCAGCTGGAATCGTCACCGACCCATTTAGATTTCTCAATCGTAATGAGGGCCTCAGCAACTTGAATTAACAATGAATGTACGTTGTAAAAAGTCGGCTATTGACACGTAGCGGAAGTAAGGAATTATCTCTCGCAAAGGCGCAGAGCTCGCAGAGAAAAACGATTTTAAGTTTCTGTCATCCTGAGCGAAGTCGAAGGATCTTGCTGCCACCAGACCATTCAGGCTGTTAAGATCCTTCGACTTCGCTCAGGATGACAACATAATTTAATTATTTTTCTTTGCGTTCATTTGCGGATGACAATAAAAAGCTTTTCTCTGCGAGCTCTGCGCCTTTGCGAGAGATATTGCTTTTGATCGTTACGTCCGTTTCTGGCCGGAAGTGCTCCTTAGGTTAAAACAGGCTTTTAGCAATACGGGCAGTGTCTGTATGATCACGTCTGAACTATTACAACTTAATGTTTTTTCTTCCATCCATTCGATTTTTCTAAAAGATCATGGAAAAGCGATGCACTATCTATTTGTAGATTATCATCATATTCAATTTCTGTTTCAGACAGGCAACTTTTAAAATCTTTGATGGAACTCCATTTACATAGCACTTCTCGATCATCATTCAGCGCTACGATCTCGCCTGTACTTTCTTTCAGGCAAAACAGGTTATGCCAGTCACCGTAAAATGGTACCAATAAAGCATCCACTTCCCATTCTTGTCTCAAGCTCAAACCATCCTGAATTTGCTGCCATGACCAGAATGGCATAGCAAGTGGTTCAAGCTCACAGTTCAGATAAATCGAAGCATATCTTTCATTCATGTCTTCAACTTCTTTCAGAAATTTCGAATAATCGTTCATGGTTTTTGATGCCTGGCGTCAGTGTAATAGACAGGGTTTGCGTGTGTCATAATTGATGTGCTGCGTTAAGGGACAAGCAATTAATAGAGGTGCCCTTAAATAAAGGAATTAAATTATCAGTATCGAACCGAACTCGTATTCAGATAAACAAAGTTAGAACTGAATACTTATTATATGGAGTATTTATTTCGATTTTAAAGGTTTGTTGTCAAGAATTTAGCAAAAACGATTCTGTTTGCACGAGGTCAACCGGCTAATTATCGAATAAGCTATTCAACCGCTTATCGCGGCCATAAATATCATGCCTGAAGTTCATGCTGCCATCCTGACCGACCCAGGCGCTCCAGTATACAAGGTAGATAGGAACGGCTATGGGCAGGTTCACTTTCTGGTTGGAGTCCAGATAGATATTCGCCAGTATCTCTTCTTCCTTCTGCTGACTGCCATCGTTCAATAGATAGGCCGCCAGCTGAACCGGATCTTTTACCCGGATGCAGCCCGAACTGAAAGCGCGAACGACCCGGTCAAACAGATACTTGTCTGGTGTTCCATGCAGATAAATTTCATACGGATTGGAGAAAAGAAATTTGACCCTGCCCAGAGCGTTTTTCGGCCCCGGATCCTGGCGCAACCAGTAAGGGAAATGATCTTTGTCGAGTCGCTTCCAGTTCACGGTTTGCGGGTCGATCTCGTGGGCGTTTTTTCCCCAGCCCCGGTACAGCCTGATGGATTTTTTTGCAAAAAAGGAAGGATCATTCATCTGTCGCGGGATAAAATCCTCCACCGTCATATTCGTAGGAACCGTCCAGTAAGGGTTGTATTCCATGGTACTGATCAGGCCTGAAAAACTGGGTGTGGACCGGTAGGCCTTGCCGATGATGACAGGCATGGCCAGCACCACTGAATCATTATTCATGATGTAAAGCTCAAAGCCGGTCATATTTACCATCAGGTACCGTTTTCCCAGCTTGCGTGGCATCCAGCGCCAGCGCTCCATGTTGACGCGAATCTGCCTGATCTTTGCATCAACTGTTATATTCAGTGACCTGCGCGTTTGCTCTCCAAGGCGACCGTCTACCTCCAGGCCATGCCTTTGCTGGTAACGTTTAACCGCTTCTGCAAGCGCATGGTCAAAGATATCAATATCACGCAGAGAACACTCAACCAGGTCACCTGTGATTTCCAGCCGCTGCCTTAATTGCACTACCTGCCGATGGTGCATACCGGGTTTGAGAGTAGGGCCTGGTTTAAAACTCTGCCAGCCACCTTGCTGTTTAAGTTCACGAAATCGCCGCAATTGTTTTTTTAATAACTGGTATCCGGAATGCTGAGGAGGGAGTTCTTTTAGTACCTGTAATATGGATTCTTTCATGGCTACATCTGCAAACAGGCTGCGGACTTCCAGAGGCCTGTTCTGAATATGCCAGTCGACATCCAGCTTTCTCGGATCTAACCTGCCTGAGTAAACATGATTGCTGTAACGATAGAGGGCCGCTGTCAATAACAGGTCGAGATAAACCGATTGCCTCGGGTTTTTTAAATCCCAGTACTTCCTGATTTTTTCAAGGTAATAATCAGAAGGTTCAAGCCCTTCATCATCGGCATGGATAATGACATGTAATAAATCATAAGCACGATCTAATCGACCCTTTGCATCTAACCACAGGGGCTTATATCGGCGTTCTCGATAAAAAACGATTAGCTCTGGCTCATTCAGTTCCAGCAGGTGTTCCGGATTGCTTTTTAGTAACTGCTCCAGATGTCGTGATGACTGTTCTCCCCATGAGGCATCAGCCTGCACGCTGGCAGAAAAGAACAGGCATAAAAGGATGAATACCTTAAGGCGTAAGAGCACTTTAATTCATGCTTTGTGCTTATTGGACTTTTTGCTCGTAGTCTTCAACTGGCTTACTTTGTTACCAAGGCATACCATAATCTGCTGCTGGTCCAGAGTTTCATTTTCTTCAAGTTCATTAATCAGGTTATCCAGCCGTTCCCGGTGTTTTACAATTAATTCGATAGCCTGTTTCTCGGCGTTGCCCAGGAGTTCTTTTACAGCTTCATCGACCAACTTCGCCGAATTTTCGGAAAAGTGGCGCGGTTGGGCTATTTCCTTGCCCAGAAACGGGTGCTCTTCGGTATCACGGAGATCCACAGGGCCAATTTCTCTGGACATGCCCCAGCGTGAGACCATGGCACGGGCCAGTGCAGTCGCCTGTGCAATGTCATCATCAGCACCGGAACTGACACTGCCCAACAGCTCCCGTTCAGCGCTTCGTCCACCCATCATGACGACCAGTCGATCTCTCAAATAATCCTCTGGTAACGTGTGTCGCTCCTGCTCGGGTAATTGATGGGTTACACCCAAAGCCCTGCCACGGGGAATGATACTTACCTTGTAAATAGGGTCTGCATGGGGCAGAAAACTGGCAACCAGTGTATGACCGGATTCATGCACGGCCAGACGATGTCGCTCTTCCGGTTGTATAGCCAGGGTACGTACCGTTCCCAGCATCAGCTTATCGCGTGCTTCATCAAAATGCGTCATGGTTATCTTCGTTGCCTTATCACGGGCGGCTAACATGGCTGCTTCATTAACCAGGTTTTTGATATCGGCACCGGAAAAACCGGGGGTACCAGCCGATATCTGCTCCAGGTTTATGTCATCCGCCATGGGTACTTTGCGGCTATGCACTTTAAGAATAGCAAGGCGGTCATTTCGGTCTGGCAACTCCAGCACCACATGACGATCAAATCGCCCGGGTCTTAGTAATGCCGGATCAAGCACATCCGGGCGATTGGTTGCAGCCAGTACAATGATAGCCTCATGACCGCTAAAGCCGTCCATTTCAGCGAGGATCTGGTTAAGGGTTTGTTCGCGCTCATCATGGCCGCCACCGAGACCGGTACCACGGGTACGGCCAATGCTGTCCAGCTCGTCGATAAAGATAATCGCCGGTGAGTTTTTCTTGGCTTCCTCAAACAGGTGACGAACACGAGAGGCACCGACACCGACGAAAACTTCAATGAATTCTGAGCCTGAAATGGAATAGAATCTGACACCGGCTTCGCCTGCCAAAGCCCTGGCCATGAGCGTTTTACCTGTGCCAGGTGGCCCCATCAGTAATATGCCGCGGGGCATCTCGGCCCCAAGCTGACGAAATTGATCTGGGTGTTTGAGGAATTCAACTATCTCGGTAACTTCCTGCTTAGCTGACTTCTGACCAGCCATGTCATCAAAAGTGACATCGGGAATTTCAGCCGTTTTGGTCGAACCGCGCAGAAATTTACCCAACTCGCCTTTGCCGCCGAGGCCGCCTGAAATGCCGCTTTGTGACCGTTTGATAATCCAGAACCAGAAAGCAATAATAAATATCCATGGCAACATAGCAAGCAGTATCCGCCCCAAACCACCCTCGGCTTCTGGCGAAAAAGCTTTTACTTCAACACGCTGTGCTTCGAGAGCGGGCAGTAGACTTTCATCGCCAATATCGGGAATTCGTGTTTTGAAATACCGGCTCATTTCTTTCTGTGGGCCAATGTCTGTGGCCTGTAACAAAGTCCCTTCAGCTTTATTGCCCTTGAGGGTGACTGATGCCAGTGCGCCATCGTTCAATAATTGCTTGAACTGACTATAGGGTATGTCAAAGACGGGCTCTGTTACTGTTTTTTGTATCTGAGTAAAATAAAAATAAGACGCGATCAATGTAATAATGAGCATTGCATTGATGATCCAGTTTTTTGGAACTGGGAATTTTTGTGGGTTTTGAGATTCTGGCATTAGTTTTCCTGTTCCCGTTCCAGTGTATCATTCTAGCAAGCGGTGCGTTTATCGCACCCTCAATCTGATTGAGTATCTATACCTTCAGCAACTTGTACAGCCTTTTTCACATCTACGAAATATAACAGGATTCCACCGCTGATAAACAGGATACTGATAGAAAACATTGCCAGTCGAGAACTGCCGGTCATTGCCACAGTGACCGCAATCATAAACGGTCCTAAAACGGCCGCAAATTTACCTAACATATTGTAAAAACCAAAAAATTCTGCTGATTGAGTTTTGGGAATTATTCGCGCATAAAGAGAACGACTAAGACTTTGAATACCGCCCTGGACCAGACCGATGGTTATCGCCAGGGCATAAAATTCTTCAACAGTCTTCATCCTGTAAGCAAAAACAGTGACGGCCAGATAGACACCGATGGCTAACATAATGCCGGTCTTTGCCCCTATGCGTTCCCCTACATAACCAAAGCCCAAAGCGGCAGGAAAACCGATACTTTTGCGCTCTACAATCTCGACAGGTCGACTGTAGTAAGGTGCTGGGACGGATGAGGTATGTGAGAGGGTAGCCATTACCAGCCTTGCTCCTTAACCTGTAAAAAGCATTGAGTTAAGTCTGACTGGTTTTTTACTTTCCACCTTGATTTGAATCAATATTATTTCTGAGTAACGGCATTAGCCTGTTACTGATAGCGTGGGTGAATGTTTCAAATGTAGGTGCGTGCTTATTGTTTTTTTGAAGTAAATACATAGATGATAACAATCAAGTGTGATGAATATGAGCAAAAACCAGCAGGAAATTACGGATACCTTTCCAACCAGATACTGGCATAAACTGGAAGACGGTCGTATTCAGTGCGATGTGTGTCCGCGCGAGTGCAAGCTACATGAAGGGCAGCAGGGACTGTGTTTTGTCAGGGCCAACATCAATGACCAGATCGTTTCCACGACCTACGGGCGATCCAGTGGATTTTGTGTTGATCCCATCGAGAAAAAACCACTCAACCATTTTTTACCGGGAACGCCGATACTGTCTTTTGGTACAGCAGGCTGCAACCTGGCATGCAAATTTTGCCAGAACTGGGATATGAGTAAATCACGGGAAATGGATATTCTTGCTGACCAGGCATCCCCTGAAAAAATTGCCCGTGTAGCTAAAGAACTGGGCTGTCGCAGTGTTGCTTATACTTACAATGATCCGGTAATCTTTATGGAATATGCCATCGATATTGCCAAAGCGTGTCGCGAATACGATATTAAATCGGTCGCAGTGACGGCCGGTTATATCAGTGAACAGCCACGTAAGGAATTTTTTCAATACATGGATGCCGCGAATGTCGATTTAAAAGCGTTTACCGAAGAGTTTTACTGGAAGATAACCGGTGGACATTTACAGCCGGTACTGGATACCCTGATCTACCTCAAACACGAGACCGATGTCTGGGTTGAACTCACCACTCTGCTTATTCCCGGCAAGAATGATTCTGAAGAAGAACTTAACGAGATGACACGCTGGGTGGTAGAAAACCTTGGACCGGATGTGCCGATGCATTTCACCGCATTTCATCCAGAATGGAAAATGATGGACATTCCCTCCACCCCGACCGAAACATTGACCCGTGCAAGACAGATCGCACTGGATAACGGCGTACATCACGCCTATACCGGCAATGTTCATGATATTGACGGCGAGAGTACCTACTGCCATTCATGTCACACACGATTAATCGGCCGTGACTGGTATGTGCTTTCAGACTGGAATCTGGATGAGAAGGGTTGCTGCAAGAAATGCGGTGCTGAATGTGCCGGTGTGTTCGAAGACAAACCCGGTACCTGGGGTGACAAACGACTGCCTGTTCAGCTGAAATCATTTGCCTGAAGTTAGTGAGAGGAAAAATTTAAAAGCAGTGATAGTAAGCTTGATGTTGACACAGTAAAGAAGAAGGTTCTTTTTATGCAAGACATTGAATGTGATATTCATGATCCTTCCCTGGCCGAACAGGGCCAGCGGCGTATCGAGTGGGCCTTGCAGGAAATGCCGGTGTTACAGGAACTGGCTAGCCGCTTTACGAAGGAACAGCCATTGCAAGGCATACGCATGAGTGGCTGTCTTCATATTACCACCGAGACCGCCAACCTTGCAGTCACATTAAAAAAGGCCGGGGCAGACCTGGTTCTTTGCGCCAGTAATCCACTCAGTACCCAGGATGATGTTGCCGCTGCGCTGGTTGAGCGATATAAAATTCCTGTCTATGCCATCCGAGGGGAGTCGACAGAAACCTACTACCAACATATCAATGCCGCACTGGATCATCAGCCCGTGATCACCATGGATGATGGCGCCGATCTGGTAAGCGAGATACACAGGAGCCGAAGCAAATTAATAAACAACATGCTGGGCGGAACGGAAGAAACGACCACAGGGGTGATTCGCCTGCGCGCCATGGCAGGGAGTGGTGAACTCAAGTTTCCCGTCATCGCGGTGAATGATGCCATGACCAAACATCTGTTTGATAATCGTTATGGTACCGGCCAGAGCACGCTGGATGGGATAATACGTGCGACCAATATCCTGCTCGCCGGAAAAGATTTCACGGTAGTCGGTTATGGCTGGTGCGGGCGAGGTATTGCGATGCGGGCAAAAGGTCACGGCGCGCACGTGATTGTGACAGAAGTCAATGCTGTACGAGCGCTGGAAGCTACCATGGATGGTTATTGTGTCATGCCCTTGAGCGAAGCAGCAAAACAATCTGATTTCATCATTACTGCGACCGGTGACAAACATGTCATCGATAAGGCGCATCTGGACGTGATGAAAGATGGCTGCGTACTGGCTAACTCCGGACATTTTAATGTGGAGATCAATATTCCCGCGCTGGAAGCAATGAGCATCAGTAAGCAACGCCCTCGACCTTCAGTTGATGAATATGTCCTTGCTGACGGCCGTAAGCTACGGCTATTGGCAGAGGGACGCCTGGTTAATCTCGCCGCAGCAGAGGGGCATCCTTCAGCGGTAATGGATATGAGCTTTGCGAACCAGGTTTTGTCGGTGATCTATCTGGCGAAGCAGAAGGGTAAATTGACAAACTCGGTACATAACGTGCCCGCTGAGATCGATGATGAAATCTCCAGATTAAAACTGCAGGCAATGGGTATTCAGATAGATCAACTGACCGATGCTCAAGTTCATTATCTGTCCTCCTGGCAGGAAGGAACCGAATAGTACGGTTATATTCCTTATTTGATTTAAATAACAATGTAGGCTCCTGTCCGACTACGGCATCACATGCCATCAATATGTCACTACGGTCTGATTCTGGTTTCATTTTTCAGCGCTTTCATGCTTCAATAGTTAAATGAAAACAATATTTTTCATCATACTTAGTGCGCTGTTAAGCGGCTGTGCTGACACTGCAACGCCGACCGTACATGAGCAGTTGCGACAGCATATTCTTGAGGCTGAGCTTGGCAGCGCGATCACCATCTCCTTTGCTAAAAAGCCGGTGGCACCATTGCCGCCAGCTGAGCAGGATGAAGCGACATTAACCCGGCAGCTGCAATCCAGTAATAAAGAAACCCGTTGGGCGGCGGCGGAGAAACTGTCTTATAGCGCCAATAAAGATGTCGTGCTGGCACTTATCAGGGCGATGCGGGATCCGTCCGGTACGCAGCGTGTCTGTGTAATGGCGCAGGCGCTGGGGCATCTGAAGGATCCGCGCGCGCTCAGTGCACTGACACAGGCAGCGTTTGATCCTTCTAACCGCGATCTGCGATTATGTGCGATTCGTTCGATTGGTATGATCGGTGATAAATCTGCCGTGCCGGCGCTGATTACTGCGCTGAAACAAAACAATACGCCGTTACAGACCGCCAGTACTCTGGCTCGCCTGGGTGATGGTCGCGCGGTACAGCCGTTGATCGATGCCGCGGGCAATAAAAATATCCGGCCCTGGATGTTACGCGCACTGGGTGAACTCGGGCACAAAGATGCGCAGGTCTATTTGCAACGGCAGCTTGATGCTGCCGAGCCAGATCAGAAAAAGTTAATCGAGGAAGCCCTGTGGAAAATATCCATTCTCAGCCAGCCGCACAAGGTTCTGGCATTAACGCATGTGCTGCTGAATAATCCGAACACTGACAAGCGGATGTGGGCGGCTTACCGGCTGGGTGAAATAAAGGATGGTGCTGCGGTCGATAGTCTTATCCGGGCACTGGCCGACAAAAACCAGGCGGTTGCCGGACGCGCCGGGGCGGCGATCGTGCGTATGAATAAAGTGTCTTTAAAACCGGTGCGTGAGGCATTGCGACAGACTGAAACGAAAAACATGGCGCAGCGAGCTTATCTTTATGCGGTACTCGGTTATATCGGCAATCAGGCCGATGTGAAAATGCTGACAGATTCGCTACAAAAAAATCCTGTTTTCGAAAAAGTTATTACGGAGTCGCTACAGCTGCTGGCAAAGCGTTCAAGTGGCAGCGTCACTTCAAGCCCGATGTGACTAAACGCAACGACTATGGGCTAAAAGTTCATAGCTTGCCCTTGATGACTGAAAGTCATTCTTAATCGCTCAAGTTCATATTTTCTCGCCAGGCCGCAGAGCACGCAAAGGAATATAAAAATCATTCACTGTTTTCTTTGCGTGCTCTGCGGCCTGGCGAGAGTATCAATTCATTAGAATATTATTAAAACAGCTAAGCATGTGTAGCTGCTAAAGCCTTGCACTAAAGTGCATAGTTTTGCCTACATGGACGTAGGTAAGGGGCGATAACAGGATGTGGTAGCTTTGATTAGTGGTCTGAGACAATAAAACGCTTAGAGTCTGGATAAATAATCAGCCACGGCACTAAGCTCGGCTTTTGATAATGTTTTAACCTGAGCGATCATTATCGGGTTTGCGTTTTTTCTGTAGCCATTGCCAATCCACTCTAACTGGCGCAACAGGTAAGCGTAATGCTGGCCTTTTAATCGCGGGTAGAAATTTTCATTATTGCCGAGTGCATTATCGCCATGGCACTGCAGGCAGTGCTGTTGATAAACACGTTTACCAGTGGCCAGATGTTTGCCATCGCCGGTGCCCGGACTCGGGTCAGCCGGCAGGGTCGCGATGTAAGCGGTAACATCGGCAATGCCCTGCAGGCCACCGATGGAACCGGGTTCGGTAAACGGGTACATCGTCGGGTTGTTTCGATTTTTTGAGCGGATGTCTTCTAGTTGTTTGATCAGGACGTTTTTATGCTGTCCGGCAATCACCGGAAAACTGCCATCCTGTTTACCCCAGCCATTTTGCATATGGCAGTTGGCGCATAAACGATAGATCTTTTGGCCATGTTTGATGTCAGCGGTTAGCGCAATCGCTTTTGTTAGCTCATCCGGCGGCGTAAGCTTGCCGGCCGGCGCTGATTCATTTGCGACGGATGAATTGCTGAGCAGTATCAATCCACACAGTGCGAGCAGCTGGCAAAGTATTAATTTTTGTTTCATCATCATTCTATTTCAACAGACAGTGGCATGCTTTTAACTATATAATTGCGAAGTTTAACACTGTTAGAGAAGCTCTGATAAAAGCGATCGATGATAAATTTCAAAGTTATACTCATATTACTGGCATTACTTGTCGCAAGTCCGTTGCTACAGGCAAAGTCGCTCAAAACGATCACAACGGCTGATAGCGATGTCGAAGTCCGTATTTTTTCGGCCAGCGGCGATACCCTGTTGCTGGGTTTTGCCTGTGATGAAGGCAAAAGCATCACTGAAGAAAAAACCGCGACATCACTGGCCAGCGATGGTCTCGAAGTCTGGATGCCCGATATGTTATCGGCGTTCATGCTGCCCAATACACGTAGCAGCCTGGATGAAATCCCCGTTGATGCATTACTGGCAATTATTGAAGCCGCCGTCAAAACCGGTAAAAAAGTTTACCTGATTGCCAGCGGGCCACATACCCGGGTGGTGTTACGTGCAGCCAGACAATGGGAAAAAACACACAAACCCTCACTGGCCGGCGCCGTATTAATTTTTCCAAGATTATTTAAAGGCGATCCCGATCCGGGAAGGGCGCCGGAATATGTCGATTCTGTCGGTAAAACCCGTTTACCCATCATGTTGCTGGAAGGTGGCCATACGCCTAACCGCTGGGGCATTAAAACATTGAGCCATGCGCTGGCTGAAGGCGGCAGCGATGTCATGGCAAAAATCATTCCTGACATCCGCGGGCATCTGTTCTCAAGCCAGGATCACAACCGGACCGAAGATGTCGTTACCTCGCAGATGGCCGGTCTGATCAAGGTCAGTTTATTTTATATAAAGGAAAACGAAAAATGATTAAACAGTTTTTTATTTTTTCATTGCTGATCTGCCTCAGCACATTGTCACAGGCGGGTGGCCTGAAAGTATTTAACGGCAAAGGGACACACCCCGCACTGATACTGCAGGACCTGCACGGCAAAACCCATGACCTGAATGACTACAAAGGCAAAGTGGTACTGGTACAGTTCTGGGCGACCTACTGCGGCCCCTGTCGTCAGGAGATGCCCACCATGAACAGGATGAGAAAAGAGATGGGCGATGTTCCGTTCAAGATTCTGGCGATCGACATGGGCGAGACCCGGGCCGAAGTCGAACAATTTGTCAGCGAAGTAAAACCGGAATTCACTATCCTGCTCGATGAAGAAGGTAAAAGCATCACCGACTGGCAAGTGTTTGCTGTGCCATCAAACTTCATCATCGATCCACAGGGAAAAATACGTTACACCTTGTTCGGCGGCGTGAGCTGGGATGACAAAGCGCTGATCACTAAAATAAAAGCGCTGGCAAAGGAGTAGTTAACCCGCCAGGGCAACTCTGATGTGTGTCATTCTGATTTTAACCAAAAGAACACTTCCGGTCAGTAGCGGACGTAACGATTAAAAGCAGTATTTCTCGCAGAGGCGCAGAGCTCGCAGAGAAAAACCTTTATTATTTTTCGTAGGTCGGGCACTGCCCGACAACATGCAGCCAATAAACATACCGTATTGGTATAACGGCGGGCAATGCCCTCCCTACATTAAAAAGGCTTTTCTCTGCGAGCTCTGCGCCTCTGCGAGAGAAAATTTCTTATTCCCGCTCTGTGTCGATAGTTGTAGGGTGGGCATGCTATGGGCTTACAGTCTATTGTCGCTTATTTTTTATCATGAATAATCTCATCGGCCAGACTCCCTGTTTCGTCTACAGTCGCTGATGCATCGCTGACGGCCTCGGCCTTGTGTGAATCATATTGCGTACTCTGATCGGCTTCCCGTTTATGCTGAATCTTGAGGATGGCGGTAAAGGCGGAGACATCACCGATCAGGGCGCGTGCAGCAATTTCCGCAGTCACTACCACGATCATGCCGGGAAGAATAACGTGCAGGTTGCCGGTCAGTTCCATCAATGCCACCAGTGCGGCGAGTGGTGCGCGCAGGGTCGCGCCCATCATCGCGACCATGCCGATCATCGCATAAAAACCGGCAGAGCCTTCATAAAAGGGGTACATGTTCTGCACCAGTAATTCGCTGATGCCGCCAACCGCGCCACCCATAATAAGCGACGGGCCAATCAGTCCACCCGGCAGGCGAACGCCGGACGAAATTGCCGTAGCAATGAGTTTGGCCGCCAGTAATATGAATAGCGCCTGTATTCCAAGATCATTATGAAAGATGCGGTCGATCGCATCATAACTAACCCCCATAATGGCTGGTGCCCATTGCGCCAGCGTGCCGGTAATCAGTCCGGCGAAAACAAACGCATAAAGCGGGCGCCAGCTTAATGTGAATTGTGCGGTGAATGCGGTGGCACGAATAAAGCCCGCCGCCAGTATGCCGATCAGAATCCCCATCAGTACGATAACCGGTAATTCCGCCAGTGAACCGATGGACAACGCCGGCACCGCAAAAGCCGGGCTCTGGCCATAAACCAGGCGGCTGATCACCGTGCCCACCACCGAGGCAACGATCACCGGCACGATATTATTAATGGCATAACGCACCCGCAATACTTCGATGACAAAGATCACGCCAGCCAGCGGGGTATTGAAAGCGGCGGCAATCGCAGCCGCGCCACCGGCAGCTGCCAGCAGATAATCTTCATCCTCGTTGAGTTTTAAGCGACGACCGATCAGCGCAGCATTGGCGGCACCCAGATGAACACCGGGGCCTTCACGATCTACCGAGTGCCCGGAAACAATCGCGATCAATCCGCCGAAAAACTGCACCATCGCGTTAGAAAAAGGCAGGGACTGTTTGCGAAAACGCATGAAGTTAAGCAGATGAACGATACCGACCGAACGTTTCTCAGCAGGTAGCCGCTCGAAGAAAAGCCCGAGCACTACAGCGCCAGACACCGGCAGTAAAAATCGCATCCAGCCGGGCAGAGCCTCATAGTTTCCGATCTGACCATTGGGGAGTAACCAGGTCTGGCTGATCTCAATAGAAAGCCGGAACAGCGTCACCAGAACCCCCGCCATCAGGCCGGTGACCGCACCAAGTAAAGCAATTCGCAGCAGTAATTTATCCAACGGTTAAAATCTCAAACGGGGGTGTGCAGTGTAACATTGAAATAATGGCTAATAAACGTCTTGACGTTACAACGTTGTGACGTTATGGTTGACCATGCGAGGTATAACGTTATGAGTGAATTATCAAAAAGATCAACGGTTTATTTTGAAGAAGATGTCCATCAGGCATTAAGAATCAAAGCAGCCACAACCCATCAATCTGTATCAGAAGTCGTCAATGAAGCTGTTCGAAATGCATTGCGGGAAGATCAGGAAGATTTAAGCGCTTTTACGCAAAGAGTGAATGAACCAACCCTGACTTATGAGGAACTACTGGACGACCTGAAAGCCAATGGCAAATTATAGCCTTGCGTTTAAAAAGTCCGTTGCCAGAGACCTTCGCAATATTCCCAATAAAGATGTTAAGCGTATCCTGAAGTGTATTGAAACCTTACGTGAAAATCCGCGGGCAGAAGGGTGCCTTAAACTTTCTGCACAGGAGTGTTATCGAGTAAGGCAGGGTGTGTATCGTATTGTTTATGAAATAAAAGATGCTGAACTTATTATTCTGGTAATCAAAGTCGCTCACCGTAGTGTTGTTTATAAAACTGGCAAATAGTTTTTCATCAAAAAAATCTGGTCCTGGTTGTTGAGAATCTTCGAATGCACCTGTTTAGCAGGTATAAATGCAGGTGCCGATGTAGCTGAAACGATGGTGAGTGAATGTTATACTCTAATCAGTAATTTTATAGGTATACATAATATGGCAACACCAGAAGAAATTTTTAAAGAAGCAATTTCTTTGCGTCCTTCTGAACAGGCCAGGCTTGTAGATCATCTTATTTCTTTCCTGGATAAACCTGACTCAGAACTGGATAAACTTTGGTCGGAAGAAGCAGAATCACGGCTAGATGCATATAATAGCGGAAAGTTAAAAGCGGTTTCACTTGATGAGGTGTTATCTAAATATAAATGATAATAAAATTCTTAGAAGAAGCTCAACTTGAGCTTGATGAAACTATAGATTTTTACAACAACGAAACCGATGGTTTAGGGTCAGTTTTTTTACAGGAAGTTTTAAGCGCAATTGAACGCATAGCAAATTACCCAGATGCATGGCATCCACTTTCCGCAAATACCAGGCGATGCCAGACCAGGCGTTTTCCATATGGTCTTATTTATACAAAACATAAAGATTTTATATTGATTATCTCGGTATCTAACCTTCACCGCAAACCAAATCACTGGGGTAATAGAAAAAAATAATTGTCAACCATGTCCCATGGCAGCGTTATTCATGAAGCGCGGTCTAGATTTCAGTAATCATACCCCTGCGTCTTCTTGTCATCCTGAACGATAGTGATTCCTACATGGATGTAGGTTAGTAGAGCAACGCAGGAGTAGTTGCCGAAGGATCTTAAATACAAAAAACCAAACCCATACAAAACCACAAATACTGTGGTAGCATCAAGTCGATTATTGTGTAACATCATGGATGGTGAGTAGTAGGGTAATGCAGGAGCAATTACCGAGGATGCGCAAAAAATAACAGGGCAGGGAGGAATGTAGAAAAATAATAAAAGGTTAAGGGTTAAACTATCAAATGAGCAGTACTGATCTCAATATCTTAAAACAACGCTTACGCGAATTCGCCGAAGCACGCGACTGGGATCAGTTTCACTCCCCAAAAAATCTCTCTATGGCACTCAGCGCTGAAGTCGCTGAAATCACCGAACACTTGACGAATCATGGATGTTCTAATGTCGTGGGTGCAGGAGGCACAGGAACGACCCAGTGGCTTACTGAAGAGCAGAGTAAAAACCTTCCGCAAGACAAACTTAATGAAGTTGAAGCCGACCTGGCGGATACGTTTATCTATTTAATCCGACTTGCGGATAAACTTAATATTGATTTATTGGCTGCGGCCAAAAGTAAGATAGAAATTAACGAGCAGAAATATCCCGTAGATAAAGCAAAAGGGAATGCTAAAAAATATACGGAGTATGGTTGAGTGTTGTTAGGCAAAAGGTAAGACTTTATTCCATGGTTGTTTTTTATATTGATTAGATATGCAGATGGTTTTTTATGAAAAGAAATAAAGCGTGGTCAGATGAAGAAATACAAATTGCGATAAAGGCATATTTTGACCTGCTTGATGCACAACAAAAACTGAAGCCTATTAACAAAGCTGAAATTTATCGAGATCTTTCCGCAATTCATCCTGCGCGAAGTGCTAAGTCTTTTGAATTCAAGTTTCAAAATATCAGTGCAGTACTTTATGAGGAAAAACTGCCTTATGCTGATGGCTTGCGTCCAAAAGGAAACTATCAAGCTGCATTAAAGGTCTCAGTATTAGATTATTTAAAACGAATAAACCTTAAAGAACAATCGCCAATTGATATTTTGGTAGAAAAGCTCAGACGATTACATGATCGTGATTATTTGCCAGTACATGGTAAAGGGTCTGGTCGATATGGTCTTTCATTAGAGCGTTACTTAAGTATTCCCCAAAACAGTTCAAAAGAAGCTGACTTTATGGGTATTGAATTAAAAACAAAACACGGTAAAAGTTTGCAGACTTTGTTTTCTCGTGTGCCTTCGCGTTACTTAGCTTGTAAAGATAAAAATCAGCTTGTTGAAAAATTTGGTTACTTTGATGATAAGCGTAAACGACAGGCTTTATATACATCTTTTAATAACGCACCAGATTCACTAGGATTTTATTTGGCTGCCAAGGAAGACAAGATGGTTGTTAATAAAAAGAAAATTATGATATTGGAATATGACAATAGTGTATTAGAAGATGCATTGCTTTTGAAACATAACGAGACCGCTTATGTTTCCGTTGCAACACAACGCTTAAAAAGTGGCGCTACTGGTTGTCGATTTGATCAGTTATTATATTGCAAAACACCTTCTTTATTTCGTTTTATGCGTATGGCTAGTGATGGTAATGTCTATCTTGATTTCACTTTGTCTGAAAATGCCGGTCGTGTAAAAGATCATGGTTTCCTTTGGCGTGTGCCACAAGATGCGATAGGAGATTTGTATCAAAAAACTCAGTTAATTAACCTTGCATTAAATTAATTCGTCAGTTACCAACAAATGGATGGAAAATCTATGAAAGATTATTATGTTATGGAATACATGTATCGTGATGCCAATAACTTTAAAGCTTTTGGTGAAATATTATTGTCTGGGATTATTTCAGATGTTGATATTACTGAAATAAAATCATTGCTTGATTCTGGTGAGTTTTTTGTTGCTGAACAGGCAGAAATTCCGGTTTTGTATTCCCAATTATGGAAGTATAGTAATGGCCCAACAGTTGCAGACCACGCCTTCCATGAATTTTCCGGATTTCGTCCTGCCACAACTAATGAAATATCAACTATGAAATTGTGGGGCAATGTATCTACACTAATCGAAAAGTTTCGTTGTATCGGTGCGCATTGGGATTGTACACAGTCGGTGCATTGTTTAAGTGTATAACTTATGTTGAAAACTAATAATATAAATCACGATGATTTTGACTGGTATATTTTAAGCGACCAACCTACAATCTGCGGCATTTGTGGCGCAAGAACTGATTTTGAGGAAATCAACAATAAACTTCAGCTACACCAATGCTTAAACTCAGGCTGTGGTTATAAGTTTATTACCGAAGAAGATGAAGAGTTTACAAAGATATGGTCAGAATAACAAAAACATTTATATTTACCGATAGCCAAAACTATGTCCACCAATTGCCCTTTCTGTAACATCGACCCCGAACGAATCCTCTGGCAAGACGATCATGCTTTCGTTATTTATGATGGCTTCCCTGTATCGAAAGGCCACGCTCTGGTTATTCCTAAACGACACACTCCCTCATTTTTTGAAACCATGAGCGATGAGCGAAACGCATTACTCGCCGGCATGGATTATGCTAGACAACGCATTGATGAAGACTATCAACCTGCGGCTTTTAATATTGGCATTAATGATGGTCAGGCGGCGGGGCAGACCGTGTCTCACTTACACATTCACGTGATTCCACGTTATGACGGTGATGTAGACGATCCACGCGGTGGTGTACGTTGGCTGTTTCCTGATAAAGCAAAGTACTGGTAACGTTTATGGATTTTGAAGAGAAAAATCTTGATGCAATTGGTCTTGCTGAGTACGTGATGGCTTTGCTCGATCAGGGATCTTTTACTGCAACTTATAAATATGCGGTGTTGCTAGCTCTGATAGATCTTTGTCTTGAGCAGACATCTAAAACCGGTCAGCCGCCTTCAATGGTCACAACCGCCCAGTTGGCGGTTAAGGTGATTGATATTTACTGGCCACATACTGCGCCTTTTAAGAAAAAATCGAGCGCGGTTTTGTTTCAGAATACCGGGACTAATCGAAGCCAGGCGGAGATCGTCCGCAAGATTGAAGAGTTTCGTACTAAACAAGGTGGCTTATCAAATTTATCGACAGCAAAACGCGAGAATGCGGCGGGTTATCTGCGTTTAGTAAAAAATGTGGAATGGAAGTTGATTCAGATGCCTTTGCCACGTCTTCAGCTTTTTGGCAAACAGCTTCGGCCCTATTTGTATTCGATTAACTGGGATAAAGAGGTAAAGCTTCAGGAGGTTAGGGCTTATCAAAATGGCAACGAGAGTGATTTTGATAATCGCATCCAGTTTAAAAGCGGTGTTGCTAAAAATTTAATCAAGCTCAATAATCTTTTAAGACCATTGATACACCGGCAATGGACAATAAAGGTTTCTCAAATTAATAAGTTGCCTGAATCACGTCTTGAAACATTTCTGTTTGGCGCTACGCGTATTGGCACAGATCGTATTCGACCGGTACTTGAAGAATTCCAGAGTCACCGTTGTTTTTATTGTGAAGATCGTATTGGCTCGGCAAGTAAACGTAAGCCAGAGGTGGATCATTTTATTCCCTGGTCACGCTATCCGGAAAATGGTTTAGCCAATCTGGTAGTCGCACACAACAGCTGCAACAATCATAAAAGAGACTTTCTTGCTGATGCGTCGCATGTAAAAAAATGGCTGCTTCGGCTAGACAAAAATCAAGCAAAGTTTCAGCAGTTCGAAATGCTTTCACAGGATACACAGTGGGATATGCGTGATGTTGAAACCGCTGGCATAGCTGCGGCTATTTATCTGAATTTGGCAAAGACTGCGGAGTTATGGCATTTAGGTGATGAGTTTAGATCAGTGGATAGAGCAATAATTGAGAATGTATTTACAGTTGCACTTTAAGTAAGGGAGAACATCCTGTTATTGATCCCTTCCACCCATTCAGAGAAGGTAATGGAAGGTTATCTCGCTTATTGGCAAATATTATGGCGCTACAGGCTGATTTCCCGATGTTGGATTTCAGCTATATGGATAATGATGAACCGATGCAAGCGGTGCTTAAGCAAGTTTTACGCGACTCTTTGTTGAATGCTGGCGATTCAGTTTGATTTCAATCTTCTGGATTGATTCCCCCGTTTCTATTGCAGTAGAGCTGGCGATACTGCGAATCAATAATTCACGCGCTTTTGTTGAGTCGCGTAAATGACGATTTGAATTTAGTAAGGATCTGGATTTCATGGTTACTATTATAGTAAAAACACGGTGTTACAGGAAGTAAAAACTAACAATTAATAATGAGGATATTCTATAAATATCATAATCTTATAGGGTTTGTTATCAAGATTCGGGGTCAGGCCTTACATTTCACATTTTGAAGATTCGGGGTCAGGCCTTACATTTCACATTTTGTAAGATGTAAGGCCTGACCCTAAACGCGTTGTTTCTAGCCAGCAGAAAGTTATATGAAAAAATCAAAAAGCCGCGAAAAGCCGGATCAGAGAGCAATTCTTTCTAATATTAGAGAATATTGTTTTCTGACACAGTTTTATCAATAGCGGCTCAAGTTACCTATATTTATCACTAAGGCTTTTGAATTTTTTCATGAGGTCATCACATGTTTGTCTGGGTGCATCACACTGACTTACAAGTTTGTTTTCTAGCTTGCTCTTATTTTTTGTATAAACTATTTTTTTGAACATGGCGGGAGAGACATTATTCACTTCCGGCGCCAGAAACCAGTAAACGCGGTCTCCATTTTCTACTTTTGAAACGATAGTCCAGCCGCTCTCATGAGTAATTTTTGCTGAAGGTTTTTTTGCCAGATCATCTACCGAGTGGCCGACACCTGAGACGTTCGTATTATTATCTGTTGCGGAACAGGCGACAAGAAAAACTAACAAGGGTAATGTAATAATGTAATACAAAAGTTTTTTATCCATTTTATTAGCAGGCTGGTTAAAAGGGTAGACAACTATTATTTAATCACTCTTTACAACATTGGTCATTATTAAATATCGAAAAACCGAGTCAAAATGAAGCGTACTGGAAATAACGGACATCGTAAACCAGGGGCAATAGACTCAGGAGTATATGATGACCAAACGCAAGACATTTTCCAATGAGTTTAAGCTAGAATCTTCCAGGCAGCTAGAACCGGGTGACAAATCCCCAAATAATATTGCTATCATTGCCTCAAAATTATGAGGTGAGATAAAAACCATGCTTGAGAAAAATCAGACGGCACCTGCATTCAGTGTGCTTAACCAGAATAATGAAACGATAAGCCTGTCCGATTTTAAGGGCAGTAAAAATGTTGTTCTGTATTTTTACCCGAAAGATGATACCCCGGGATGCACTGTCGAGGCGAACCAGTTCACTGAGCTGGCAACTGAGTTTGCCAAAGCGGATACGGTAGTGATTGGTGTCAGTAAAGATTCCTGTGATAGCCATCAGGCCTTTATCGATAAATTTGGTCTAAAGGTCGACTTGCTGGCTGATACATCGGGTGAGCTGTGTGAGGCTTACGGGGTGTGGCAGGAGAAAGAGAAAAACGGGGTGAAGAAGATGGGTATCGTGCGTTCAACGTTTGTGATTGATAAAAACGGTGAACTGGTTGATGTTATTTACGGTGTTACTGCGGATGGTCATGCGCAGGAAATGTTATCTATGATCAAAAAACTGTAAGCTGTGGTAAGTTGGAGTCAGAGAGAAATTAATTCCAGGGAACCCCTGATTAATTCATATTTTGTCATCCTGAGCGAAGTCGAAGGATCTATTACCACTGTGCTATCAGATAGTTACGTGGCTTAAGATCCTTCGACTTGGCTCAGGATGACAGTTGATCAGAAGTTGCCTAAATATTAGGAATGATCACTCTCTCTGGCCAGGTTTTACGTGCGAAATACTCCAGTTCTTCATCAAACCGGGACAGAGACCAATTAACGCTAATATTAGAGACAATTGCTATCTGGTTCGGATTTACGCGATATAATTACCTTAGATGAAAAGAATACTCACAGCTATAAAGAAATTCTTTGAGGCTGAAAAGACGACTTATTCGCATCGTAACCGTACTGTCGAAATGATCGCGTTAGAAAATAACGTTGATATAGATTCAATTAAGCATGATACGAAAACAACCCTTGAAAATGAAGGAAGTGTTGAAGCGATAATTAAACTCAGGAAACGGTTTCATGTGATACTGAATGCTGCCTGGCGATTTGTTGATAAACTTGAGCAGGAAATAAGATAATCAGAGTAACTCTGATCCTGGCTAAACAACTATTTAACCTTTCCGATAAATAAATAATCGTTCGAGATAAAACCATGTCACATAACAGATACGAACTGGCCATCGAACTCATCGATGCCGCCAACAATGAAGACCCTAATCTTGAAAGCTGCGACGGCAAGGAGATAGCAAAAGAGTTGCTGTATTCGCAACGCATGTCTGACATGTTGCAGCGATACGCACCGGATGCCGATGATGCGATGAAACTGGCGCTGCGTGCGCAGCACATCCAGCGCTGGAAATATCCGCGGGACGAGTACCCGATGGATCGCAAGGGCTATCATCTGTGGCGAACCAATCTTTATACTTTTCACGCGGATACGGTCGCGGCCTTGCTGGTTGAAGCCGGTTACGATGATGCCTTCATCCAGCGTGTGAAACTTGCCGTCAGCAAGAAGTCACTGAAGAGTAACCCCGATACACAATTACTGGAAGATGTTTCAGCGCTGGTTTTTATCGAACACTATATGCTCGCGTTCGTGGAAAAACACCCGGAGTATGATGAACACAAGTGGCTTTTAATTATACAAAGAACCTGGAATAAGATGACCGGGAAGGCGCATGATTTTGCGCTTGCCGGCAGTGTCAGGCTTCCAGAATCACTGGTTCCGCTCATTAAGAAAGCTGTTTAATTAATTGGGGTCAGAGAGCAATTGTTTCTAATATTAGAGTTAATTGCTCTCTGACCCGGTTTATCATGATCTCCCGCAATGATTCATTCAGCTGGTTTTGTTAGTATGTTAGGAGAGGTTCTGATTAATGCCATTTTGAGTGAAGTCGAAAAATCTTAAGTCCCGTAACTTTCTGATTATTCGTTGGTAAAAGATCCTTCGACTTCGTTCAGGATGACACAACATTAATAGATCAGAGGATACTTGACCATTAAGTCATTTTTAAAAGTTGATAAGGGGATAACCTTGTGAAAAATATAACCTGGGACGAATCGTTAACTGTCGATGTTGAAGAAATTGATGAGGATCATAAAAAACTTGTAGAGATTTATAACATCCTTAGCCACTCTGTCGCAGAGGGTGATTCGACAGAGTATATCGATGCTGTTCTGGAAGAGATGATAAGTTTTACCGTCTGGCATTTCAGGCACGAGGAACGCCTGATGCTGCTGTATAAATACCAGGATATGGAGGCGCACAAAGCTGAGCACCGTGATTTGATTGACAGCGCCAGGGAACTACAGAAAAAGTTTCATGAGAAAAAGATGCTGAGTGAGGAAGATATCGATTATCTCGAAGTCTGGTTGACCGGGCACATCCTTGGTCATGATATGAGACTGGGTTTTTATCTTCTGGAAGTAATGTAATTCGGTGATTTTTAGTGTTATAGAGAAAGAATTATCAACACTGGAAGCGTGCCCGCTGAAAATAGAGCATCAGTTATATGATTACTGGCCGCGCGTTGTCGGGCAGTGCCCGACCTGCAAAAAAACAAAAGCTTTGCTTTGCGTTTTGCGCGGCTAAAATACCTTATTTACAGCCGACCAGCTTGCGAATCTGGTTGAGCTGTTCTTCCTGCTGTTCAAGCCTTCGGACTAATTCCACCATCAGGCTCGGGCCCGATGCATAGGCGCGTGCAAATCCCAGTTTAAATCCCAGTTTGGTGATTTCACGCGCGAGATATTCCAGCTCTTCGTCATCCAGCCGACCGCCTTTACCGGCCAGTACTTTCTTTACATCTTTTATCAAGTGAGAAGCCATTTTCAATTCTCCTTCGTATGTGGTTGTGGTTAAAGCAAAGCGTTAATTTTTTAGATTGCCTGCAATAATGAAAGCCGTCGGCTACATCGATACTATACAGGGTACGAACCGGTTTGTGCTATTTGGACGTATCTCTGGACATTTCACCCTGCGCCTGACCGGACCTTGATCTTTGTGAGTCGGCGTCATTGTACGGGTCTCTTTTTGGCGCGGGAGCACCGGAACAGGCGGTTATCGCCAGGGCGGTAAGTAATAATACGATGATGGATCTGACGGTGGTTTTCATTGGTATCTCCTTTTATATTTTCTGTTTCAGTTTAACAAAACTACAGGAACTTTACGTGAAAAAGCCGGGGCGAAACTACACATTAATCTCATCGATCATTTTTTTCATCTTTAAATAATGGCTGCCTTTCCAGTAGATTTTTTTGCATGTCTCACACTGGAAAAATTCGTCATAGTATTTTTTTGTTTTAGGCAGTAGCTGAGCTTCTATTTTCTGTTTGCTTACCGGTTGGGTGATGCCATTGCAGTGCATGCAGCGGCTGAAAGGTTTCTGGTTATCGTATAGGTCGAAACGTTTAAGTATTTCCAGTAGTTGCAATTTTGGTTGTCTTTCGCGTACGAAGTAGCCGTGGGTGATCTGTTTGCGCATGAGCAGCCGGCGGTCACAGGTGAGCAGGATGCGTTGTTCGTTTGCAGATATGTCTGCCAGCTCCGGATCGTCGTAGTCGTTGCGGTAGAGGGTGTCGAAACCCAGCATGCGTAAGTAGGCGGCGAGGCGTCCGAGGTGGACATCGAGTACGAAGCGGGCGTTGCGTAGTGGTTCGGTCTGGCAGTGCCTGAGTGATGATATGTCCAGCGACTCGAATACCGGGTAGACGCTGATGTGGTCATCGTCCTTCACCTGGTAATTGAAATCGACCGCATTGCCATTGACGATGATCAGGTCGATCTCTGTGTGCGGGACGCCGATTGATTCTATGAGGTCCTTGATCGACCTTTCTTTTTTTAAGGTCCGGGTGAATTCGCGTTTGCGCTGCGGCGGCGGCAGGAAGTCGTTGAGTTCTTCGTAGAAGCGGATATGGATTTGTTGTGGCATGACGAAAGTAAATTTACTGTAGCATCAATATTATTGTTTAATATAACGCTGTTCCAGTAATTTGCTGGCTTATTTTTTCGATAAGATATAAATACAGGTCTGCTCATTATCGCCACTAACTCAGGTGATGATCTCAAGGATGCATTGCTTCGTGCGGCACCCTGTCAGATCGATTTAGAGCATGCGGTTTCGCTTCAGCCTTTATCGTTGTGGCAGCGTTTTTCCAGCTGGTTTCGGAATAGTTAAATCGCCTAAGGCGCGGTAACCCGGATCCTGAAATTAATATCAAAGTACGGCGTGTTCGAGCCTGTGCTCGCATTCATGGTGCCAGCTGGCCGGAACTGGATTGATTTTACTGACGAGTCATAACTGCCGTTGGGTATTATCGGGTTTGAGAAGGCATCAAGAAACGTTACACAGTCGGTGGCATCGCCGAGGCTTATAAAATTACAGGTAACACCGCTGGCATCTGCACCGCTGCCATCGGTGAAAGAATAGGGCGCGCCGCCGCTGAAGTTGCCGGTGAACAGTTCTACGCCGGCGGGGATGTCATCACTGATCAGCAGTGAGTTATTGTCTGGTGAGCCGAAGCCTGCGTTAGAGACCCGGATGGTATAAACCGAGTTCGATAACGGGATGGCTTTGGGGTTGCTTACGTTGACCGGATCATCTTCGAGCGCGACGGTTTTTAACACCACCAGCGTCGGGAACGGCACCGAGCCTTCGATGCATACATCATCCACATGCCAGTAATCCCACAGGCCGTTGTTGCCGGCGAGTTGTCGGAAACGGATCTGGAAGCCGGCGTGTTGTGCGCTGGCGGGCAGGTTGTAGTTTCTGCTATAGATCTGTCCCGGTGTGCCGTTGCCGAGAAAGGTTTCGAGTAATACCCAGTTGAGTGTATTGTCCAGATATTCCACGACGAAGTCTTCACCGCTATCGGGGTCTTCGCTGAAGGTGTCTGAGCCGCGGCGAATCCACATCGAGATGCCGCTGAACTGCGGGTTGCTGGTATCGATGTTGTTCGAGTTCACGGCCACCACGCCACTGTTGGTGAACATGGATGAACCCGGTGACTGTGAGGTGGCGGTGCTGATACCCGCGTTGCCGCCGCCGCTGACAATGTTCCAGTTCGACAGACCCTGTTCGAAATCGTCACAGCTGCCGAGCGTTAGCGGCGGGCGCGAGGCGGCGGTTTCGGTGATGACGATGTCGTCGGTATGCCAGTAATCCCAGTCCACGCCGCTGCCGCCGGTCTGGCGAATGCGCAGTCGGAAGTTTGCATGCAGTGCGCTAAAAGGCAGCGAGATGGTGCCGGTAAAAACTTCGCCCGGCGTACCGTTGCCCAGGTAGGTGACAACGTTCACCCAGGTGCCGACGCTGTCTAAAAATTCGATGATCAGGTCTTCATTGGCATCGGGGTCTTCTGAACCGGCGATGTCTATACCGCGTCTAACCCAGTAGGAAATATCCGCACCGGGCACGGTCAGGTCGATGATGTTACTGGTGACGATGACCGCCTGATTACGGGTGTACATTGAGCGGGCAGGTGAGTTGGCCGTCGCTGTGCTGATGCCGGCCGCGGCGCTTACATCTGCGCTCCAGTTTGGTGCCAGGTTTGCGCGCTCGAAATTATCTGAAAACAATATGGTACCCGGCGCGGCAAAAGCCGTGTTATGAAACCATAACAGGTATAAAATTCCACTTAGATATATTATTCGATGCAACATACGGCGTCATGTAAAAGGTTGATCTGTATGTAATATAGCAGTTGATATAACTTCCTGTTGATTTGTATCAACATAATCAGTAGTAAGACGCATAGACTGAAAGGAAGGTAAATGACGGCTGATATCGGCGCAGATCAGGGGGAGGATATGACAGATAAAAAACACGCAGGCCCGCTAGATACTCTTGGCGAGGTTTATGAAACGATGTATGAGCATGTTGCGGAGAATCTGCACAAAGCGAAAGACAGGAGTGGGGTTCTCATCCACGAACTGGTCGATGAGGCAAAAGAGAAAGCAAAAGAAATCGAAGAGATAACAGAAGAAGATGCTGAGAAACTCGCCGTCTGGTTGAAGCGCGACCTCGACGATGCGGTGCATTATCTTTCGGAAACGGAACATGCCTTCAGGGACTGGTTAGGTTTTGAAACGTCGCTGATCAAAAATGAATTGATTCAGGCGATGTTAGATACGGCAGATAAAACCACGCTTGCGTTGTTGCGAATGAAGGAAAATGCGCGTGAACGTTCTGTTTACCACACGGGCGAAATGGCCGGTTTTGGCACGCTGATCTGTGACGAATGTGGAGAGAAACTGCATTTCCATAAACCCGCTCGTATTCCACCGTGCCCCGCGTGTCACGAAACAAGCTTCCATCGTATTCAGGTAGAATGATCTGCCGACGCAGGATGAATATCTGCTAACAATAGAATATGGCTGATTAAAGTGTTATGTTTAGGTTGCGCGGCTTAGCGTGTAGTCAGTAATCGCACGAGCGCACCGGGACTGTTTAGTAGGGTAACAAAAAGACGTGGAAAAAAGCCCAGTTGGGCAGGGATTTTCATGGCTAATTCGCCATCGTATCTGGCGTACATCAATTTTGAAACGCGTAACCTGGCATCTTTTTCATTCTCGGCCTGGATTTCGAAACCCCACTCTGAGTTGTTATGCGTGTAACTAAACAGGTATGTTTTAAATTTATTTGGAGAGGGATTTTTCATGTTTTACTTTGTGTATAAAGATGCTCAAGACCATTGGCGGTGGCGTTTATATGCCGCTAACAACAGGGTCATCGCAAGTTCTGATGACGGTTACAATAATAAAAAAGCTTGCATTCATGCTATTAGTTTAGTTAAAGGTTCGGCAAATGCACCTATTCGCGGACAATAAACTGATAGAAGATAGCCCGCCCCAGGCGGGCTATTTATTACTAAATATAAAAAACATATGACCACGCCTGATCCAGTAAACATCGACCAGTTAAATAACGAGTTCTCATTAGAAGTCGCCGGCAACAATCTGCATTTCAAAACCGGCAAGGGCGATCTGCCGGTTGTCGAAATACATAACCGGCATGGCAGTGCACTGATCAGTCTGCAGGGCGCGCATGTTCTCAGCTGGATACCGGATGGTGAGGATGACGTTATATGGTTATCTGAAGACGCGAAGTTTGCCGCCGGCAAATCAGTCCGTGGCGGTATTCCGCTATGCTGGCCGTGGTTTGGTGCGCATGCGACGAATGCTGGCTACCCCGCGCATGGATTTGCCCGCACCACCAACTGGCAGATCGTGACCACCGAAGCGCTCGACGATGGCAATACCCGCGTCACTTTCACCACACAACCACAGCCGGAAACTGAAGCCATGTGGCCGGCTGACACCACGGTGCAATTTCAGATAACGGTCGGCAGAAAGCTGGAGATGGAACTCCTTACCCATAACAATGGTTCGCAAGCCATCACCATCGGCCAGGCGCTGCATACTTATTTCAAAGTCGGTGATGTCAGTAAAGTACTGTTACACGGTCTGGATGATACGAACTACCTTGATAAACTCGCAGGTTTCAGTCGCAGAGTTCAGCATGGCCCGATCACTATCAACGAAGAAGTCGACAGGATTTACCTCGATACCGCCAGAGACTGTGTCATCGAAGATAAGATGCTGCAACGAAATATCATCATCATAAAATGCGGCAGCCATTCGACCGTGGTGTGGAACCCGTGGCGTAAAACTGCCGAAAAAATGGGTGATCTGGGCAGCGATGGTTATAAACAGATGCTCTGCGTAGAAAGCAGTAATGCGGCAGATGACGTGGTGAGAATCGAACCTGGCAAAGCGCATCAGCTCTGGGTGCAGTATGAAGTGCAGGGGATTTAAGCGTCTTTTTTCAGGCGTAACCTTCAATCTTGAATACCCGATTACATTACCTGTTCAAATTACTGATGCCTTACTGAGATTAAAGGTTTTACAGCAGGTGGCCGATATAGTGTAAGTACACAATGGAATAATCAGCAGTAATCAGTCGTTATGCGTTCATACCTTTACAACTGTCTGGAACAAAGCAATTCAAGCGTCGTGGCAAAGTTTGTCAGCCTGCTGTTGATGTTGCTGATCATGGCCAATGTGGTGGCGGTAATCCTTGCTTCTGATCACCTTGTCTATACAGATCTGCAGACGGCTTTTGATGGTTTTGAACTATTCTCCATCATCGTTTTCTCGGTGGAATATCTTGTCCGTGTATGGGTCTGTGTGGAAAACCCGAAATACCGGCGGCCGGTTGAGGGTCGTCTGAAATATATGGTTTCACCGATGGCGATCATCGATCTGATAGCCGTTCTGCCATTCTTCCTGGGAATATTCTTTAATTTTGATACACGCTTCCTGCGCGTTCTCAGGCTGTTCAGAATTTTCAAACTTTCCCGTCACTTCAGTGCGATGTCCGTGTTGCTGACTGTGATCAAAAATGAGATGGCGACATTAGTCTCTGCTATTTTTATCATGCTGGTGCTGGTGGTTCTGGCATCCGCCGGCATGTTTATGGTCGAGCGTGATGCGCAGCCGGCAGCTTTTGGCACGATTCCGCGCGCCATGTGGTGGGCGACTATTACTTTGTCTACGGTCGGTTATGGCGATGTCATTCCGGTGACTGTGGCCGGTAAGATCCTCGGCGTGTTCATCACTATACTCGGTGTTGGTATGGCGGCATTGCCTGCCGGTATTATCGCATCGGGTTTTACCAGAGAGGTGAACAAACGGCGTGAGACATACCGCAGCCTGGTTCATGATGCGCTTACGGATGGCGTGCTGGATGAAGTAGAGTATGAAATTCTGAAGAACTATTCGCTGGATATGGGTATCAGTGATGACGAAGCCGCGCGTCTACTTAAGCAGGAAACAAGTGCGATTGCGGCAAATTATTCTGCGGCGAACACTGATTGCTGCCCTTATTGTGGTGGCTCGGTGGCGAAGGCTGCCTAGATGAAAGGCCAGATTTCCCGGATGAAATTATAAAAACTGCATCGTTTTGCAAGCTATCACAGTGATCTATTCCTCGATCATGTCCAGCTTTTGTACGCAGTCGCTGAATACGCGACCCATGCCAGCAGGCATCTGTTTTGTAATATCGGTATCAAATGTTTTCAGATAACCGTTTCTGGTCAGCAGCTGGATCTTGGCTAACTTGTCTGACAGAAAAATAATCGCGCCAAGTTTCGACATCTTTGTCGGATCATCCGCAGTAAGCTGTTCGTGTAATGCGTTGCTGACAGCTTCAGGGAATTGCCATTGTTTGCTTATTCTGGCAGATATCTCGAGCGCGTAGCTATTTAATGTATCGACGAATTCTCTGTCACGTGGCGCATTTTCACGACTGAAATGTTTATCAAGTTCGCGACTAAGCATGGTCATACCGGATTGCATAGTCAGGCTGGCAAGATAGGCGTGGAACCGGTCTTCAAGAAGTTTCTTTGCGGCACAGTCGCTTAACAAGCCTGCGTGAGAACTCTTGTCCCACAGGTAAGTACTGGCGATATTGGCGAAATGCCCTTTAGACGAGTTGAGTATGGGCTTCATGGCGGCACTGACGATTATCTGGCGGATGCCATCAAAACCGATATTAACGATAGCCTGTTCCAGAGACTCATAGATCTGTAAGCGGCTGTAGTAGGCGCTGTTCGCCAGTTTTAAGACCTGTCCGACCAGGACGACATCATTCGAAAGGAGATTTGCCAGGTCGGTCGCACTGGCATCGCAGCCACGTAGCGCAAGCATGAGCTTTGGTACGATGGCAGGTAGCCTCGGTACCAGATTTTCTGGCAGATCGTTTTGCAGATATTGTTCATGTATCGAAGCCAGCGAGCTTGTTTCAAGCTCTTCTCTCATGTCAGAAGTGAGTGTCCTTACACCCAGCAGCATCTCACTAAATGTCCGGTCGATCTCGATCCAGCTGATGCAGTTGTCGTTATCTTCAACAGCAATCACGGCTTCGCGTTTTGCAGCAGCAGACAAAACCCTGTTGTCTGCCGAGCTATTGCTGAATAATTTCATTAATGTTGTGAGCATGTGTGTCTACTCCCGATTTTCCATAAAAATTTTCATGACCGCAACGTGGAGCCGGTCTCGTTGCCCCATTGCACAGCCGTTAGATAGATGTTGCCGATCTCGTCGGTCGACAGCCCGAAAAACTTAACTGCGTCCCACTGCTGGTGTTCGTATGCAACAACACATCTCAGGGCCTCGCTCAACCGTCCGTCGTTGTCGAGGAGTGCCTGTGTCAGGTCTTCACCGAGTGGTAGCTCTTCCACCAATTGTTTCATCGGCATAAGCAATATGATGTTCAGTGACGAGAACAGACCCAGGGTGAAATAACTGTCTGTATCCTGTTGTCCGGCAGCTTCCGCCAGTAATTCACACATGCGTGCTCTGATCAATGAAGTGAGCAGTATTTCGCGTGGCTGATCATCGAACCCTGTCATCGCGATCATGGAAGTCAAACGACGTACACTGCTGAGTCCCAGGTACAGTATGCCTTCATTGATGGATGCGATTTTTCTCGGCAGGGCAAAACAGGCGGCGTTGATATAACGCAGAATTTTATAACTCAGGGTGACATCCCTGGATATGAGCGCTTCTATTTCAGTATGGGTGGTATCGGGATCGATCAACTTTGCCAGCAGTTGTAGAATGGTGAGTTTATTGGTCGGTGTACGTTTTCCTTTTATGGTGACGGGTTTGCTGAGAAAGTAGCCCTGATAATAATCGAAATCCAGCGTTTTCAAAAACATGAACTGCTCCATGGTTTCAACTTTTTCCGCCAGTAGACGTGTCTTGAAAGGCCGTAAAAATCGTACCTGTTCTTCAACTTCACCGTTTTCCATGGCCATCACGTCAAGCTTGATAATATCGGCAATCTCGATCAGCGGTAGCCAGTCTTCACTATAGACAAAATCATCCAGCGCAATGACGTAGCCCTGTTCCGATAGCCCTCGAACCGCTTCGATTAATGTCTCATCGACAATGACATCTTCCAGTATTTCCAGAACCACACGTTCGCGAGGCAGTACCTGGATAAGGTCATCAACCAGCAGTTCCCGGGTGAGATTTATGAAGGCGTGGTGCTTGCCGACGATACTATCGAGGCCGAACTCGGTCAGTGCGTTGAGCATCACCTGCGTGCTTGCCTGGTTACCGTCGGTGATATTGGCGCTGGTTTCTTTACCGGCACGAAAAAGCAGCTCATAAGCATAAACGACTTTGTGCTGGTCAAAAATCGGTTGTCTGCCGACGAAAGTATCTTGCATTTCAGGCATTCCTTGTTTTAGTAACAGATATATCTGCTTTAACAGAGCAGTGATGAAAAAATAATGCTTGTATACTTTATGTCGGCAGGTAGCGGGTAAACTATAAACAAAGGTGACAGCTGTCAGTTATTAGTGTCTACTTGGGTGAACCTTGTCCCACTTGAATAAAATATCGAAAATGGAAAATACCGACCGTAAAAAAATGATCCAGCAAGGCTTCGACACCGTCGCCGCCGGCTATGATCACCCCGCCTTATCCTTTTTCCCTGAAACTGCAAAACGTCTGGTCGAACATCTGCAGTTAAACCCGGAAGATAAACTGCTGGACGTGTGTACCGGCACCGGGTGTGTGGCGCTCACTGCTGCAGAAAAATTAAACCGGGGGCAAGTGTTTGGCATCGACCTCTCGGCCGGCATGCTGCAACAGGCAAAAAACAAAGCCGCTGAAAAAAATCTGAATAATACCGAATTCACCCAGATGGATCTGGAGCATCTGGAATTTGACGATGAGTCATTCGATGTCGCCACCAGCAGTTTCGGTCTGTTCTTTTTAGAGGACATGAATAGTGGGCTGGCGAAAATTGCCAGCACCGTAAGACCCGGTGGCAAAGTCGCCATCACAAGTTTCGCTGGAGAAGCCTTTTCGCCGATGGCAGAAATCTTCATCAAAAATTACAAAGCAACGGGCAGGGACATGCCGACGCCATCATGGAAACGGCTGGCAACAGAAACACTGTTAAGAGAACAATTTAAAGCCGTAGATATAACCGATGTAACCATCCACCACGAACCACTGGGGTATCAGATGACGTCGCCGCAGATGTGGTGGGACGTGGTATGGAATGCGGGCTGGCGGACTTTTCTCAATCAGCTTTCTGAAACCGAGCAGAAGGATTTTAAAGAAGCGCATCTGAAGGAAATCGCAGAGGTGCTCGGTGAAAGCGGGGTCTGGTTTAATACAGAGGTGTTCATTGCGGTGGGAGAGAAGTGATTAACGCTTCCACCGGGTGAATAAAGTGTAATAGTTCAGACGTAATCATACAGACACTGCCCGTATTGCTAAAAACCTCTTTTAGCCTAAGGAGCACTTCCGGCCGGAAGCGAACGTACTGGTAAAAACTGATTTCTCTCGCAAAGGCGCAGAGCTCGCAAAGAAAAACGCTTTTAAGTTTCTGTCATCCTGAGCGAAGTCGAAGGATCTTGCTGTCACCCGACTATTCAGGCTGTTAAGATCCTTCGACTTCGCTCAGGACGACAACATAATTTAATTATTTTTCTTTGCGTTCATTTGCGGATGATAATAAAAAGCTTTTCTCTGCGAGCTCTGCGCCTTTGCGAGAAATAATACCTCACTTCCGCTATGTGCCGGAAACCGACCTTTTACATCGTACATTCGTTGTCAGTTCAAGCTTGAGCTAATATACATAAAGACTCATGCCGCTGCCTCTTTTAAAGAGATTTTATCTCAAAGATTGTTGTTTATTAGTACTTGATGATATAGAATCCACGCCGCTTTACGGGTGCTTAGCTCAGCTGGTAGAGCGTCGCCCTTACAAGGCGAATGTCGGGGGTTCGACTCCCTCAGCACCCACCATTCTGCGGACCGGTAGTTCAGCTGGTTAGAATGCCGGCCTGTCACGCCGGAGGTCGCGGGTTCAAATCCCGTCCGGTCCGCCATTTTTTTAGTTTAGTTAAGACGTTTCAGTCAAACCCATCCACGGCGACTTCATCAAAATCGCTAGTTCTCTGGCTTAAAGTAATCGGGGTTTCGATGCCGAATGCCCCGGCTTTTAATGTTATCTGCATCGATTTAGCGTCATCCAGGATCGACGGGGATTTGTCTGCGCGTACTATCAGTGTGGTGTTTGTGTCCTGTTTTATCGAGAGAACGGGGTAGTTTTTCCCGTTATTGTCTCTTACTTCGATTAGAGAGATATCGTTATCTCTGACATTGATATTTTTTTGTATAGGATATTTGAGCTGTAGATAGAATGCGGTGCGGGTTTTAACGCGTGTGTTTTTCAGGGTTTTTTTCTCATATTTTTCGATGACCACTTTCTGAAGTTTTATATCAAGAGGTAAGGGATTTTTCTGTTCTTCGGATTTTGCAGTGGCGGCGCCAACATACAGCCAGTTGCCATCCTCTTTGAGGCGAACACGACGGCCATCTTTTGTATTGGCAAAACGGTCAGTTGTGTTAAATATCCAGGTGCCATCATCATCGAGAAGAACTTCACGGCCATCGTCGGTAATGATTTTCTGACTTGCTGAGAATGCATCGTTGGCGATGAGTAACAGAAAAATTATGCTGATGAAAGATGACGTTGATGCCGGTGCTGCGTTTGTCATTGAGAGTGGTTTCATTTTATGAGTCTGTCGTATAGCGGCTGGTGTGACCGGCATAATAGCATGCCTTTGTCTCAAGATTTTTTACCGTACTCAGGGCAGCAGCAGCGGATGATGGGTAGGTAGCAGCTAACGTATGCACTTCACAGGGCTGCTCATATTTATGTATACTGGGCGTTCGAGCAGGAATCTTGTATAAGAAATCTCTAATTAACTTAATCAGATATTTCTAAATGGACCATCTTTATATCTTATAGAGGCAGCGGTGGCACAATGAATCATTCGCTATACAGTTGTCAGTGATCCGGGCTGACGACACACAAACTGAGAAAACAGGCGCTAATAAAAAGCGACTTGTTATCGGTCTGGACTTCGGAGCAGCTTTTACCAAAGTGGTGATCGGTGATAACCGGGTCAGATATGCTGTTCCTTTCGCGGAGTTTGCGCATCCTGATAATCAGTATTTACTGCCTTCCATCCTGAACCTCGAGAAGAATAATCTCTGCAGTTTATCTTCAGCTGAAGATGCAAACAGCGCGACGGATAATCTCATGTTTCCGTTGTTAGAAAACACTTATACCGATGATGATCTATTGCGGATCGCAGCCTATCTGGCGCTGGTGTTACGTACGAGCACAGGCTGGTTGCTCGATCGCTATGAAAAAAGATATGCGCGCAGTGAATTATTGTGGTCGATCAATGCCGGTCTGTCGCCAGCTAGTGGCAACGATCATGTGCCCCCCAGTATCTACCAACAGGTTTTACACACGGCCTGGGTCATCAGCGTGCTGCCGGGGCCGATCACATTGAACCGGGTTCGCCAGTATATGAACACTGATGAGAATACCTTCGCAGCGTTTCCAGCGGTTTATAGCGTGAAGATCATCCGAAAAGAATCAATCAATATTTTTTCAGGATGCGAGGCGCAGATATGCGGCTACGTTCATTCGAAAAATAGCCGTGATGGTTTACATATGTTGATCGACGTCGGTGCCGGCACCCTTAATATTGCAACTTTCATGGTTGGTGACGCCGGTGAGACCAGGTGTGAACTCTATGCCTGTGTAGTCGAACCGATCGGTGTCAGTTATCTTCTAAAAAGAAGGTATGAAAATTTGCAGTTGCCTGATGATGAGATAAACCTGTTTAAAGACATACCGGATGCCCACGCTTTTTCTCGGGCGCATGAGCTGACAGAAAAAGACATAAAGTTTGCCGATACTTTATACAGTGGCGATGCAGGTCGATTGATTAATAAAACGATGGGCCTGACAAAAAATCAATATTGCACGGATGCGAGTTGTTGGGAGAGCGGGGTGCCAACATTTACTTATGGTGGTGGTGCGCACCTTGAGATCGTGCAAAATATTATTCACAGTCTCGAAAACAAATCGCCGCCGCACAGGATAAGATCAATCACATTAAGTCCACCCGATGATCTGATGGCCGAGAACCTGCCGCCGGATTCATACGACAGACTCTCTATCGCTTACGGCCTGTCTTTCGAAGCCGATGAAATCGCACGAGCTAGTGTGGGAGAATTGATCGGTGATAGTGAAAAAGCTGAAGAGGTCTGATACTGCGATGCTGCCGATCGATTTAGATGTATTAACTCAGATTTGAACGGACAATAACTGTACGATATCAAAGGCCTGTTTTTGCCAGACGAAGTGGAAATTAAAAACGAAAAGAATTGTTCTCTGCGAGCGCTGCGGCTTTGCGAGAGATAATGATTTCAATCCGGATGATTACTACCGATCAGAAATGGTCACCTGGATAAAAATGAATATCAGAAAATTTGTCAGTGTCTGCAAGATCAGATTTGAGCTATTACAATTTAGATTACTGCGCTATCGTATAACGTAATTTCTGCGTAAACGTTCCATCATTATTATTACTCGATTCCATATCGCCGCTTATGCCGGCAAATTTTCCCGTGCCGCCAATGATGCTGATGTGTGACGTTCCGGTATCGAACTCACGACCGGCGACCTGGATGCTGCTGTTGTCGATCGTCAGCGTCCACTGACATTGAAAGCTGTGGGCGACGCGGCTGCGGATGCAGAAACCGCTGTTATTGCCGATGGTTTTTTTGTCTTCATCCAGTAGTGGTTGATCGAATACCAGAATGTCGCCTGCCGAATCACCGGCTTCGCCCGTGTCGATGAACTGTGCCGGATGCTTACGTGCATCGGCGATGGTTATGAGGATCTGCGGACTCTGCTGTGAGCAGGCGGGTAGTGACAGTGTGAAAATTATCGGCAGCGGGAATTTTTTATAAAGCGGGTTCATGTGAAAAAGCATAACCGATTCAGAGAGCAATCACATAGTAATATAGGTGATTACTCCCTGCACCAGATTTTTTTCAGACCGGTATTTTATTATCTGAGTAGCACGGCGGCACCGTTGGCGCCAGTGTTCGGTTTGGCAGTATCACCGATCGAATAGGTGGTGATCGCGCCCTGTGCCTGATCGCCAACAAAGGCAGCAGATGCTCTGCCGACGCAAGTGGCGCAGTTAACGCCGCTCAGGTCAAATTCGCGCATCACGTTTCCATTGACATCCGGTGTGAGAAACGGGATATTTTGTGCAGACATGTTAAACGCAGAGGTGCCGTCGACATTATCGATCAGAACGGTGTAGTCGACGACTTGTTGCTTTATAAAATCAGTCGTCATGGTTAAACTGTTTAATACAAGTTCATTGCCCAATGGGCCGGTTGGTGTTGTGTTGCCAGCAGTGGTGTATACAGCTGTCGATATTAAACCGCCAAGCGCAGCGATCTGTGTCGGCGAGGTTATCTGATCACTGTAGACATAATGCATATCTCCTTTTGTCGGTAGCTGTGTTCCATTTTCAGTCAGCACATAATTGTCTGTCCAGCGACCCCAGTTGACGCCGATCGGGTTACCCGCAATAAAATTTACACCGGCGGTAGCACTGGGCAGGAAAAGTTCGTGGACATTGCCATTAAGCTTATCTATATCACGAATGGCGACCGGAATGTTCCTGATGATAAAACCCCCGGCGGTCACTTTAGCGCCCAGTATGATACTGCCACTGCTATTGGGTGCGACGGCAACGGCGGCAGCGATATGATCCGGATTACCAGCGATATCTGTACCTAACAGGCCGATCAATACGGCTGAGCCATCAGGTGCCGGAACAAAGACAGGTTTGTCCTTGATGACATCGTTTATCTGGTCAGGTAATACCAGTGGTGGCGGTCTGTCATTTACATAAGACAGCACCAGTGAACCCAGACGATTGCCACGGGCTTTCTTCGTGTCGATATCGCCAGTCAGGGATTTTGCTTTATTGGTTAACGCGGCTTTTAATTCACGCTTTTTACCTTTGATAGAATCCTGCTGCATACGTGTCTGTTTTGATTCTTCATTTTTATCTTTGCCTGCGTATACCCGGTCATTGCTGCCATGGAAAACCGGTGGTGGAACCAGTTGTTCGACGGCCGCTGCTGTCGCGCTCGCCACGTGGAAATACTGGTCGTTATTAAAAGTATAATCACCGCTGTCGTTCGAAACATTGATGCTGCCGTCGACCACGCCGCCATAGATACCGTCTTCCAGTGGTTCGGCTTCGTTGCTGCAACTGCCGTTTTCGCATAACATCAATCCATAATGTGTGCCGCGGATACCGATGGTAGCGACCGAAGTTTTGACACGGTAGTTACTTTTATTTTTGTGACCGATATAACCGGTGATGGTCCTGAAGCCGCCGCGCACCAGTTCCATAAAACTTCGTTCCGTGCCATCTTGCCTGCCGTTAAAATTATAATCGGTGATCACCAGCTCGGTGTTGGGGCGTAGCGATAGCAGGGCGCCATCTTTCATCCGCACCTGTGTGTAAGAGTTAGCAGCCGTTGTTATGGTGTCGCCCCTGAACACTTTTGAGTTGCGCAGCAGATCACGGAAAGCGCCGCGGTTACTGGCCTGCATTTTTCCGACGCTGATGACGACATGGCCGATAACTTCTTCGGGGTCAGGTGTAACGATCTCGTTTTTTTCTGTTTCGAGTGGCGGAGGCACGATCTCGGCCCGGACCGGCTCGATTTTTTCTTCGGCCTTGACCGGCCTGCTGATGGCAAAGGCCGGCAGTGCCAGTCTGTCGCCGACGTTGATCCTGCCTGGGTTACCCTTGAATACCGCGGTATTTTTTTCGATCAGTTCTTTGCGTAACTGTCGACGTTTGTGCTGGTCATCAGGAAAAACATTTCTGGCGATGGAGTAGACGCTGTCACCGCTTTCGACCACCCAGTAACCATCACCACTGACACCGGCGACGCCATAATTGCTGAAGAAGACCGCGAAAAAAATGGCTGACTGGATAAACAGTTTTTTGCCAATGTTGTTTAATCTGTCCATAACGCTAACCTCGGGTGTTTCTCTAATCATCTTAAAAATTATAATTTACGTTGATACTGGCCAGCAACCGGTCGTATTCACGCAGGGGGACGTTGCTGTCATTTTTGGAATAAGCGATACGGGTATCAACACGCCAGTCTTTATTTAACAGCCAGAACAGGCTGAGATCGGCTGTATTATAGGTATCGCGCCGTTTTGTTCCCACAGGTTCTGTAACCTGCTCACCTTTATAGCGACTGCCTTGCGAGCCCAGTGCTGCCTGCAGGATAAATCGTGAGGAGAAACTCAAAGCGACACCTAAACGCAGACTGTAGATATCACGTGAAGTATTGGCTTCTGCGCCCGCTGTATCACTTTTGGCATTTTCATTACCGAGTTTTAGATTGCTGAAGAAAACCGGCGCCAGATTTGCGCTGAATTCTTTCGAATAACCCAGATTTAAAGTCATCAGATCAGAATCGAGGATCGAATAAGTATCATAGCTCAGCCGTGCGAACTGAAAGCTTGAATTAAAACTGGACTGTTCAGTGATCTGATAGACCCAGCCAGCATTTGCGCCGGCCAGTGAACGATAACTTTCACCATCGAGCAAAAATTCCTGCGCGACAAGATCGAGGTTGTACTGGCTGGCTTCAGTTTTCAATGATACGCCGGTCTGCAGGGTCGCCGTGGCGGTATCAAACTGGCTGAAATCCTGGTTTTTTTT
>SWCD01024337.1_pt1 | contig 44650 bp, 44 predicted proteins | sample 4693011 | NCBI WGS metagenome assembly SWCD01 (sample SAMN10267278, study PRJNA491770) | bioreactor metagenome | isolation source: DHS bioreactor inoculated with marine | place: Japan: Omine Ridge, Nankai Trough
CTCTGAACCTATCACGACCGCGAATATCGATAGGCCCGTATAATTTCGATATTGACTTTTTGCTCTTCAGAATTCATCTATTCCCAATACCGCAACCGGGCGTTTCGTAGGCGCCAAAATGACGAGGACTGGCCCAATGGCTGATATTACCCTTACCCTTCCCGACGGCAATCAACGCAGCTACCCCGCTGGCATTACCGGCATGGAGGTTGCAAAAGATATTTCAACTTCATTGGGTAAAAAGGCCATCAGTTGCAGTGTGAACGGCGAACACCGCGACCTGTCGCGCCAGATTGATGCGGATGCAAGTTTTGCCATTCACACCATGCAGGACGATGCGCAAGCTCTGGAACTGATCCGTCACGACTGCGCCCATATCATGGCGCGTGCGGTACAGGAGATTTGGCCTGACGTGAAGGTTACCATCGGCCCTGTCATCGAAAACGGCTGGTATTACGACTTTGATCGCAAAGAACCTTTTTCATCGGAAGATCTTGCTGTCATTGAGAAAAAGATGCGCGAAATCATAAACAAGCGCGATGCCGTGCGCACCGAAACATGGGACCGCGCCCGTGCAATCAAACATTATCAGGACAATGATGAACCTTATAAGGTCGAGTTGGTAGGCATGATCCCCGAAGGTCAGGATCTGCGGATGTATTGGCACGGCGACTGGCAGGATCTGTGTCGTGGGCCGCATCTGGTACATACCGGTCAACTGCCTGGTGATAGTTTTAAATTGATGTCGGTGGCAGGCGCTTATTGGCGCGGCGACAGCAACAACCAGATGCTGCAACGCATTTACGGTGTCGCATTCAAGAACAAAGAAGACCTGAAGGCGCATCTTTATATGCTGGAACAGGCGGCACTGCGCGATCACCGCAAACTGGGGCGTGAAATGGATTTGTTCCACATCCAGGAAGAGGCTCCAGGCATGGTATTCTGGCATCCAACCGGCTGGATGCTTTATCGCGTTTTGCAAGACTACATGCGCCGCCGTCAAGTCGCGGACGGTTATCTGGAGATTAACACGCCGCAAATCGTTGACCGCAAACTATGGGAAGCTTCCGGTCACTGGGAAAAATATCGCGAGAACATGTTCATCACTGAAATCGATGAGGAACATGCCAATGAAAAGCGGGTAAACGCTCTGAAGCCGATGAACTGCCCGTGCCATGTTCAGGTTTATAATCAAGGCCTGAAAAGCTACCGCGATCTGCCGCTTAGATTGGCTGAATTCGGTTCCTGCCACCGCTATGAAAGCTCGGGTTCCATGCACGGTCTGATGCGGGTGCGCGGCTTTACCCAAGATGATGCGCACATCTTCTGTACAGAAGACCAAATCGCGTCTGAAACCAAGAAATTCATCGAGCTTTTGTCAAGTGTTTACAGCGACTTGGGCTTTGATACATTCGACATCAAATTCTCCACCCGTCCCGATGTGCGGGCTGGTTCCGATGCTGTTTGGGACAAGGCGGAAGCCGCCCTTGAAAGTGCCATCCAAAAGTTGGGTTTGCCTTATGAGATCGACGAAGGTGAAGGGGCTTTTTATGGACCTAAATTGGACTTTAAACTGACCGATGCGATTGGGCGGGAATGGCAGTTGGGGACGTTGCAAGCGGACTTTGTGCTACCTGAACGGTTGGAAGCTGAATATGTCGGTGAAGACGGGGCCAAGCATTGCCCTGTGATGCTGCACCGCGCCACCCTTGGATCATTTGAACGTTTCCTTGGTGTGCTGATCGAAAACTATGCAGGGCGCTTCCCGTTGTGGCTGGCTCCACGTCAGGTTGTCGTGGCTTCTATCGTAACGGATGCAAATGACTATGTCACTGAAACCGTTGATAAATTAAAGGCTGCGGGTATTCGTGCCGAGGCGGACTTGCGCAACGAGAAGATCAATTACAAGGTGCGGGAACACTCTTTGGGTAAGGTTCCGGTTATACTTGCAGTCGGTATGCGCGAAGTCGCAGAAGGCTCTGTTTCCGTGCGCCGTTTGGGTGATAAACGGACGTCTGTGCAGGATTTGACGGATGTAATCGTTGCATTGCAAGACGAGGCGACACCGCCTGATTTACGCTAATATTGGCAATATGATCGGCGTGCACAAAGCGTGCACTGCGCATATGACAAATGTCTGACTATGGATATTTGACCCAATTGCAGGAAATTGATACAGGTGCGCCTAATCAATCCGTTGGTTTACTTGCCCGTGCGGCCAATAAGGCGCCGCAGGTGATCAGGACAGCCGCGGCCAATAACGGCCAACTGGCCTGTGCAATCCCCGCCAAGATCAAGGCTATCGTGGACAACAACGGGGCGGCATAGGATGCGACCCCCAATAATTGGATGTCACCGCGTTTCACGCCAATATCCCAAACGTAAAACGCTAGCCCCACAGGCCCCAGACCCAACCCCAAAATTGACGCCCATTGGCGTGTTGTTTCGGGCCAGATCGTTTGCTCGAACGACAGATGCGCAGCCAGCGACAAGGCTGATGTCAAAATACAAAAAACCGCAACACTTGATGTCGGTACATTACCTAAGCGGCGTGAAAGCACAGAATACCCCGACCATGTCAGTGCCGCGGTAAATGCCAGCATATACCCCGGAATGGACCCTGCCTGAAATCCGTTACCACCTTTGGCGACAATAAGGGCCGCGCCCGCAAAACTGATCAGCGCGCCAATAATATGGCCCCGCTTCAGGGCTTCACCGGGCAATAACCCGGAAAAGAGAACGATTAAAAGTGGCCAAAGATAAGCGATTAATCCCGCTTCCGCTGCAGGCGCCATGCGCAGGGCAGAAAAATACAACAGATGATAACCAAACAGGCCCAATGTCCCAAAGGCATAAACTTTCCAGCTGGTTGTTTTCAGTTTATGGGTATCACCCGTTGCCACAACCCACACAAGGCCGATCATACCCCCGATGGCAAAGCACATAGCATTAAGCTGCAAGGGTGGGATGGGTGAAGATCCCACTGTAAAAAGTGCAAGTAATGACCATAGAAGAACGGCGAGAAAACCGATTACCGTTGCCCGTGATTTTGTCATTTTATCAACCCTTATATAAGCCGCGAGGGCTGGCAAACTGTTACCACACCAGAATAATTTGCCAATATGCCAATGTATTATATCTTTACTGCACCTTGGTTGCGCCTAAATTTTGACACAATCCCCAGCAAGCTTGCCCAAATAAACGACTCGCTTCTAATGCGGGCAACCTGAAAGAGCAGACCAATGGCAGTTAAAAGCACGTTCCCGCTGGACGGCCCCTCTGCGCCTGCGCCCAAAAAACAGGGCAAGGACAGATCGGATACTGTATCGGCAAAACCCAATAGCAATAAGCGTAATGGCATTAAAACTTCGCGCAAAAGACAAGCCCAACCGCGTGACCCTTCTAAGCTACTTGAGGGATTTAAAACGCTCTATAGCTAGGTTCTAATCCTTTGGTGTTACCCCCGTAAGCGTTCACCTTTTGGATCAAATGCGGGTGCATCCAACATAGTTGCGCGGTGCGGTTTACCTAATATTGCCACATCAAACTCCGCGCCTGAAACGACGTGTTCAGTTTTGATGAAACAAAGTGCCACGGATTTCTCTACGGTATAACCATATGCGCCGGAACTGACGCGCCCAACCGGCGTGCCGTCAGGCAAAAAGATCGGTTCTCCACCTGATGCATCCGCATCATCTGTATCCACAATCAAACCCACCAGTAATTCACGCGGAGGCAGGTCTTTAATCTTGGCATAAGCTTCTTTGCCCAGAAATTCCGGTTTGTCCATTTTGATCAGGCGATCAAGCCCGACTTCGTGCGGCCAGTACTCGGGGGAATATTCACGCGACCAGCTACCATAGCCTTTTTCAATACGCAGCGATCCAAGCGAACGACCACCCACGGGGCGCACACCAAGATCGGCACCAGTTTCAAGCAGCGCCTCATAGAGTTTCAATTGTTGTTCAGTTGGGACATATAACTCCCAGCCCAAATCACCGGTAAATGAGACGCGAATGCCGATAGCCTCAATGCCTGCAATGGTGATTTGCTTCGAGCGCATGAATTTCCAATTGTCATTGGACAGATCTGCTTGGGTTAGACGGGACAGCAATTCACGTGATTTAGGGCCGGCTACGTTAAAGCCGCAATAGGCTTCTGTCACGCTTTCAAAGCTGACAGTATCAGGGCGTTCAACCGCGTTGAAATAGCGTTGGTGGTAGCGTTCAGCGATACCTGATCCCACCATGAAATAATGCTCATCATCCAGTTTGGTAATGGTAAAATCACCTGCAATACCGCCGCGTACACCCAATAAAGGTGTAAGGCACGACCGGCCAACCTCTTTGGGGATATGATTGGCGACTATGCGGTCAAGCCATGCGCCGGCACCGGCGCCTTTGATTTCATATTTACCAAAGTTGGACACGTCAATCACACCTACATTATTGCGTAAAGCGCGACATTCTTCGCCAACAGGTTCAAACCAGTCCTGACGGGTAAATCCGTAACTTTCTTTGCCTTCCACACCTTCGCCTGCGAACCAGAGCGGGTGTTCCCAGCCGTAGTTCAGACCGAACACGGCACCCATTGATTTTTGCTTTTCAAAAACCGGACGCAAGCGCGTGTTGCGCCCTGCATCGCGTTCTTCAAACGGATAGTGGATGGCAAAGCGCTTGGAATATTGATCTGCGACTTTTTCTTTTGTGAACTTTTTATCTGCCCAATGACCAAAACGTGAAATATCCCAAGGGAACATATCAAACTCCGGTTCGCCCTCGATTATCCATTGTGCTGTCATCAATCCAAGCCCGCCTGATTGCGAGAAGCCCGGTATAATACCGCAACAGGTGAAATAATTCCGCAATTCCGGCACAGGCCCATAAAGTGCGGAACTGTCCGGCGACCAGATCATCGGGCCGTTAATCACCCGTTTTATGCCAGCGTCAGCGGCCACAGGAACACGGTCCATGGCACGCATGACATTGTCCATGATCCGGTCCAGATCATCGGCAAAAAGTTCATGCCCGAAACCTTGTGGTGTGCCTTCTTCAGCCCAGAATTTCAGGTTCTTTTCATACGCGCCAATCAGCAGGCCCTGGCCTTCCTGACGCATGTAATATTCGCCATCGCGATCCGCAACAGATGCCAGCCGGAAGTCCAGCGCTTCAATTTCGGGAATAGCTTCGGTCACAAAATACTGGTGTTCGGTTGGTTGCAACGGCATTGTAAAACCAGCCATTGCAGCGACTTCACGCGCCCACAGACCTGCGGCATTCACCACCCATTGCGTATGGATATTGCCATTCGGTGTTTCCACAATCCAAGAGCCATCGGGTTGTTGGGTTGTTGCTGTCACGGGGGTAAATCGGTGTATTTCCGCGCCCATCTGACGCGCACCGGCCGCATAGGCCATGGTTACGCCCGACGGGTCAACATTGCCGCCATCAGGTTCATACATCACACAGCGAATGCCGTCGAAATTAATCAGCGGGTTCTTTTTCAAAGCCTCTTCGATTGACATTTCATAGAAATCCACGCCGAAATATTTCGCCTTGGCCGCTTGAATGCGCAACTGGTGTTCACGCTCTTCGGTCTGCGCCAGATAAAGTGAACCCGGCTGAAAGACACCGCAACCCTGCCCTGTTTCCTTTTCCAGTTCCTTGTAAAGGTTCATGGTATAATACTGTAATTTCGAGATGTTGTTGTTGTCATGCAACCCATGCAGACCGGCCGCCGCATGCCATGTGGAACCCGAAGTCAGCTCGTCGCGTTCCAGAAGAACCACATCGGTCCAGCCCAGTTTTGCAAGGTGATACAAGATAGAGCAGCCAACAAGACCACCCCCGATAACGACTGCTTGTGCGTGTGTTTTCATAATATTATTCCTCTCGCCCGTAGGAAACTAAAACTTCATGCAGCTCACCTGCTTTCGGCGAACCCATCTCAAGTGCGAAAATATAGGCATGTGTCAGGTAAAAACAGCCTGCATCGACATTTTTTGCGTCAATACACGACAAACCTGCCTGCCGATAAAGCGCAACCAATTGCTCGGAATCATTCTGCTCGTATGCAAGTAATAAAGCAGCATCAAGGTCTGCCTCGGTCACTCTGCGGCTACCTGCCGACCTGCGGTGATTTGATTGGCAACCCATTCGTGGAACATATGTGTCGGGCCGTCCATGGCAGGAGAAAACTTGCCGCCGTCAAAGAAAATTCCGTGGCGACCTTTTTGCATACCTTCAACCACGAAAACATCTTCAAGGAAAACGCCTTTCCATTGTTCGGCATTCTGCGCACGCAAATCCGTGTATGCAGCACCAAGAGCTGCATCATTTGCATAGAATATTTCGATATGCTCGACAGTATGTTCTTTGTCTTTGGGTTCCAGAATAATCGCGAACGTATGATCGCGTTGCACACCCAACAGTACATTCGGGTAGACGGCTACATATTCGCCGCCCTCGTCCCATTTTTGCGGCAAATCGGAGAAATCGGGAAATACTTGTCCGTTATCACCCGTCAATTGGCGGTAAACAAGCGTGCCTTGGCCAGAGTATTTATTACGCTCTTCAAGATGATAGTGATCTTCCAGACGCGAATAACTGTTGAGGCCGGGATGAACCCAAGGCAAATGGTAGCTTTCGCAATAGTTTTCCACCGCAAGTTTCCAGTTGCAGTTCACTTCAAGCTTAAAGGAACTGTCTTCGCCGCTGTGCAGCATCGGTTGATCGAAGTCTTTCCACCGCTCCAGCAAATCCGCGTGCGCCTCTTCGAACGGCACCGCCTTGCCCGAGACATTGGCGAAAACCACGCCCATATAGGTATGGCTGCGGATCTCGATCAGGCCCAGCTCGTTTCTCTTGATGTCTTCGTGGATATTGACCCCCGGCCCGCCTGCATGCGGAGTAGAACGCAAGGAACCGTCCAAACCATAGCACCATGAATGATACGGGCAGCGGATTGTGCCACGGATATTGCCCTTTTCCTTGACCAGTATCATACCGCGGTGCCGGCAGGTATTTTGGAAAACTTTCACAGCTCCTTCCTGATCACGTAGAATCAACAAAGGCATGCCCAGAAAATCAACCGGCATGGCATCACCTGCCTCGGGCACATCCTTGGCAAATCCCACGCCCGCCCAATTGTTGAACAATACCGCGTCACGTTCCTCAATAAACACTGTCTCATCAATGTAATGGGCGTTTGGCAAGCCGCGTGCAGTGTTAACCGGTTTGGTAACGTCCGTTAAATCGAAACCTTTGGGTGCAGTCATGACAAATCTCCTATTTGCGCGCTATCTTCCATTCTACGCCCGCTTACGCAATATTGAAAGAATTCGCTTTTGGTTGAATTTAATTCACTCAACATGCGCCAGCAACCATGCGCTGAAACTTTCAACTTCCGGACGCGTGCGCGCACCGTTCTTGAAGATCAAATAAAACGCCCCGGGAGCCTTGGTTTGAAAGGGTGAAAACTGCACCAGATGCCCACTGTCCATCAAGGGTTGTGCCAAGCGTTTCCAACCCAGTACAACGCCGATGCCGTCTTGTGCCAATTGCAGGGCAATCGTGTAATTATTCACCCGTTGGCGGGTGGCAATCGCACCTGAATACCCCAAGGATTTAAACCAGTTTGGCCAGTTCGTCCAATTGGTTTCAGCAGCGTCCAAATGGATCAGCGGGGCTTTTGCCAAGAGACTTAAATCTGTAATCTGGGTTTCCTTGAACGAAGGGCTGCATAAGGGGATAAGCATATCGTCGAATAATCTGATTGCATCCTCTTTGGGCGGTGAAATCGCGTATTCTATGACTAAATCGGGTTGTAACGGACGCAAAAAGGGCCGATCGCGGACATTTTGACTAACAGTAATATCTCCATGTGAGCGCCAGAATTGCGTGATACGCGGCGTCAGCCAAAGTGATGACACAGCCGTGGTGGCCCCGATGGTCAGTTGCGGTGTTTCATGGTTTGCCCGAAGTTGGGAAATAACAACCGACAGTGAGGTAAAACCCGCACTTAGGGCTTCCATCAATTCGCGCCCTTCAGGGGTCAAATTTACCAGCCTGTGGCCGCGCTCAAACAGACGGAACCCCAGATCCTGTTCCAGTGATTTCACCTGATGGCTTATGGCACTGGTCGTGACGTTCAGCTCAGCCCCTGCCGCCTTGAAAGAACCGCAGCGTGCAGCGCATTCAAAAGTGGCAAGCATTTTAAGCGATGGCAGGTCATAATACTGTTGGGCCATAAGCGATCTTCGATGATTTAATTTCATGCAGGGGATACTAAATGACCCCAAAATGCAAGCGTTCTATCCATTGTTAATATGGCTTTTAGGGTGCTAAACCGCTTTAGACTTGACCAAAACAGTAACGCACGGCATCTGAACACTATGTTGATTTATAAAATACTGCGCAGCGATGAATGGGACGCGTTTCAAACGACGGGCGAAACGCATGGCGCACCTGTTGATTTACACGATGGTTTCATTCATTTCTCTACAGCCGCGCAAGCCGCTGAAACAGCTGCCAAGCATTTTGCGCAAGCGGACGGCTTGATGCTTCTGGCTTGTGCAAGTGGTAGTTTTGGAGATGCTTTGAAATGGGAACCTTCACGCGGTGGTGCTTTGTTCCCACATCTTTTTGCATCCCTGAAAATTTCAGATGTCATATGGGCCAAGCCGCTGCCCTGCGTTGACGGCCAACATCAATTTCCAAAGGATATGACATGAGGTTGATCGAACATATTGGTCTGGCTGCGGCTAACAGGATGGATCCGGAACTGGGCCATAAGCTGGCGATCAAGTCGCTGAATATGGGGCTTGTGGGGGGTAAAGGCCCATATACATCCCCGCGCTTGCGCTGCACATTGGCAGGGCTTGATCTGCCAAATCCCATTGGTTTGGCGGCAGGGTTTGACAAGAATGCTCAGGCCATCGCCCCGCTTTTGAAAACCGGTTTCGGCTTTATTGAAGTGGGGGCGGCCACGCCGGAACCACAAGACGGCAATCCAAAACCGCGCTTATTTCGCCTAAAAGAAGACCGTGCCTCGATTAACCGGTTCGGGTTCAATAATGACGGGATGCGGGTGATTGCCGATCGTCTGTCACGACGACCTAAAACAGGTATTGTCGGTTTGAACCTAGGGGCCAACAAAACCAGTTCGCACCGCGCCATCGATTATGTCAAAGTGTTAGAGCTTTGCGGGCCGTTTGTGGATTTTGCCACCATCAATGTGTCATCGCCAAACACTGAAAAACTGCGCGATTTGCAAGGTCGCAGTGCGCTGACCGCATTGGTTGCAGGCGTGATGGAAACCCGCGACCAGCTTGATATTAAAATCCCGATATTCCTGAAAGTAGCGCCCGACCTGACACCTGCCGATATTGAGGATATTTCCTATGTCGCGCGGATGTCACGGATTGATGCTGTAATCGCGACCAATACGACAATCACACGTGATGGCTTGATCAGTGGACACGCAGATGAAACCGGTGGGCTTTCGGGTGCACCGCTATTTGAGATGTCGACACATGTGCTGGCACAGTTTTCCAGTCTATTGGGCGATGAAGTACCATTGATAGGGGTTGGCGGCATTGCAACGGCAGAACAGGCTTATACCAAAATCAAAGCGGGGGCTTCAGCGCTGCAGCTTTACACGGCTTTGGTTTATGGCGGGTTTTCATTGGTCAACCGGATCGCACGTGGGCTAGATCAGCTGCTGGTGCAGGATGGGTTTAGCAATATTTCCGAGGCGGTTGGTATCGAGAAGGAAAAGTACAGATGACAGAACCAACAATTTGGCACAATCCAAGGTGTTCGAAATCCCGCCAGACACTGCAACTACTCAAAGACAGAGGCTTTGAACCTGTCATTGTGGATTATGTGAATACCGCACCAAGTCAGGCCGAGATCAGCGCGGCACTTGATCTGTTGGGACTTGATGCAATCAAATTGATGCGCACGGGCGACAAGCGATTTGCCGAAGCGGGATTGTCAAAAACTGACACCGCAGAAACTTTGATCACAGCTATGGCAACCCACCCGATCCTTATTGAGCGTCCCGTGGTCATTCACAATGGCAAAGCTGCCCTTGGACGGCCACCTGAAGCTGTATTGGATATTCTTTAGGATTTCCCGACGGAGGCTTCCAGCCCGGGGTATTTCCAGCCCAGTGTTATGCCGCGTGCAATGAAGAACAATAGCATGCTGGCCCAGAGCCCGTGATTGCCGTAAGACCCGAGTAAAGCCCAGAGGCTTAACATATACACAATCACAGAGATCAGCATCATATTGCGCATATCCCCCGTTCTTGTGGCCCCGATAAAAATACCGTCCAGCATCCAGCAGGCCACGCCCGCCAGAGGGGCTAAAACCATCCACGGCAAATATTGTCTGGCTTCCAATCGCACATCAGGAGCCGTGGTCATCACGTCGATGCCCCACCCGCCCAAAAGCCAAAAGCCTGAAGTCAGAACGATTGTGATGGCCCCGCCCCAAATGCTGGTCAGATAGACACTACGGCGAAATACCATCCGGTTTCGTGCGCCCAATGATTGCCCGATCAGGGCCTCGGCGGCATAGGCAAACCCGTCCATTGCATAGGCCGTGATATACATGAATTGCAGCAACACCTGATTGGCGGCCAGCGTGGTATCGCCAAAACGTGCACCAAGAAACAAAAACGATGTGAAAGCGGCTTGCAACATGACTGATCTTACCATGATGTCACCATTGACCACCGCCATGCGACGCAGTTTGATGCGGTCGAAAATTTGCGTCCAATTGCGCCATAGCCCACCCGAAAAACCTGAACGTGATAGATACAACCCCAAGGCAAGCCCGCTCCATTCCGCTATGAATGTGGCGGCGGCCACGCCCTCGACACCCCAGTGAAATGTCAGCACAAAAAGCAAATCGAGAACGATGTTCAACCCGTTCATCCAGAACTGCAAGATCAGAACCGCACGCGTGCGTTCATGTGCTATCAACCAGCCTGTAATACCATATAAAGCAATGGCAGCAGGGGCCGAAAAGACCCTGATTTTCAGGTAAGTTATAGCCAGTGTCTCGACTTCACTTGATGCAGGGGCCAATTTAAAGGCGGCCCAGAACAGTGGGATTTGCAACAGAATGATTGCAACCCCTGCCCCGATACCGATCATCAATGAGCGAGATAATAGAGCTGCGGTTTCATTGCTGTCTTTTGCGCCAATGGCCTGTGCTGTAAGACCTGTCGTGCCCATCCGTAAGAAGCCGAACACCCAATAGAGGCTGGATAAAATAATCGCGCCAATCCCGACAGCGCCGATGGGGGCTGCCGCACCCAACTGCCCGATAACACCTGTGTCGACCGCCCCCAATATGGGCACCGTTGCGTTTGACAGAACAATCGGGATAGCGATGTGCAAAACACGTCTGTGGGTCAGTCTTTGGCCTAATTCAGCCATCTTTGGTTGGCATCAGGAAATGCCCTGTTGCTTGCGCTACAAGTTTGGTGCGATTATCCTGCCACGCTTCAACATGCACCGATGCATAGCGACGGCCCGAGCGGTTGATACGGGCGCGGGCATAAACGTCACGCGGATGACCAACGCTTAGGTAGTCGGTGGTAAAATCAATGGTTTTGGGCAGAGTGGGGAATGGCAGTGCGGCAATATCCGCGCCGCTTAGTTTCTCCATCTCGATCTTTGCCCATATATCAGCCCATGCCAGCTCGATAATAGCGGCGGTTTCCAGAAAAGCAGCTGTCGCCCCGCCATGAATGGCAGGTACTGCGGGATTGCCAATCAGCATATCGGAATAGGCCATGAGTGCGGTCAGCTCGTCACCGCGACGCTCAAAGCTGATACCCATAAATTGGATATACGGCACAGTTTCCACAAGGCGCAACAATGCACCGTCGCGACGCTCTTTTATCACTTGTAAAGGTTCAGGTTTTTCTCGCATCACGCTGCCCGCCCTTTGCGTTTATGTGTAAAGGAAAACGCGCCTGTTGCAGTCGCGACAGGCTCATCCTTGCTTTCCGCCCATGTGACAACCCTGACAAAGGCCACGTTGCGGGTGACGTGAAAACAATGCGATTCCGCGTTGACCCGCAATCCCGGCTTGGCCGGGCGCATATAATCTATCCGCAAATCAAGCGTCACTGATGCGCCGCCATTATCAGGATGCATAAACACCGAAGCCCCGCCGCAACTGTCCATCAGGGCTGACACCGCACCACCATGGATCACACCGGTTGAAGGGTCACCAATCAGCCGTTCATCATAGGGCATCGACATGATCGCGTGTGACTCTTCCAGTAAATCCATACGCATATTCAGCTCTTTGCAATGCGGCAATGCGGTTGCGAAATGTTTTGCTATTTCTTTAGGTGAAACGGACATGTGGCCTCTGAGTTTCAATGAACGAGGCGTACCTCTTAGCCCCACTATTTCTGATGACGGAGATTTCGCAAGCCCTAATTACAACCCGATCCTGCAATAATTTCACATCAAATGTCTTGTTAACTTGAAATTATGCGTAAAATCCATAAACTTTACCAAATTGCGGAGTTGGTATGACCGATCAAGATAAACTGACACTCAAAGAAATGTGTGCAAAGTTCGATGTAACACCACGAACTTTGCGGTATTATGAATATATCGAGTTGCTTAAACCCGCCAAAAAAGGCCGAACCCGCCTGTTTGGAAACAAAGAAATGGCACGCTTGGAATTAATCCTCAGGGGCCGCAGATTTGGGTTTTCACTGGAAGAAATCCGGCAATGGCTGGAACTTTACGACCAAGACACCAATCATAGTAAGCAAATGGAAGCTTGGTTGGATTTATCTGAAAAGCAAGTCAAAGAGCTGGAATACAGGAAACTTCAGCTAGAAGAGACGATTGCAGAGCTGAATAATCTTCGCAATCAAACGAAAGCGAATCTTACTAAATGACGTAACGTAAGTTACGCAAATCTTCATTTTTACTTGATAGGCCAGATACACTTAATTAGATGCCTCCCATCCAAACACAGGTGATCCATAATGGATAAGGTCATAACAATTCGCGAAATGTGCGATCAATTCCAGGTAACTGCCAGAACCTTGCGTTTCTATGAGGATAAAGAGCTTATTAGCCCAATAAGAAAAGGCCAAAAGCGTCTTTACACAAAACGCGAAATAACCCGCGTGAAACTTATATTACGTGGTAAACGTTTCGGCTTTTCGCTTGAGGAAATTCGTGAACTGCTGGATCTATACTATTTGGGAGACCAGCAAAAAACCCAAATCCAGCGAACATATGACCTTGGCAACCACCGTCTTCAAGAAATGCAAGCACAACGCAAGGAACTTGAAGAATCAATTGGTGAACTAAAAGAGCGTTTGCAGGCGGGCCTTGAATGGCTTCAGGCGAAACAGGAACCACAAAATCTGGAAGCATAAAGTCGCCAGATATGGCGCTGACTAAAACGAATAGTTAAATTTATCGATGTCATCTGCAAAGACAGTACCGATGATGTCTCTAGTTTGTGCATCATAATAACCAGTATAATCCTTATCCCTTATGGATTGGTTGTCATGGGGTATATCTGCCAGTTTCATGTCCAGCTGTTGTTCCAGGGCTTTTATATCCTGCTGCAAAAACTCCAACCGCAAATAGAAATTGCAACAATCCGCGCCATTGCAATCAGATATATAATTTTCAACAGCATCATTTTGCAGGCTTTGCCGCGTCGCAGGGTCAGATAAAAACTCTGAAAAACTATGATCATGGGCACATTTTACGGCAGGGTGGTCAAACTTTTGATCTTTTAACCAGTGATAATACGACACCATACGGTCCCACGGGTTGCGTATAATTGTGAAAACAAAATAGCTTTGAATTTGTTCTTGTGTAACCAGCCCATAGATATCTGTCAGTCTGGAATGTTTCCACAAATGACCCGATGTTTTAATATCCTTGATACGGTTACGCCTGTTGATGGCTTTAGGTGTATCACCGATTAAAATATCATCCTTCATTGCCTTGGCCTCTAATGCCAGACTTAAAGACGTGCCACCCGTTTTTGGAATGTGAACAAATATATATTTGCGCCGGTGTGATATGATCATAAGCAAAACTAGCCCGCAATGCATGCCGCCTCAACCATCAAATCAAGGCTGGCGAGGTTGCGTATTTCTGGCTATACTACCCGAAACAATAAGACCGCAAAAGGTCAGACAGGCGATGACTGCACTAGATAAATTCATACGGCTGGAAAGCCTTGGACTGTGGAAGCAAAGTGAAACCTCTCAGAAAAAAGAGGTTATTGTATCCTTTGGTAAAGCCAGCCTTGTCATGTCCGACAATAAAGACACTCCTCTAACCCACTGGGCACTCGGTGCTGTTGAGATAAGTGCCGCAAATGATGAAAGAGTGATTTATACGCCTGATAAAAACAGTTTTGAAACACTGGAAGTCAGTGATCCGACAATGAACCGCGCGATTAAAAAGGTGCGTAAATCAATACATAGGCCAAGATCCCAACGCGGCCGCATTCGCATACTTTCAACTGTTCTAACACTCATTTGTCTAAGCCTATTGACGGTATTCTGGTTGCCGACTGCACTTGCAGATTATGCAACGGATGTTGTGAGTGATGCCAAAGCCCGCGAAATCGGGGCGCAATTGTTGCCGCATATCACCCAATATGCAGGCTTGCCGTGTCAATCGGAACAGTCAAACCCTGCAATCAAAAAGCTGGAAGACCGGCTTATAGGATCAAAGGGAAATAGGTTATATATCGCAGATTTAGGGGCGCGCTATTCTATACATCTGCCGGGTGGCATTATCATGGCCAACCGCGTTTTGGTGGAAGATTTTCCTGACACTGATACTTTGGCCGGTTTTGTGCTGTTGGAACGCGCGCTACAAAAAGATGACCCGGCATTGCATGCATTGTTTTTAGAGGCAGGTCCGGTCACAACGCTTTCGTTTTTGATCACCGGCAATATAAATGATAAGGTATTGGCAACATTCGCAAAAAACCACATGACAAAACCTTTGGTTTTACCTGATGAAAATACTTTATTGGCGTTATCGAGGTCAGCCAATATTTCAATTGCACCGTTAGCAAAGACATTGAACAATAAAAAACTGCTTGGCGAAGATCCCGTTACAGGATCATACGATCCGATCTTAACTGATCCGCAATGGCTGGCCTTGCAGTCTATTTGCGAAGGTTAGGCATCCACCAGAACACCGTTTTCAAGTCGTAGAACCCGGTCCATTTGTTTTGCCAGCTCCAGATTATGGGTCGCAATCAAGGCGGATAGCCCGGTTTCGCGCACCAGTTCCATCAATGCGTCAAATACCGTGTCGGATGTCGCAGGATCAAGATTACCCGTTGGCTCATCGGCCAGCAACAGTTTTGGTTTATTCGCCAAGGCCCTGCAAAATGCAACGCGTTGTTGTTCACCGCCGGACAGTTCTGAAGGGCGATGGGTTATGCGATCTTTCAAGCCGATTTTAACCAACAAACTTTGTGCATATTCATAGGCCTGTACCTTTGGAACACCGTTTGCCAGTTGTGGCAAAACCACGTTTTCCTGGGCGCTAAATTCCTGCAAAAGATGATGGAACTGATAGATAAACCCAACATCCTGGCGCCGTGTCCGTGTACGTCGCCGATCAGATTTTCCGGTTTGATCCGTTCCCGCAATAGCCACCGCACCGCTATCAGGCATATCCAGCAGCCCTGCGATATGCAGCAAGGTGGATTTACCCGCACCCGATGGCGCAATCAGTCCGACAACTTCACCTGCATTTATTGTCAGATCGATGCCGGACAAGACCGTGATCTCGGTTGATATACCGGAATGATAAGACTTCGAAATGCCTTTTAGGGTCAACACATCACTCATTGCGCAAAGCCTCGACCGGATTTAAGCGCGCCGCGCGCCGTGCTGGGAAAATCGTGACGGTAAATGACAGGCCGAGCGATAAAGCAATAGCACTTAGTACATCGCTAAGCACCAGTTTAGCCGGTAAATTTGATAATAATCGCGTTTCAGGGTCCCAAACTCCGCCACCTGCTATAGAATTCACCACATCGAATATCGGATCAATATAAATTGCGAATAAACACCCCAAAATCACACCGACAATCGTACCCACAACACCGATAGAGGCCCCGCAAATAAAGAATACGCGTAAAATAGAGCCTTCGGTTAACCCCATCGTGCGTAAAATCCCCACATCACGGGTTTTGTTTTTCACCAGCATAATCAGACCGGAAACAATGTTCATTGATGCCAACAGAACCAGAATGGATAGGATCACGAACATGATATTGTCCTCCATTTTCAGAGCATTCAAAAACGCACCGCTTGATTGCAACCATGTCCAAGTCAGGCTGCGCGGGCCGGCTGCCTGCATCAGACTGCCTGTCAGTTCGTCAACGCGGTCAGGATTTGCAACCATCACTTCAAATTCATCGACCTGCCCTTCCCGGTTGAAAAAGGATTGGGCGTCCACAAGCGGCATGTACAGACGGGTGCTGTCGATATCGTAACGACCGACCTGAAAAATATAGACCACATCATAGCTATTTACACGTGGGCTGGTGCCGAAAGCGGTTTTTACACCATCGGGTGAAATCAGGGTAATCCGATCACCAACAGCCAGTCCCAGCGCGCGCGCAACACCAGTACCGATTGCCACGCCTTTGTCGAAATCATCAATCTCGCCATAGCGTATTTCGGGGTTTGCGATCAAAGTCAGTGATTTTAAATCTTTCAGTGTTTCGCCAAAGACCTGAACACCCGCGTTAGATCCGTTAAAGGATGCCATAACTTGTGATTTCACAATAGGAGCTGCACGTAGAACGCCCGGTATTTTTTCTAATTTCTCGCGTTTGGTCTCATAATCCGAAAACGTCCTAATAGTCACGCCTTGCGGATCCAGATGCGGTGATACATAGACCGTTGAATGCGCATTTGCGCCCAATATCGTATTGGTAAATTCTACACGGAAACCGGAACGCACGGCCAATGTCGCAATCAATGCAAACACTGCCAATGCGATACCAATCAGCGATATCCAAGTCATCACACTGACCCCGCCTTCACGGCGTTTTGCGCGGATATAACGCCATGCGATCATCCACTCGAATGCAGCAAAAGGTTTTGTCGTCCGGCTGCTCATAGTTCAACCTTTTTCCTTGGACGGCGGATCATATGCAGCAACCCTGCAAACAGACTATACCCCATAAGAAATCCGATACCGACAAACCCTGCCCCTTCAAATGTCAAAGGCACTGCCGGCTTAAAATCCTTTGCAGTACCATTTGCAATCTCACCGTCGCGCATTCGTGCCACATAGGCAAGCCTGCTGAATGCATTGGCATTTTCCAAGCGGGAATAATCCGAAGACAGCTTATCAAAGCGGTTGAATGTGCGGGTCATATCAGCTTGTCGTGCCTCTAAAAACTCACTGCCCGTCATCACTGACAAAGCCTGTTGCCGTGTGTAACCCGATGCATTTGCCGATGTGTCAAAATCAACAACTACAGTGGCTAATTCATCCAAGGCCCCGCCCATGCGTTGTACATATTGCGCCGAGTATTCGGGAAACTGCGAAAATGCCGCTGCTACCAGAATTCCACCCGTCAATTTGACAAGGTTGATCATTTACAGACTCGCGTATGTTTTCGCCAAGGCTTCCAATGCCAACTCCGGTGTCATCTCTTCACTGACACCCGTCTTGCGTGATGTCAGTTCAACCACACCGTTTTTCAAACCGCGCGGACCAACCGTGATACGCCAAGGAATGCCGATCAAATCCATCGTGGCAAACTTGCCGCCCGCGCGTTCATTACGGTCGTCATAGATCGGATCAAGCCCCAGAGCAGTGGCAGATTTATACAATGCTTCACACGCGGTATCGGCTTCTTCATCACCTTGCTTAAGATTAACGATACCCACTCCGAACGGTGTCACACCTTCGGGCCAGATAATACCGTTATCGTCGTGGCTAGCTTCAATTATCGCCCCTAACAGGCGCGACACACCGATCCCGTGCGAGCCCATATGAACTGGCACAGGCTTACCGGTTTCATCCATGACTTTAGCCCCTAAAGGGTCTGAATATGTTGTACCGAAGTAGAATATCTGCCCAACCTCAATGCCGCGTGCGCTGCGTTGCCGGTCCTTTGGCACTTCGGCAAACAAAGCTTCGTCGTGGGTTTCGTCCGTGCGTGCGTAAAGCGATGTGAATTCTTCCAGTACACCCTGACACTGGGCTTTGTCGCTGAAATCAATATCACGTTCACCCATGCGGATATCTGTCACCGCTGCATCGTAAAAAACCTCGCTCTCACCCGTTTCAGCCAGAACAAGGAATTCATGCGTGTAATCGCCACCAATCGGGCCACTGTCCGCACGCATCGGAATTGCCTGCAACCCCATGCGCTCATAGGTACGCAGATAACTGACCAGATGACGGTTATATGCGTGCAATGCGTCTTCTTTGGTTAGATCAAAATTATATCCGTCTTTCATATAAAACTCGCGGCCGCGCATCACACCAAAACGCGGGCGTATTTCATCGCGGAATTTCCACTGGATCTGGTACAACGTCAAAGGCAGGTCTTTATAACTGCTCACGTGGCTGCGAAAAATATCCGTGACCATTTCTTCTGCAGTTGGCGAGAACAGCATATCACGGCCATGCCGGTCTTTCATACGCAGCATTTCTTCGCCGTAGCCGTCATAACGTCCGCTTTCACGCCACAGATCGGCTGATTGCAGTGTCGGCATAAGAATTGCAATGTGACCCGCACGTGCCTGTTCTTCGTGCACGATATTTTCCAGTTTACGCAATACTTTGAAGCCCATAGGCAACCACGAATAAATTCCCGAGGCCGCCTGTTTGATCATACCGGCACGCAGCATAAGGCGGTGACTGACAATCTGCGCATCCGCAGGGTTTTCTTTCAGGATGGGCAAAAAATAACGTGACATACGCATGTTGGCAGAACTCCGGCCTTGGGTTTTCAGTCTTCACTAATTCTCTATGGGAATTATCGTTGAAGGGCAATTATGAAACTTAATGTCCGCGTCCATTATTCCACGCGCATTTTTGCTGTTTTGCCAAGGGCTTTTGCCAGAGCACCCAATCGCTGCTCTACAACTTCCCCCATCAGGCCAACGCTTTGTTCATCAAGTACCAATTCCAAATTGCCACCCTTCACACGCAACTGCCCCATATGTGCAACATCCGGCCCCCCAAGCATTGCACCCAATCGCATGGCACGACCCAATGCTTCGGCTTGTGCCTGATCTGCATCCGATAACAACTCATTCAGTTCGTCCAGTTTTTCGACCCGTGGTTTGTTCTTGTACCTATGGATCAAAGCCACTGCCAAAAAAATGCGCGCCTGATGATCAAGCCCTGCCAGATTAGCCCGTGTAGCATAGTCAAAACTGGCTTCGGCACGGTAGCTTGGGTGGGCCGCCCATGTTACATCATGCAAGAGGCATGCGGCCCATATCAGACGCTTACGATCATCGGTTTCGGTCTTAAACAACGGTTGCACCCATGCGAATAAAGTTGTCCCAAACTCCTTAAACCGTGCATTTGAGCGTTCAAAAAATTGACAGGCTTCTATCAAGGGATCGCGCCGTTGAATGCGCGGCGGCATGTTTTCATATAAAACACCTTCGCGAATACCAAACGACGAAAAGATAATTTCTTTGGGTTTCACTTTCTTAAGCAATCGCAACAAAACCTGTGCCACAATTTGCACATAAGGCATACGATCCGATGCCACAGCTCCGGTTGCCGCTATTTGTTCAGGTTTGGCTTTGACGATCCATTGCAGCAACTCTTTCAAATCCGCCACAGGCAGGCTGTATTCGTTCAATACGTCAAGCGGGTAAGCTTTTAATGTCATATCCAGGCTGGCTATCGCGCGGATTGTGCCACCGATCATATACAAACTATCCTGCGTTTCGAAATCTTTTGTTAATTCAACCAGTTGTGCTTCAATATAGTCAGATAAAGCTGTTCCATTCCCGTTAAAGTTTTGCAGCTGTAATGGACCCAGACCAGAGGTTTTTGACAGATGCACTTCACCATCGCCAATTTGTGCCAGTTCCATCGAGGAACCGCCCATATCACAAACCAGACCGTTTGCGTGCGGTTGGCAAAAGAAGATGCCTTGCGCAGAAAGCGCGCCTTCTTGTTCTCCGGTTACAACACGCAGTTTCAGGTTGGTTTCCATTAAAACATCATCACAGAATGCAGCACCATCACTTGCATCCCTGACCGCAGCAGTAGCTACCGTATGAATGTGGCTGACACCCATGCGTTCCGCGATACCAACGAACCGTCTGATTGCATTCAAAGCGCGCTTTCGCCCTTGAACATGCAGTTTTCCACTATCGGCAAGCCCGCGCCCCAAGCCGCATACGACTTTTTCATTGAAAAACTGCAATGGTGCACGCATCGCCCCATAATAGACCACCAAACGCACAGAGTTTGATCCCACATCTATTACTGCGGTTTTTTGAGGTTCAGCTATCATATCCATGCGCCAATTCCGGCACATCCTTGGCCCCTACTGATCCTCGTCCTGAAAGCGAAGGATGTTCCATAAAAAAGCGGTGACAATCAAATTGCCGTTTTCCGCCGGCTTCGTTCTTTTTATAGGTGCCGTCAGCGTGTAAAACCCATGAATTACTTTGATCCGCAAGATTGGCCGCCATAATCTGGCTCATGATTTGTGCATGTACGGTTTTATTGGTGATTTCCACCATAGTTTCCACACGTTTGCTCATATTACGATACATCCAATCTGCCGAGCTCATAAACACCCGCGCACCACTTGACGGTAACCCTGAGCCATTGCCAAAGCAGATGACCCGCGCATGTTCAAGATAGCGACCGACAATGGATTTGACCCTGATATTTTCAGACAAACCTTTAACACCGGGGCGCAGTGCACATATACCGCGCACCACCAGATCAATCTTTACACCCGCAAGCGATGCTGCATAAAGCGCATCGATTATTTCATCTTCGACAAGCGAGTTCATCTTTGCCCAAATCTGACCTTTTGTGCCGAACTTTGCCTCACGTTCGATCCGTTTCAACAGCTTTGGCTTCAAAGTGTTTGGCGCAATTGATAGGTTTTCCAAGCCGCGCGGCTCGATCCCGCCTGACACATAATTGAAAAACTTGGTCGCATCGCGGGCAATGGATTTGCTGCAGGTAAACAAAGACAAATCAGTATAAATCTTTGCGTTCAAAGGATGGTAATTCCCCGTACCTAGATGATTATATGCAATTAAATCATCACCCTCTTGGCGCAAAACAGTAGAGACTTTCGCGTGGGTTTTTAAATTTGGAACTCCGTAAACCACCTGAACACCGGCTTGCTCCAGAAGTTGTGATTGGCGGATATTGGCAGCTTCATCAAAGCGGGCTTTTAGTTCAACCATTGCGGTTACATTTTTCCCCGCACGCGCAGCTTCGATTAAAGCGTCAACAATCGGCGACTCGAATGATGTGCGGTACAAGGTTTGCTTGACCGCCAAAACATACGGGTCACGCGCAGCTTGTCTAAGGAAATCAATCACAATATCGAAAGATTCATAAGGGTGGTGTAATAGCATATCTTTTTGCCTGATCGCGGCAAAAATATCCCCACCGAAATCACGTAATCTCTCTGGTTCACGTGGATGGTAATCTGCCCATAAAAGGTCCGGGTGCCGTTTTGAAATTATATCCGAATAGTCCGCCAAATTCAGAACACCGTCGACGGACGCAATACCCTCTTCACTTACCCCACATCCCGATTGCACGACTTTACGCAGTTTTGTTTTCTGGCATTCAGACATAAACAACCGGATAACCCCGCCGCGTGATCGTTGCTGAAGCGCAGTTTCAAACTCGCCAAACAAATCATCTGCATCTTCGTAAATTTCAATATTGCTGTCACGTAACAGGCGAAATGCAAAATGCTCGATTACTTCGCATTTCGGAAACAGCATTCCCAAAAACATATCTAAAATGTCTTCGATCAAAATAAACCGGGTTTTTCCGTTTTCAAACGGCTCCAGTATATACGCGGCCTTTACATGAATAGGGACCGGTAGCAGTACATCCATTGGCTCGGATGCTTTGGGGCGCATCAAACGGTACGCCATTGTCAGTGTGGCATTTGGCACAAACGGAAACGGATTTTTCACATCCACCCGCATTGGCCGCAACAATGGCAGTACACTGTCCAGATATTTCTTCTCTAACCAGTCACGTTCATCTTGGGTTAAATCATCCGGTTTGGCACGCTCAATGCCTTTTGCAGCCATCGCTTTTACTAAACCACGCCAACAGACTTGTTGTTGCTGTACCATCACGTCAATTACGCTGGCCATTTCAACCAGCTGTTGCTCGGGTGTACGCCCGTCAAGTGTCGGGTTGAAATTTTCCGAGCTTACAAGACGTTCTAGCCCTGCAACGCGGACAATAAGAAACTCATCAAGATTTTTAGCCGAAATCGACAACATTCGCAGGCGTTCCAATAACGGGATTTGTTCGTTCTCGGAAACCTCTAAAACCCGCGTATTAAACGCCAACCATGACAGTTCACGATTGAAAAACCTGTCCGGGCCATCGCAATGCTCAAGGGCCAACAGAGGGGTTGAAACTGATGTTTTATTTAAATAATCGGCGTTTACCATCTATTCGTCCCGTGCCAGCATATCTTCCAGAACGCGTCCCGCAAGACGTTTCGTGACCGGCTTTTGTCCCTTTAAAGAAGCCCTATCCAGTGCCCGCACCAATTCACCGGCAAAAGCAAATGATCTGTCCATGCGCTTGACGATATACTCAATCAATGTTGGCTCAAGCATGATTTGCCGATCGGAAAACAATTTGATCAACAACACAGACAAAAGCACATCATCCGGCGTGGATAAATTGGCCAGTTGTGTTCCTGATAAACGGCTTGCCAAGTCAGGCAGTTTTATATTCCACGAACCAATACTGTCAGCCCCGGTTATCAACATCGGATGACGGGTTTCCTGCATCAGATTGTGCAGATGAAACAGGGCGGCTTCCCCGTGTTCGTTTTGCGCCAGTAAATCAGCATCCTCAACAACGACAGGCTGCTCGGCCAAAGTTTCCAACCGTTCATAGGCAAGCACTTTTGCGCTGACTACAATTGCCCCTGCATCTTCGGCCCATATATGCGCCAGATGTGATTTTCCCGACCCTTTCGGGCCACATAAAACCAATTTACCCAATGGCCAGTTTTGCCAATCCTCCATGATCCGCACAGCCACGTCATTTGACGGGGAAATAAAGAAATCTTCCCGACCAAATGCCGTTCTCGTCGGCAGATCAAAGATTAATTGTTCGGGCATATGAATTACTTTGCTCCGGGTTTCTTTGTCTTTGCTTTAGCATTTGAAGGCTGTTTGCCTGTATACAGTTTACCCTGCAAATACTGTCCAATGCCAAAGCGAAAGAAAACACCCAGACAGGCCGCGACGGGTACAGCTATCAGCATTCCGGCAAACCCCATAAGGCTACCAAATGCAGACAGTGCAAACATAAGCCATACGGGATGTAATCCAACAGAACCGCCAACCAGTTTTGGTGTCAGGAAATTTCCCTCTACCATTTGCCCAGCCACGAATATTATTGCAACCGCAACAATCCATACCGGTGCCCCCCAGAATTGAAACAGTGCAAGGCCTATTGCCAGAGTACCCCCAATGACAGAACCGACATAAGGTATAAAGGTGAACAATCCCGCAATCAGGCCAACGACCAAGCCAAATTCCAGCCCCACCAACATCAATGCAATCGCGTAAAACGAGCCCAAGATCATACAAACCGTAAACTGTCCGCGCACAAAGCCTGCCAAAACCGTGTTCACATCACGGGCCAATCCACGCAATGTGTCCAGATGCTCGCGTGGTAACCAGCTATCTATAACCGCTATCATCCGATCCCAATCCAGCAACATGTAAAATGCTACAACCGGCGCAACGACAATAAATATCACAGCATCGATGATTGAAAACGCCGAGGCCAAAGCCGCATTTGCAAAGGCTCCTGCCTGACCCTGCATGGTATGGCCGAATGATTGCAAAGCCCGGTTTATAGAAGAGCCTTCTTCCATAATACTTGGATATTGATCAGCCAGAAATTTTTGCAATTGCGCTAAATAGGCGGGCGCCGCTTTCACCAAAGCCACGGCTTCCTCTATCAGCATTGGCACAATCAATATCATCAAAAAAACTGCTATGATAAGGGCCGTAAAGGTGATTGCAACCGTGGCAATCGCACGGCTTAAGCCCAGCAGTTCCAAACGATCCGCAACGGGATCCAGAAAATAGGCAATCGCCATGCCCGCCACAAAGGGCAATAGCACATTACCCAAGCCCCACATGACCAGCAAAAATATGGCACACCCAATGCCCCAGTAACTAGCTTGTTGTTTGATTGTCAGCGCCATAACCCACCTGGAATTTCTGTTTATCCCTTGTCCAACAGGATGGGCAGGATTGCAAGTGTTGGATGGTCTTGTTCCTTGATGGAAAACCGTTCATACCTGCACCAAATCAGGAGATATATTATGGCCAAAACCCGTATGGCACATGAATTCGGCATGGGCAGCTCGTTGCGCCGCACCGATTATACCGAGGCTGCAATGCGCGCGCTTAAAGATGCGCTTTGGCACAATTCGCTTAGTATCGCGCCCGCTTTTGGCTTTGCCAAAGAAGCAATGATTGTCGATGTCGAGATCGCAGTGCAAAAACCCGATGAGGTGGATTGTGCAAAACTGGCCAAAATCCTGCCTTACGGTCAGGTCAATGTTACGGCCTCTGCGGGCGGGTTGGACATTGCTAAACCGGGTGGCAGTGGCATCACAGTGATAGCACATGCCGCCGTTATCGTATCTTTTGATATGGAGGCCGCATCATGAGCATGGAACGCATTATTCTGGAAATGGGCAGCGGCAATGATCTGTATGGTCAGGATTATACGAAAGCGGCACGCCGTGCAGTGCAGGACGCTTTGCACCACAGTTCACTGGTTTTCTTTCGTTCACTGGACATCGCAGCGGCTGATATGGTGGTCAAGGTCACCATCGGGGTGCAGGAGCCGGATAAGGTTGATGCATCTGTTGTGCAGGCAGACCTGCCACGCGGCAAAGCCGAAGTGCAGGTGGTTTTCGGTGGGCAAAACGTGGTGGATACAGAAAATGAAACCACATCCGTTATCGCCACCGCCGCGATTGAGGCCTATGTGGATATAGATCAGTCCAAGTGGAAATTAAGCCAACCTGTTTAACCACGCGAAACGCCCCGTCACCACTGTCTGGCTGGCGGGGTTTTACGGTATCATCAGTGTATAAGTCATAAAGTAGGTGGCGCCACCATTGTGGTTGTAAAGCCTGAACAAGGGTTTTGCGCCTAATCTAACGTTGTTTCGGCGGTTTCCTCATTTGACGCTGTGACCCGCCTTTTGAGAACCCGTCGGGGTGACAGAAGATTGCATAGCAATCTTTGAGAGCCCGTTAACCGCTTTTGTCGACAGGTTGGTTATAGTCTGAAAAGGGTTAGGGAGGTGTTAGGTGTGCGGGCGGTACATCTAACGGACAAGCAATGGCGGGTTTGAGGGCCATAGTGATTAAACTAAATACAATTGGATTCCCATTTTTCATGTGCTCTAATATCGCATCCAAATCCTGCGGACATAAGCAAGTCACGAAAGTCCAGATGATACAATTCAACAGCCAATCTGAGCTTTTCGACCGAACCACAACTTATTTTTAATGCTGCGATTTCACAACGATCTGGTGCCTGATTTCCACTACCAGTCTTAGAAATTTGCAACAGTAAGGCCTTAGCTTGTTCAATGTTCGATGGGTCAAACATTTTCTCAATGTGGTTACTTACTCTATCTGATAAATGTCTATTCATGTGACTACGATAATCAGTTTTGGAATTGTTTTGCAACGGCAGCTCTGTCCGCACTGCCGCCATTACAACCCACCCCCTTACACAAATTGCTCCCGAATAAGCCGTTCTTCCAGCCCGTGTCCCGGGTCAAACAGAATGCGGTGGGCGACGTTCGGTTCATTGAAAATCTCGACCGACAACACGTTCAAAGCTTCCTTACCATCCGCGACCGCGGATACCGGTCGTTTTTCTGGCTCCAGTACATCAAAACGCACCTTTGCTGACATCGGCAGCAATGCACCGCGCCAACGACGCGGGCGAAATGCGGCCATTGCGGTGAGGGCCAGAATATCAGCCCCAATCGGTAAAATCGGCCCGTGAGCGGAATAGTTATATGCCGTGGAACCCGCAGGCGTAGACACCAAAGCCCCGTCACAGACCAATTCCGCCAAGCGCTCGCGCCCGTCAACCGATATACGCAGCTTTGCCGCTTGCGGCCCGCTGCGCAGTAAAGAGACCTCATTGATTGCAAGGGCTTCTATATCGGTTCCATCAGCACAATAGGCCTGCATCTTTAAGGGGTGGATTACAGCTTCTTCAGCTTCTTCCAGACGCTCCAAAAGGTCACCATCATCATATGCGTTCATCAAAAAACCAACCGAACCACGGTTCATACCGTAAACAGGGGTCGGCAGATATTGGGTTTCATGTAATGTCTGCAACATCAGACCATCCCCCCCCAGCGCAATGATCACATCGGCCTTATCCAGTGGAACATTGCCATAACGTGCTGTCAGCACATCCAGCGATGCTATGGCCTGATCGGCACGTGACGCCACAAAGCTTATTTTTTTGCCACTCATCCGTAGCCATCCTTTGGTTACACCCAGAAATACGCCGTACATGATGCCGCGCGTGTCGCATTCTCTCTTACATAAACAAATCCTTTCGAATAGGACAGACCCAGATTTAGACGTCTTTCAGGAGTAACAGACATGACAGCAGCCCGCGACGCAGGTTTTTTCACAGAAGAGCTTTCTTCCCGTGACCCCGAAATATTCGGTGCAATAACCGATGAATTAGGTCGTCAACGCGACGAGATCGAATTGATTGCATCTGAAAACATCGTATCTCGTGCCGTTATGCAGGCCCAGGGCTCGGTAATGACCAACAAATATGCCGAAGGGTATCCGGGACGTCGCTATTACGGCGGTTGTCAGTATGTCGATGTGGCCGAAAACCTTGCAATTGACCGCGCCAAACAACTGTTCGGTTGTGAATTTGCCAATGTGCAACCAAATTCCGGTTCACAAGCAAACCAAGGTGTGATGCAGGCCCTTATCAAGCCGGGCGATACCATTTTAGGTATGAACCTTGCATCTGGCGGTCACTTGACCCACGGTGCGGCCCCGAACCAATCCGGCAAATGGTTCAATGCCATTCAATACGGCGTGCGCAAACAAGACAACCTGATCGATTATGATGAAATCGCGGCTTTGGCCAAAGAACACCAGCCTAAAATGATTATCGCTGGCGGCTCTGCCATTCCGCGTCAAATCGATTTCGCCAAGTTTCGCGAAATTGCCGACAGTATAGGCGCTATTTTGCATGTCGACATGGCCCACTTTGCCGGTCTTGTGGCTGCAGGCGAACACCCCAGCCCGTTCCCATATGCAGATGTTGCAACAACAACCACGCATAAAACTTTGCGCGGCCCACGCGGCGGAATGATCCTGACTAACGATGAAGCGATTGCGAAAAAAATCAATTCAGCGATTTTCCCCGGTATTCAGGGCGGCCCGTTGATGCATGTGATCGCAGCCAAAGCCGTCGCTTTCGGTGAAGCTTTGCGTCCAGAATTCAAAACCTATCAAAAGCAGGTTCGCGCCAATGCTGTGGCCTTGGCTGATCAGTTGATGAAAGGCGGATTGGATATCGTTACAGGCGGCACTGACACCCACCTGATGTTGGTTGATTTGCGCCCCAAAGGCGTGAAAGGCAACGTGGCTGACAAGGCTTTGGGCCGTGCGCATATCACTTGTAACAAAAACGGTATCCCGTTTGACCCTGAAAAACCAATGGTAACATCAGGCCTACGCCTTGGGACACCTGCCGGCACAACACGTGGATTTGGCGAAGCGGAATTCCGCGACATTGCCGATATGATCATCGAAGTGATCGACGGTATTGCCGCGAACGGTGAAGATGGTAACGGCGCAGTTGAGGCCGCAGTGAAAGCCAAAGCCGAAGCGCTTTGCGCAAGGTTCCCGATTTACGACATGCTTTAAGGCACTAGAATAATACCAAAAAAGCCGCGTTTGACAGATGTCTTGCGCGGCTTTTTCGTGGCCGCTATGAAGGACGCATGTTTATGTCACTGGAAAATCTGAACCATACATGGTTCGCTTTGATAAATGCGGCGCCCGACGCATCACCTCAATCCATATCAATGGCCACATTTCTTTCCGATAAGATTGTTTACATCATTGCCCTCGGGATGATCATTGCATGGGTACGTAAATCAGTTGCATTCAGATTTGCGCTTCTTGATGTGACAGTCAGTATTATTCTGGCACTTATCTTCAGCTGGATCATCGGGGCGATTTGGTATCACCCGCGTCCGTTTGAAATCGGGCTCGGGCAGAAATTCATGGAGCACGCCACTGACAGCTCTTTTCCAAGCGATCACGCAACATTGCTGTTCTCTGTGGCCTTACCGCTATTGGCGCAGACGATCAGCCGCACTTGGGGCATAGCGGTTCTTGCCATGAGCCTGTCAGTTGCATGGGCCCGGGTTTATCTGGGGGTGCATTTTCCTTTCGATATGATCGGGGCCTTGATTGTAGCCGGGATTAGCACCGCAATCATACGCGCGAACAACAATACATTATGCATCAGCATATATGCACCAATTTGTGACTTATACGTATGGTTGATTTCAGCCCTGCACCTGCCCGCTACGCTTTTCCCGCGTTGATAGATTTCAATCGCAGCCATCTATCACTTGCGTGACTTTTTGGGGGTCGCTACAAGAACACTATCGATCAATGTCGAGAAACATATGAACCACTGCCTTAGAACAAGCTTTATACTTATCATCCTTACAACCGCACTTGGGGCTTGTAGTGTTAAAGATGCTGTGCCTCAGTTTGAATATCCCACCTACACACCCGATAAGGAATGGCCGCAACTTGTTCCCACAGAGGATCTAGTAAATGCAACCGATGTTGATGTTGAAGCCACAATTGAAGAAGTTGAACGCCTGAAACGCATGGCTATCTAACGCATTGCCCCTACCGGATTGTTGCGCTAACAAATGCTACAAATAATCGGAGCGACGAATTCATGTCAAATGCATTAAGACTTGGGATTGCCGGACTGGGAACAGTTGGCGTAGGTGTAATCAAAATCGTGCAGGAACATGCAAAGATGCTAAATGCACGCTCTGGTCGCCCCATCAGCATCTCGGCTGTATCAGCACGCTCAAAGGCGAAAGATCGCGGCGTTGATTTATCTGCATACGCATGGGAAGACGATCCTGTTGCCCTTGCAAAGCGCGATGATATCGATGTGTTTGTAGAACTCATCGGAGGCGATAGTGGCCCGGCAAAAGCCGCTGTTGAAGCTGCGATTGCAAACGGAAAACACGTTGTGACAGCAAATAAGGCCATGCTCGCACTTCACGGACAGGCATTGGCGCTGGCAGCCGAAACCGCAGACGTAAACCTGCGCTTTGAAGCGGCTGTCGCAGGCGGCATCCCTATCATCAAAGCCCTGACCGAAGGCTTGGCCGCCAACAAAATAAACCGGGTTATGGGGGTTATGAACGGTACCTGCAATTATATCCTGACACGTATGGAAAGCGCCAAGTTACCCTATGAGGCGGTTTTCAAAGAGGCCGACGATCTGGGTTATCTGGAGGCCGATCCCAATCTGGATGTTGGCGGTATTGACGCTGCGCATAAACTGGTACTTTTGTCATCTATCGCCTTTGGCACCCAAGTGAATTTTGCAGGCGCCGAATTGGAAGGCATCGGGCAGATCACCATTCAGGATATTGATCATGCCCGCGACATGGGATTTCGCATCAAGTTGTTGGGCGTTGCACAAATGACCGATGCCGGTTTGGAACAATCCATGCGTCCTGTACTTGTCCCCGCCAGCTCTCCTTTGGCGCAACTTGAAGGTGGCACCAATATGGTTGTCGTAGAAGGCGACGCTGTCGGTCAGGTCGTTCTACGTGGCGCAGGGGCCGGTGAAGGGCCAACCGCCAGTGCGGTAATGGGCGACGTGATGGATATTGCGCGTGGTCTTAAACTGCCCGTGTTCGGACAGCCCGCCAATACGCTTGAACCCGCAAAAGCCGCGAAAGCCAGCAACACATCAGCCTTCTCATTGCGGTTGAATTTAAAAGACGTCCCCGGTGTCATGGCGCAAATCTCTACCGCTTTGGCAGAAGCGGGTGTCTCTATAGACCGTATGCGCCAGTTCAGCCATGACGATATATCCGCACCCGTAATGATCGTCACCCATCCAACCAAACGCGATATAGTTGAAGCTGCCTTTGCTGCTATTGCAGGATTGAATGTCACAACCCAAGCACCGCTTATGCTTAGTATTGTAGATGCCTGACGCGGCATTCCTCGGGATTGAAACCTCTGCTTTGGGCCGCAGGTGGGTCGGGCTGAATGCAGCCCAAGACCGTCATGCACAAGCGATTGCGCAACAAACAGGTCTGCCTGAAATCGTCGCAAGAACGCTTGCCCGCCGCGATGTGCCAACTGAAGAGGCACAAGCCTTTTTGACCCCGTCGCTACGCGATCTGATGCCCAATCCATCCGTTTTAAAGGATATGGACAAAGCGGCCGAACGCATCACACAGGCTGTTGATAAAAAACAAAGAATTGCGGTTTTTGCTGATTATGATGTGGACGGTGCAACGTCCGGCGCCCTGATGTTCACATGGCTGCGCGAATTCGGAATAACCGCAACGCTATATGTACCCGACCGCATTGACGAAGGCTACGGGCCTAATGAAACGGCAATGACTATGCTTGCCGCTGCACATGACCTGATCATCTGCGTAGATTGCGGCACCCTGTCATATGAGCCGATTGCAGCGGCCATTGGCACGGACGTGATTGTGCTTGATCACCACATGGGCGGCGAAACCCTGCCCGACGCCTTTGCGGTGGTGAACCCGAACCGTCAGGATGAAGATACCGAATATGGCTACCTTTGTGCAGCAGGTGTTGTTTTTCTGGCCCTCGCCGCCTGTAACCGCATATTCAAAACCGCAGGCAAGCCCGTGCCAAACCTGATGAACGCGCTTGATCTGGCCGCTTTGGGTACGGTTGCCGATGTTGCCCCGCTGGTCGGGTTTAACCGCGCTTTGGTGCGTCAGGGACTAGCTATCATGGCCGCGCGTCTTAGACCGGGGCTGGTTGCTTTGGCGGATGCCGCCAAAATGAACTCCGCCCCCACCGCCTATCATCTAGGCTTTCTTCTGGGACCGCGCATCAATGCGGGTGGGCGGGTTGGCAAGGCCGATCTGGGACTGCGGCTTTTAACCACGAATGATCAAGATGAAGCACGCTCTATTGCTGACCGGTTAAACCAGTTAAATGATGAGCGGCGCGAAATCGAAGCGCAGGTGCAATTACTGGCGATGGAACAGGCCGAAGAGCGCGGCTTTGATAAACCGCTTGTCTGGGCCGCTGGCAATGGCTGGCACCCGGGCGTTGTCGGCATTGTTGCATCACGCCTGAAAGAGGCTACCAACCGCCCCGCGATTGTTATCGGGTTGGACGGGAATGAGGGCAAAGGGTCAGGGCGCTCGGTCACAGGCATTGATCTGGGATCCGCTGTGGCGACTTGCACCCGCGAAGGCGTGTTACTGAAGGGTGGTGGTCACATGATGGCCGCAGGGCTGACCGTGGCCACCGACAATCTGGAAGCCGCCATGGCACGCTTGTCTGAATTACTGGAAAAGCAGGGTGCAGGGGACATCGGCCCCAAAGACCTGTCACTTGACGGGGCCATTGCGCCCTCTGCCATCACACCCGAACTGATCGAACAACTGGAAGCAGCCGGGCCGTTTGGTGCAGGCGCCCCCGCGCCGCGCTTTGCCCTGCCTGCCCAGCGCATCGCATTTGCAAAACGCGCAGGTGAGTCGCACTTACGGCTGACTTTGCAGGGCGAAAACGGCAGTAAAATCGATGCGATATGCTTTCGCGCCTATGACGGCCCCATGGGATCCATGCTGGAAAACCATGAAGGACAGTTGTTTCATTGCGCCGGACGCCTTGAAATCGACGATTGGGGCGGCCGCAGACGCGCCAAACTGCGACTAGAGGATATCGCAATCGTTTCGTAAAAAACTTTTGCACAAGGTCGAAAATCCTCTTGCCAGCTTGAAGAGTTCACACTAAACAGCGCATCACAGTGAGTGGTCCCTTCGTCTATCGGTTAGGACATCTGGTTTTCAACCAGGAAAGAGGGGTTCAACTCCCCTAGGGACTACCACTGATAACTTTCCCCACATATTACCGGATACTATTTCAACAAGCCCAAATCTGCGGCCCGTTGAACGGCTTCTGCACTGGTCCGTGTCCCAAGCAGATCTTTGACAGCCGCCAATCGTGATTTCACAGTTACAATCGGGATACCAAGCCTTGCTGATACATCTTCAATACGCCCGCCATTTGCCAATTCATTCAACAGTATCTTTTGGCTGTCAGATATCTTTAGTACCGAAATGTCTACTTTGTGAAGCATCAGTAGAATTTCACAAATTTCACTTATCTCGGTATCTGTAAATTCGCGATCCGTGCGCGAAAATCCAGCTATTGTATGGTTGCCCCTGGCCTCTATGGAAGCAACAAAGCCGTAATTCAGACCAAAGGATTTAGCGTCGACAAATACACCCCTTGTATCAATCTCTGCTAATTCGCTCCATCTACGTGTCCCATGATTTTGGAACCCCCACATGACCACAGGATCGCTTAGGAAAAACCCGTTCTTCTCATAGTGATTGACCCATGCAATGGGGTATGTTTCCAGTTGTAGTTTTGGTGAATTATATTCTATATGCAACCCGATTGCATAACCTGTAGGGGATTTTTGTTTCAGGACTTCCAACCAATGGTTGATCCCCTCCATTTTCTGCATAAAACCGTCACTTTACTTGAGATGCTGCGCTTATACTTGCAAGTAATACTTATTTTGTCATTTTTGTCACTATGTTAATCATATACAAATACGTTACACTGATGTTCATATGGTTATAAAACATAAAATAGACGAAGTATCTTGGCTTGCTCCTGCAGGACTGCAAATCTCACTGCGTATACGCTTTGTTTCAGCGACGAATACAATCAATACTTACCCGTCAAAATGGATCAAAAAATACACCGATCTTGGCCTTATGATGCATGATCCATGTATGAAGTGGGTCTATGAAAATACAGGTGCCTGCAGGTGGAGCTCACTTTGCGGACGCGATACACACAACATTTTTCACATGGCTGCAGCTTATGGCATAAAGTACGGCGCAGCCATATCTTGCCAAACAGAAACCGACGCCGGAAATAGAAGTATTGCAACCTTTGGACGCTCCGACCGCGAGTTTGAAGATGCCGAGCTAATCCATTTGCACAAATTTATAAAATCCCTTCACGATGCGGCAGCACCTCCGACAAACATTACAAATGCCGAGATAGAGGCATTACAGCTTTTAAAACGCGGGCTTATTATCAAAGAAGTCGCGGCCGAACTGAATATCAGTGAAAATGCCGTTAAACAGCGTATGAGCAACGCACGACGAAAATTCGGGGCAAAAACCACGGTTCATGCAGCATCCCTTGCACAGCAATTTGGCTTAATCTAAGAAAAGTGCTATTTTATAGGGCTGTTTTCACTCTACCTATACTTTAGTATATACCGAAAAGTACAATTTTAAAGTTTTATTAAATCTCCAACCTAAAAGGAGATTACTATGCATTTTGTTACTTTTAACTTCAAAAACTTCCATAAATTCGGATCTACTTTCTATGATTATCTGGCACTGCGTAAGAAATACTTTGTCGATGAATTAAACTGGGATATCGTTCATGATGATCATGTCGAGATGGATCAATACGACAATCCATTGGCCCATTATTCTGTGGTGATAAAGGACGGTAAAATCGTCGGTGGCACCCGTACGGCACCCACTTCAGCGAAATGGGGGGATGCGACCTATATGCTCAAAGATGTGGCTTTGGGGAAACTTCCAAAGATACCGTCACAAATCTACACTGATGATTTCGATACAGATCAGGTTTGGGAATGCACCAGATTGGTGGTATCAAATGAACTGAAAAGCATGCGCGAAAAACTGGCATGCCTATCACTTATATTTGACGGTGTGATCAAGGAAACCCAACCCCTTGGAGCCAGACACTTGATAGGTTTATCCCAATATACATTTCCGCGCATATTCCGTTCATTCGGATATGATTGCAGGCGTGTAAGTGAACCTTATACCTGCCCGGAGGATGGTCGCAAATATGCTGTGCTTATGATGCCGACAGCCAAAGGCTTTGTTGAAACCAAAGAAGCGGCGTAACTTTTCGGATCTGTTTGTACCCTTATCAACCACAATTCGTTTAGCGGTACATATCTAACTACCTGCGAATGGCCGAGCTGGGAACGGCTTGGCCAATTGCAGACCAGTTAACACTGGCCCGTGCGATTTTCGTGTCATCCCATGTCTTCATGACAATCTCAAAACCCTCTGGTGTCACGGTCTCGGACACAAGTGAAAACCGAAGATTTTGCGCATTGGAACTATCAAGACCTGATATACCTAACGTGATATGCGGGGGTCTTTGAAAACTTGCCGAAAATCTAACCCGCAAACGCACTTCACGATCACCGTCCGCTGCCCACATCGGCCCATTGCCGTCAACATGATTAAATAACTCACCTGCGGCGGTTATAATTTGCATCCCCACCAACGGCGATGTTGTTTGCTGCCTTATTAAGTCAGTGCCCAAGGTATTCCCCTGTCTCGTTCCAATATACTCGCTTGTATATGGAAACCTAAAAGGATTAACAGACAAAGCAAGTGAAACAATTGTGGTTTTTCAAAATATCAATAGGTTAGACATGACAAGGTAACAGGACACCGAATGTACAGTTTTTTACTTCAAGCTACAATTTACCTGGCAGCCGCTGTTATAGCCGTGCCCGTAGCCAAGCGTTTGGGACTTGGTTCTGTATTGGGTTATCTGATTGCTGGTATACTGATCGGCCCTGTTCTGGGCCTGATAGGATCGGAAGCGCAGGATTTACGCCACTTCGCCGAATTCGGTGTGGTGATGATGTTATTCCTTGTTGGCCTTGAGCTGGAACCAAAAGCGCTTTGGAAGATGCGTACCAACCTGGTCGGTCTAGGCGGTATGCAAATAATAATCACCATCGCAGCCATTACAGCCGCCGCAATTGCTTTGGGGCAACCCTGGACGATTGCATTAGCCATTGGCCTTGCGTTTTCTTTGTCATCCACCGCCATCGTCATCCAGACCCTGAACGAAAAAGGGCTTATGCACACGGTTGGCGGGCGTTCAGCCTTTTCCGTCCTTCTGACACAAGACATAGCTGTCATCCCCATGTTGGCCTTTATCCCGCTTCTGGTTATACCCTCACTGCATAATATTGGTGGCGTTGGCCGTGATCACAGCGAAGAAATAAGTCTTGTGTCCGGCCTTTCCGGTTGGGGAGTTACGCTTGTCACCATAGCGGCCGTGGCGGTTGTTATACTTGCTGGTAGATACCTGACACGGCCTGTGTTTCGCTTTGTCGCCCAAAGCCATTTACGCGAAATGTTCACCGCAGTGACCCTGTTGTTAGTCGTGGGTATAGCATTTCTGATGACCTTGGTCGGCCTGTCACCGGCACTTGGCACCTTTCTTGCGGGTGTGGTTCTGGCCAACTCCGAGTTTCGCCATGAATTAGAGTCGGATATCCAACCCTTCAAAGGTCTCTTGCTCGGCCTGTTTTTTATTACAGTTGGCGCAGGTATCAATTTTAGCATCCTGTTTAATAATTTCTTTGCAATCATTGGCATAACTTTTGGCGTGATGCTTATCAAAGCCAGTATCCTTCTAATCTTGGCATATCTGTTTAAATTCCGCGGCCGCGACAGATTGCTGTTTCTCCTCAGTCTTGCACAAGCCGGAGAGTTTGGCTTTGTGATGCTCAACAGCATGGTGAAAAACAATGTCATCCCGACAGCAACATCAGAAGTCCTGTCTATAATCATTGCCATGTCGATGTTGCTGACACCGATCATGTTCATTCTTTACGAGTATCTTGCGAAACGAAAAGCAGAACATACCAGCACGCGGGAACATGACAGTATCCAAGAGCAGGGCAAGGTAATCATCGTCGGCATCGGTCGCTTTGGCCAAATCATCAACCGTATGGCTGTGGCAGCCGGCATCAAAACAGTGGTCATAGACCACCACATCGATCAAATTGATCAAATGCGCCGATACGGGGTCAAAGGGTATTTCGGTGATCCCACCCGCCCCGAACTCATGCATGCCGCCGGACTGCATGAGGCTGCGGTTCTGGTCGTGGCCATTGACGACAAAAAAGCTGCTGTCAAATTGGTTCGGAATGCCCGCAAGGCCCGCCCTGATCTGCATATCATTGCACGTGCCTATGACCGCAACCATACCTATCAACTATACCGTGCAGGTGCTTCGGATATCGTGCGTGAAACTTTCGACAGCTCAATTCGCGCAAGCAGATATATGCTTGAACGTCTTGGCTGGCCCGGATTTGACATTGAAACCGCCATCGACACCTTCGTCACCTCTGATCGCGGCGCTTTGCGTGAATTGTCCGAGTTATGGGATCCGCACATCAAAAACGAAGACAACAAAGCCTATGTTGAACGCGCACGCGCCATCAACAAAGATTTCAATACGGGATTTCTGGCGAACCTTGCCAAAATAGTCGAGCAGGACGTCAAAGAAGAGGAAGAATTGCCGACAGAAGCGGATAAAGAGTAAGTAAAATTTACCCCATATAAAATCCGTACTGCACCGGGATATGCGCTTTCACATCCACACCCAATTCCTGTGCCGCGTGCATCGCCCAATAAGGGTCGCGCATCATGCCACGTGCCAGCAACACAATATCCGCTTGTCCGTCCGCAATCAGCGCTTCGGCTTGTTTCGCTTCAGTAATCGTTCCCACGGCCATAGTGGCAATCCCTGCCTCGGCACGTAATTGTCCACCCAAACCGACCTGATCAGTCGTGCGTGCTCCGATTGAAGCACGTGCACTTGGCGTTGCCCCGCCGCCCGAACAATCCACAAAATCCACGCCGCGTTCTTTCAACCATTTCGCCATCTGGATATTGTCCGCGATGGTCAGGCCGCCATCGGTCCAGTCCGATACCGACAAACGCACAGACAGTGGCAGGTTTTCAGGCCAAACCGCGCGTACCGCATCAACCGTTTCCAGCATCATCCGCGCGCGGTTACGCAATTCACCGCCATATTGATCATCACGCGTATTAACCAAAGGCGTGAAAAAACTGTGCAATAAATAACCATGCGCCCCGTGAATTTCCAAAAACTTGTAACCTGCCGCAAGCGCACGTTTGGCGGCCGCCACAAAAAGCGCCTGCATCTCGGCAATATCCGCCACTGACATTTGTGCAGGCGTTTTCCATAACCGTGTGCCGTCAGGATCGAAAGCCGCATCACTTGGGCCCACAATCGGCCAACCACCCTCGTCATCCTTTAAATGTGCACCACCATCCCAAGGCTTCGCAGCGGACGCTTTACGCCCCGCATGGCCGATTTGCACACCGGGAACGGCACCCATTTCAGCTATGAAACGATTAATCGAAGCCGCCGCCTCAAGCTGTTTATCATTCCACAAACCCGTACAACCGGGTGTAATCCGCCCGTCGGCACGCACCGCTGTTGCCTCGGCAATCACCAGCCCCGCACCACCTGCGGCCCGCGACCCCAGATGTACGCGGTGCCAGTCATTCATCACCCCGTCGGTGGCCGAATACTGGCACATTGGCGAGACACCGATGCGATTGCGAAAAGTAACGTCTTTTACGGTAAGCGGTGAGAAAAGAGCTGACATGTCTTGATGTTCCTAATGTTTGATTTGCGCTCAGATAATCAGCCAAATCAGAAAGGTTCAAGATCAAATGCGAAACATCCCGCGTGCATATTTTATCCTACTGCAATACGCGGACGCCCCGATGCAACTGCTGTTAGCTCTGCTTCAATAAATACTTCGCGGCTTTCGACCTGTGCTACGCGAATATCACGATCCATACGCACGCGAATACCTTGCGCGCCCGCATCACGGGCACCTGACATCGCCTGTGTACTGAGCTGTTCTTCCAACGCTGTTACTGCTGCATCCTGCGTGGTGAAATCCTGTGGTCCGGTTTCAAAATGCACCCGAAACTGGCCTTCGCCTGGTGATGTGATCTGTCCGGATACACGCATGGATATTTGCCCTACAACCGCCCCGATCGCATTAGCCACACCCGCAAAATCGGGCACCACAACCTTTGTGTTCAGCCGCTCTCCAACAGCCCCGTAATAGCTGTGTGCTGACGCCCCAAGGCCAATCAACGGCAGGTTCAGCCCCGCGTCTATTGCCATCAAACCGCGATGATGCGCCATACCCTGCTTGGTTAGAACATGTCGCGCCAGTTCTTTTGCGGGCAAACCGAAATCAAATCCATCCTCTGCAAAAGCCGTTTCCAACAAAGCTTCGGCGGATTGCTCTGTTAATTGATCAATGATCATCCGAGCTAAATCAGGCGCACCGGGTGATAAACGGTTGCCACCGCCGGTGCGTTGGCGCGAAAACAGTTCCAGCGCCTTTTCCGCCGCTTGCACGTTCCATGCACTTAACCGCCCCAAAACATGCGCCGCATCAGAAGCTGTAATGCCCGAGATCATGACCAAGCCGCGACCGATTAGTATCTGCAATGCACCCAATTCCATACGGTTCCGAACAATCTTACCCATTGGCCAAGCCTGATCACCGATACGCTCCATCAATGTCGCTTCACGCCCGATCAATCCTCCCGTGGCGACATCGGCCCGTCCGATTGCCATAACAAAGCGTCCGTCATATTCACCGATAGTGCTGCTGGATAATTGTGCATCCAACGCGTTGTGTACCAATTCCGGCCAATCCACAGCCAACAGGGATACCGGCATCACTCTGCGCGGCCCCAATGTTACGGCTGCGGCCAACCCAGCCGTTGCCATATGTACCTGACTGTCACCGCCCAGACCCGTTGTGCGCATTGCAACGGCTTCTACCATAGTGCGGAACTCACCAACCCGTGCGCCAAGCGGATCAATAATCGGGCGGCCGTCACGCAGCACCGCGACATCCGTGGTTGTCCCGCCAATGTCGGACACAATCGCATCCCGCTCGTCCGTTAACCAACGTGCACCAACGATAGAGGCCGCAGGCCCAGACAAAATGGTTTCAATCGGTGACACCCGCGCCTGATCTGCCGATATCAACGCCCCGTCACCGCGCACGACCATGAATGGCGCATCAATGGATTTGGCTTCCAACAGCCCTTCAACCGCACTGATCAGATGGTCAATCATCCCGATCAGCCGTGCATTCAACAAAGCCGTCATTGCACGTTTCGGCCCGTTCAGCTTGGCGCTTAAATCATGCGAACTCGATACAGGTTTGCCGGTCATTTCGCGTATTATATCGCGCACCCGCAGCTCATGCGCGGGGTTGCGTGTTGCAAATTGGCTGGCAATCGCAAAACCCGAAACGGTTTTACCATGGACTGCCAGTTCTGCCCGCAAAGTCACCTCGTCCAAAGGGGTAGCTTCGCCGCCTGTATGATCATGGCCGCCTGCAAGGGTTATAACCGGATCACCATTTAACGCCCCTTCCAACCCTTGGCGGGCCAAGTCGCGCTTTGAAAAACCGATAAACACCAGCCCAACACGCCCGCCCTGCCCTTCTACAAGCGCATTTGTTGCCAGCGTTGTGGACAAAGATACCATTGCAATATCGGCAGAACTTGCGCCACTTTCAATCAGCACCGCATCAATCGCCGCACCAACGCCAACAGCCAGATCATGGCGCGTTGTCAAAGCTTTGGCACTGGCAACGACACGGTCATCATCTTCAATTAAAACCGCGTCCGTATAGGTGCCACCAGTGTCTACGCCTAAAAGCAGGGCCATATCTTACCTCATCTGTTCTGAGTGTCGACGTAGCAAGCTACACACTAACTGTCACGACTGAAAACGACAGTTCCATGGCGTTAGTAGCTTAATGCGGCATCAGCCAAATAACGTAATTGGCGTTCATAGTTCAATCGGCTGGTATTGGCCATGCCGTCCACTTGCAAATTATTGCGCATCATTGACGCGCCAATCATCACCGCCAGAAACAATGCGACCCGCTCGCGTGCTTTTTCCCCGCCCAACATTGTTTGCAACGGCACAATCAGACAATTTTTGGCCGCCTCACGTACATAATCGCCAACTTCGGGGTCCATGGAGTTCAATATCAGCATCTTGAGTGCAGAGTTTTCTTCTGTTTGCTCCAAACTGTCCGCCAGTTTTGCAACGACAATATCCTTGAACTGTCCGTCGCTGGCTGCAAATAACTCCGGCCAGTCAAACGCTCCGTCTATACTGGCCTTAAACAAACCCAACTTGCCGTCATAGTACCGCGATACAAGTGCTACATCGACGCCTGCATCTTTTGTCAGGTCGCGCACAGACACGTTGGAATAACCGCGTGCCCAGAATAGCTTGCGCGCAGAGATCAATAGTTTTTCTTTTGTAGATAAAGCTTTTTTCATGGGGTTTATTATATGCCAAACGATCAATAAATCAACAACTGTTGACATCCAAGAAAATCTAATTTAAAAGGAAAGTCAACACTTGTTGACAAGAGGAAACCATGTCCAATACAGCTTTAATAACAGGCGCATCCGCAGGGATAGGTGCCGAATTTGCACGCTACCACGCATCCCTTGGCGGAGATATGGTAATTACCGCACGGCGCGAAACGGCTCTGAACGCCCTTAAGAATGAACTTGAAACCGCCTACGGTGTAAACGTGCACGTGATTGCCGCCGATCTTGGCAATTCCGGAGGTGCAAAGTCCCTTTATGACGCAGTACAGGATGCAGGTATCGCGATTGATATACTGATCAACAACGCGGGCTTTGGCGAACAGGGTCTACACATAGACCACGACCTTTCCCGTGAGCTGGCTATGATCGACCTGAATGTCAAAAGCCTTGTTGAACTTACCCATAGCTTTGCCAGAGATATGGTCGCACAAGGTGGTGGTAAAATCCTGAACGTAGGCTCAACCGCCGGCATGATGCCGGGGCCATTGCAGGCCGTTTATTTCGCCACAAAGGCTTTTGTGAACTCTTACAGCCAATCCATAGATGAAGAGTTGCGTGACAAGGGCGTCACATGCACCGTTCTGGTACCCGGCTACGTTGAAACCGAATTTGCTGCAGTCTCCGGTTTGGAAGGCACCTCATTGGCTAAAAACGGTGCCACTGCCAAGTCGGTGGCCATAGTAGGATATAAAGCGATGCTAAAAGGCAAGCTTGTCGCATTTAACGAGCTGAAGCTTAACATCGCTTTGAACTGGATATTGCCGTTCGCGCCGCGCCGTTTGGTTTTGCGGATGGTAAAAAACATGCAAGCTAAATAACAAGCAGCAAAGAAAGGCCCTATTTAAACAAGCCTTTCAATATGTTACCAACATCATCACCCACTTCTTCCTCGATTTTCTTTTTGATGGCATCTTCCTGTTTTTTCAACTCTTCGCCTGCCAGAAGATCAACCAATCCAGCCATATCCGGCTGAAATGACAAGTTGCTCCAAGGCCCGGTAATATTGACAGGTACCGAGACTTGTGCATCTCCCGATAGGGTTGATGGCGTCACGGTGTAATGCATGCTTTGGTCGCCAACATTGATCCGCCCCTTGCCTTCTGCTTTGAAAAGCGGGCTGACCATCAGCATGTCAACATTCTGCAACACGCCTTTTTTCATCGTAAACGTCCCGGTCAGGCTGGTAAATTCGGTTGCCCCTTCAAACCCGCCAAAAGCTTGTTTCAGGTTTCGCATCATTGCAGCCAAATCAATACCTTTGAAGCTGCCATTATCGATCCGCAAGGTACCGTTGCCTGACAGGCTATGCATAATTTGATACAAACTGCCCCCTGTGCCGGACATCTTCATCGTTGTATTACCGGAACCAGTCAAACGGTGCATATCCAGAAACCGCCCCAAAAGCGGTTCAAGTTGCACAGCTTTTGCAGTAAGATCTGTCGTAAACGAAACCGCGTCTCCACCCGTAAAACCGACCACGCCTGTGATGACCCCATCGAATGCCCGCACTTCGCGTAAAGTCAGGTTCACAGTGCCACTGCGCAGGCGCAATTTAACGTCAGTGCGGCCCAGTTGGCTCAGGCCCAGATTAACTGATTTGGCAACAAGATTGATATCCGCATCAATCGCATCCAACCCAGTAATCCGTATCGGTTCCTTACTCCACCCATTTGAATTGTTGGAAGTTCCGGATCCCCCCGAACCACCGGCCTCGTCTTCACCAGAGGCAAACGCCGATAAATCCAACGCCCCTGCAGTCAAGTCCGCCGCAATATATGGTAATTCATTAAAGGCCAGCTCTGCCTGCCCCTGAAAGGTATTTTGATCCAAACCGAACGTCGCTTTCGACAATGTGTTTTTGCCATCGCGCACTTTAACAACACCCTTGACCTTTGCGGTTTGTCCGGTGCCTTTTGGAAAGCCGACCTCTTGTCCCACAGCCTTAAGCGTCAATGGCAGGTTGCTTGCGTTAAAATCAACCGTACCATCGGCATTACCGGTCTTCCCGTTCACTAATCCTGACCAAGCAAAGGTAAATGCATCGCGCCCCGTCACGTTCAATTCCGCATCAAAACGCAAAGTTTCATCCCAATTTTCAGGGCTAGTAACTTCAAATTTTGCATCAATCGGCAATCCGTTCATGGTTACAGCACCATCCCCGATTAAACTTAATCCGGCATCTGAACCCATAATTGTTCCTTGTGATGACATGCTTGAAATCATTTGCATAACAACAGGCAATTCCCCACCTGTTAACTTTGTCAAAGCAGCCACATCGGGTAATTCAACACTAAATTGCCCGTTGATCAGAGGAGAGGCTTCCGTTGCCAGTTTTACCTGACCTTCCATACCGGCTTTTAGACCGCCCATCTCGACAGATCCCAACACATTCGTAACTTGTTCATTCAAAAGTTTGGAAATATCCGCCACCGACAGGTTGATTTTAGCACGACGCCCATCCCAAAGCGCAGAACCGTCAATGTTTGCGGCACCAGCCTTTGGCAATGCGAAATCCGCATTTATTTCACTGACTTCGATATTTTGTCCTGTTGTGGCATCACTATAGGTCACAAGCCCGTTGCTGATCGTCCCCTTATCCAGCGTAAATGCGCTGTCTTTTTCCGAGCCAACCTCTTGAGTTGCACCCGCTTGTCCATCAGAACTACCCGCCAATTCCCAATTCGCAACGCCGTCTTTGCGCCGCTCCAAATGAATTATCGGGGTATCCAGAGCCAATTTACGCACTTCAATATCGCCGCCCAATAGCGCAAACAGTCCAACCCCGACAGATGCACCTTGTGCGGTCACCATTGTTGGCGATTTCGCCCAATCCGCGTTCGAAATAGTTAAAGGCCCCGTTTTCACACCCAATACCGGAAAGATTGTCGGCTGAAACCCACCCGACAATGTCAACGTCCGCCCTGTTGCCTTTTCCAGCTCCGCCGAGGCCAGATCACCGATCTTTTCAGCCGGTAATAAAAACACCAATCCGATTGCCGCGACCGCCAAAACAACTAAAACCGTAAGTATCCGCCAAATCCAACGCATCACCTGTCTCCCATATTTACCTTATGATATCATGTAGGCATGCACTGGGCTATTCACAATTGGTAGCGTGCAAAATATCTGTTAATACACAATAATCAAACCACAGGCCCAGACATGACAAAGACCCTGATCACCGAAGTCCAAGACAATATCGCCACTGTAACGCTGAACCGCCCGACCAAGAAAAACGCGATGTCGTTTGATATGATGCGCGATCTGGTTGAAACCGCCAAAACACTCGCAACAACCGATGGCTTGCGTGCTGTAATCCTGACAGGGGCTGATCATTGTTTTTGCGCAGGCATTGATTTGGAAAGCCTGATGGCAATCGTGCCCAAAATCGACGAGATCCGCGAAAGCATCCTAAACCCGCCACAAGGCGAAGCTGCCAATGAATTCCAAGCCCCCGCCACCATCTGGTCAAGCTTGAACGTCCCAGTTATCGCCGCCCTTGAGGGCGTTGCATTCGGTGCAGGCGCACAGCTTGCACTTGGCGCAGACTTTCGCATAGCCACCCCCGATACCAGATTTTCAATCATGGAAGCCAAATGGGGCCTGATCCCGGATATGGGCATAAGTCAAAGCTTGCCAAAACTCGTCCGCGCTGACATCGCCATGGAGCTGATCATGACGGGTCGCATATTGGATGCAACCGAGGCCCAAAACATCGGCCTGATCACCCGGCTATCGGATGACCCGCTGGCCGAGGCG
>SWCD01024365.1_pt1 | contig 44461 bp, 50 predicted proteins | sample 4693011 | NCBI WGS metagenome assembly SWCD01 (sample SAMN10267278, study PRJNA491770) | bioreactor metagenome | isolation source: DHS bioreactor inoculated with marine | place: Japan: Omine Ridge, Nankai Trough
TTTGACCGGCACGAGATAATTTTTGCAAATGGTGCGGCGACTGAAAGCTTCCATCCGGGTCATATGGCAATGTCTGCACTTGATGCAGCGCCGCGCAAGGAGCTGTTTGAAATTTTCCCCGAACTTCAAAGTGACACCAGCAAATATGGCCCTGCTGCCCGCAAGGTTTTACAGGTCACTGAAACTGTGGCTTTAGGGGATGAAAGGTTTTCTCTTTTTGCAGATTAGGAGCGTATTATCGCGATAACGTCACTTATAGATCAGCTTGATCTGGGTCGCCCCCAAAAGCACTCGCTTACGCTACGCGGTCACAGGACAAGCGTGTCACTGGAAGATCCTTTCTGGACTGCCTTTGTGCAAATTGCACAAGATGAAGATATACCCATTAACGAACTGGCGGCAAAAATTGATGCCGCCCGCCTTGTCGATGCCGGTTTGGCGTCTGCGATCAGAGTGTTTGTGTTGACTTGGTATCAGAAAGGCGCTTCGTGAGCTTTAGAAATATACCGTCTTTGGCCCTGACCGTTAGATGTGCCACTGGAACCGGCGGCTTGCCAGATGGTTCCAGTTTGAAGGCACGCACAAGCATCGCAATCATTAAAACCCCTTCGATCATTGCAAACCCGGCACCCGGGCAAACCCGCTGACCGCTTGAAAACGGCATATATGCTTTTCGGGCACATTTTCTGGTTTCATCTGTATTCCAGCGGTCTGGATCAAACACATCGGGCTTATCCCATAAACGTTCGTGGCGCTGGATATGCCAAGGGCTAAGAACGATCTGGCTTCCAACCTTTATTTCGCGATCGCGAAACTCTTCGGTTTGCAGCGTTTCGCGGATCATCATCGGTACCGGCGGATACAATCGCAAAGCTTCGCGGAAAACATTGCGTGTGAATTTCAGCTTCGAAAGGTTGGAAAAACTGAAATCATCCAGCGCAGTGACCTCATCTACAACGCGCGCCTGCGCATCTTGATCAACTGCCAGCAGATAAAGTGTCCACGCCAAAGCGCTGGCAGATGTTTCATGGCCCGCAAGAAAGAAAATCGCTACCTGGTCAACCATCTCAGACGCCGTAAATGTAGCACCTGTAACAGGGTCTTTGGTGGTCATAATTTTCGTTGCCAGATCATCAGGGGCTGTGCCGGCCTGAATTTCAGCAAATCTGTTTTCAGTTAACCGGATCAACAACGCACGGATATCGGTACTGGTTTGCGTTGTTCGCCGTCCTTGAAACTTCGGGATCCACTTTGGAATTTTCAGAAAGCTCGCGATATTCAACAAGGGTTGCGAACGCTGATAGTCACGAAACTTTTCAAACACTTGTTTGGCGATGTCATCGGTGATCGGTATTGAAAACAACGTACGGAAAATTATGTCGGCAGCGATTTGGCTGGCTTGTGCTTCTATCTCGACAGTGCGGCCATCGGCTATGGGCTGAAGTCGTGCTACCGCTGCATTTCCCGCGTCCAGCATATACGTGAAAATATCACGTAAACGACCACCCTCAAACGCAGGATCAATAATCCGCCTTTGCCGCTTCCAAACCTCGCCATTGGTTACAAACACACTGTCCCCCAACAAAGAATACAGCGCACCTTTGATAATCTCTGATTTAGGGAAATTATCGGGGTCTTTGTTCAAGACATGATCAACCAGTTTAGGGTCATTGATGAAATATGATTTGTAAAAGGGCAAACGGTACTCGGCCATCCAAGCACGGTAAAGCTTTGCGGGTTGGGACGCAAAAATATCTTTTTGAAACAGCTTGATATGGGTTAGGATTGAGACTTTTTCAGCGCGCGGCATGGGTTTAGGCGGTGTGTAATCCTTGCTCATACCGGGGCCACCTGAGAGGTGTAGATATTCACAGCGCGGGTAATAACAGACGGGCTTGGTGAACGCCCTTCAAATCGCGCGCCAAGCGTCATAGGCCCTGCGGTAATTTGAAAGTAATCATAATCATCAGGGCGATCAAAATGGCATAAATATTGGAAATGCAGGCGAAAAAACTTACGTTTGATCCTGTTATAATATTCTTTTGACAGCGTCTGCGTAAAAGCCGCCGATATGATCAAGGGCCAAATATGGCCGCCATTAGGAGCAACCCCTGAGACAGCGGCAGGATCACACAATGCGAAAGTACAGCCGTCGCCGGGGGCTGTAACATCGACCCATGTCAGTTCATCCCGTTGGCACAAGTAGTTCAAATCACGTCTGACTATCCAAGCATCTGGCAGAAAACTAACCATAGGCACAACATGACCCAGTGACAGAAAAGCCAGTTTGGGTCCGTTTTCAGGCACGCCCAGACGGCGTATTAAATCTGCCAATATCGAGATCGCCAAATGAGCACCCGATGAATGCCCTACGACCAGAACCTCGTCCACATCATCCATTAAAGCGGCATGTATCTGATTGGAAAACGTGGCCATACGGGCCAACAACTCTGGTGGAATATCGCCATTATATTGGGCCGAGAACGCATAATCATGCATCAGGTAATAAGCGTATATTTTATTGTCTTTCGATTTAAACCAAATCATGACCGCCGACAGAACGGTACATCCGACAATGGCCCCCAGTATCCAATGGGTAAATATGCTAATAATTTGAAATGCAAAGCACCCCAGCAACAAACCCAATAACAGCTGCCCCAACAATACCACCACAGGATAAAGCGCTGCAATAACAGGCCCCTTTTGTAGCTTCGTCAAAGCAAACAATGACCCGGTTGAGATATAAGTCCACGCGGTGCGCGCCAGCAACCAAAAGCTGCCGACAATACTGCGTTCCATTGATGCCTGCACAATATCCGACCACATTAAGAATTCAAAATCCGTATGGGTTTTTTGGCCGTCTATAATGCTATCCACGCTCCAGCCGTAATGCGCAGGCTTTCCGCCTCTGCCGGTCAATGTCAGGTCATAACCCGATATTTTAGCCTGCTCAGCCCCTTCGGTACGATATAATTCCCGGTAGCGGCGAGGCAACATCGGGTCATAGCCCGGTATATAAAAGACTTTACGCTTTTTAACCTGTTGTGCCTGTTTTGGCATCTTCGCACGCCTGCTTGTTCATTTAAGCAAACTATAGTCTGTGATCTGCGAAAAAGTAAGGTGATTTAACCGATTGTGCTCAATGCCGGGAACATTTCCAAAAGCCAGAATGAAAAGCTGGAAAACGCACCTGTAATTAACATCAATCCAACAAGCACAAGCAACCCGCCCATGATTTTCTCCATCATCCCCATATGGCGCTTAAAGCGATTCATCACACCGATTGCACGGTTGATGAAAATTGCAGCGATTATAAATGGTAGCCCTAATCCAATGGCGTATGTTGCCAGTAATAGCGTTCCGCGTGTAATTGATGCTTCTTGGGCAGCCATTGATAGAATGGCCCCCAGTATAGGGCCGATGCAAGGCGTCCAGCCAAATGCAAAGGCAAGCCCCAGAATATAGGCCCCAATTGCACTTCCACCCCGATCACCCGCATCAAGGCGCGCCTCTCTTTGCAAGAACGGAATAGTAAATACACCCAGAAAATGCAGTCCGAAGATCACAATAACACCGCCCGCAATTTGCCCCATAAGCTCTTGATATTGCAAAAAAACACGACCAAAAGCTGAGGCAGCAAAGCCTAAGAATATAAAAACCGTGGAAAGACCCAGCACAAAGAAAACAGCTGCGAATATAGCAGGCTTATTTGATACTTTATCATCCGTCATCTCTGCCATGGATATACCACCCATATAGGCCAGATAAGGCGGTACTATCGGCAAAACACAAGGCGACAGAAAACTGATGACACCCGCTAAAAGTGCCACAAAGAGGGACGGCATCAAGGCCGCGTCAAATAGATCAATACCAAACATGTGCCACTTCTAACGGTATCACCCACCCGCGTCACGCAGCAAAAAGTCACATATGCGTGGACATTTGTAACACGCCCGCTTATTTGCGAATATATGAACTGGGATGCCGAACTTGATGCGACCGGGCTGCTGTGCCCCCTGCCCGTGCTAAAGGCACGCAAACGCCTGATGGCGTTAAAATCAGGGCAGATTCTAAAAATGCAAACAACCGACCCGGCTGCAATTGTCGATGTTCCGCATTTTTGCGCAGAACAGGGCCATAAATTGTTGGATCAAACGGAAAGTGATGGCACACAGGTTTATTTTTTACAAAAAGCCTGATTGCCGCCTGTTTGCCCTAGAAATCATAGCTATATCAGCTATTGTTGCACAAATTGCATAGCTGGGGAACATCATGGATTGGGATAAATTACGCATTTTTCATGCGGTGGCTGATGCTGGCAGCTTGACCCATGCCGGCGAAACACTGCACTTGTCGCAATCCGCTGTAAGCCGCCAAATTCGCGCTTTAGAGGAAAGCCTGGATGTTATTTTGTTCCACCGCCATGCACGTGGACTGATCCTGACTGAACAAGGCGAGCTGCTGTTTGATGCAACCAACGATATATCCAAAAAACTGGAAAGTACCGAAGCCCGTATTCGAGATGCCGAAGATGAAGTGTTTGGCGAGCTAAGCGTGACAACAACAACCGGTTTTGGAACCTTATGGTTGGCCCCGCGTATTGGTAAGCTTTATGACAAATACCCAGATTTGAAAATCGACCTTGTTCTAGAAGAACGCGTCCTGGATTTACCCATGCGTGAAGCAGATGTTGCCATACGGATGAAAGAGCCCAGCCAGGCCGATCTGGTGCGTCGCCGTTTGATGACTGTAAACATGCGGTTTTATGCTACCCAAGAATATTTGGAAAAATTCGGTACACCGCAACAGTTTTCTGACCTTAGCTCTCACAGAATCCTCAGCCAGAACCTGACTGCACGGCAGGTCTCTGAATCAGTAAAATGGCTAAAGCCTCTGTTAAACACAGATCACACATCGCATTTAACCGTGAATAACTATTTTGGCGTATTGCAAGCGACGATCAGGCATGTGGGAATTGGTGTGCTGCCCGATTATGTCAGTAAGAAATTTCCAGAGCTGATACGGGTGCTGCCCGATGAGGAAAGTCAGGAAATACCGGTGTTTCTGGCTTACCCAGAGGAATTGCGGCAATCAAAAAGGGTTCAGGCCTTTCGTGATTTCATTGTTGAAGAAATACGTGAGTATAAAAAACTCTCACGGGATCATTAATAAATTCAATGCATTAGATCATTACTTTAGCTTAAGTAAATCCGATATGCAGGAAACGAATAACGGGTATGCAATAAAAGCACGCTATCTACACTTGTCGTAAACTGTTTGCATATATAGATGGAGAGATGAAGCGGCGCAGATGAGCAACACTGTTGCGTTCCTGCACTTCTTCACCTCCCTGTTGGACTTCAAGGCCGAGCAATTGCTCGGCCTCTTTTTTTGTCATTCGGATTTTTACATTAGCTATAGCCTATTTGATCATTCCGCCCTTCCCCTTTTGCCAATAGACCAGTAAAAGGCCCGCAAACATGTGCATCTTGGGGATGATTTAATGACCATCGAGCCGGAAATTACAGAAACATTGATCGCAGACCACGGACTTAAACCGGATGAATATGCCGAAGTGATCCGTTTGCTGAACCGCACACCTACCTATACCGAATTGGGTATATTCAGCGCGATGTGGAATGAGCACTGTTCCTACAAGTCTTCAAAAAAATGGCTGCGCACACTACCAACAGAAGGCCCGCAAGTCATTTGCGGCCCGGGTGAGAATGCAGGCATTGTCGATATTGGCGATGGTGACGCAATTGTTTTCAAGATGGAAAGCCACAATCACCCTTCCTACATCGAACCCTACCAAGGGGCGGCCACAGGTATGGGCGGTATTTTACGTGATGTATTCACGATGGGCGCACGCCCTATTGCCGCGATGAACTCACTGTCTTTTGGCGAGATAAACCACCCTAAGACCAAATCCCTGATCAACGGGGTTGTTGAGGGTATCGGCGGGTATGGCAATTGCTTTGGTGTACCAACCGTGGGCGGTGAAGTGCGTTTTCACGCAGCATATAACGGAAACTGTTTGGTTAATGCGTTTGCAGCCGGTCTGGCAAAGACTGACAGCATCTTCTATTCCGCAGCCAGCGGCATTGGTATGCCCGTAGTATATTTAGGCGCCAAAACGGGCCGCGACGGGGTTGGCGGTGCGACAATGGCATCAGCTGAATTTGACGATACAATCGAGGACAAACGCCCGACTGTTCAGGTTGGTGATCCGTTTACAGAAAAGCGCCTGATGGAAGCTACGCTGGAATTGATGCAAACCGGGGCGGTTATTTCCATTCAAGATATGGGTGCCGCCGGTCTTACATGTTCGGCTGTGGAAATGGGCGACAAGGGCAATCTGGGTGTGAAGCTGAACCTTGAGGATGTACCCATTCGTGCCGCCGACATGACTGCTTATGAAATGATGCTGTCAGAATCTCAGGAACGCATGTTGATGGTCTTGAAACCCGAACTGGAAGCCGAAGCTAAAGCTGTTTTCGACAAATGGGATCTTGATTTTGCGATTGTCGGTGAAACCATCGCCGAAGATCGCTTTTTGGTATTGCACAACGGCGAAGTTAAGGCCGATTTGCCGCTGAAGGCCCTATCGGGTACCGCTCCGGAATATGACCGCCCCTGGATAGAAACACCAAAACCCGCCGCCCTGACAAATGTGCCCGAAGTGGACGCAGTTGAAGCCTTGTTGAAACTGGTCGGCAGCGCGAACTACTCATCACGCCGTTGGGTTTATGAACAATACGACCAAATGGTGATGGCCGATACGGTTGTACGGCCCGGATCAGACGCAGGTGTGGTGCGCATTCATGGTACTGAAAAAGCTGTGGCATTTACATCGGACGTAACGCCACGCTATTGCAAAGCCAATCCATATGAGGGCGGCAAACAAGCGGTTGCCGAAGCTTATAGAAATTTATGTGCAACAGGCGCCAGACCTTTGGCAACAACCGATAATATGAACTTCGGCAATCCCGAAAAACCGGTAATTATGGGCCAGTTTGTTGGTTGCATCAAAGGCATCGGGGATGCGGTTTCCGCCCTTGATATGCCGATCGTGTCGGGCAATGTCTCGCTTTACAATGAAACCGACGGGGAAGGTATCTTACCGACCCCCACAATCGGTGCAGTCGGATTGCTGACATCGTTGGATCAGGTGATCGGTATGTGCCCAAACGTTGGTGACGCGCTGGTAATGATTGGAAAAACCGCAGGTCATTTAGGTCAATCCGCCCTGTTAAAAGAACTGTTTAACCGCGAAGAAGGTGATGCACCGCATGTTGACCTGACAGCTGAAAAAGCGGCAGGTGAATTTGTTCGCGCAGCCCACGCAAACGGTTTGATAACAGCCGCGCATGATCTGTCCGATGGCGGTTTGGCATTGGGTGCGGCAGACATGGCACTGGCGGCAAATGTTGGCGTTACAGTTAAGGACGGCGATACAGGCTGGTTCTTCGGTGAAGATCAGGCGCGGTATTTGCTGGCGACAAAAGATATGGATGCTGTATTAGCAGCGGCCAAGGCTGCGGGTGTTGAAGCGGCTGCAATCGGTAGCTTTAAAGGTGCGGACGTTACACTTGGAGCATCCAAAGTTTCGCTTGCTGAAGTAAATCAAGCATTTGAAACAGGTATCCCGGACATCGCAACCTAGATTTTTCTCGACAGTTAAATATTTTCTTTCTACGGTTTTTTTAACATTATCCGGAGAAAGCCATGCCTGCATTGACATCTGCGCAAATCAACCAATTCCGGGCCGATGGTGTGCTATTAATCGAAAATGCAATAACCGCGGATGAGCTGGCGGGATTGCGTGCGGAATTTGCCCATTGGATTGATGAAAGCCGCTCTTATTCAGAAGCTTATGGTGAAATTCTCGATGGCCGCCCGCGTTTTGATTTAGAACCGGGACACACGCAGGATCAGCCCGCTTTACGCCGCGTAGCCTCGCCCACTGAAATTTCCACGATTTGTGAAGACGTTACATTCGGCAGCAAAATCGGAGATTACGTCGCTGATCTACTGGGGCCGAATATTCGCTTTCATCATGCCAAGATGAACTCGAAATTACCCGGCAGCAAAACCATCGTAAAGTGGCATCAGGATTTTCCGTTTGATCCGCATTCCAATACCGATCAAATAACCGCCCTTTTATTCCTGGACGATGTCACCCCTGAAAACGGCCCATTGAAAGTTGTGCCGGGTTCCCATAAGGGACAACTTTATTCGCTTTGGCATGATGGCCAATTTACGGGTGCGATTGATGATGTCGAAACCCCTGATTTTGAAGCAAATGCTATTGAATGTTACGGGCCAGCTGGCAGTCTGTGCCTAATGCACGTGTGCGTGGCCCATGCTTCCGGTGTGAATCGTTCTTTTGGACCGCGCACTCTTTATATCAATACATATGCAGCGGCCGATGCTGTCCCGCTTTCGCCACTAGCGGTTCCCAGCATTCATGCAGGGCGTATTGTGCGCGGCGTAGAGCCGAATTCCATTCGTTCAACCGCATTTGATCTGGAAACACCCGATATTCCCAAAGGGGCTTCATTTTTTGTACAACAGGCTGGCGGAAGTTAGGGTGTTCGCGTAAAAGGCAAAAAACCACACAACAAAACCCAAAAGGAACCAATCAATGGCAATGGATGCATCAGCAATTGAAGCCCTGCTCAAAGAAGCTTTCCCAACCGCAGACATTATGGTTGACGGGGCCGACGGCGTACACATGGCAGCCCAAGTTATCGCCGAAGAATTCAAAGGCAAAAATCGGGTTGCGCAACAACGTATGGTATACGCCGCCCTGAAGGGTAAAATGGACGGGCCAAACGGGGAGTTGCATGCCTTGGCTTTGACTACGAAGGTCAAGGAGTAGTAAATGTTAGATATATCAGGGTTGATCGGCGATATTATTGGCTGGGCAATGCTTCTTATATTCTTTGGTAGTATATTTATTGGTATTCGGTTTGTTTACACACTCTTTTCACCAACAAAAAAATGGAATCCGGAAGCAGATAAACATATAACAACAGCCGATAACTCAAGCGGAACGATTGGTGGAACATACACAACAACACATAACGTGCCAAAAGATGCGCAAGCTCAGGCAAGAATGTATATTCCAAAAAATAAAAGTTGATGTCTTAGCTACTCGAACGTGCAGGTAAAATCTCTCCCGTTCTTGCCATTGTCATATTTGCATTGATTGTTTATCTATCCCTATAAGTTTACCTGCCGTTCAAATCGGTTGAAAAGATAACAAGGATCAAACAGATGACTGACGCAAATGTACAAATCAAAGAAACCGTTGAAGGCAACGATGTTGTCTTGTTTATGAAAGGCACATCCGAGATGCCGCAATGTGGATTTTCATCCCGTGTGGCCGGTGTGCTGAACTATATGGGCGTGGACTATAAAGATGTAAACGTTCTGGCCGATGAAGGTGTACGGCAAGGTATCAAGGATTTTTCAGATTGGCCGACAATCCCGCAGCTTTATGTCAAAGGCGAGTTCGTCGGCGGGTGTGACATTATCACGGAAATGACCTTGTCCGGTGAATTGGATACATTGCTGGAAGAAAACGATGTGACATTCGACAAAGAAGCGGCGGATAAAATCCGCGCGTCAAACGGCTGATGAAATTGGGCGCCTAAGCGGCGCCCTTTTCTTCCAAAGAAACAACGACACGTTCCATTGCTTCCAAAGCATAGGTCAGATTGGCCTCTTGCTCTGATAATTCACTATCTTTATCTTTCAGCGCAGTTGATAATTCCTTTTCTTTATTCGCAAGTGCATCTTTAGCAGCTTTCAGGTTTGCATTTGCGGCTTTTAGATCACCTTTTAATTGGGCAATTTCAGCAGTAACTTCATGCGCAAGCGGTCCACCCTCATTGGCCCGTCCTGCTGCAGCCAGTTGATCCTCCAGACTTGCGGTTTTATCTGCCAGCATAAGTCCTGCCATCAATAACATCCGGCTTTCAGGTATCCGACCCATTGATCCCGAAAGCGCCTGCGCTTCGACATCCAGCAATGCAGCGGCAGATTGCAAAAATGGCTCTTCACCATCTTTACAGACAACACCAAAACTACGCCCGCCGATATTTACTGTAATTTCCGGCATCTATTTACCCTCCACAAGCGGGGCTAATTTTGCAAGAACAGCATTAACCTCCGTCAGATCAGTTTCGCGTTGTGCCTGTAAGGCTTCCAATTCTGCTTCCAGTGCTTCATTAATATTTTCTGCATTTACGACATTGTCTTTTAGTCCGGCACGTATTTCCCGTGATGAGCCACGCAAACTTGCTATATTAGTTAACTGTTCTTCGATTTTGGCCTCGGCAGCAGTTAACTTGTCATTAAGTTCTGATGCATCTGCCTTTGCTAGCTTGTCTTCAAGTTCACTAATTTGTTTTAAAGCGGCAGCTTCATCTGACTTGGCTTGCGCAGTTTCTTTAATGGCTGCAGCCCGTGCCTGCTCCAGTTCTTTGATCGCTTCAGCAGAATCACCCCCATTTTGCGCCAAAGCTTTCACTTCTGTGTTTAACGCATTAATTTTCTCGTCTTTTTCGGCTGATTGTGCTTCCAGTTTTTCTATCTGTTTGGAAAGCATGGCATTTTCATTAGCACTTGCTTGCGCATCAGCACCCGTATCCAGATTTGCCAAAGCGCGTCTGAATCGCTTTTCTAATTTTATAACTGCCCGCATCCTAGCCCTCACTTTGGAATTCAATCATTTGATTCGAAAACTTATTGCCACAATTATGCATTTTTCCCAATAAAAAACAAATCAATGCGGCTTTAACTTCGCGTAATAGCACACATCCGCTTGACCCATCCCAAATGCTTGCTATCACCAATACTATATCGCCATATCTTTTAGCTGCTATAAAGGGCCGTCTTCGTGGAATTATCAGACCTTAAATCCCAACATCCAGAGCATTTCAAAAAAGCCGCTGCAATACGTATTCTATCGGCAGATGCCGTTCATGCAGCAGCTTCCGGTCACCAAGGCATGCCAATTGGCATGGCAGATGTTGCAACCGTGTTATTCGAAAAACACCTGAAGTTTGACGCTGGAAATCCAAGCTGGCCTGACCGTGACCGTTTTATCCTGTCTGCAGGCCACGGATCTATGCTGCTTTATGCTTTGTTACACCTCACAGGTTACGAAGATATGACCATCGAGCAAATTCGCAATTTCCGCCAATCCGGTGCCATCACTGCGGGACATCCCGAATATGGTCATGCAACAGGCATAGAAACCACAACCGGCCCACTTGGTCAGGGTATTTCCAATGCAGTTGGCTTTGCCATGGCAGAACAAGCCCTTCAGGCACGCTTCGGCAAAAAGGCCGTTAATCACTACACATATGTAATCGCGGGCGACGGATGCTTAATGGAAGGCGTCAGCCAAGAGGCCATCGGCATTGCCGGACACCAACAATTAAACAAACTGATCGTAATGTGGGACAACAACGACATTACCATCGACGGCACAGTTAGCCTGTCTGACAACACGGATCAAATGATGCGCTTCGAAGCTGCCGGTTGGTCGGTATTCGCAGTGGACGGGCATGACCCTGCCGCCATTGATCGCGCATTGAATGAAGCAAAAAAATCGCCCAAACCGTCTATGATTGCCTGCAAAACCCACATCGCACTTGGTGTGGAAGGCGTACAAGACACATCCGGCGGACACGGCTATAACATCAAAGACCCGCAGCTTGCGCAAATGCGCAAAGCTTACGGGTGGCCCTACCCTGCATTTGAAGTACCCAAGGATGTAAAATCCGCTTGGGAGGCAATCGGCACACGTGGCACCTCGGCACGCACAGACTGGGAAACAGGTTTTGCAACATTGTCCGGCGCTAAACAAGCCGAGTTCAACCGCTGTCTGGCAGGTGAGCCATCCAAAAAACTCTCCGCAGCAATCAAACGTTTAAAGCGTGAAATTTCAGAAACCCAACCCAAGAAAGCAACACGTCAATCCAGCCAAATGGCTTTGGAAGTGATCAACCCGATTATGAATGAAATGATCGGTGGATCAGCTGATTTGACGGGATCCAACAACACTCTAACCAAGGATTTGGGCCGGTTTGACGCGAACAACCGCGCAGGCCGTCACGTTTACTGGGGTGTCCGCGAGCATGGCATGGCGGCTGCAATGAACGGCATGGTGCTGCATGGGGGTATTCGCCCATATGGCGGCACATTCATGTGTTTCACAGACTATGCACGGCCTTCCATGCGTTTGGCCGCCCTGATGCAAATCCCAACGGTATTTGTGATGACCCATGACAGTATCGGTCTGGGCGAAGACGGGCCAACGCACCAACCTGTGGAACATTTGGCGATTAGCCGTGCGACACCCAACACCAATGTTTTTCGCCCCGCAGACAGTGTGGAAACGGCAGAAGCTTGGGAATTGGCCGTCACATCGACTAAAACACCGTCTGTGCTGTCTTTGACCCGTCAAGGGTTGCCTACAGTACGTACCAAACACACCAACAAGAATATGACCGCAATGGGAGCTTATGTATTGGCCGAAGCAGAAGGGAAACGTAAAGTTATCCTGCTTGCAACTGGTTCCGAGGTGGAAATTGCACTGGCCGCCAAAGCCAAGCTGGAAGCATCAGGTATCGGCACACGCGTTGTATCTATGCCGTGTTGGGAATTGTTTGAACAACAGGACGAAGCATACCGCCGCCGCATCCTGCCGCCCGGCCCCGTGCGTGTCGCGGTGGAAGCGGCAGCTCGTCAAGGCTGGGATCGCTGGTTGTGTGGTGAACGCGGTTCTTGGAAGAAAGCCGCATTCGTGGGTATGGAATCATTTGGAGCATCAGCACCTATTGATGAGCTATATGAACATTTCGGCATCACCGCAGATAAAGTAGCCGAAGCGGCAAAAGCCCTGCTTTAGCCCGGTTATAGTCACTTTATCGCTAACATATCGCGCCATTTTGACGCCCAAGACGAATACCTTGGGCGTTATACTTTTTTTGAAGGCCAATAGGCTGTAACTGTACGTCAAAGTAAAATCGGATCATAGATCTGCTAAACGGAGAATACCTATGACACTAAAAGTTGCCATAAACGGGTTCGGGCGCATTGGTCGCTCTACACTTTCAGCGATAATCGAAAGCGGCCGTACAGACATTGAAGTTGTTGCCTTGAACGCCACCGGCCCGGTCGAGTCCGCTGCACATTTGTTGAAATATGATAGCGTTCATGGCCGCTGTGCAGGTGATATAAGTATTGAAAACGGCGCATTGAATGTGGGCAAAGGCCCATTGCGGATGTTTTCCACTTACGATCCTACCGAACTGGATTGGGAAGGCATTGATGTGGTCTTGGAATGCTCCGGCAAGTTCAACAACAAAGAGGCCTGCCAGGTGCACTTGGATCGCGGCGCCAAACGCGTGTTGATCTCTGCCCCCGGTAAAGAGGCAGATAAAACTGTTGTGTACGGTGTGAACCACGACACACTGACATCAGATGATCTGATCGTATCAAACGCGTCATGCACCACCAATTGTCTGGCACCTGTTGCCAAAGTATTGAATGATGCAATCGGTATCGAACACGGCATCATGACAACAATCCATGCGTACACAGGCGACCAACCCACACTGGATCGTCGCCATAAGGATTTATATCGCGCCCGTGCAGCTGCGATGTCGTTGATCCCGACGTCAACAGGTGCTGCAAAAGCTGTTGGATTGGTTCTGCCCGAACTGGCCGGCCGTCTGGATGGCTCGGCAATTCGTGTACCGACCCCGAATGTATCTGCGGTTGACCTGACCTTCACGACACCCAATGCAACCACCGCCGAAGCAGTGAATGCAGCAATGGAAGCCGCGGCAAACAGCACCATGCAGGGCATTCTTGAATATTCAGATGAACCACTGGTTTCGATCGACTTTAATCACAGCACCTATTCATCCAACTTTGCACCCGCACAAACCAAAGTGATGGGCGGAAATATGGTGCGTATTCTTTCATGGTACGACAATGAATGGGGCTTCTCTTGCCGAATGGCCGATACTGCCGTAGCAATGGGCAAGCTTATCTAACAATGGGACGGCCCGCAGTTTTGCGGGCTACTTTATATGACAAACAAAACCGCGATCATAATTGGCTTTTGTCTACTGAGCGCAATTTTTTATGACTATGCATTAAACGAAAGCACCAATTTGATTTTCCTGGGCCAAAAAAGTCTCGCATTAATCGAATTGATCGCCTTCTGGAGGTAAGCAAATGGCTTGGAAGACACTTGATGATATGGATCTGGACGGGAAAAATGTTCTGATCCGCGTCGATGTAAACGTACCGGTGGAAAACGGTAAAGTAACCGATGCGTCACGCCTTGACCGTATTGCACCAACGGTTTTGGAAGTACTGGCAAAAGGCGGCAAACCGATCTTGCTATCACATTTCGGTCGCCCGACGCGCGGCTTTGATCTGGCGCTTAGCACCCAACAGGTTGTGCCGGCTTTGTCCCAAGTCTTAAACCGACGGGTACATTTTGCAAGCTCATGCATTGGTCAGGTTGCCCGCGACAGTGTGGAAACACTGCCCGAAGGCGATGTGTTGCTACTGGAAAACACCCGCTTTCACGCAGGTGAAACCCGTAATGATCGCGGTTTTGCCAAAGATTTAGCGGCCCTAGGCGATGTTTATGTAAACGACACATTTTCAACAGCACACCGCGCACATGCATCCGTTGAGGCCATTGCCAGGCTTTTACCAAGCTGTGCAGGCCGTTTGATGGAAGAGGAGCTAAGCGCATTAACCGCGGCTCTGGCACATCCGAAGCGTCCAGTAATGGCGATCATCGGTGGCTCTAAAGTCTCTTCGAAACTTGTTTTGTTACGCAACATGATCGGCCCGATGGATCAGATCGTTATTGGTGGCGGCATGGCCAACACATTTCTGGCCGCTCTTGGCTATAATGTCGGACAATCTTTATGCGAACATGATCTACAAGATACAGCGCGGGATATTTTGGCAGAAGCCAAGGCGGATAGCTGTGAGATTATCCTGCCTATGGATATAGTTGTGGCCAGAGAGTTCAAGGAATTTGCCGATAATCAGACATTAGCCGCGGACGCCTGTCCGCGCGACTCGATGATATTGGATATGGGTCCTAAATCTGTTGAAAACATATGCAAACATCTGGATCAGGTTAAAACCGTTATCTGGAACGGCCCTCTTGGGGCGTTCGAGTTGCCACCCTTCAACAGAGCGACTGATGAAGTGGCTCTGAAAGTAGCAGAATTGACAGAAGACGGAAAAATTCTATCTGTTGCCGGTGGTGGGGATACAGTTGCCGCCTTGAAAAAATCAGGTGCAGCCGATAGTTTTTCATATATATCTACTGCAGGCGGCGCTTTTCTGGAATGGATGGAAGGCAAATCACTACCGGGTGTTGCAGCACTTGTCGATAGTGCTGAAGCTGCCTAAAAACGTGGTGAACGTAAGCGTATTAATACAAACTTATATCGGAACAGAACATGCCTAAAACTTCTCAGATACAACAGATGCAATCCGGTGCGGGCTTTATAGCAGCTTTGGATCAAAGTGGCGGCTCTACACCAAAAGCGCTAAAGCTTTATGGCGTATCTGAGGATGCATATAATTCCGAAGCCGAAATGTACAATCTGATCCACGCTATGCGGGCACGGATTGCAACCGCACCCTCATTTACCGGAAATAAAGTGATTGGCGCCATTTTGTTTGAAATGACAATGGACCGCGAAATAGATGGCAAACCTACTGCGACATATCTATGGGAAGTCCGCAATGTTGTGCCATTTTTGAAGATTGATAAAGGTCTTGAAGAAGAAGCCGATGGCGTAAGGTTGATGAAACCAATCAATGACTTGGATACAACACTGGAACGTGCAGTCAAAGCCGGGATCTTTGGCACAAAAATGCGTTCGGTTATTGATGCCGCCTCACCTACCGGTATTGCAGCACTTGTCGCCCAACAATTCGAAGTAGGTAAACAGATATTGTCCCACGGCCTTGTGCCGATCATTGAACCGGAAGTGACAATCTCTATTGATGACAAAGCAGAAGCCGAGGAAATATTGCTGGATGAAATATCCAAGCAACTGGATGCTTTGCCTGATGATCAACAAATTATGTTGAAGTTATCGTTACCCAATAAACCCAATATATATGCACCGCTTATAAACCACCCCCGCGTGATGCGCGTTGTTGCACTATCGGGTGGATATAATCGGGATGAAGCAAACAAAATGCTGGCGCAAAATGCGGGCATGATTGCAAGTTTCTCGCGTGCATTAAGTGAAGGTCTGAGTGCGAACCAATCCGATGACGCTTTCAATTCCGCTCTTTCTGATGCTATCGATAGCATTACTGCCGCATCTCTTGCAGGGTAATAGTTTTTCTCATTCTTGTTTCGTTATTTTTAGAGTATAATATTTATTAATCCTCTTAAAATTACGGAAAATTTCACACATATGCATTTAAGGGATTCACAAAGTGATTCTGTTGTGCAATGATTCGGTATGAGCTCGGCATAAGATCGAACCATGAGGCAGTATGTATAAACAACGTGGCAATTCAGGCGCCCTGAGTACGGGTATGTTTTTGGTTTCAGCTTTATTGCTGATGGCCTATTTTGGCTTTGCTGCAATTCAAGGTGATTTTGGGCATTTCAGACGTAATCAGGTCAATGCCCAAGCACAGGAATTGCAACTGGAGCTGGCGCAGCTTCAAGTTATTCGCCGTTATTTGGAAAATAAAACCCACAGATTGTCAGATAAATACCTTGATCTTGATCTTCTCGATGAGCAAGCCCGTAAAATACTTGGCATGGCACGTGAAGATGAGATTATCATAAGATAAACAGTTATCCCAAGACTGGAAATGGGCCGTTTTGATAACATATCTCAACGGCCCATTTTAATATGAAAAAAGCACGTGCTTTTTACGATTAAGTTCTTTATAATATAGTTTAACGTTAAACTACCTTGAATTGGGAGAGGAAGTATGGCTGCCAAAAAATCGGCGCAAAAGACGAATACGTCAGGCGAAGAACTTATCGAGCACTATAAAAAGATGCTCATGATCCGCCGCTTTGAAGAAAAAGCCGGCCAGCTTTACGGCATGGGTGTGATCGGCGGGTTTTGTCACCTCTATATAGGTCAAGAAGCTGTCGTAGTTGGTCTGGAAGCTTCTGCCAAAGAAGGCGATAGTCGCTTAACATCATACCGTGACCACGCCCATATGTTGGCCTGCGGCATGGACCCCAAGGGTGTTATGGCCGAATTAACCGGCCGAAGCGGCGGCTATTCACGTGGCAAAGGCGGATCCATGCACATGTTTTCAGCCGAGAAAAGATTCTACGGCGGTCACGGCATTGTTGCAGCACAGGTGCCAATTGGCACGGGCCTTGCATTCGCAGAAAAATACAATGGAACAGATAATGTAAGTTTCACCTATTTCGGTGACGGTGCGGCCAATCAAGGGCAGGTATACGAAGCTTTCAACATGGCCAGCCTATGGAAACTTCCCGTGGTTTTTGTGATTGAAAACAATCAGTACGCGATGGGGACATCCCTGCAACGCGCCTCTTCCAGCCCGGAACTGCACACGCGCGGTCATGCATTCATGATCGAAAGTGAAGCAGTGGACGGTATGGATGTGTTGGCAGTAAAAGAAGCCGGGGAACGCGCTGTCGCCCACTGCCGTGCAGGTAACGGCCCATATATATTGGGTGTAAAAACCTATCGTTATCGTGGCCATTCCATGTCTGACCCGGCCAAATACCGCACTCGCGAAGAGGTTCAAAAAGTTAAAACCGAACGCGATCCGATTGATCATGTGCGTGAAATGCTGGAACAGGGTAAACACGCAACCACCGAAGAATTAAAAGCCATCGACAAGGACATCAAAAAAGTCGTGTCCGAAGCCGCTGATTTTGCCCAAACCAGTCCAGAGCCATCGCTTGATGAGCTTTACACTGATATTTTGCGCTAAGGAGATATATCATGGCAATTCAAATCCTTATGCCTGCCCTTTCACCAACTATGGAAGAAGGCACATTGGCAAAATGGCTGGTTAAAGAAGGTGATACTGTTCAAAGCGGTGACATCATGGCCGAAATAGAAACTGACAAGGCAACGATGGAATTCGAAGCGGTCGACGAAGGCGTCATTGGTAAAATTCTGGTGGCCGAAGGCACCGAAGGTGTAGCCGTCAACACTGCAATCGCGGTTCTTTTGGAAGACGGTGAAGACGCAAGCGCTACCGCGGATGCAACCCCCGCCCCCACTGAACAAGCCCCTGTAAAAGAAACACCTACTGTATCAACACCAGCACAGGCTATTGCCTCGGTCGATATCCCGATGGAAGACATCCCCGAAGGCACAACATTCACGTCAACCACAGTCCGCGAAGCCTTGCGTGATGCCATGGCTGAAGAAATGCGCGCCAATGAAAAAGTATTCCTGATGGGTGAAGAAGTGGCCCAATACCAAGGGGCTTATAAAGTATCCCAAGGGTTATTGGACGAGTTTGGCGATAAACGCGTGATCGACACCCCCATCACCGAACACGGTTTTACCGGCCTTGCAGTTGGTGCCGCTTTTGGTGGCCTCAACCCGATTGTCGAGTTCATGACCTTCAACTTCGCCATGCAGGCAATGGACCATATCATCAACTCTGCGGCCAAAACGCTTTATATGTCAGGCGGTCAAATGGGTTGTCCGATCGTATTTCGCGGAACCAACGGTGCCGCAAGCCGTGTTGGCGCCCAACACAGCCAGTGTTATGCCGCATGGTACGCCCAAATCCCGGGTCTGAAAGTGGTCATGCCCTACTCTGCGGCCGATGCCAAAGGCCTGTTGAAATCTGCAATACGTGACCCGAACCCGGTAATTTTTCTGGAAAATGAAATGATTTATGGCACCAGTTTTGATGTGCCCGATCTGGAAGATTTCACCGTTCCCATCGGAAAGGCCAAAATTTGGCGCGCAGGTGATGATGTCACCCTAGTCAGTTTTGGTATCGGCATGAAATACGCATTGGAAGCTGCTGACCGTTTGGCGGATGAAGGCATATCCGCCGAAGTTATCGATCTGCGCAGCTTGCGGCCAATCGACTATGATACATTGATAAATTCCGTTAAGAAAACAAACCGCTGCGTCACAATCGAAGAAGGCTTCCCGGTCGCATCCATCGGCAATCATTTGTCCGCAACCATCATGGAACGCGCCTTTGATTATCTGGATGCGCCAGTGATCAACTGCACCGGCAAAGACGTCCCGATGCCCTATGCCGCCAACCTTGAAAAGCTGGCTCTTGTCACTACTGACGAGGTTATGGCCGCCGTTAAACAAGTAACATATCGTTAGGAGAAACAAACATGGCAATCCAAATCCTCATGCCTGCGCTTTCCCCTACAATGGAAGAAGGCACACTTGCAAAATGGCTGGTCAAAGAAGGCGATACGGTAAATTCCGGTGATCTTCTGGCCGAGATCGAAACCGATAAGGCAACGATGGAATTTGAAGCGGTTGATGAAGGGGTTATCGGTAAAATCTTGGTAACCGAAGGCACCGAAGGTGTGGCGGTAAACGCACCCATCGCAATTCTTCTGGAGGACGGTGAAGAAACCTCTGCAATGGATGCTGTGGCCGATACTGCTGCCCCTGTCGCCGCCGCGAAACCAACAGAAGAAAAACCTGTAGCGGCAGCAACCCCAACAGCACCACGCGCCAGTACGGACGCCCGTGTTTTTGCAACCCCATTGGCGCGGCGTATTGCTGCTGACAAGGGCATTGATCTTGCAAGCCTTTCAGGTTCCGGCCCGCATGGCCGTATCATCAAGGCCGACCTTGAAACGGCACCGGCTAAAGCCGCAGCAACCACCCCTGCAAAAATAGCGATAGCATCCTCAGCCACATCTGACAGCGTCAAAGCCATGTATCAGGACCGCGCGTATGAAGAAGTGCCACTGAACAGTATGCGTAAAATCATTGCAGCCCGCCTGACCGAAGCCAAGCAAACCATCCCGCATTTCTATCTGCGCCGTTCTATAAAACTGGACAATCTGATGCAGGCCCGCAAAGAAATGAATGCTGTTTTGGAAGCGGACGGGATAAAACTATCGGTCAATGATTTCATCATCAAAGCCAGCGCCCGCGCCCTACAAGACGTACCGGATTGCAACGCTGTTTGGGCAGAAGACCGTATTTTGAAACTGGAACCATCAGACGTCGCCGTTGCCGTTGCCATCGAAGGCGGGCTATTTACACCCGTTCTACGCGATGCGGATAAAAAGTCTATTTCTGATTTATCACGCGAAATGAAAGACTTGGCCGCCCGCGCCCGTGACAAAAAACTTGCCCCTCAAGAATATCAGGGTGGCAGTTTTGCAATTTCAAATCTTGGCATGATGGGTATCGAGAACTTCGACGCCGTCATCAACCCACCGCACGGATCTATTCTGGCCGTTGGGGCCGGGATGAAAAAACCCGTGGTTGCAGATGACGGCAGTCTCACGACAGCAATAGTCATGTCAGTTACATTGTCTGTGGATCATAGAGTGATTGATGGCGCATTAGGTGCCCAATTCCTAGCGCGTCTTGCCCTATACTTGGAAAACCCCTTGGCAATGTTCGCATAATACAAAAAAAATCCCCGATGCATAATACATCGGGGATTTTAAAATAATGCGTATAGCTATTACTCTGCTAAAATCTGATCCATGGATTGCGCAGGTTGCGAACATCCAGCCTCGCCGACTATCTTGGCGGGAACACCTGCAACAGTCTTGCACGGCGGCACTTCTTGCAACACGACAGAGCCAGCTGCAATGCGGCTGCAATACCCAACAGTGATATTACCCAGAACTTTAGCCCCAGCGCCAATCAGCACACCGTTTTCAATGGTCGGGTGGCGAATATCATCTTCTTTGCCAGTGCCACCTAAAGTCACCGAATGCAGCATCGACACATTGTCACCGACACGTGCAGTTTCGCCAATAACGATAGAATGGGCATGATCAATCATGATCCCTTTACCCAGCACTGCGGCAGGATGAATATCCACTCCAAACGCTTCTGAACTGCGCATTTGCATAAAATAGGCCATTTCTTCACGGCCCTGTTTCCACAACCAATGTGCCACACGGTAAGCTTGTAATGCTTGAAAGCCTTTAAAAAACAACAAAGGTTGCAATGGGCTGTGGCAAGCGGGATCACGCTCCATCACGGCAGTAATATCAGCGCGCGCTTCATCCCCTAAAGAACTATCAGCAGCATAGGCCTCATCCACAATTTCACGCAAAATTTGTGGTATCATTTCATCATTGGATAACTTTAAAGCAATCCTATAACCCAATGTTTTTTCTAAACTATTATGATGTAATATGCTGGAATGAATCATACCGGCCATAACAGGCTCACGCTCTGCTAAAGCCTTGGCGTCACGCCGGATACGTTCCCAAACCGGGTCTATTTCACGTAGATTTTCTGCCGTCTGAGCCATAATATGCTCCTATTATTTCTTTTTCATAGGCTTAATGTAATACAGAATTGACAGCGTCAATACAAATCAGTTTTAGTTACACCTGTTATGACAAATGCTGAACAAACAAAATTCACCAAAAGACTGCACAGTTTAATTGCAGAATTAGAACTTGCGGAAACAAACACATCGGATAATCGCGCACCCGTTGAACTGGACCAAACCTCGGTTGGACGCCTGTCGCGCATGGATGCCATGCAGCAGCAAGCGATGGCCAATGCAACCAGCCAAAGACGCAAAGCAAACATTACCATGGCAAAAGCAGCCTTGCAGCGTATCACGGATGGTGAATTTGGCTATTGTATTGAATGTGGTGACGACATCGCAGAAAAACGGCTTAACCATAACCCGGCCGTAACCACATGCATTACTTGCGCACGCGGTCAATAACTGGCCCACTTAAAACACGCTCAAAAATGATACGCATACAATCAGCATAATCTTTGTCGGACAAAAAAGGTTCCGGTAATTGCATTAAACCATGGCAGGCCGAAGCCAAATGACCACTACCCAGATGACTGTGATAAACACCGGATTTTTTGCGGTATTTATCTGCTGCATGTGCCTTATCAAATACCCGGTCACATAATACCGTCCTATCTTCACGCCTCACTGATAGTAAAACACGCGCCAGAGCCACTACATCTCCATGCAAGATTGCACGCATTTAAACTGCTGCAGGTGGTGTCATAACCGCTAGATGAATGCAAAGTCGAACGGCCCCGCCAATAAAATCAAGCCCACCCTCCTGACCGATCCTTAAAGGTGTATCCAGATAATAGGCCTGCGGTTTACTGGTCGCCCGTATATGACTTGAATTTAGCGCCGTATTCAGGGCGGTACCATAACGTGATTGCGATGTTTCCACACCTATACGAAATGCGGGCGGGCCACTAATGGCTTGAATGACACGTCCTGTAACACCGTATACCACCGTATCTGTGGGAATAACCACAGATGTCTGATTAGAGCTTCCCGGGGTAATGATATGATCAAACTCTATAGTCTGAACAATAATTGACCCCAAGTTTGGATCGACAGACGGCACAGTATAATCCCATGTAGCCCCATCAAAACGTAATTCAGTCGCTTCATCCAACACCCAGGCCGTCCAGCCAGCTTGTGCAGCGGCGAAAAACCACCCTCCGTTTGAAAACAACGCAACGGCTTTATCTTGACCGACCCATGCCCCTATAGCACCATCAGGTACGATGTAGGATTGCCCATCAACCGGCAAAGCTGGTTCAGCTAACGTTCTGGATTGAACCCGCAACTGCGCAAAAGCATCTAGTTTGGCAAGTGCTTCATTCACCGTCACATGCTTTTGTGCCTGTGAGGCTTCAATGAACGGTAATTTAAATTGATATGTTTCAGACATTTATCATCATCCTGTTATATGGTCCAATTCCGTATCTTTCTGATATCTGCGCAATTTCCACGCTTAATCCTCCGCTAACACCATCCGAAGCGATGTCACCTGCGCTGTAACTCCATGCAGGGCTTGTTGTTTCTGCCTCGCGCACCACATTCTGGCCGTCCAGTATCCGCAAATGGTAGCGCTCCAAGTCTTCACCCAATGGCACCTCCAGCGATTGCCAGCTATCTCCGTCAATGCGGGTTCGCCGGGTCCAATTCACCGTAAGCCCTCCAAGACCATCGGATGCATATTTCAAATGCACCGGTGTGAACGGGCGAATCCCCACCCCATCAAAACTATGCGCCTCTTGTGAATATATACTGTCGGTAACAGGTCTGTTTGCAGGCCCAACACGGTAATTGCGTAACAGCCCGCGTGCAGTGGCTGGCAGTTCTATCTGTTCAACCCCAACGCCCAGAATAACAATCTCAGAGCCCGGCGGCCAGACATCAGGTATCAGCCATTCCGTCCCGGCTTGCCCACGTAACAACCCTGACAATCGATAAGACCCATCACTTTGCAATGCGGCCCCGCTAAATTGAAAAACCTCCCAATCACCGCTACCGTTTCGAATTGCAGCAGCATTCGCCCCGTTTAATACATCCAGCTTGGAACGCGCTTGAACATCATCCGAGAAACGCACGATGACCCCGGCACCTCTATCCCAGCGCCCGGTATCACTTCGGTTCAGTGCATTCAGCGTAACGCCGAAAACTGCTGACGTTTCTGCTCGCTTATTCAAACTAAAACCATCTGAACTACTCGAGCTATAAACCGTAACCCCATTACCCCAAGGCGTTGCTGTTGCTGCAAAATGCGGCGCATGTTCCACTTCGTCACCTGTCAACAGCGGCAAATCCAGAAATGCAAAATGTGGTGTGGAATCAATAACGACACGAGCTAATTCGCGCCCCGTGTGACCACCCGCATTGGCATCAAATACACCGCGTTCCACACGCACCGCTTCAACCAATCGCGCACCAAAATCTTCAATCCGGTCAATACGGTAGGTAAACGGGCTTTGCCCAATTGTCACATAGTCTCCCAGCGCCAATTCCATATTTGACGGCGGCAAAGCAAATTTCACTTCGTCCCGCGCCACACTGGCCTCGGCAAACAAGCGGTTAGCGATGTTTTGCCCCGCCCCGCGTTCCAATACCAACGGCAGTTGCAGCGATGACGTTGCTTGCGCATCGTCCCCGGTAAACCGCGCCTCTACAGACGCTGCCTCATACTCCGCACCTTGATCCCAGAACTGCACCCGCAAGCGCCCGACACGTTCCGCATCAGGCGAACGTACCTTGGTCAACACATCATCCTGATCAGCGATAACCGCCAGTATACTCTCATCCAAATGTAGCGCATTATTTGTATTGCGCGACTTGAACACCAGCATGCCGCCATCTTCAAAACTGCTGAAACCATATGCCATCATCAGCGATTGCAGGCTTTGCCGACCAGTCTCCACATCCCGTATAGCATAGCCCACCAGACTGCCCCGTAACGCACTGACATCATAATCAAACACCCCTGATATTTCACATATCTCAGCCACAACATCCGCAAGGCTCTGATCCGCAAACCGGCCAGACACCCAATGCCCACGGGCATAGTTCACCCCATCGCTCCATAGGCTTAAACGATCAGGAAAATCAGGCCATGGCCGTGTGTCCCATGCCCAGACACTTGCGTTGTCAAGATCAACCATCGGGCCACCATAAAGACTGGATATAGGGTTATGCACCGCCCCATTCCAATAAAGATGCATCGCTGCCAGATATTGCCGCTGCAAATAGCTGTCAGGTGTACCGTTTGAATAATACGGCACATTCGATTCTGACGATTTTGCATCCAAAAATACATTAGGTTGGTTGGTACCCTTATCAATCGCAGGGCAGCCCAGTTCCGTAAACCAGATCGGTTTCGATTGCGGCACCCATCCCGTAGGGTTCGGATCACGCACACCCACCACACGGTTATGGTGCGTATTTCCCCACCAACCGATAAAATCCTTGTAGCGGTAAATCCAGTCTTCGCCATAAGCTCCATCTGAAATCGGACTGCGCACTTGCGCGTCACGATCTTCAGCACAGGCATAAAACCAGTCAAAACCCTCACCACCTGCGATATTGCTTTGTAAATAATCCAGATCATAAATTGACGGTGACACTGCCGCATCCAAATGCCCCGGTTCATCGCGCCAATCGGACAAAGGTACATAATTATCAACACCGATAAAATCGATGTCCGCATCTGCCCACAATGGGTCCAAATGGAAATAGATATCGCCTGACCCGTCCTGCGGTTGATACCCAAAATACTCGGACCAATCAGCCGCATAGCCAATTTTAACATCCGCACCCAAAATAGCTCTCACATCGCGTGCCAACAGGATCAGCTGATCAACAACCGGAAAACTGCCCAGATCACCCCGAATTTGCGTTAAACCGCGCAACTCGGTGCCTATACAAAAAGCATCCACACCCCCCGCAAGTGCACAAAGATGCGCATAATGCAGAATAAACCGCCGATAAGACCACTCCGCAGGCCCCGAATAGGTTATAGTTTGCCCATTCACCGCAAAATCAGAAACCGCCGCTGTACCAAAAAACTGATCAACCTCCAAAGCCGCCGCAGCAGTCCCGTCAGGCGACCCCGCAACATTTGGTGCAAGAGAGGTTGTCATCCGCCCTCGCCACGGTACAGCAGGTTGATCCGCAACACCCGTATAGGGGTCGATCAACCCATTTCCCGCCTGAATATCCATCAGGACAAACGGATATATCGTGATCTTTTTACCGCGCTGTTTTAACGCCGCAATACCTTCCAACACAGATGCATCCGCAGGTGTGCCACCAAACACCGGGCGGTCATTTTGACGACTGCCTTCAATTGCGCCTGCACGTGTCACTCCCGACACGACCCAGGGCATTGGTGACCCATCAAAAACCTTTTGTTCCACCTGTGGGCGCAATTTAGCCAACCCACAGCGTAAATCCGTTCCGAACCATGTCACCACCAATGATGCGGATACCGCGTTGGGCAAATCTGCAACCAGATCATCCAAAGCATGCACCACATTGGCCGCACCCCGATTGGTGTTCACATTCGCACTTTCCGATGCCCCAAACCCAAACGGATAGACCACAGGTTTCGTTGCCAGTGCATATTCCCCGGTTCCGGGGATCAGACATACAGATCGTATCATATCGGCAGGATCATCAGCAGGCAGGGCCGTGGGTTGTGCTGCACGAAACACCTCGAAATTCAGCTGTGGTATACGATTGCCAAATTGCTCCAGCGGCAAATCTTCGATCACAACATATGCGGTTCCCCTAAACGCAGGCGTATTATCCAACCCTTCCACCGCAGCGATCACAGGATCTGGTATCTGATCTTGTGTCCCTTTATATACCTTATAGTTCAGATCACCCATGGCCACTTCCGCACCATCGACCCAAACCCGTTTCACACGGTCAATTTCGCCCTCACCCAACGCAAAGGCCAAGCTGACAAAATAACTGAAACTTTGTGTGGTCACTGATGGCTTTGGCGCCCCCTTGCCACCGCCCGAAGAGATTGTTGTCACCACCTCTCTGAACCGACTGGACCAAATCATCTGTCCGCCAATGCGCATCCGCCCCATGACACGCGGGATAACCGTCCCTTCCTGTGCGGATTGAACACGAAAACTATCAACTTTACCCGTTTCAACCATAGGTGCCGCCTGCGCAAACAACCGCTGGTCAATAAGCCCACCAATTGTGGCCCCAACCGCACGCCCGATCGCGGCACCCGATACCCCCAGAGCAGTGCCACCAACGCCGCTCCCAATTGCCGAACCCGCTGCTGACAGTAAAATAGTCGCCATTATGTTCTCCTTTTTGGAAACTGAAACTGGGCCACAATCTTGCGCTTCCAGGCATCCGTAAGCGGTGTTTCAATAACCCCGCGCCCCGTATAAGCATGAACAACAGTTACAAATCCTGCATCTGCCCCCGCCAAAACACCCAAATGCTTGGCCAGATGATCCGTGCGCATACGAAACAGCACCATCTGCCCGCTTTTGCCCGTGTCAATTGCTGTAACGTCCAGATTTCGCACTGCCGCAGCCCACAGACGTTCTTCGCGCCCTGTCTCTGACCAGTCAGCCGTATAGCTTGGTACCATTTCAGGTTCTTCACCGATCACTTCACGCCAAACCCCGCGCAACAACCCCAGACAATCGCACCCCTGCCCTTTCTGGGATGCCTGATGTCGATAAGGTGTACCGATCCAGCTCCGCGCAACACGGATTATTTTTTGTTCTCGTAATGTCATAAACTACCCCAAGCTACCGCCATCATTTTGCCCGTCCCGAACAGGATAAGACAAAGCCCAGTCATCACCGGGCATCTGTGGAAAGCCTCTAAAATTCAAAAGATTGGAAAATTTGTTGATGCATGTGTCTTTGGCTTTGTCACACCCTGCAGTCACCCTAACAATATCACCCACCGCAATAGGATGGCGCAGATCTTCCCAGACTTCCAACACACGGCGCAGTCCCTTGATCTGATCGGATTTGATAATCCGCACAACCCCTGCATTGGAACCCGTAACAAAGGTTACCTGACCTTGCAAAAACCAGCCGTCATCAAACCCGTCCAGCCCCTTCATATGCAATACCCGTTGCCCAATGACAAACGTCAGTTCCGCATCTGCTGTAAATTCAGGCCCCGAAACATCAATACCGCAACGCGCATCACCCAGTTGCGCATCACATTGACGCAAATAAGCCCGCCCAATCGGTTGGTTTAGCCCTTCACTCAACGACCGCAACTCTGCTTCAAAAGCCCCGGAGCCGCGTTTGATCTCGCCCATAGAACCGCGAAACACTAAAACCCGCTGATCCACATCCTGCCAATTCACCAGATACTGAACAACCTCGGCCTTATCGTAAAACCCCTGCTCAATGTCATCATCCGTCAAGCCAACAGAGCTTAATGCGCCTACTGCTTGTGAATTATCCACCGACAATCCGGTAGAACTCTGCAAAGCCGCTGCATCCATCCCCGTTGCGGGTTCAAATGTGACACTGTCAAAACTTAAGATCCCATCGTGATCCGTGAACCCAAACCGAACCCCATCCTTGCGGGTCAATACCCAACACCGACAAAGACTTGTTACACCCGTTTTAATATGCGCAGATAACGCCTCTGGAATATCGCGCATCAGACCCGCAACTCCACAACAGGGATACTTGGAATTTCACCCGCCTCAAAACTGGCGTGGCTCATCTCCAACCGCTCCGTATCAAAGCGCACAGGCACATCAAATACATAACCCGCTGTTACAATCGCCCCTTCACCGGGCGGCACCATGAACGTTACAACCCCAGCGGTCAGATCAACTGTATAATGCGTATCTTCAACCACCTCATCGCCGCCCACACCGATTAAAACCGTATGGGCCACGGGTTTTCGAATATCCCGACAATAGCTCTCACCACCCGACCGATAGGTTTTACACAACTGGAACGTAACAGCTACATCATCGCCAACCCCTATTTCCTGATCCAGAAAACCCGGAACCAAGGACGGCAGGCTGCTTTTGTAATCGGTCCAATCTTTCCAGCGAAACCCCGATAAGGGCCCACGCCGCGCCTCATAAAACGCAATCACCGCATCCATATCGTCCAAAGACCGCATGGAAACCCCCGCATCATACCGCCTGCGTGAATGTGCCCAAGGTGTGTTGCGTTCTTCAAACCCGCTGTTTAGCGTCACAATTTCCGTGCGCCGTTCAGGCCCACCGCTTGACCCAAAAGACAAGTCGGTGGGAAATCTTACCTCGTGAAATCCCATTGCTTCTACTCCTTTAATTATTCCTCTGACCGCGCGCTATCGCACGCTGAATGCCTGCTGCGATCTGGCTGCCGGATCGCTTGAACCCCACAACATCGGGCGTCGATATGTTCATATTCACCGTGACCGTATTGCCCGCTCCGCCACGTATACCCAGCGACCCGTCAGAGCCTCGCGCAAGCGGCACAATTGCCTCCGGCCCCGCCTCGCCCATCAACCCAAGGCCACCGTTCATCTGAAAATTCGTCGGATTACTGACAATGCCACCCTTGGCAAAAGGTGTTACATGACCACCGGAAAACACACCGCCCTGCGCAAACGGTAAAATCCCTCCGATCAGATTGGTCAAACCCCCAGTCAAAGCCCCGGAGATCGCACCCGTAACAGGTCTGATCGCACTATTAATTGTGGTGTTAACCATTGATTTAGCTACATTTTTAAAGACATCCGATACCTTCGCCCCCTCAAATACAAGATCACCAAAAGCCCTGCGCATATCCGTATTCAAAGAACGCGAGAAACCGGCCGCTTCACGTCCGGCCCCCGCAATCCCCAGTTCCATTCCCGCCAATTCACGTTGAAATGCAGCACTCATATCCGTTGTCGCCGCCAGATTGTTTTCCAACCCATCCAGTTGCACTTCCAACTGATCGATTTGTGTTTCAAAATTCGCCATATCTACTCCGTTTCAATATCAGGAAATGTGGCACAAAGAGCTCTTAAATCCGCGCGTGTCATCACCGCGGATTTTCGCCCTTCCAATCCTGTAATTATTAGAAATTCCAGTGGTGTAAGTCCCCAAAATTCTTCTGGTTTCAACCGCAACTCACGCAAACCAATGCGCATCATTGCCGGCCAGTCAAAACCGTTCATTCAGGTAAGCTGAAAGCGGATTTCAACAACTGTGATGCCAGGCTTGCAGCCATCATCGGCCCGCCCTCAAGTTCACCCGCCAACAGATCCTTTGCTTCACCTTGCCAGCCTGCGCCGCGCAAGCCTGCTACCAACAAGGCAACAATATCCAATGTGCGAAAATCACCACTTTCGAACCGTTCGATCAAGCCCAACAGACTGTCACTTTTCAACCCCGCCTCCAACTCCGCCAATGCACCCAAGGTCAGGCGCATCGGCAATGCTTCGCCGTTCAGGGTCAGTGTGACATCACCGCGATAAGGATTGCCCATCAAAGCACTGCAAACGTCAACGCACCCGCAGAGGCAAGTGTCAGATCATAAACAGACTCTCCGTCGTATTTGCCGGAATACTCCAGCCCGGTGATCTGAAACGGCCCCTCGATAGTGCCAAAAGCGGGGATAATCACCTGAAACCCCGCTTTTGTGCCGTTGAAAAACAACTGCCGCGCGCGCTCGTCGGTCACATCGTCACTGAACACGCCGGACCCTGAAATACTGGCAGAGCGTACACCGCCCCCATCCAACAATTCACGCCAACCACCTGTGCTGGCCAAAGACGTAACATCCACCGTTTCTGCATTAAACGCGATGCGGCTGGCACGAAGCCCCGCCAGCGTAGAATAAGATCCCGAACCATCCATATCGACCTTGATCAAAAGGTCCTTACCACTTTGAGCTACCATAATTTTTCCTTTATAAATAAGTAATTAAATATCTGAAACATAAGCGCGGAATGTCAGGTTTATCACCCGTTGATCAGGGCTCACCCCTTTTGTCGCCCGCGCAAATTTGAACTGTAAACTGGTCAAAGACCCCCGAGCCAAACTCAGATTGGCGTCAATCAACGCATCACAAACTGCCGCGGCCAAGGCCTTTACCGCCTGAAAACCCGCTACATCACCGTGAATATCCACTGCAAAATCATGGCTGGCACCGGCACTGGTTTTACTTGATGCGTTCTGCGACTTTTCCTCTCCAAGTGAGATATAAAGGCTGGGCAAAACCCCACTTGGCACCGCATCGAAAATATTACTTCCCACCAATGCGCTCACGCCTGCATCCCCGGTCAAAGCCGTAAAAACAGCCGCTTGCAGGGCCTCTGATACTGCATAACTCATGCCACCACCTCAATCCTTGCCCAACATTCCAGATAAAGCCCGGCTTCATCATGTGGGGCTACAGCATCAATGACATATGCCTGTGTTCCATCCTTAAACCTTTGATCTGCACGCGGGCGCATATCCGACCCAACAGGCGCCGCACGTACAACAATACGGTACCGCACCGCTGAAACAGCTAATCCACCGCTATCGCGTATACGCCCACTGCGTGCATCGACATTGGCCCAAAGATCACCCAATGTTGTCCAATTTTGAACTAAGCCACCTGCACCATCAGGCGTTTTTGTCGCCTCTTCCAACGTCAACCGTTGGGTTAATGCTACCCGTGTCACCATCATACCCCCCGTATCAAACGCAACGCGCGATATGGCTCAAGTAAGTTAAGTGCCGCCATAGGTACGGCCTCACTGGTTCCGGTTCGGTTCTCATATGCATTTGCCGCAACAATCAACACGGCTTGGCCCAAGTCGCTTGGCACATCACTCCAGGCAGGCCCAAAGCCTGCATCAAAAACCACATCAACAAGCCCGCCAACAGGCAGTGTCGGCAAAGCGGCACCTGTCGCCTCTACTGCAGGACAAATATCATCTGGTACGAACTTAAAGTCAGTTGCATCCGCCAACACTTCAGCGTTAGCCGCATCAATCAATTTGATTTGCACAATGCCGGATACGGGGCGCACCGGTAAAACCTGCCGCACAGGGTCACGCCAACGCGTTAACTGCCATGAATACTGCTTTTGCAACAATACCCGCCCGGAACGCGCTTCAATGGTAGAAATTGCAGCCCGCAGATAGGCTTCTAATAATTCATCCTGAAGACTACTGTCAGTAAACCCAGTTCCAAGCCGCAAATGCGCTTTGAACTCAGCAATTGGCAACGCAGCCACAAGAACAGACGTAAGTTCCGTTAAAATCATAAAACTCTCCAAATTCGAAAAAGGACGCCTCCCATGTCGCTCGGACGGAGGGAAGCAGCTAGACGACACAAAAGGCGCCCAAGGGGACTAGCCCCGATCGCGGGGGCAAAACAAACGCCCGCCCCCGCTAACACACCCAAAATGGGTGTATGTCTTAGTTACAATGCGAATTTCAGTAGTTTGATCGCATTGAAATCGCTCACATCACCGCCCACACGTTTAGTCGCGTAGAACAAAACATTCGGCTTGGCGCTGAACGGATCGCGCAAAATGCGCAGATCGGGACGTTCGGCCACCGTATATCCCGCATTGAAATCACCAAACGCAATTGCAGGCGCCCAAGAGGCAATGTCCGGCATGTCTTCCGACACCAGAACCGGATAGCCCATCAGCCGCGCAGGTTCGCCCGCTGCCAAACCATCAGACCAAAGGAAACGACCATCTGCATCTTTCATTTTGCGCACAGTACCTGCTGTCTTCGAGTTCATGACAAAGGTTGCATTGGCGCGGTAACGAGCACCCAACGCATAAACCAGATCAACAATCACGTCTGACGGGTTCAAAGCGGCAAAATCACCGTTGACACCCGTAAGCACATGTCCGATTTCACCCCAGATCGCTGTTGCGGTATCCGCAGAAGGATAGGTCAGGAAACCCTTTGGCTTATCCACACCGTCACCCGACACAAATGCATTACCTTCCGCACGCGAAAACTTGTCCGCAATACGCTCGGCCAGCCAACCTTCCACATCAAACGCACTGTCATCCAACAACCGTTGCGACGCTTTCGGCAATGCCGATAATTCGTGTAACGGTATGGAAATACGTTCCACCTGCGGCGTCATCGTCTCCACACTGGCCGCCACTTCCGTGGCCCAACCGGTGCCAATGTCTGTGGTATCCACCAAAACATCATAAGCCGTGGCCTCAATAGCCACCACATTGGCAATGGATCGAATGGAAGCGGATGAATAGAGCACCGTTGAAATGCGATCCGCAGTTACAGGATCCACCAGATACCCGCCATCAGCCGCAACTGCCGTTGACAGGGCCTTGCCCTCCAACTCCAACGTCCGCATGCCGTCATCATCGCCCGAACGCAAATAGGCAGCAAAAGCCTTTTGATGCGGCGCTTCAACCGCCGCTGCCGTCGACAATGCCGGGCGGTTTTTCGTTTCCAGTGTTTTTCGTTCTAACATCGCCAATCTGTCTTCCTGTAGTTGTAATTTCGATTTCAGTTCTGAATTAAATTTTGAAAAGTCCTGTACAAAACCGGCCATAGCGCTTTTCACTTCCAAACCATTCGGTTTGGCACACGCCATTTGGCCCGCAGACGACTTCGTCTCTCGGTTGTTCATCTATCAATCCTATTTTAGATAAAGTTTACCGGCCCGGTTCAGGCCAGCATCTCAAGGCGCGCCGCGTTCAATGCCGCCGCCAGCTCATTCACAAGATCAGCGTCGGCTTTGCCGCCCGTTGACACCCGTGCTTGGGGAAGCATTGGAAATGTAACCAATGAAACCTCCCAAAGTTCCAATTTATGTAATAATCTGCCACTTTTAGTTGATTTTTCTGCTTCTAATGTTCGATATCCAATAGATAATCCATCTATTGCACCCGCTTTAATCAATGCCAAAGCCTCGGCGCCGCTCTGAATATCGGGTAACAAGCGCCCTTTCACAAACAGCCCCTTACCATCTTCATGCACCTCATCCCAAACCCCGATCGGTTTGGTTGGATCATGTTGCCACAGCATTTTCACTGATCGCCCATCGGCACTCAACTTTTGCAAACTCGCCCGATACGCTCCCGTTTGAACCACATCTCCCGATTGATCCGCTTCACCGAACACGGATGCATAGCCCGCTATTTCACAGCCGTTTTTCAAAGAAGCCGCGCCATCAAAGCGGGCAAATTTCGTCTCTAATCCGTAATCTTTATTTGCATAATACATATATATTTTTCCATTAACTATTAGACATCTCTAAGATCCGCAAAGCACCGCGTAACAACACAAACGCCACCACGCCGTAAACCGCCAGCCAAAGCCTGCGTTCCAACCGCTCTAACGTTGCCTCTATTTGCCCCAACCGCCGTTCCAACCCGGTCCAGCGTTCTTCGGTAACTTTTTCATGGGTCTCCAAACGCGCCGCCGCGACGTCAAAGGGTTCATATAAAAACCGCGACCCGGCGACACGCTTACTCATCTGCCGCGGCAGGCAAGCCCAGCATTACGCGCTTTTCCGCGTTCGTCAGAAAGTCCGCCATCGCAATCCGCTTCCAATGTACTTCGCGCTCATGCGCAAGCGCCGGCACCCCGTCCAAATCCGCCGATAACGTCAAGGCCGTACTATACTGCCCCGACAACCAACCCGAAAGCGCCCCCATTACTTTGCCCACCAGTGGCAAAACAGTCAGGCGGTAAAACGCACGGTTGGCTTCTTGATAATTCGCGTAAGTATTGTCACCCGGTAGCCCCAACAACATCGGCGGCACACCGAATGCCAACGCCACTTCGCGCGCTGCACTTTCCTTGGTCTTTTGAAATTCCATGTCGGACGGTGAAAACCCCATAGGTTTCCAGTCCAACCCGCCTTCCAGCAGCATTGGTCGCCCGGCATTGCGCGCGCCTTGATGGTTACTTTCCAACTCATCCACCAGACGGTTATACTGATCGTTCGCCAGCGCGCTTTGTCCATCCAACCCCTTGTAAATAATCGCCCCCGAGGGCCTTGCTGCATTGTCCAGCAATGCTTTTGACCAGCGGTTCGCCGCATTATGCACATCCAGCGCACCAGCAGCGGCTTGCATCGGTGACAGCCCGTAATGGTCATCTTGTGGATGAAACGATTTTACATGCACAATCGGTGCTAAATCGCCCGTCAGATCAAACCGGTGCTTCTTTGCGCCGACACTATACTCATAGGCCATCGGCCAGCCATCCACGCCCGGGATCACCCGCATCCTGTCAGAGCGCAGCACATACAACTCTGCAGGCCCGCCATCCGCCGAAGTGCCTGCAGCCTCAAAATACCCGTCCCCCGATAACAGCAATTGCCCGTAAAAGCTTTCCAGCAAATCCGCCCGCCCCTGTGCCGCATTTGGCCGTGCCAGCAAACTCAGTAATGGATGCTCCGCATAACGCCGGTCTTTATCCGACAACAAAGCAGGCACCGCTGCCGCCGCCTCCGCAATCATTTTTACACAGCGAAAGCCAACAGGGTTGCCCGTAAAACCCGTACGCGTCAGCGACACCACATCACGCGCCGACCACGCAGGCCGCCCGGCCCCGTGAAAGGCAATAACAGGCGCCGCCCCCGACGTTTTCGTTTCAACCACAGGGGATTTCCCCCGCAAAAATTGCAGAACCATGAAGCTCGCTCCTAAAAATGATTTCTAATAAAGTGCCCGCACATTTGGGCGTTGATAATTATGGGCCGCATCCACCATCAAATCTGTCAAGGCCCAGACCAGCGCATCAACCCGGTCAGGGCTGCCCTTGCCTGTAAACCCCGCAAGGCTCATCTGGCACATCTGATCTTCCAATGCACACAAACCGCCTAGATGAAACACCCGGCCCTGCTCGTATAAAGCCGCCACAGGTTCCGCCCGTGCCGATTTCCCGCGAGAGGCGTGAACGCCCTTATACGGCATCAATCCTGAATGCTGTCGTAAAACCGCCTCCACCATCTCGCCACCCTGATTAACCTCGGCCACCACACGATCAGCGCCAAAGTTCTTCGCCGCCACCGCCACAGCCTTTGCCCAGGCGTTCGGTGTCGCTGAAAACAGCGTCAAATCCGCCAATATATACGCCCGCCAATCCTGCGGCGGCCCCTGCATAACCACGCCCGCTACGATAATCCCGCAAGCATCGGCATTTTCCCCGCTCGTCGTCGGCGGATCTACCGCCACCACTACACGGTCTAATTCCGGCGCATCCCGCAGCCGCACAGCATCCAAATCCACCGAATGCCACAAAGCCCCGTCCACATCCTCCATTAACTCGCCGTCCAGTTCTTCCCGGCCCCGCCGCGTTCCGCCATATTCCGCCGTCACCTTATCCAGAAAAGACTGTGCCAAATTAACCGCATTGGCCGATGTCGGAGCAGAGGTTGAAACCGTACCCGCATTATCAAGAATTTCACGCAACACCGCCACATTCTTAGGCGTCGTTGTTACCACTTGGCGCGGATCGTCGCCCAACCGCAAAGCAAATTGCAACATATCCCACGCCTCACGGCCCTTTTTCCATTTCGCCAGTTCATCCACCCAAGCCTCATCAAACTGCGGCCCGCGCAAGCTTTCAGGGTCAGAGGCCGAATGGCACGTTGCCACAGCGCCATTTGGCCAAACCAACCGCCTGCGTGTGGCTTCCCATTTAGGGCGGCGATCAGGCGGACAGCAGGATAAAATCCCGCTGTCACCAAACACCATCACATCGCGCACCTGATCATAAGTCTCACCCACCAGTGCAATTTGTCGACACGCGCCTTTATCCAAGGGTCGCGCCCCTTCTACTTGGGCGCGCACCCATTCAGCACCGGCACGGGTTTTTCCCGCACCGCGCCCGCCTGAAATGACCCAAGTGGCCCATTTTCCACTCGGGGCTATTTGATGTGGCAATGCCCAAAATTCGAACATCCACGGCAAAGCTTTCAACGCATTCGAACTTAGACCGGAGAGGAATGTTTCAACCTCCGCCTCGCTCACGCAAACCAGCAATTCTGCCAAGAATTTCTGATCGCGCTTCGTCGGTGTCATGGGCCCCGCCCTCGATAATGCCGTTAATGGCTTCAAATTGTTTTGCATATTCCGCCTCCTGTTTGTTGGCATGGATCAAGGCCGCCTCATAATGGCACATCAGCTTTGATACATTTGTTGGCAAATCATCTATCGGCACATCCGGGCCTAAACGCTCGATTGTGCTCATTAGATTTTCTGCAAGTCTTGCATAGTTTTCGCACGCAAAGCCCAGCCGTTTGGCCTGTGCCTGCAATCCCTCAGGGATATCTTCAGTCATGTAGTATGGCTTCCTCTCGGGTTGTCCCGTCGAGCAGACGTGCGAAAGCAGCGACCATTAAGATCACTGCTTACCCACTTCTTCCAGCTTGCCACAATGTATAGCCCCGACCGTTCGCAAAGTCAAGATTTTCAACTATAGGGTGAGCGATCTTAAGTGAAATATTTTATTAATAATTGTAGTAAGATGCTGTTATTGTTAATTATTACCAGCAGCCTTCGCAGCCTTACGCCGTTCCGCTTCAATCTTGCGCCACTTGATAACATTAGCATTATGTTCACGTAAAGTAGCAGCAAACACATGCCCGCCGGTACCATCGGCTACGAAAAACAGATTATCGGTCTTGGCTGGATTCATTACCGCTTCAATCGCTTTGCGGCCTGGGTTTGCAATTGGGCCTGGCGGAAGGCCGGGAATGATATAAGTATTATATGCAGTCTTCTTTGACAATTCACTGCGTCGCAAACCACGCCCCAAAGGCGCCTTGCCATCGGTAATTCCGTAAATAACCGTTGGGTCAGTTTGCAGCTTCATCCCCTTATTCAGACGATTGATAAACACACCGGCCACTTCCGCGCGTTCACCGGCTATGCCGGTTTCTTTTTCCACGATCGACGCAAGCGTCAAAGCTTCTAATGGCGATTTAAACGGCAGATCAGCAGCACGTCCAGCCCAGGCAGCTGCCAGTATATCACTTTGTGACTCTGACATTTTATCTAAAATATCACTCCGTAAAGTTCCCGCACGAACCTCTACTGTATCAGGCGCAAGCACCCCCTCTGCAGGTAGATCCAAAGCAGGCCCCTCCAGAAAATCAGCAGCATTCAATGCTTCAACAATTTGCCAGCTTGTTGTTCCTTCAGGAACAGAAATCAGATAGGAAATCGGCGTTTTAGCGTCTTTCAATTCCGAATAAACCGCTGGTATCGCATCACCGACGACATAAGACGTCAGGATTTTATTCTCATCCTCACCGGCGGATCGTTCCCTTAAAACCAGTTCTGCGGGGCTGGCGATTTTAACATTATATCGCGCCACATACCGAAAACTACTGCGACCACCCTTGGTTACTATATCTAATATATCTGAAATGGATGCAGAGGCCGGTATCTCGTAGTTACCGAATTTAAGTTGGCTGTTTTTTCCTAAATATCTGGAACCAAGACGCATCACGGTTCCGCTTTTGATTGCCCCTTGTTTTACAAGATCATCCGATAACGCGGGAACAGAACCGCCACGCGGAACTTCAATAAAAATAGCCTCTTGCAAAGGTCCAGGCCCGTAAAACGCAGACTTACCCCAAAATACCAATCCTGCTACGCCAATCATCAGGACAATCAGCAGATTGAAGAAATTTGCAGCAAAGTGCTTATTCATGCGTTCAACCGTCCACTTTACCCATTACCAATGATGCATTTGTGCCGCCAAAGCCAAACGAGTTCGACAGGACAACATTTATCTCACGCTCAACCGCTTTGTTCGGCGCCAAATCCAGCTCGGTTTCCACATCTGGATTATCAAGATTAATCGTTGGTGGCGCTATTTGGTCGCGTAAAGCCAGAATGCAGAAAATTGCTTCAACAGAGCCCGCAGCCCCCAGCAAATGCCCGATAGATGACTTCGTTGACGACATCGTCACACCTTTTGCAGAATTGCCCAACAGACGTGTCACAGCCCCCAATTCAATGGTATCGGCCATCGTTGAAGTGCCGTGTGCATTGATATAATCGATATCAGAAGGCTCTAGTCCGGCGCGTTTCAACGCTGCAGACATTGCCCGAAATCCGCCATCGCCATCGGTTGAAGGTGCGGTAATATGATACGCATCCCCTGACATGCCGTAGCCCAGTATTTCCGCATAAATATTCGCACCACGTGCTTTGGCATGCTCATATTCTTCCAATACGACAATACCGGCGCCTTCGCCCATAACAAAACCATCGCGATCGCGGTCATAAGGACGCGAAGCAATTTTGGGATCATCACGGTGCGATTTTGACAAAGCTTTACAGGCATTAAACCCGGCTACACCTATTTCGCAGATTGGGCTTTCCGTGCCGCCTGCGATCATCACATCGGCATCATCAAGCATGATCATCCGTGCCGCATCGCCAATGGCATGCGCACCGGTTGAACAAGCCGTCACAACCGCATGGTTAGGACCTTTAAATCCGTGGCGAATAGCAACTTGACCGGATACCAGATTGATCAAAGCACCCGGTATAAAAAACGGGGAAACTCTACGGGGTCCGCGTTCTTTTAAAACAACGGCCGTCTCGGCAATAGAGCGTAAACCGCCAATGCCGGAACCAATCATAACACCTGTACGCAACAGGCTTTCTTCATCAACAGGTGCCCAGTTCGCATCAGCTATCGCCTGATCCGCTGCACACATACCAAATAGAATGAAATCATCAACCTTGCGTTGTTCTTTGGGTTCCATCCAATCATCAGGATTAAATGTCCCGTCAGTGCCATCGCCATAAGGGATTTCACAGGCATAATTGGTTGCCAGATGATCCGCGTCCCAACGTGAAATCGTGCCTGCAGCGGATTGCCCTGCAAGTAAACGTTTCCAGGTTTCTTCCACACCACATGCAAGTGGTGACAACATTCCAAGTCCTGTGACAACAACGCGACGCATATTCACCTCATAGTATTTCTTGCCTTAAGTGTCGTAATTACCCTGCCCTTTACATTTCAGCAAGCAATCAACTGCACATCGGCTGATTTTTGCAAAAAAAGACGCGCCCCGCAAAGGACGCGCCCTTTAAAACATCAAAGTTTTAAAATTCTTCAGGAAGCTTCAGTGATGAACTTCACTGCGTCGCCAAATGACTGAATCGTTTCTGCGGCGTCATCAGGAATTTCGATGCCGAACTCTTCCTCAAAAGCCATAACCAATTCAACTGTGTCCAGGCTGTCTGCGCCCAAATCATCAATAAAAGATGCTGTTTCAGTTACTTTTGCTTCGTCAACACTTAGGTGTTCTACAACGATTTTCTTTACACGATCTGCAATGTCGCTCATATTCCGGTCCTCATTTTGCGGGGTATTCCCCTTGGTTTTCATCAATACCCGATTTCAGGTACCAAAAAGCGGTCATATTTCTACAACCATGGTTCCAAAAGCGACCCCGCCTTTGGTTAATCTCAGCCGCGCTATAGCATAAAGAAACACATTGGCAAATGGTTTCGAGATGTTGGGGCAATATAGTCGGCACAAATCAACATGGGCAAGTCTGCACACGCACTTGTGTTTCAAAAATACTTGGCTAAAGGTTTTTTCCAAACTCATCCGGGAAAAACATCATGATATATGAAAAACTTGAACTCTTCATCGACGGCAAATGGACAAAGGGCACATCCGATAAATCACAGGCCGTAATCAACCCAGCAACAGAAGAGGTTTTGGGCCAGCTTCCCCACGCATCTACCGCTGACTTGGACGCAGCCCTTGCAGCTGCAGACAAAGGTTTCAAAATCTGGCGCGCCACCTCCCCATTGGCCCGCCAAGACATTATGAACAAAGCCGCCGATCTGATGGAAGAACGCAAAGCCGCAATTTCACTCAACATGAGCCTCGACAACGGCAAGCCGGTGTTACAAGCATCACTGGAAATGGATTTCGTCATCGGTTGTTTGCGTTGGGATGCCGAACAAGGCAAACGCGCATATGGGCGTTTAATCCCTGCGCGCATCCCCGGACAACGCCAAATGATGATCAAAGAACCCATTGGCCCGGTTGCAGCCTTTGTTGCCTGGAACTTTCCGGCCTCTAACGTAATGCGCAAAATCGGCAATGCACTGGGTGCAGGCTGTTCTATCATCATGAAATCAGACGAAGAAACACCCTCTGCGGTCATCGCCATTGCACGTTGTTTTCAGGATGCGGGCCTACCCGACGGCGTTTTGAACGTTGTATTCGGTGTCCCGTCCGAGGTTTCAAGTTACCTATTGGACAGTCCCATAATCAAGAAACTCAGCTTCACAGGTTCCACCCCTGTCGGCATGTTATTGCAAGCCCAAGCCGCTAAACGCATGATCCGCTGCACCATGGAACTAGGCGGCCACGCACCGGTAATGGTGTTTGACGACGCCGACATCGCAACAGCTGCCAAACTATGTGCAGCCACAAAATTCCGCAACGCGGGTCAGGTCTGCATATCACCTTCACGGTTCTACGTGCAAAGTGGCGTTTATGACGAATTTGCCGAACTCTTCACAAAGCATGCCAATGCGCTCGTTGTAGGCAACGGCACCGATCCGGCCACTGAAGTGGGCCCCCTCATCGGTGAACGCCGTATTGATGTGATGCAAGACTTGGTGGATGACGCCGTTTCCCACGGCGCCGAGATTCTGACAGGCGGTGAACGCCTTGGCAACAAAGGATATTTTTACAAACCAACGGTTTTAAAAGGTGTTCCGGAAGAGGCCAAGATAATGAACGACGAGCCCTTCGGCCCCATCGCACCCATTGCCTCATTTACGGATTTCGATGATGTCGTGGCCCGCGCCAACAAGTTGGAATACGGCCTTGCAAGCTATGCCTTCACCACGAACGGCGCTGCCGCTGCCGCCCTTGGTGATCAGATCAACGCCGGCATGTTCGCCGTTAACCACTTTGGCATCGCTACCCCCGAAACACCGTTTGGCGGTGTCAACCATTCCGGCTATGGCTCGGAAGGTGGCGAGGAAGGCATACAGTCCTATCAACGGGTGAAGTTTATTTCAGAAATCGGGGTTTAGGGGGATTATGACGGCTAAGGCTGTAATCCACGTAAACGACAAGATGCAAACGGGTTACAGCTACCTATTGGAAGCCGAAGAAGGTTTGAATTTCGATGATGGCTTTACCCCAACGTATTCCCCCAAGGAAATACTGGAACTGGGTGTCTTTGAGGGCCGTTATATCAATGATTGCCAGAACGAATTCCCTGCGGCTTGGTTCGAAACTGCTAAAATAAGTGATACGCCTGACTTAAACCTCAACTATTTCGGCATCAAAAGCCGCCTACCCCATGCTGAATGGCAACGCAAAGGCTGGATTTACGGCCCAGACCCCCGTGGATGGTTTCAATGGTATTGCCGATATTACATGGGCCGTCGCCTTCCAGACACAGACGCCATACAGATAAAACGCTGGCGCGGCTTTTCCCGCCATGCGGGCCAAATCAAAGCAAACTGCTATCCAGGCGATATATTCTGCCGTCCACGTCAAAGACAGGCGTTGTTGCAATGGAGCCATGATCCGTTTGTTTAAATAGGTAGTCGTTCTTATCATTTTATTTTGCCAAAATTGGGTAATTCTCTGCAGAATTACCCTTATATTTACCGTCTCAGAAACTAGTCTTTAACAGCTGCAACGATACAAATCTCAACCAAAATCTCACGACGTGCCATTTCAGCGGCTACACAAGCGCGCGCAGGTTTACCGCAATCCGCCAGCCATGCATTCCAAATCTCATTCATCATTGCAAAGTCCTTCATATCGCGCAGAAAAACCGTCGCTGACAGGATATGATCCTTGTCACTTCCAGCCTCTGCCAAAAGCGCATTGATTTTCGCAATACAATCTTGGGTTTGTTCCTGAATACCGACTGTTACGTCATTGGCCACTTGGCCTGACAGATAGATAGTGCCGTTGTGGGTAACGATTTTGCTGGCGCGTTCCGAAGAATGAGTGCGTGTGATAGACATGGGGTGGGAGCTTTCTTAGATGTGGGAGATAGGGCAATTCCATGCGGAATTACCCTTAGGTTGTTTATTAGAATGCTACTCGCATTCTTACGTCGATTTCTTTGAAATCGTCGTTAAATCATAGCCATGCCGCCGTTTACGTGCAGGGTTTGGCCTGTTACGTAGCTAGCTTCTCCGGATGCCAAATAGGCCACAGCACTTGCAATCTCGTCAGGTGTTCCCATCCGTCCCGCAGGAATGTTGCCGACCATTTTTTCCTTCACCGCATCTGGTAGATCAGCGGTCATAGCAGTTTCAATGAACCCCGGGGCAACACAATTGGCGGTAATGCCGCGTGTGGCGATTTCCTGTGCATAGCTCTTGGTCATGCCGATGATGCCCGCCTTACTAGCCGCATAATTTACCTGACCCGCATTACCCGTTACACCGACAATCGACGTGATGTTGATGATCCGCCCGAAGCGTTGCTTCATCATCGGGCGCATCACCGATTTCATCAACCGCATGGTGGATGACAAGTTCACATCGATCACCTGTTGCCACTCTTCATCCGACATGCGCATGAAAATATTGTCGCGTGTGATACCTGCGTTATTGACCAGAATATCCAAGCCGCCCATGGCCTCGGACGCTTGCCCTGCAAGGGCCAGAACCGCTTCTTTGTCACTTAGATTGCAAGGCGTCACAAATGCGCGATCGCCCAGTTCAGCAGCCAGTGCATTTAACGGATCAACGCGCGTTCCCGACAGGGCCACAGATGCACCTTGTGCATAAAGTCCACGTGCAATCGCACCGCCAATGCCGCCGGATGCACCGGTTACAAGTGCCTTTTTACCTGTTAAATCAAACATCTATCTATCCTTATAATTCAGCCGCTACTGCGACAACATCTTCAGCCGTGTTCACCGCTTTACATACAATCTCGCGATCAATGCGTCGTACCATGCCCGACAGGGCCTTGCCCGCACCTATCTCGTAAATCTCGCTTACACCTTGGGCGGCCATATAAGAAACGCTTTCGCGCCAACGCACAGACCCCGTAACCTGACGTACCAACAAATCGGCTATCGCGCCTGCATCACTATTGGCAGACGCCAGAACATTGGCCACCACAGGTACATTTGGGGTTGAAATTGTCACCCCCGCCAAAGCCTCGGCCATTGCATCCGCCGCAGGTTGCATCAAGGCGCAATGAAACGGCGCTGACACAGGCAATAAAACCGCCCGCTTCGCACCTTTGCTCTTTGCTATTTCACAAGCCCGTTCAACAGCTGCCTTATGGCCGGAGACCACAACCTGCCCCGGGTCATTATCATTCGCTGCCTGACAAACCTCGCCCATCGCCGCTTCTTTTGCCACGGTTTGTGCTGTTGCAAAGTCCAACCCCAAAAGGGCCGCCATCGCACCCACACCAACGGGCACAGCCGCTTGCATCGCTTGACCGCGAATGCGTAATAATCGCGCCGTATCGGCCAAACTTAAAGCCCCTGCCGCACAAAGTGCCGAATATTCACCCAAGGAATGGCCTGCCACAAAGGATGCCGCTTCCATGCCAACGCCTTCTGCGTTCAAAGCCGCCATCGCTGCTATGGATGTCGCCATCAATGCGGGTTGCGCGTTTTCGGTCATGGTCAGTTCAGCAATATCACCGTCCCAAATCAAACCTGACAGGTTTTGCCCTAAAGCTTCATCGACCTCATCAAAGACAGCTTTCGCAGCCGGATAAGCATCCGCAAACCCCTTGCCCATTCCGATGGTTTGGGCACCCTGGCCCGGAAATACAAATGCGCGCAACAGTATGATCCTCCATATATATCACAGGTATTTCTGTAACGCTTGTTAAGCGCAACGTCCAGATTTCAAAAAAGTTATATTCAGTTTCAATCAAAATGATTGATTAATGCATGTCTTACAATGCATGTATTCAAGGCAATATATGTATAGGTCTACTCATT
>SWCD01024003.1_pt1 | contig 44417 bp, 37 predicted proteins | sample 4693011 | NCBI WGS metagenome assembly SWCD01 (sample SAMN10267278, study PRJNA491770) | bioreactor metagenome | isolation source: DHS bioreactor inoculated with marine | place: Japan: Omine Ridge, Nankai Trough
CCCCCCCAAAAAACCATTGAACCGTTAACCTGGTCCGATCCTCATCCTCAGTAGAAATCACATTACACAAGAAGTTTGCAAGTAAAAAAGAGTTTACATGCCTTTGAACTAAGGGCGCTGCTGAGAGTGTGATAGTTGGCGCGGGAATTGATGTTACGAAGGGCCATTTTGGGTTAAGAAACACTCTTGTATTATGTGGATCAGGTTTGCACAGAGTGTAAGCTATAGCCCTAGCCTCACTTCTTCGTCCAGCTCGTCCTGCTCGTTGAAGATAGTTTGCAGGATGCGGCGGAACGTTATTCATCACAACTGAAGATACACCACCAATATCGACACCCATTTCCATTGTTGTAGAACAATTAAGAACATTAATCCTCCCTTCCTGGAAATCTTTTTCGTAAAGTTTTAATCGTTCGGCAGATTGCTGTGCTGAGTGCTCTGCTGTTCGATAGTAAAAACCACCCTCAACTGTTCTATCAGAAATATCAGTCCAAAGACCTTGCTGACGCAATATTTGAATTTGAGGATTGTTGGCCACTTTTTTTCTTATTGATTTGAGGATCCCCTCAGATTCACCCGCTGGAGCAAGTTCATTGAAGTCTGGTAACTCGACTTTTTTACAACGATATTTTTCGGCAATAATAACTCTGGGTAAATATGGAGTGTAGGCTCGAAATGTCGTATCTATTAATCGGTTTGTGACAGGACAAACCCATGCTTGATTTGGCAAAGAAAACACTAATGCTTGGTGAGATAGTGCGTAACCATTATCATAACTTTGTAGAATTTGTGCATTTATCAATGCAGTCCATGCGGCACGTAACCATGTGTTAATTAAGTCACGATCAGCACTATTATCAGGATTTAGCTCAGCCCCGACTGATAAAATTTTGATAAGTCTTGAATACTGACCATTTTTTTGGATCGTAGGCCAGGCCCTAGAACGAGTATCCCCATGTTGATAATCTGGACCGAACAACAGCTTAGGCGCAAATTTTGCCCCCATCCAGTTTTGTTCTTCTCTTCCAAGACGAATTATCGTGTTTTCTCTTACATAAAAGTCGAGAGAGACTTTGAGGAAATCCTTCCAGTCATGTAATGACAAAAATTCAGTTTCAGCGGAATTACTCGATTTAGAAACACGTCTCTGACCCCAAAACTGGGGAACCGTATTAATATTATCCAGCCCTCTATAACCAACTTTAACCAAAGCTAGTGTCTCACTACTGTTTTGATTCTTTGGTCTTCGAGAAAATTCACGCATTAAAAGTAATCTTGCTAATGTTTTACTTCCTGCATCTCCACCAAAAAAATGTGGATTTGCATATTTGTTGTAATCAAGAATGGAATGTTTTAGATCGTTTGATTTGGCAAGTTCCTCGATCATTTCAGGCCATGAAATCATCACTTGAGCCTTGAATTTACTATTATCTCTTATGGCCTCAGCTTGTTTGCGTAAACTTTGGGCCATATCTTTCATGCCCATTGAGTCTAAATTATCAGCTTGTTTATCTATTTCTTCCGGTGAGGCAGTTGGTACATCACTGCTTTCCAAATTTTTAGCTGATTGCAGATTTCTTAAAGCTTGAAATACCATCCCCCTTAATCTGGATCGCTCAGCTTCCTGCTGCATCCTGACGGCCATTCGTGCTGTGCCTTGGCGACTATCAGTGAATGTAATAAGTTTTTTACCTTCTCCGGGCATAGATTCAGGTGAAGTCCCTTGAAGATCTTTTTTGGAAGGCTTAGGGCAAAACTCTAGAACAGTTGGCACAGCCTGACTTACAAAAAATGGAGCACCCAAATAAGCTTTTCTTAGAAATGCACCAGGACCTTGATTGCTTACATAACCACAACTATTACAGTTGGAGAATTCTTCTGGACAAATATTCAAACTAATTAAGTGCCCACCCTCTGTAAGCCCTAAAGCTCGTGAATTAAGGTCAAAATTGATCATGTGGAATGTGTCGGATTCCTTGGTACCAATAACTACCTTTTGCTTTGAAACAGTTGGGGTTTCAGTTTCAGAATATTCATCATCACCATCTTCGAGTAAAGAAAACTCATCTCCAGAATAAGGTGTAGATTGATGTAAAAAGCCACTACGATCTTCAGCAATTAAATGTGGCTGCTTACAATCATCACAAAAAGCAATCTCATAAACTGGCGCACCGCAATTACAATGGATTCGCTGAGTTAGATAAATGTTGCCAAAGGGCCAGTCCTTAATGAGGCTAGTTTTAGCACTACAGTTGTAATCTATACACCCCCAAAGCCCGTGTAGCATTCTTTGAAAAAGATGCATTCTGAGTTTGATAAAGGGAGGATCTTCATTATTTATTTTGGTTGAGGTCATTAGATCAAGCCATCTAATAACCTCATCCTGTTGCTCCATTTTGTCGATTGTCGTAAGAGAAGACTTCACGTGATCCACGAGTTCATTGAGTGTTCTAGGGGCATTTGCCTCAACAATTTGATCTCGAAGTGTTCTTGAAGTTTCATTACTCGCTAAAGCGGCAAAACGTTTCTCGGAAACTTCTTTTCCCTGATCAATTAATACTATGTCTTCATAGGTTGAACTTGTTTGAGGAACATGATTGCCTAAAATTGGAACAGCTCGATTTCCACCTATAACTATAACTTGGCTTTCGGGTACTCCGGCAAGAGAGGCTAAGTATGACTGTAGGCTTTCTCTCGCATTCGGGTCAGCTATTGTGGCAGAAGTAGCAATAAAACGTATCTCCTCCGCACGTTTGCCAAAAGCTTCAACAACTCTACGTAAAAGCAAAGATAACTCTGCAGCCTGTGATCCAATATAGGTATGCGCCTCATCAAGAACTATCCACCGTAGAGAGCCTGTTTTTTTGGACTTTTCCAGAATGGGGTTATCAACCTGTCGAACCAACATGTATTCAAGCATAGTAGCGTTAGTCATCAGAATAGGCGCAGGCTCATTTCTCAACAGCTCGCGAGACAGAATTTGATTAGGTAACTCTGACTGCAGCTTCCTTACTTTAGTCGCCTTTTCAGGTGTATTACCGTTATAGAGGCAAAATCTAACGTTATTACCAAAAGGTTTCGTCCAGGCATGTAACCTTTCTCTTTGAGAGTTTATTAATGCGTTAAGCGGATATAGAAATAAAGCTCGAACGCCAATCAACGGTGATTGCTCAGTGGTATATTCTTGCAAGAGATCTTGAAGAATTGGCACCATAAAGCATTCCGTTTTGCCTGAGCCAGTTCCTGTTGTAATGACAGTGGATTTGGGTGTTGAATCGAGAAGCACTTCCCAGCTATGGATTTGATGCTTATACGGCATTACGTTCTTAGGAAACCGGTAGTCAGGATTTTCAGCATTTGCAAGTGCGTCAACTAATTCTCTCGAGAGTAAACCTCCTGCTAAATCAGCCAATGTTACATTACCGGGTTCCCATCCATATGTGTGTTCAAATACTGGTGGAGCAAGAAAACAGCCTTCTTTTCCAAACTCTTTATGCATCTGTTGTGATAAATGTGTTCTTAAGCCAACATCATATATACCCAGTATGCTTAGAACAGACTCGCGCGTACGATCAATCGATTGATTTACTAAATCTGTAAAACTTCCACTCACAAGCCATTCTCTTTTTTTATTAAATTACTAAGAACTAAAGCATAAACAGGTTCATACCAAGCCTCTCTATCAAAATCTGAAAGTACTCTTAAAGCAAATCGTGTTTCTTCATTACCATACTTTAGATCTTCAATCTTACTTTCTCCAACTGTCATGTATGCCATAAATATAGGAAAAAAGACCACAGACTTTTCGAATTCCATATTAATTTCTTTTTGAAAATGCTCTGCTCCATCTTGCATGGTTAACCATAAATTGAGTTCATCTCTCAAGAGTTCTGGCCAACGGTCATCATCACAATGTCTTCTCCGTAACTCCTGATACCAGATTGGAAAAGTTGCATCTATAGGGTATGAATGGACTTTATCTTGGTCCCTAGTCAGTAAAAATTCTGAAAAATACTTAATAGCAGGAATTACATTCCCAATACTTCTGAGCTTGTCAGCTAACAAAATGTCAACCGAAATCTCTGCAACACCAAGATTTTTGAGATATTGACGACAATGCTCCACAGCTGCTTTCCACTCATCCAGTGTGACCATCTCCCAAATAACCGCAAGATCATTCACCAGTTTTTGACAAAAAATATAGTCCAGATCAAGTCTCAAAACCGCAAATGCCAATGCTTGATTGTTAGTTGAGAGTGAGTGCCAGGCCATAAATACTGACAACGGTAAGTAAGTATATTTTTCTTTAAGTTTTGAAAGATATACCCAGCCACTATGCGCCATATCAGTGGCCATTTCGGTCATAACATAATTAAAAACTTCTGGATTTTGTACAGGGTGATAGATTGCAGCAGCCTTCTGCATGCTTTGTATTTGGCTTTTGTCTTCAACTTGGAATTCTGACATATCATCTGTTATCCAAATTATAGGTCTAAATAGTAAAGAAGATGATTCTGCTGGAGCTATTAGCCATGGCCCCTTTGATTTCATTACTTGTGGTATTCCGAAGTAATCTGTGGCAATTCCAGCAGAAATTCTTTTTGGAATTGGTATAGCTTTTTCTGCTGGGTCAGCCAAATGAATACCTATGGGGAATGCCTCATCATTCGAGATTGATACATCAGATGTAAGATTAAAAGTTCCATCTGGATTAATTTGTTCCATTCTCCCCGCATATCGTCTTATTTCAAACTGCTTAATTAGTTGATCTGTTTCAATACTAACTTTTACCAATGCATCTTGATCTGTGATAGTACTAAGTAACTGTACAAAATCATTATGAAAAGTATGTAGGCTTAAACTAATTGGTTGATTGAAGATATCAAACTGATAACTTCTTCTGAGAGCTTTGACTCCTACCCCACGTAGTTCAGCAACTAAATAAAAACGTTGATTTTTCCCTGTGGTACTAGTCAGTTGCAAATTCATACCAAGTAATTGGTTTAATGCAATTACATTTGATTGAATAACATTTCCAAATCGGTCAAAAAGAGTGGCACCTTGATGGGGGTATGGCAAACGCATCAAAATAGATTTGTTTTTACTATCGCTATGAGATTTAAGATTCAAATATAAGTTGGCTGGGATTTCCGAACCCTTTTTGACTTCCATTTTGATGCATGTCCCTGTTGAGTCACTATTTTGGGACAGAACAATCAAGTTCTCATTAGATAATGTAGCCGTGAGATCATGCTGAGTTTTCAAATGAATCTGTGCGGGATTAATGCCGAATGAACAAACTGTATTAATTGATAAATCTTCAGGTAAAACTCCGATTTTTTTTCTGAAGATACTTCCACCATCGGCATTCTTGACTGACAACGTATGCGTACCGCATAAGGATTTTGAGAATATTTGAGAGTCATCTAAAAATAATTTTGGAAAATCGTCCCCCGCTCGGGCAGATGTTGGCAAATCAACTTCTGGTAAGCCGTAGTAAGTGAGATTAGGGGTTGTGTCATATAGGCATAAACGCCCTCGAAGAACCGGAGACTCTGAGTCAACGAAATCCTTAAATCGTAAATAAAAGGCACTTTGCTCGATTTTAAAGACCGTGTCAGTTTCTATTCGATACCATTTTCCAAGTTTAATATCTTCGTGGCAGGGTTCTAGAAAAGGTTCTGTAATGGTGTCTTTGGGACACCTAACTAAAACCGAGCTTAACGAGGTGTCAGTGGAGGCATTTGCAATAAGCTCATGTTCATCAGAGTCAGTGAATACAAGGGGTGACTCTTCTGGTATTAGGTCACTATTTTGAAAATAATATGCAGCAATCCTTGCGCCATTCGAATACAACTGAAGCAGCAGAGGTTTCTCAATATCCTTACGAATTAATTTGTACTCGTTCTGAGGAAATTGAATAGATAGTCGTGCTCTATTATCATCCAATCGGCCGTAAGTAATCCCTGCATTAAATATACGATTTTCGCCCTCAAAAAAGACCATTTCTATTCGAGTACTGGGTATGGTTGACTCAAGCAAAATCTCTTCTTTTTCAGGCAAAAAAACTCTAGTTTCGAAACAAAAAAGTTCGGGGGAACTTGTCAATGCGTGTATTGCGGTGAAGTTTCTAGCTAACAGTTTTGCTTCTTTAATTTTCTTCCGCTCTATACCTGCTTTTTTTAACCATTCATTAACCAATGCTTTTGCATTGACTTCCCCGATTGGTAATGGGAAGTAGTCCCTCCAGTTTGGCTGGTTTTGGTCTAAATATAATGCTGGATCATCTTGTAATTCGAGATTTTCGTGAAGCTTAGCTAGAGCCATCAAGCTCTCAACTACGCTCGCTAGGAGGACATACGTCTCTGGATTTCGAAATGTTGATGGGAAAGAATGACTAAATCCCCTGATATTCTCAGTGAGTGAAATCCCTGAACGTTTTCCATCATGGTAATTTCTGAGTCCATTTTTTATAGCACGACCGAATCCGTGTTTATCAGCACTGAGTAAGCGCCATGGAAGTCCTCCTTCTGCAAACAAGGAACCTAAAAAATCAGCTCCCTTTTCTCTGCTTCGAAGTGGCCTTCCCCAGTAATATAATCCTTTCCTTACAATTCCTGTTCTTTGGTCATGTTCAAATTTGAGACCAATTTGAGCATCATAACCTTGCCAAGACCAGCCCCCCTCACTACCATCATATTCACGTCTGTATCTTTCGGAAACGAATAGACAAAAACAAGCTGCCCATTGCAATCCATGTATTGGATGAACAGCTATTTTTTTATCATTCTTGAGGCTAATTAATAAAGTTTGATATTCAATATCAGTAACTTCATATCTGTACAAAGGTTGTGATAAAGACTTACTGCTGAAAATCAACCGAGATAATAGAAACTCACTCAACCATTTTTTTGTTGTTACTGCATCATTGCTTGAGCTCACACCCATATCTCCCTAAACTTCTGATATAGTTTTAACACACACAAGTTAAAGAATCACTGAAGTGATGTTAGATTTTCATAATAATTCTAACTGCGAGTGAAATGCCAAAGGGAGTATGGTAAACATTTCGTTACATCCATTTTGAAGGAAAATATTAATGCACGCTTCTAAGCTTAACAATGCACTCAGTGGAAGTGGCTACATGGAGTACCTCAGAAAGTGTCTTATTCTTTAAATTCGAATGAAACTGTTGCGGATATGTTCGTTCCTATATTTATAGAAAAACCAGAGACATTTACGTAAGGATTGTTCTTGTATTTATCCTTGAAGGAATTTATTTGATTTAGAATTTTTTCGTATATGCCATTTGTGAATGAGTCGATTTGATATTCAATATCGTCGAAAAAAACCATTGGCGCAACGCTTGCAGCACTTACCCATGCAACACTTTGCCCAGCGATTGGCTCTTCTAGTTGAACTGCATACCAGTTGGAAGCTTTATCAATGACAGAATAAAGCTTACCCTCTGAAGCTTCAGCAATTTTAGGTGTAGTCTCCATTGCACCTTTTCGCAGTTCGGCTTTTTCTGCAGTAACTACTAATTGGCGTGGAATCTTCTCAAGTGGCGCTTTTTGGGCTGAGTCGATTAAATCTTGAATCTTTGTGAGATCATTTGCAACATCTCGATAAGTCTCTTCACGCGAACCATAATCTTGTGCATCTGTTAACGGCGCGAATAAAATCAATGTCCAAAGAACAAAAAATAATTTCCTCTCTGCAAAGATGGCAAACTTACACTGATGAAATTTACTGTCTCATCATACGTATTTGAGAGTAATGATTCGCTAATAATTTACTAGATACTTTTCGATTGGAACAGATTATCTGCAAAGGAAGTTGTTGCGTTATGGCTGGAAAATGTTCGTTTATTAAACGACATTAGAGAATTAACCACTGATGATTAATAGGGGTATTTCAGAAAAATTGTCGTTTTCTTCTCGGGTGGTAACAATGTGTTCCAAAATTAAGTGCCAGTCGGGCTATGGTACAAACCACTCGTACTTTGATAGGTTATGATGATAGTCTCATTATGCTGATATTCCATATCATCTTCCTATTTTCCAAAGCTTACTCCAGTAAAACACTTGTTATGTAAAACCATGATAGATACCAATTCTACAATTAGTCATTTTAATTTTACTGAGATACAAGCTACGGCTCGAAGAGCATTAATCAGTGCAAATCCTAGCTATTACTCATGGACAGCAGATCAGCAAGAACATTATCGTGCAACAAAAGAAGTGCAAGCCATACAACGCATTAAAATTGTAATCATTAACAGTTTGCTAAATATTCATTGCGATCTAACAAACAGTGAAGATGTTTGGAATGAGTTATCAGAAACAAACTTAGATATTATTAACTGGGCATTGCTCCTAACCGATGGCATTGGTGAAGACTATATCTTTGTAAATGAAAGCTTTGCAATTGGTAAATCGATTCTTGATTTTAAAACATTGTATGACTATGACTTCAGCGACTATTTATTCCAAGAGGAATCAAGAAAAGAACGATTTTCAAACTACAAGCCAAGTGATTATTACCCTTTTAATTGGGAGCCATGGGTTAGGCTATTAATTGATAAGGTTTTTATCTATGCAAATTTAAGCTCTACAGGTAGATATATTACTGATGAGTTAGAAGACTTTGGTTTTGATTATATACATCAACTCATTCCTTATGAGCTGGTAGAAGGCAAAGAGCATGGCAAACCACTTAATGGTGATTCCCTACAATGGGATATGCAAATCAATGCTTCAGGCTTAGAAAAACAACTCGAAGAACTTGAGAGTCGCTGGTATACCTACCTTGAGAAGCGGTTCATCGCTATAAGCAAAGAGCAAGTTGCTAAGCGGCCAACGGTGCATATTATTGATAATAATGAAAAGCATGTATGCAACAGAACGTATATCTTCAATAATGAAGACGCCCTAAAAAGTGTAAGGTGGAAGCATTTTGTAGCGGATAGCAAGCCACTAATGAAGAATGATAAATCTCTAGATGTGCAGCTAATTAACGAAAAGCAACAAGGTCAATTATTCTTGGATAATTCGTATAAAGATATTATTGATAACTTCGATCCCAACGTAGTAAAGCTAAAGAAGAAAATGAAGGTGGTTATGCCAGCTGAAATGCTCTATAACTTAAATGAGCCAGATTAATGCTCCCACCACAAGACAATTTCAAATTTGGCCTTAAATTTGGGGGGGATTACACCCCAAACCACTTTCTTCTAGTCATTTTGCTGGCCTTAAATCCATTTATGCAGAGTGTGACCAAACTTGTGTGACCCGGCAATGGTGATGTCGTGCAAATAACAGTAACAATATGGGGCTTAGGACTAAGTTGTTTTTCTTATTACTACATGACGAAAGAGTAACGCATCCGTCGAGCCTTCATATACCCATAAACCTGAATCGTGATCAAAGTAATGTTGAACTACTCTAGGTGCATTAAACACGCTTGGGGATAAAGGATGCTTTGCAAATGGATTATGATAAATTTGAAGTCCATCAATGATGGATTCTTGGTGTTCTCTTGCTGTTTTTACTCGCCTTTCTGGTTCGCCTCGTGGTGGAGTTGCCCAGAGTGAGGAAACCAGTGTGTTGTTGCTTTCAGACATTGCACTCAATTTACCCCATGTAGCCGTGCAGCTGAAGATGATAGCGCTCACCTCTTCCATTCCACTATCGTTAAAAATACCTAATGGGATCTCTGCACCATTATCTTTCTCTACGAATCCTAGATTTACCACTGGTGGGCCATTTGGATATGCATCAGGATTACTGAGAAAGATATCTTCGTCTACGTAGTAGTCGTATAACAAAGCTCGGATAGCACGGTCATACTGAAGCTGGAAATGAGGCTGCTCAAAAGGGGCAACAGCAATGACGAATGGCTTACCCTTAACGTGTTTTTTTTGAAGGTATGAAGTCTGATATTTACGGGCTTTTGAAACTATAGCGTTCGATAAACGAATTATGGCTTCTGTATTAAGCTGTTTAGTCCAATTTCTCGATGATAGCTCTTCACTCGTAAATGTTTTATCCCATTCGCTGGGCTTACCGTCAGCAGAATTGGCTGTGGTGCCTTCTACAATGAAGTCACTTGATTTATACCGCAGGCTGAAATCAGGTGAGGCATGTGTCCAATCTATTTGAAAGCCATACTCATTAAACGCTGCATATAAGTAGATTTCCCAGAAAGTGGAATTAAAGGTTGTCTGAAATTCTTCGATGAGCTTACCGTCCCGATCTACGAATCCTTCAGACCATTTATTCAATAGGTCACGCTCAGTCTCTCTAAATGGGACTAGGACAGATCTAAAATTCTTATGAAATCTAGCCTCCGGGACTAATGATACGAATAAATCCACATGCATGTCCTATCGGTGAAATACATCATTCTGATCCCTTTTCACGCCGCTTATCAACGTAGATTGCAAAGCACCAAGAGCGATGCAGCCTAAAATTAAACCCGTGCCAACAATGAGTACTTCCGGTCTGATTAGCTCAATGTAAGCCATCATTCCATTCTCCAGCTTCTATTGGTCCATTTAGTATGTACATTAATATACAGTGCCTATAAATTAACACTGCACATAAACATACGCTATGTCTGGATTTGCACTGGACAGTTGGACGGCAAAACTTTTTTTGGCAAGCCCTATTCAATTAAGCCAAATTTTGGAACAAGTTTAGGTAGAGGAATATGCCAGGCCATCGCATATAGCTCTTACCAACTAAAAATTTGTTATAGTGCCCATAAAACATATTCTGAAAACTTTATTAAACTCACCACTATGAGCACTTCAACCATGGGGTGAAAAGAGGCATTAATTTTGTTTGAGCAGGAAAGATCTCATCTATTGTGAAAAATAATTCATAAAATCTCATTTTTTCTGAAATTTCATATCATCTTTTCTAAAAACAGTTCAGATAACCTTTTGATTTCCTTAATCTCTCAATCTCATCATCTTTGAGCTCCAACGTTAAAAACGTAGGGACGCACGCTAAATTAGATTTTTGAGGGTCAAATCTAGACCAATAAACACTAAAGCTAGATTTGCCCTCATAATGAATGTCTATTTCAAGATTTGCCATGGGAAGGCAAAATAGAACTACTTATAATTTCTGGATTTGCCGTTCTGATGTTCTCCTTTCCGTTCTAGTGTTAAATAATTTATAACAACATTAAACCTAGATTTGCTTCAGCGATTTATCAGTCAAATCGCTGAGATGAGGGACAACATGTGTAATCCACGCATGTATGAGAAGATCGCAAGTGTACAAGCTTGTTACGCCAATTCACTTTTCTTAGCCGTTTTGGCAAAATCACTCAATGTCATTACTTTAAATCAGTACAGCCTTGTCCAATGAAATGGCTGGCATTGAAATTTAAAACACCATCACACATGATTGATAACGGTGTTGCAATGATCGTTTGAATCTACAGAAAAAATACCCTGTAACGATGGGATTATCAATCGTATCTTACCCTTTCGGTTCTGATGGTTTTTCAAAGCACAGTCCTCTTATTGTCTCCCGGACAGACTTCCATATCTCAGTTACAACAGAGCTTTGATATATAGGTGTATAGTGGTTTTTATGACTATTATCAGAGTAATTATCCGAACCGGACACAAAGCCAAAAACCCCTAATCAGCTTCGCTTGCAGACCTGCCTTCGGTGGTCAATCTTTACCGCTGGCATGACATTAGCCATTTGATAGATGGTGCCCCTGCCAGATCTGTTAGCGCTCCTGACCTGAAAGCTGTTCGCCTCCAGTTGTTCAGGGATTCTCACGGAGTTTTAGCCGGAGATCCTGCTTGATCGGATCAAAATAAACTAACCAGCGGGATATGCAGCCCTTGGTCTAGCGTTAGAAGAACGGATATCTGATTGTCGCCCCACAAACATGACTGGGTACTATGATGACTGACTATTTTATTCAAGCGTTTATTTACCTGGTAGCGGCGGTAATTGCGGTGCCGCTGGCCAGGCGGTTCGGGCTGGGGTCGGTACTCGGTTACCTGATGGCCGGTCTGGTCATCGGGCCAGTGACCGGACTGGTGGGCCAGGAGACTATCACCCTTCAGCATTTTGCCGAGTTCGGCGTGGTCATGATGCTGTTCCTGGTGGGGATGGAGCTTGACCCCAAATCCTTATGGGCCATGCGGGTCCGCCTGCTCGGTCTCGGCGGCCTGCAGGTCACACTGACCGCAGCTGCAGCCGCCTATTTTGCCTGGTCTCTGGGACTGCCCTGGCAAACTGCCGTGGCGGTGGGATTTCTCTTCTCCCTGTCCTCAACCGCAATCGTCCTACAGACGCTGACCGAAAAGGGCCTGGTCAAAACTGAAGGTGGCCAAAGTGCTTTCTCAGTGCTGCTTTTTCAGGATATTGCGGTGATTCCCATGCTGGCAGTCATCCCGCTGCTGGTCGTGTCGGAAATTGTCGGTACCGGCACGACAGAGCACGGACACAGCAGCCTCAGCCTGGTTGAGAACCTGCCGGGCTGGGCACATGGGCTGGTGGTGGTTGGCGCGATCATGTTGGTGATTGTCTGTGGTCATTACCTTAGCCGGCCGCTGTTCCGCTACGTGGTGCAGTCCGGCATGCGGGAAGTGTTCACCGCCACGTCCCTGATGCTGATTATCGGCATCGCGGCGCTCATGAGCCTGGTGAATCTATCGCCGGCGCTTGGTGCTTTTCTGGCCGGTGTGGTGCTGGCCAACAGCGAATTCCGGCATGAACTGGAAGCCAATATCGAACCATTCAAAGGGCTGCTGCTGGGGTTGTTCTTCATTACCGTGGGTGCGGGGATCAATTTCGAGGTACTGACTAATACTTGGGATACGGTTCTGCTTCTCGCCATGGCAGTTATCGTGGGCAAGGCACTGATTCTGGTTGGTCTGGCCTTTGCCTTCCGCATCCGCGACAGTGAAGGCTGGTTATTCACCCTCGGGCTGGCCCAAGCAGGTGAATTCGGTTTTGTCCTGCTGACCTACAGCACTCAGAACGGGGTGATTGCCACGGACACGGCACAGCTACTATCATTGGTGGTAGCCCTATCCATGTTCCTGACCCCGCTGTTGTTCATTGTCTATGACCGGGTGGTGCTACCGCGCTATCAGAAGGTCTCAAATGAAGAAGCAGAGCCGGATGAGATAGAAGAGCAGGCGCCGGTAATCGTTGCAGGGGTTGGCCGCTTCGGGCAGATCGTCTGCCGTTTGCTTCGCGCCAACAACATTCCCAGCGTGGCCCTTGACCATGCCTTGGACCAGATCGAAAATCTGCGCCGGATCCAACTGAAAAGTTACTTTGGCGACGCCACCCGTATTGAACTGCTGGAAACCGCGGGGATTGCCGAGGCACGCCTGCTCATCGTCGCTATTGATGACCGTGCTCGGGCAGTGAGCCTGGTGCGCCACGTCAAACAGCTTTATCCGGGGGTCTGGGTGCTGGCCCGCGCCTTCGACCGCGGTCACGGTTACGAGTTGCGTGAAGCCGGTGCCGATGACGTGGTCAGCGAGACCTACTACTCCGCGCTGGAACTCGGCGGCGAGGCCCTTACCGCCATGGGCGTCCACCCAGAGCGCGCCCGCCGGATGACCCAATCCTTTGTCGCCAGCGAAAAAGCCAACGAAGACCAACTATTCGACGTTTGGCGCAATATCGAAGAAGGCATCCACTTCAGTCCGCGTTACGGAGAGTTGTTCATGAAGCTGGAAGAGTCGCTGGGGCACGCCATGCGGGAGCACGCAAAGCGAAGCGAGGACGAAAAACCAGCGTGGACGCCACCGAAAGAAAATGGCTAATCGCGCAAATTAAAGACGCCGTTTACGACATTCCCTGAAATGTATTGTCGGGCGGCATAGTGAATACAGGTCGATCTCGGAGCATGGGCGTCAGTTCGGCGATTTGGAGTGGTTTTGAGAAGACGTACCCCTGCACATAATCGCACCCGCTGGATTTGAGCGCGGCGAGTTGCTGCTCGGATTCGCCCCCTTCGGCGACCACCGTCATGCCGAGGCTATGGACTAACTGTATCGTCGCATCCACGATAGCGGCACCGTTGCTCTGAGTATGCATTTCCTGAACAAAGGACCGATCTTGATGGTGTCAAACGGAAAACGGTGCAGGTAAGCCAGACTTTAAAGAGATAATTCTCAGTCAACTTTTTGTTTTCTAATAATATAACTATCTAATAAAGGCCAAACTTCCAGCTCATTATTAAAAATAGCGATTCGGTCTTGATTAGCAGAAACTAGAATGCCTTTTGCAATGATTTTATTTTGATTTTTGGTATCAATTAAATAAGAACATTGGCCGACTTTTTCTCCATGGTCACAGCCCGACTCAGAATATATCTGTATTTGCCTCTCAGCATCTGCTTTCCCTCTTTCATAAGGAAAGGCGGTTAATAATCCCATGAAACAAACAATAAGAAGCGGATAAGAAAACCAAGATGAGAGTTCAACATGCATCTCACCTAATACACACCAATGCCATTGTGTAATACCTAATATCTTTCTTCCTTGATTTTCTTTGCTTATTTCTTCGAATAACCAATCCTTGCCATTGGCTTTTGCATGTCTTACATAAAAAAAAGCAACCAGACCAATAATGACTAAAAAAATAAAAAAACCAAGCCAGACTGGCCATTTAGAAAGTAACCATGCAATGGCTAAAACACCGATATACCAGCTTTCAACCAGTACATCGCTCATATCTTTATTTATTAATTCGTAACTCAAACCAAACGTAAAGATATGACCAATATGGTAACTAAATCCTGTTAACAATATGCATGGCACTGCTATAGCCACAGCAGAAGCAGCCATTTTTATTAACCGTTCATACTTTTCCATAATTACATCCTTGTTTAAATTTTATAAATGAGCCCGTAGATTGGGTTGAAGAATGAAACCCAACATTTTAAGTTCAAGGGAATTAAACAGCTTGAAAATTCTGTGCATTCCAATTATTGTCTGCTTAAAGTTTTATCTGATCATTTTGTACGGTTTGATAAGTTTGACGGAGCTGAAAACGCTATATAGCTGTAATCAACCAAATTAGAATAAACTAAAGAAATTTGAAAGAATCGTATACTTAACTTTAATAAAATTACGTACTTAATAAAATATATTCAAGGAAAAAACATATATGGATATTATGAGATTTGGTTTTACTACATATCGTTGGGCTATTTTATTATCAATAGTACTTTTATCCGGTTGTGCAACTTCCTATGTTGATGGATCAACAAAGGAAATCAGTCCATCTCAGTTCAATAAACCTGAACCATTGCACCCTGTTCAGGCCTTGTTTGAATTTCAAAGCGATGGTACTGCAAACGATGCAGCTACCAATTTTTTAAAAGCCCAAGTCATCGAACAAATAAAGTTAAGCGGTTTATTTAGCGAGGTTTCAGAAGAACCTGCCCAAGGAGGCGCACTTTTAAGCATTACACTAAATAATATTGCTGTTACCGATGAAGCATATAGCAAAGGTTTTGTGACTGGACTAACTTTTGGTCTAGCCGGTTCTCAAGTCACAGATGGTTATATATGCACGGCAAGCTATGTTCATGATACTTCCAGTGCCCCCATTGAAAAACGTGCTCGTCATGCTATCCATACTACTCTTGGGAACTCATCGGCCCCATCAAATGCAACCAAAGCTGAAAATGTTGAGCAAGCTGTCACTTTGATGACTCGCCAGGTCGTGAGTAATGTCCTCAATGATCTTTCTTACGATCCTGCATTCAAATAAGTGATGGTTATGACTTCAACCTCACGCATGATTAAATTATTCACGCTTATTTTAATGTTCATTTCTATGGTGGGTTGTGCGTCCGTCAAGATGTCCCCACCTTCGGCAAGCGCAGATACATTACATAAACTACGTGCAGCGAATTTAGCATCTTCCTCAGTAGGCGAGTTTGGTTTAGCACCAGGTCTCAAACCTGGGCTTGATAAGTCACTAGGAGGGCTTAGAGGAATGAGTCTTCAGAGTGCAAATGGGAGCTTCTCACAACAACTCAAAGATACTGTCATCGTCGAACTGAAAGCTGCTGGGCTCTATGATGAAAAATCTGAATTACAGATAGAAGCCCAACTTTTGGAAAACCAAGTTAATGCTGCTATAACCACAGGCTCAGCCAAGTTAGCTGCGAATTTCACGGTGGATAAAGCCGGGAAAAGACTATTTGAAAAAAGCTTTTCTGTTGATTCGCAATGGGATTCCTCTTTCATAGGCGATATTGCGGTTCCAGAAGCAATAAATCGATATAGCTCACTCTATAGGCAATTAGTGGCAAAACTATTTGATGACAAGGATTTTCAAATTACCTTAGCTCGGGAGTAAGAAAAACTCGTAGGTTGAGTTGAAGAGTGAAACCCAACACTTTATAAATGATATAACGTTATCGAATCTCTGGGTTTCGCATAAGGTGCACTCGAAGCTTAAAATCTGGTTTGTTTAAAGATAAGTATTAGAATTGTTTCCGAGAATATGATTAGTCTAATTAAGATCGTGCATAAACCTAGATTATTTATGTATCCAGCATCGACAATATATATCCTTTATAGTGTCAATAAACTCAAGAAACTAATGGTTTTACGGCGCGTTCCTCGCGGTATGTCCTTTCTTCCATCTTTTTGGATTTGTGGGAGATAAAAAAGGAAATTTAACCTAGTGATCTAGATTATTAGAATTAGATTATTACACTACTTTTCGTAATCTATCTGTTTCAACTTTGACCACATGATAACATTCGCACGCTCGGTTTTCTAAACCTGTTCGATCCCGTATTGAAATTTTGCCGCGAGTATAATGAATCAAACCATCACGTTGTAAATGGCCTGCTGCTTCTGTAACGCTTTCACGGCGAACGCCCAACATATTTGCTATCAGCTCGTGGGTCATATTGAAATCATTTGATGAAAGACGATCAAGACTTAATAATAGCCAATGGCATAAATGCTGCTCGACTGTATGGTGGCGATTACACACCGCTGTTTGTGCCATCTGGGTTATAAGCGTTTGTGTAAAGCACAACAGCAAATGCTGTAATTTTCCACCTCTCCAAAATTCCTCTTTTATTATTTTTGCTGGCAATTTGTATGCATAACCAGCGTTTTGCACCATTGCCCAACTTGAGGTCGTATCGCCTCCCATAAATAATGAGATACCAACAAAACCTTCCTTACCTATCATTGCAAGTTCGGCCGTAGCACCGGTTTGTGTCATTTGTAATAAAGACACAATTGCTGTCGTCGGAAAATACGCATGCATCATCGGTTTATAAGGAGAATAAAGTACGTCTCCTAAAGCTATTTTTACTAACTCTAAATATGGAAAAACTCTTCTGCGTTCTTCCTCTGTCAGCGCTGCCAGAAGCTCATTTTGAAAAGGATCATGATCAGAAACCATAAGAGATTACCGTCATCAAAGTACATATTTAGTAGCGTTCTTCAACTTACATTGCGAGATAATTATTCAGGATTCATCGCCGAATCTTATAAAATCTAATTAACACATATCTTTTATGAGTTTTAACTAGCACAAATAACACAAATTCGCAACACTATATCGAAACAACCTATTCGCGATGGGTTGCACTATAAATGTGGGAAAACAATATACTTCATAACAATGAATTAAAAGTATGGTGGATTCGAACGAGCTTCCCACGTCATTGCAACAGTTAGAAGATCCTTTCAAGCAGCTGCACAAATTCGAACAAGCAATACACTACTACAACGTCGCTTCGCCTAATATATTAGGCAGATTTCTTGAAAAAGCTTAGCCGACCTTTGAAACAAGTTTGTCTTTTATTAATCTGGTCGATTTACGCTTTAACCCACTAACTTGTTGTCACATAAAAATACTTTCAACTCAAAGATTGCACCGCCTCTTTTTCCAGCTTCACGAGGCAATAAATTCGTCAGCCGCATGACAAGTTCTGGCGATGTACGTTGTCGCACAGACTTGTTGTTACTCGAGTGTTAATTTTTTCTATGCAAAGTTGACTGCTTGAACACTAGCTTCTAGTAACACTTTGCAAATGGGAAATGCTTACGCACGAGGAAGAGGTATCGTAATGACTAACTTTTATCTGGATTCAAATCCTAAATTACCCAATCACAAATGTGAATTACATTATGTCTGTCCGGAAACATGTCCAAACTTACCTGCAATAATTGAACGCATTCAACTCGGGAACCTACCTGATCTCAAAACTGCAATTCATATAGCGAGAAGAAAGTTTTATAACCAAGCTCACCTGATTAAAGAATGTTCTCACTGTTCGAATACCCCTCTCATTGACCAAAATTCTGACTTCACATCGGTGACTATCTCGGAGGGGCGTTATTCTGCATAAGAGGGTTATCCTCGACAGCTTCAGAAACTCATCAATTTATTACCCCATATCCTGCTGATAATATGATGGTTTCGCTTTAATTACTAAGCTGGTAGGTTGGGTTGAAGAATGAAACCCAACACTTTATAAATGACATAACATTCTGGATTTGTTGGGTTTCGCAAACTCTACCCAACCTACATTTATTTATTTTTTAATCACATGGATGGTGATTGATGCAATATCGACGGGCTTTTGTTGCTGGTGGTACATATTTCTTTACGGTCAATCTGCTGGAACGAGATAAATCACTGCTTACTGATCATATTGATCTGCTTAAAACCGTTTTTCGCAGAGTTAAACTCAGCCACCCTTTTTATATTGATGCGATGGTGGTGTTGCATGATCATCTTCATGTTATCTGGACTTTACCTGAAAATGACTTTGATTTCGCCACTCGCTGGCGATTAATCAAATCGCATTTTTCTCGCAGTCATCCCTCTACCGAACAAATCAATATCTCACGTCTAAAGAAGTCTGAACGCGGCATCTGGCAACGCCGTTACTGGGAGCATTTAATTCGAGATGAGTTGGATTATGAACGCCATATTGATTACATTTATTACAATCCGGTGAAACATGGTTATGTCGATATGCCAGTTGATTGGCCTTATTCGAGCATTGATCGGTTTATTGAGAACGTCATCATGTCCAACACTTGGAGTGTTGGAGAAACGGAGATGCTTGTGAATTTACCAATTCGTTGATTTTATTATTTATAAAATCGGTCTATTGGTCCAAACGTTTCCAAATTTTTTTATCTCCTGGCCGCGGGGTTTGGCAGCGCAAAAGCGAAGATGTCAGAAATTTATTGGATACTTGTCTCGTAAAGCGATCTTCATGAGAATCAAATTGTATCGCGTAATTATTTGATACACATTGGCAAAACTCTTCAAAACTCATACCCGACTCTTCATTGTAACCAAAGTCATAACTTGACTTGCCATTGCCATCACATTTGATCAAAGCATATTCAGCAGCGCCAGGGATATTGAAACATTGATTGGATATGTCAGATTTAATGTTATAGGCTGGCTTTTTCGGCCCCGCTTTGAGCCTCTCTTCCAAAAACCGGTTGCTCCAGCATTTGCAATCGAAATGGGAAGCAAGTGTGCCATCGCTTTGGCACTCTTGATAAACCTGCTCCATTTCCTTTATTGCTTCTGGAGAAGCGTTTAATGATTGGTCTGACTCATCGGCAGCCGCTTGGCTTAGGATTATCGTTGAATCATGTTGAATAAACTGTCCATCCTTTGAGATTGGAACAGGTTTATCACTGAATGTTATATCAGCCATCACAACCACAGGGACTGAAAAGAGTAGAAATAGAATGGTTTTCATAATTCATTCTCCTATCGTTGTGAAGATAGTTTTCGTCTCCATCATAATGGAAAGTTTTGTGAGATGAAAATTTACAAGTTTTTTAAATATTTTATAAATGAGTCTGTAAAAAATTCACATATTCCCAACATATCTAACTTCCGCATTATATAAATACTGAATAGTGATTTTAGTCATTCAGCATATATTCCAGCTATTTTTAGCCTGCTATGCCTTACGCTATCTCAATCGAAACACTTTTGGTTGTTAGTGTAAAAATTTAAGCAAATTCGATTCTTTCGCTCTGGCATTTATATTGCTCCTCCTTTATTTGGCATAGTCTTTCACTGATTCATTATTCATAGATGAGAAATCAATCCTCTTTCTAATTTGGCTATCCATATTTTCATTACTAATTGAAGGTAATAAATGAGTCCAAACATGGATCTTCAAACTGCAAAAAATAATAATCTGCTTGAGGCGACCTTAAGCGAGAGTTTTTTAGAGTTTATCGATGACAATGCTTTTCCCTGTGTAGGGGCAAAAGCCGCTTTAGCCAATGGCTCGATAGAAACGCATGAATTCGATATGTTGAGTAATCCTAAAAATGACCAACTCATTGCTGATGGACTCTCCCGATTTGTTGAAATGCTCGACGTGAATGAGGATGACAGCTCTACAGTGCATTCCTATGTGGCTCTGTTTGATGGACCTTTTAATATGAATGAGCATGAGTTCGAATCTCAGCTATGGTCACAACTGTGGCGGCTTCACAAGCTTGATATTAAGGCAGGCAACTCGCCCGCAGAAGATGTCAGTAGTGATACCAACAATCCTCATTTCAGTCTGAGCCTATCGGGTCATCCGTTTTTTATTATTGGCTTACATCCGCATGCCTCACGTCTGGCCAGACGCTTTAGTCATCCGGCCATGGTTTTTAATTCTCACCGTCAGTTTGATAAGCTCAGAGAAGATGGTCGTTTTGAGAAAATGCAAGCGGCTACTCGTGCTCGAGATATTGAGTTGCAAGGTTCGATTAATCCCAATCTGGCTGACTTCGGTGAAGCGAGTGAAGCTAGACAATATAGTGGCCGTGAGGTGGAAGACCAATGGCAGTGTCCATATGATTTCAGGAGAACGAATGAATAACGCTAAAAAGACGATAAGAATTTCACCTTGCTCTGCCCAAAGCGTCGAACTTGATAAAGGTGATGAATTGATAATTATCGATCCAGAAGGCCAGCAAGTGAGTGATCTGGTCGCATTTGAACGGACTAATCGTGAGGAATACCTGTCGTCGGGACGTTCACTGGATTATGCCTCACGTATGTGGCTCACTACAGGTGACATTTTATACTCGAATCGTAGCCGTCCCATGTTCACTATTCTTGAAGATACCTGCGGGCGACATGACTTTACATTAACTCCCTGTTCCAAAGATACCTTCAAGATAATTTATGGCGAAGATGAAGGCCGGCCGGGCTGTGAAGGGAATCTGGTTACTGCACTTGCGCCTTACAGTATTGGCGTTGATCGTATACCGATTGCTTTTAATGTTTTTATGCACGTGGCGGTTGATGCGGACTCAGGTGAGTTTCAAGTGTTACCTCCACTCAGTAAAGCAGGTGATTTTGTTCGCTTTCGGGCAGAAATGCCGTTAATAGTGGCTATGACAGCCTGTTCAGCTGGTCAATCGAATAACTTTCACTATAAACCAATCGACTTTCAAGTATTGAAACATGGAAACTGATGAAATCGATTTTGATATTTTCTGAAGGAGTTACTTATGCCAGTCGTTCGTGTGACATGGTTTGAAAATAAAGACGATAAAGCTAAAAAAGCAGTGGCGAAAGAAATTACCGAAAGTATTGTCCGAAATACCGGTGCTGAAGCTAATTCAATATCCGTCATCTTCGAAGAAGTCGCTCAAGCCGATTGGGCGGTCGGTGGAAATCTGTCCGAAGATCACAAGTGACAGGTTTGGTTAAAGCATGAAACCCAACAGTTATAAATGAAATAACATTTTGGATTTTTTGGGTTTCGCAGGCTCTACCCAACTTACGTTTTTATTCACATGAATCATGATAATGGATATAAAAAAGGATTTAACGTTGAATGGGTGGTGTTTCCCAGCACGATCCGAACGGTACTGATGAAACCCGCTTCATGCCTTTTTATGATCTTGACTTGAGTGCTGGTGTTTTTTGACAACGTCTTTTTTAAAAAGACGGTAAACCCAAAGGAAAAAATAAGGCCCAAAGAACACCACAAAGAAAGTGGTCGTCATGATACCGCCGAGAACACCGATAGAGATCGCATTCTGAGCTCCTGAACCGGGGCCGGAAGCAAAAGCCAATGGCAACACACCTAGTATAAAAGTAAGAGACGTCATCAAAATGGGCCTAAACCGCTGTTGTGCTGCTTGATAAGCCGCATCGAAAGCCGTTTGACCCTCTTCAAAGTTATTTTTCGCAAACTCAACAATCAATATGGCGTTTTTAGCAGCAAGCCCGATAGTAATTAACAGTCCAACTTGAAAATAAACATCATTAGCCTGTCCAGTGCTCCATGTTGCCAGTACGGCACCTAAAATACCCAGAGGCACGGTTAGGATAATAGCAACCGGTATAGCCCAACTTTCATAAAGCGCCGCCAGGATGAAAAAAACGGCCAAAGCGGATACCAGATAAAGTAAAAGTGTATTGGTGCCTGCCTCCTTTTCTTCATAGGACAGACCTGTCCATGCCACCTCCAGCCCATCAGGAAGTTTTTCAGCTATTTTTAAAACCTCCTGCAATGCTTTACCCGAACTCACTCCTTGAGAAGTGGACCCTTGTATTTCTCTTGAGGCTGCACCATTAAAGCGTGTCAATTTAGGTGATCCATAAGTCCATTCACCTGTGGCAACTTCTACAAGCTGTACCATATCGCCATTTTTATTTCGTACGTACCAGTCATCAATATCTTCAGGCAACATTCGGAAAGGTATGTCACCTTGCACATAAACGCGTTTTATACGCCCGTTTTCTAAAAAATCATTCACGTAAGTCCCACCGAGTGCGGTGCTCAACGTCTGATTGACAGTGCTTATAGGAACACCAAGAGCACGTGACTTGATGTTATCAATCGTTAGATCATATTGGGGACTGTCGGATAATCCGTTAAAACGAACCTGCGTCAAAAGTGGACTTTGATTGGCCATGCCTAAAAACTGATTGGTTGCATTAACAAGCGCTTGATGGCCTAGTCCCGCGCGATCAACAAGTTGAAACTCAAAGCCACCGGAATTACCAAGCGCACTGACCGGTGGCGGCACCAGAGGAAAAATCATCGCATCACGGACTTTAGATAAAGACTGTGCTGCACGGTTTTTTATATTAAAAACACTATTTTCTTCACCCCGCTCTTCCCAACTTTTCATTTTGATAAAGGCGATACCTACATTTTGTGCTTGTCCTGAAAAGCTAAAACCTGCAGCGGCAAAAAGACCGTCTACGGCGTCCCCAGCCTCTTCAAGGTAGAAATCTTCTATAGCCTTAACTTTTTCGACTGTTTGTTCAAGTGAAGAACTGGGCGGCCCGTTTAACAGTGTAAACATTCGGCCCTGATCTTCATCGGGGAGAAAGGATGTCGGGATACGAAGGAAAGTTAAGACGGCGATAATAATAAGTACTAAAAACAATGCTGGTAAGACAAATCGATTCTCAAGCAATACGTCCAACATGTTTTTGTGACCTCGACGTAAAGCTTCAAAGCCATGATTGAATGATGCAAAAACGCCTTTATCTTTTTTTGCTTTTCTGGATTTTAAAATCACCCCGCAAAGAGAGGGTGACAAGGTCAATGCTATAAAAAGCGATATTGCCATAGCGACTGAGATAGTCACCGAAAACTGGCGGTATATCACACCCACCGAGCCCTCAAAAAAACTCATGGGTAAAAAAACAGCCCAGATAACCGCCGTAGTGCCGATAAGGGCTCCGGAAAGCTCCTTCATAGCCGATTTTGTGGCTTCCTTTGGGTCACGTTCAGGATCTTTTTCTAATTTACTTTCTACATTTTCTGTTACCACAATTGCATCATCGACCAGCATACCGATTGCAAGAACCAGTGCAAAAAGCGTCAGAACATTGATCGAATAACCGAGTATGAAGATAGCCCCGAAGGTTCCAAGCAGAACGATGGGAATAGCAATTGCTGGAATAAATGTCGCACGAAAATTTTGTAGAAATATGAAGATAACAAGAATAACCAAACCGATGGCCATGAAAAGCGTTTTCACCACATTAACGATCGATGTTTCAATAAAAGTTGAGACATCAATGGGATAAATCACTTCAAGATCGGCAGGAATAATATTATCGAAGTCTTTTATACGGTCCTTGATGCTTTGAATCGTCACCAGTGCATTAGCGTCGGGAGCAAGCTGGACAGCGATACCGGATGCTGGTTGCCGGTTCCAACGTCCGATAATATTATAATTCTCGGCCCCGATTTCAATTCGGGCCACATCTCCTAATGTGACTCTTGAGCCATCCTCGAGAACGGTTAATAAAATGGCTTCAAACTGTTCTGGAGAAGAGAGCAGAGATTGCGACGTAATGGTGGCATTAATCTGCTGCCCTTTTGCTTGTGGTGCGCCGCCTATTTCGCCTGTGGCAAGCTGAACATTTTGATCTTGTATGGCATCAATAATATCCAGCGCGGTAATATTGAAATTATTCATACTTCGCGGATCGAGCCAGATCCGCATGGCATGTTCAGAACCAAAGCTCTGAATTTGACCAACGCCGTCAACGCGGCTCAAAGGTTCTTCAATATTTGATGCCAAAAAATCGGATATATCATTCCGACTCATTGCCCCTTCTTTGGAATAAAAGCCGATGATCAGCGCTTCACTATTACCACCTTTTTCAACAGGAACACCTAACTGCTGAACAATGGTCGGCAAGGAAGATAACGCTTTAGAGACTTTGTTTTGGGTTTGTACCTGAGCTATATCCGGGTCAGTTCCAGGCTCAAAGGTTAGCGTAATGGTGGCACTGCCAGAGGAAGAGCTTTGCGCTTGTATATAACGAAGATTGTCGATTCCAGTAAGGTTTTGTTCGATAATCTGCGTAACGGTATTCTCAAGTGTTTCAGCCGAAGCCCCGGGATATGTGGCAGTAATAGATACTTTAGGCGGCGCAATGTTGGGGTATTGTTCAATCGGCAACTGAAAGAGCGAAAATAAACCAAACCCTATGATGAAAAGCGCGATAACCCAGGTAAAAATTGGGCGGCCTATAAAAAAGCGTGAGAACATTTCTAGCGGTTCTCAACTTTATTCTGCTGTCGCTGCCCTACCTTGATGTTTGGGGCCATCGGGGGTGGCGCTTCATCTTTAAGAGAATTCGGTGCAACTTCGAGATTCATGTCCTCATATCCAACATCGATTGGTTCAGGTTTTACCAAGACTCCCTCACGTAACATCATCGTCCCCTCTACAATCAAACGATCCCCGCTTTCTAGCCCATTAAGAACAATCCAATTATTTCCATAGGCCGCCCCTGTGGTTACAGGAGTTTTGGCAGCTTTATTCTCAGTATCAATAACCCAAACACTTTTCCTACCCTCAGCATCTATTACAACGCTTTTTTGAGGAACCACGATCTGTTTTGTACGGCCAATCTCTTCTATGGAGGCCCAGACAAACATACCCGGCAACAGGATAGTGTCTGGATTATCAAACACAGACCGCAATCGTATTGAAGCAGTCTGTATATCAACAGAAACATCCGTTGAGTCTAAAGTGCCCTTGTGTGGGTATTTTTGTGTTGCATTATTCAGATAAAGATAAACTTCATATTCAGATTCTTTATTCAGCCGTGCAGCAGATAAACGCTCCTGTAAATCCCGTACCTCTGATGCAGACTGTGACAAATCCACGTAAACAGGGTCAAGCTGACGTACAGTCGCCAGTGGAACGCTTTGCTGAGAGGTAACGAGCGCACCTTTTGTAATGCTGGACGGACTTATATAACCGCTTATTGGTGCGTATACGCGCGTGTAGTCTAAATTGATTTTTGCACTTCTAACTTCAGCTTCTGCTTGGCTTACAGCAGCCTGAGCTTGAGCAAGGCTGGCCAGTGCATTGTCATACTCTTGCTGGCTGACTGCATTTGAAGTGATCAGCGTTTCATATCGATTTACCAGGTTTTGGGCATTTTCTCTTCGCGCTTTAGCATCTTGCAGATTAGCCTTGGCCATTTGGTAATCAGCTTCATAGCGAGCGGCATCAATCTGATAAAGCTGCTGTCCCTCTTCTACATATGATCCCTCTTTGAATAATCGCGACTGAATGATGCCACTGACTTGTGGCCTGATTTCAGCGACCTGATAAGACACTACACGACCAGGAAGCTGATTCGTGTGTTGTATCCGTACTGGCTTAATTTCGACAAAGCCCACGTCAATAGCCTGTTGACTCATTCCGCCCTGTTGTGATGCGTTCTGTTGATTATTGTCCTGGTTATCATCACATGCCGACAATGAGATAATAAGTGCAAAAATGGCAAGAACAGACAAAAATCTAACGTTCATAGCAAAGATATTCAGCAAGCATTTCTAATCAAGTACTCCATTAATGTTGATTTAACTCAGAAACAGTAAATGCTTTTAAATCACATGGATGGAAATGAATATGACTGTCAGTAGTCAGCGTAAAAAACTCATCCCTTGAACTTAAAAGAGGGCCAATCCTTATTGAAAGGATATGCCAAACAGCAGGCCCCCTTTAGTCCTATCAGATTGTTGTTAACCACCAAACTTTTCGTTTTCGCCAATATTCGGCGTGGTATGTTTGATATTGGCTTTAGCAAACTCATAAAGCTGGAAGGCTTTATTCTCTTTTGCCATCCAGTGTTCGCCCATTTCAATTTTAACTTCCAGTAAGGCGACATCTGGGTCGTCTTTACCTTCAGGGAACCAAGCAGCAATAAATGGATTCCAGTATTTGTCGATCAGTGTTTGATCATCTGACACCCGAGCACTGCCCGACAGTGAGACATATACACCTTTGTCCTGATCAGAAAAGGTCAGGCAGACATCATGGTCACGATCCGTTTCGCTAACCTTCTCAGCACTGCGACGAGTATAGAACCAAAGAGTGCCATCATAGGCATCCTGAACTAGGTGCATTGGCCTGGCACGTGGCATGTCGCCATCGAGTGTGACTAACATGCCGACTTTAATATCTTTTATCATTCCCCAAATTTTTTCCTTATGTTCAGGACTAGACATAATGCAAACCTCCTAATGGAACACTATAAATAAAAATACAGCGATTACACCGCTGCTTTTGATATATCAATGACGCTTTACCATTTTTTTGAATAAAGTGATAAATCAGCTTTACACAAAAAAATTTTCTTTCTTGTAATAGTGATAACAAATAGCCCGGAAGGTTCCGGGCTATTAAAGAACTCATTGTTTCTAATGCTTAATTAAATATCCATCCAGCCAGCGTTTTTAGCCTCGTTCCATTCTTTTTCCTCAATATCACCGCTGTTATTTCCGTCGTAATGGCGATAAAGGCCTTCATGAAATTCATTTTCAGATAGTTGTCCATCTCCATCTTGATCCCATGATTCATAAATTAAATTGTATTCATCATGCTGACTCCATTCATCTTCGCTCAATTGGTTGTCATCATTCACATCCCAGTCGTCGAAAACACCACGTTCGCTTACACGATCAATAAATTCATTTTGATCTAAACTTCCGGTAACTTCGTTATCCGGCGTACAAGCTAAAAGGCTGACACTGCCCAATGCGAATATAAATGCCATTGTCAGTTTGTTTTTTCGGAAAAAAACTGTATTTGAATTAAGAAATTTCATACGATTTATCCTTTAAATTTGTTTTGAAGTAGGAAAAGTAAACATATTTATAAAAGTGACAAGTCAAAGACTTGAGTTTCGTCTTGACTGTCGGACTTTTCCTGGCGTTTATTACACTCGATATTCATAGCCATAATGAGCGTATACCTCATCCCGAAAGGCTTCATCAGCCATATTCGGCCAGTTGTCCTTATCAAAACCGGGAGCGTTTTCTAATGTGTCTTTGTCCACATTCAAGATGAGACATTCTTCTTGTGTATCAACCGCTATGGCTTGTGGTGGAATGGCAAAAAGCTTATCACCCATTCCTAAAACTCCACCGAAAGATAAGACGTAATATTGAACCTGGCCACGTTCGGTATTAATCATGATGTCCTTAACATTCCCCAGATCTTCACCCTGAGCATTTTTAACCTTGTCTCCTTCAAGTGATGATGCAGATAAAACTATATTGTTGAATTTCATATCCATTCTCCGTTTTATTAGTTTTACGGGTTAATTACACCGATTTTTTAAAATCACGTTGTGTTTTTGTGTTGCTTATAAACCTTGTGACGCTGTTGCTTTATTTAACGCATCAATGAGCCATGCTTCGGCATATTCCAACGCTAACGCATAATCAAACATTGCGCCCTCCTCCATAAGTCTCCTGAACTCAACTTGGAGGTCTTCCTTGTCCGGACTTTCTTTTTTCATGGTCTGTAAATAAGCATATGCAGCCGCCAGCTCTTCTGGGGAGCTTGACTCTGTGCCGCCACTATCGATGATCTGAACCACCTCTTCGATAGATTTTGCTTGTTTAAGCGCTTCGGGAATCATAATTTCTCCTTTCGGTATCGAACCTGAAATTTCACCGATTAAATTACGTATAATTTAAATAAACAACATTAATTAACTTTATGTTTCTATTCGTATTTATAGTAGTTTCTCTCTGAGAGAGTGGAAGAAAAACTCAAAGTACCCCCAATCCTCTCTACTCTCATAAATGAAATTGGTTTAGTTAGAGAATAGAAACTGGAGGCACTTTATATTGAGCTAAAACTGAATTTGGAATTAATCTCCAAGTTGCTCTTCGAGTTCGTTTGCCATCTGTAAATGTTCTCGTAAGGTAGGCAGTTTTTCGCGTGCAAATGCACTGATTGCATCATTATCTGAATGGCTTGCACGTTCAAACAGCTCAATAGTCTCTTCGTGAGCATTGATTTGATTTTCGATGTAAGCGTCGTCGAATGATTCATTATTTCTAATGCTCAGCATCATGGCTTTGGCCTTATCCATCAGTGTCGGATCGTCAGCGACTTCCAGATCTTGTTGTCTTGCGATGTCCCTCAATTCGTTATTTGCTTTTGTATGATCTTCTATCATCCGATTAGCAAACTCATGAATTTGGGCGGTTCCTTCATCCAGAGCCATTCGTGCTGTTTCAATCTCAGCAATTCCTTTTGCAGAAGCTGTTTCAACGAAATCTTCAACATCAACTGGATCACTCGTCATATCATCCTCCCAATCAGGATTTGGTTCATTCGCAGCGTTTTCCGCTGCTATAGCACTGATAGTATTTTCATCGGGTATATCAACTTCACTTTCGTCAGCTTGAAGCTGTGCCGTTGAAAGCCCCAAAGTCGCTAAAATTGCAACGTTAAAGAGTTTGTTTTTCATATAAATTCTCCATTTCATTTGAAACGCACCCCCATCTTTAAGTGAAAAGAGAGGGCTTTCCTAAAGTTGTAGGTATTTAGCAGGGGAATATTTATGAAACTGCATACAAATTAGGCATTCCCCCGATTTAAATAAGATAAGGGGTATTACTATGCTTAACGCAATATGAATGCCAACACTAATATTGACAGCCCAATTGAGTTATTAAGCAGCTTATGGGAAATATAATATGAGTATAAATAGGCAGTTAAGGAGATGAATAAACTTGCTCACTTAACTTGAAATCGTTTTGACTGACGTTGTTTTTTCTATTTATTAATAAAAAGTGAAAAGAAAATTCAGAGAGATATGAATTTTTTACAACCGATATAACGTAATTGCTTCATGAATCGTCACAATCACTGTAGCCTTCCTGACGGACTGGTTTTACAGAGCTACAGACATTTTTGTTATTTGGGCTTAGATGAGTATTAACAAGGCTGGTTTCTCTATCTTGATCATGCCGGATGACATGGCAATTTAAAGTTCGCGCCCAAATGCGCTGTGCAAATTCTTGTTCCTAATAAGTTAAAGCCACTATTCGAAATGGGTCATGTCTTTTGTTGTTGCAACTGCCAAAGCTTAGCGTAGACCTCATCCAGCTTTAACAAGGATTCATGGGTTCCTTGCTCAACAATTTGCCCATGTTGCATGACGACAATGACATCGGCATCCACTACAGTAGACAGACGATGTGCAATCACAAGGCTGGTCTGCCCCTTTGAAATGTCGCGAATGGCCTCCTGAATAATACGTTCAGAATGACTGTCCAGCGATGAGGTTGCTTCATCAAACATCAATATAGGCGGACGTTTTAAAATCGTACGGGCAATGGCTACACGTTGTTTTTCACCGCCACTTAGCTTTAATCCCCGCTCACCGACCAGAGTATTTAAACCGTCTGGCAATTCAGTAATAAAGTCTTCTAAATGGGCCAGTTTTATGGCTTGTTCTACTTCGGCATCAGTGGCATCAATACGGCCATATCGGACATTCTCACCCAGTGTTGTATTAAACAACACGGTATCCTGGGGCACGATACCAATTGCCTGGCGTAAAGAGGCCTGTGTGACATCGCGAATATCCTGACCATCAATACGAATACTGCCGCTTTGAATATCGTAGAAACGAAACAACAACTTGATTAAAGTGGACTTGCCCGCCCCACTGCTGCCGACCACCGCGACTTTTTGTTTTGGCAGCACCTTAAAACTGAACTCGTTCAAGATCGGCAATCGGTCACTGTAACCAAAATTCACCGCATCAAACTCAATGGCGCCATCCGAAATGACTAACGGCTTGGCCTCCGGTTTATCGTTAATCTGTGGGGATTTATCTAATAACGCAAACATCCGCTCAATATTGGTCATTGAGCTTTTCAACTCACGATAAACGAAGCCTAAAAAGCCCAACGGGATAAACAGCTGCATGGTGAAAGCGTTGATTAAGACAAAATCACCCAGCGTGATTTGTCCCGCAATGACCTGAGAGGCTGCCAGCACCGTCATGGCTGTCATCGCGGAGGCAATAATCAGCGCCTGTCCACCATTTAATAAAAATAAGGACAACCGATTTTTACGCCGAGCCTGTTCCCATTTAGCTAATTCGTCATCATAGCGGTTGGCTTCAAAATCCTCATTACCAAAAAATTTGACGGTTTCGTAATTCAATAAACTATCAATAGCACGAGTATTACTAGTGGAGTCAGCTTGATTCGCTTCACGAACAAATGTCAGCCGCCAATTGGTCACTAACACTGAAAATGCCACATAACTGACCACTGCCAGCAATGTTATCCATGCAAAGCCAACATGATAGTTAAGTAACAAAATACCAATCACCAACACCATTTCCAACGCTGTCGGCACGATATTAAAGACCATGACCCGCAGTAAAAACCCCACCCCGGTAACACCGCGCTCAATGTCGCGTGACAAACCTCCCGTACGTCGATTTAAATGAAAGTCGAGTTCTAAAGCATGAAGATGTTGAAAGACCTTAAGTCCGATACGGCGCATTGCTCGCTCGGTAACCCGACCAAACACCGTATCGCGAAGCTCGTTAAATAAGGTTGTGGAAAGGCGTGCAACGCCATAAGCCAGTAATAAACCGAGTGGCAGCGCAAGCATCTTATCCGGTAACTGGTTACTATCAAGACCATCCACGATGTGTTTTAGAATGAATGGCACCACAATAGTCGCTAGCTTGGCCGCCACAAGACTCAACATCGCGATGACAATACGACCACGATATTCGATAAGATACGGCCATAACGATTTTAGGGTTTTCCAGCTTAGTCTTGCCGGTTCTGCGTCTGGCGGGGGAGACAACGATCGCAATAGACATCCTTTTAATGGCGTAAGTGTTTGGAAAACACCTGAGATAAATTGAGAACGATAATGTTATCGTCTTTTACCGTGCGTATGACCTGTCTCTCCCCGGATCTATCCCAAACACTCCCTGCAAAGCACAATTAAGCATGCTGCAAAGATATTGCTAGAAAAAGTTAATCCGTGATGATTTAGATGATCTAAGACTTATTGATTGCATTCATAACAATCGAGCGAAAAAGATGCATGTCGATAGAACAGTTGAGTAGCCTTTAGCATTATCCATCACTTAATTACATAAAGGCATGTTTTCTAATAGTAAATGCATTTTGAAAAGAAGCTTGTTTCAATGCGTGTAAAAAGAATGATTTGTTAAGCTTAGAGGCTTATCCAATACGACCAAAAAACCTCACATTTCAAGTTCATGCTCAAAGACGTTACAATCAATGCGCGAACAAACATGCTGCTTTACACACTGAATTCGCACTACTAAATCAACTCGATAACATCATCTCTAGGGATAGTATGGAACATAAAATCTTATCGACAGGCGCAAAGGCGCTTGAAGTAAATCTTGATGCTATCCGTTATGGTTCTTTTGCAGAAATCGGGGCTGGCCAAGAAGTTGTTCGCTGGTTCTTTAGAGTCGGTGGTGCTGCAGGCACGATTGCTAAAAGTATCTCGGCATACGATATGAAAGTAAGCGACGATATTTATGGCAAAGCGTCACGTTATGTATCTCGTGAACGTCTGGAAGACATGCTGGATCATGAATATCACTTAATCGTGGAATGTTTAAGCGAGCAACGTGGCGATAACACGGCTTTTTTCGCTTTTGCTGATACCGTATCAGCACGTAACTATCACGGAACCAATGAATGTCATGGTTGGTTGGGTATTCGTTTTCAGACGGAACCACATGCTGCAAATAGCGAAATCATTATTCATGTCCGTATGTTGGACCATGAAAATGCATTGCAGCAAGAGGCACTGGGCATTCTGGGGGTGAACCTGGTACATGGTGCATTTCATTTAAGCCATAACCCTGACTTATTAGTGAAATCACTGCTGGATAATCTAACCACGGATCGTATTGAAGTCGATATGATTGATTTTCATGGTGATGCCTTCTTGCATGTTGATAACCGTGTTATCAGTTTGAGACTGGTACAACTTGGCTTGAGTGATGCCGCGATGTTTTCGGCTGATGGCCGAGTGCTTCAGCCCTCAGAGCATTTACGTAAGAAGAATGTGTTAGTGGAAAGAGGTCGGTTCCGTCCGGTGACCCACGTCAATATTGATATGCTAAATGCTGCCAGAAAACAGTTTGAAGCCGAGGATGACTCGTCCCCGGAAGAAACCGTTTCCATTATGGAAATTACCATGCATAACTTGCTTGATGGCAATGACAGCATCGATCTGGAAGATTTTATTAGTCGAGCAGATGTGTTGGAGGCCACCGGACACACGGTAATGATTTCGGACTATCCAGAGTACTATCGCTTGGCAACCTATTTATCGCGTTACACCAATCGCCGCATCGGGCTGACGATGGGAGCGCATAGTTTGATTGAATTGTTTCATGATCACTATTACACCACGTTACACGGTGGGATTCTTGAAGGTTTTGGCCGGTTATTTAAGAATAACGTCAAACTCTATATTTATCCTTTCAAAGACGCTGAAACAAACACGTTATTCAAAGTCGATAATCTCCAGGTTGATGAACAACAGACGCATTTGTATGAGTATCTGAAAAAGGGTAACCATATCGAACAAATTGAACAGTTCAATGAAGATTACCTGCACATTTTTTCACCGGATGTCTTGAAAATGATCACCAGCAACGAGCCCGGCTGGGAAAAATTAGTTCCTGATGTAGTCGCTGAAAAAATTAAAGCCCAGCAGCTGTTTGGTTATAAACCTGCAGATTAGAGGGTGATTGCAAAAACAGGCTTGGTTAGGTTGAGGGGAAACTCCACACTGGCGTCTTTCACTCAACCTGTGTTGGACTTTCGTTAAGATTTTACCTTTCGATAATGTTTCGAGACCTTCGCTCGATTACCACAGGTATCCATACTGCACCATCTCCGTTTATGGCTGCGTGAGTTATCCACAAACATCAAAACACAATCTGGATTTAAACAGCGCTTAAGATAAGTCCGTTGATCACTGGCCAGCATGTTCGCTAACTCGTAAGCCAGTAGGCCAATAATATCTGCAGTGGAGTGACAGACATTTTGATTAATTAGCTGGTACCCCTCAGACAACTGCTCAAGCTGATAATGCATTTTATAGTTTTGCAGATAGTTATTTAGTGTAGCTATAGCATCATTCTCAATACTTTCCTTCTCAATAATCTGAGTGAGAATCTGCCTTGCTTTGTCTCTGAAAGCAAGTAATTTCCCAACATCAATACCCCCCACAAGATCCACATCAATATTGGCTTGTTCCAGCCATGCCATCACATCACTTTCAGTCGGTAATAAATCGACCAACTCACCTTTCACATTAACTTCTGTATTAATGAAATCAACGCCAAGGTTGTTACCCACAAATTCGTATTTTTGTTTTATCTCATTCATGTAACCACTATACATGCATTTGACAGGTTAGTTAAGCACTGGTAATTTATAACCTGTATAAATAACTTATACAGGTTAGTTTTATCTTAAAAGTGGAGCACACAATGAATAAACAAAATTTTAGTAATTTCTATCTAAGTAGCCCTAGAGGAAACGCCTTGGGTAAACTGGGAATTTCTGTTCGGAATGGCATATCTACTATTGGACCTGGTTTGCCATGGCTTAGAAAGTTAATGATGGGGCTGCCGGTTTTATTTATGCTCAGCCCTCAATGGTCGTCTGCACAAGTTGAAGCGGGTAGCAAAACCCAAGCCATCGCTAAATCTCAGATAACTGATGACTCATCTGTGAGATATGGCTATGAAACAGTAGAAGGTCTGGAAATCTTTTATCGGGAAGCAGGCGATAGAAACAAGCCGGTTATTGTTTTACTGCATGGTTTCCCAGCTTCGTCACATATGTATAGAGATGTCTTGGCTGGGTTGGCAGAAGATTATTATCTGATTGCACCCGACTATCCCGCTTTTGGTAATAGCAGCTTTCCAGATCCTGAAAACTTTGAATACACATTTGATAATCTCGCTCGTGTGATGGATCTGTTTTTGAAACAAAAAGGGATTGATCGGTTTTCAATGATGATTCAGGACTATGGCGCGCCGATTGGATTCAGGTTGGCTGTTAAACATCCTGAACGTATTCAAGCCATCATTACGCAAAATGGTAATGCCTACAAAGAGGGTTTGTCGGTAAAAGGTTGGGGACCGATATTCGATTACTGGAAACACAAAACCCCAGAATTGGAAACCACTATTGCGGAAAACGTGTTCACCTTTGACGGGATGAAATGGCAGTTCACTCACGGGACACAACAACCCGAAACGATACTGCCTGATACCTGGGTGCTGGCTTATGCCAACCTTACCAAACCAGGACAAACACGGGCTCAATTGGATCTGTTTTATGACTATCAAAATAATGTGCTGAAATATCCCGAATGGCAAAATTATCTGCGTAAACATCAACCACCGGTACTCGTCGTATGGGGCAAAAATGATGCATTTTTCCCTGTCGAGGGCGCTGAAGGATATAAAAAAGATGTAGAAGATCTGGATTATAACGTGCTGGATACCGGACACTTTGCGCTTGAGGAGGAAGGTCCATTTATCATTGATAAAATTAAGGCGTTTTTAACCTCACGAAATATTCAATAATCTCTGAAGGATGTTTAATTGTAATGACTTGGGCAGGTTTCGCCTGCCCAATTTTTTAATAGTTGAATAAATTATCACTATTTCGTCGAGATGATGTTACTAAGACATTTTCTCGAAAGCATATTGGGGCAAACTGGTTTCAATCTTGAGAAAGACTAGTTGATGTTCAGTTCGACTTTAACAAACCAGAAGCCAACGTCAAAAATGCATCTACCGCTTTGCTTGATGCAGCATGGGGATCCTCTGCATTGGCGATCCATAAGGAGGCGCCAAACAAGGCACCGTTAATCAGACGGGCCATCGCCAGAGAGTCAACCTCTCGCAAGACACCTTCCTCCATCAGCTTTTCAATACTGAGCTGCGTACTACGAATACAACAGTTTTTACGAGGCCACTGCGAAGGATCACCTAATACAGCGGGGCCATCTAAAAGCATGATGCGCTGTATCTCATGTTCACATGCCATATTGAGATAGGCGATGGAACCATTAATAAATGCATCCCACGTGGTTGGGGCTTGCGACTTTATCGCTGACAGCCGCGTTGTCATTTCATCTTCAATCTGTTGAATAACAGCTTTCAGTAAGCCTTTTTTACCGCCGAAATGATGATAAAGCGCACCGCGTGTCAAGCCGGCTTCTGCCGTAAGATCATCCATGCAACTCTCCGCGAATCCATGTTGAGCAAAAGATTCTCTCGCAGATTTAATGAGCTTAGCCTGGGTCTCGGCAATCATATCTTCACGTTTTTGCGGCATCATTTTCTCCAAATTTTACATACGTAATGCATGTTAGTTGACATACAATACGTATGCGAAATACTATACATTACATACGTCGCGTATGAGCAAGAATTTCCATACTTACGTTAAGGGCAATTATACCTACCTTACACTTGCCTTCTGACATACGTATCGTATGTAAAGTTGCAGTATCAGAAATTTGCTGGAAACCCCATTTCTAAATAAAACCAAGGAGAACCACATGATAAGTACAAGAAACACGTTAAGACTGTTTTTGTTGGGTAGCATCGCTGTAATGGTGCTGTCCGCATGTGGCAATCCGCAAGCGGCTAATCAGGCTGAAGCGCCGGCTGCACCCGAAGTCAGCGTGGCCCAGGTGGTGAGTGAGCGAATTACCGAATGGGATGAATTTACAGGTCGATTGCAAGCACCGGAAACGGTCAATCTTGTGCCTCGCGTATCAGGTTATATCGAACAGATACATTTCACTGAAGGCGCTTTGGTCAATAAGGGCGATTTATTAGTACAAATTGATCCACAACCGTTTGCAGCTGAAGTCGCCAGACTTAAAGCCGACTTACAAAGTGCTGAAAGCGCTTTAGCATTGGCTGAAACCGAATATAACCGGGCAGTGAAACTCAGTAGTGCACGCGCTATATCGGATGAACTTCTGGACACCCGTCTTGCACGTAAACAGCAAACTGCTGCAAGCGTTGCATCGGTTAAAGCTGCCCTGCATCGTGCCCAACTGGATTTAAGTTACACCCGCATTACCGCTCCTATTAGTGGCAGAGTGTCTTATGCCCAAATAACAGCGGGTAATTTCGTTAACGCAGGTCAAAGCCAGTTAACCAGTCTGGTGTCGACCGACAAAATGTACGCTTATTTTGATGTCGATGAGCAAAGCTACTTGAAATACCAGCGTCTGACAGAAGCCGGCAAACGGGCTGATACCCGCGATGCCACAGCAAATCCTGTTTATATGGCGTTGGCCGATGACAGCAGTTACCAACATATTGGCAATATTGATTTTGTCGACAATAGCGTAAACCAGCAAACCGGCTCTATACGGATTCGTGCCAGTTTCCCCAACACTGACGATCGACTTTTACCAGGCTTATTTGCCCGTATCAAACTGGTCGGCAGTGACTCATATAAAGGCATCCTGATTGATGAAAAAGCCATCGGTACGGATTTAAACAACAAGTTTGTGTTGGTCGTGAATGCTGATAATCAATTGGAGTACCGCGCAGTCAAGCTTGGTGAAAAGGTAAATGGTCTGCGAATTGTGCGTGAAGGTTTATCCGCAAACGACAAAATTGTGGTGAATGGCTTACAACGCGTAATGCCCAATATTCAGATCGAACCCAAATTAGTGGATATGGCAACCAAAGAGCAATTAGCGGGTTTGCGTAAGGCTCAACAGTTGTTGGATAAAACCAGCACCTCACTGTCTGCAGAATCTGACAGCTCAGCAGATCAAGGATAAGGAAACCTCATGTTCTCGCAATTTTTTATCAAACGGCCAATTTTTGCAGCCGTTATTTCACTGTTCTTTTTAATTACCGGTGCTATTGCAGTATGGCAACTACCCATCACCGAATACCCTGAAGTAGTGCCTCCCACTGTTGTGGTAACAGCCAATTACCCAGGGGCTAACCCTAAAGTAATTGCTGAAACCGTCGCCTCGCCATTGGAGCAGGAAATTAACGGTGTGGAAGAGATGCTCTATATGTCTTCTCAGTCCACCTCGGATGGTCGCATGACACTCACCGTGACATTTGCCATCGGCACCGATGTTGATTTAGCCCAGACTCAGGTTCAGGCCCGGGTAGATCGTGCCATGCCACGCTTGCCACAAGAAGTACAACGCTTAGGTGTTGTCACCGAAAAATCATCACCCGATTTAACCATGGTGGTGCATTTAAGTTCGCCAGATGATCGATACGACATGCTCTATCTGTCTAACTATGCGTTGCTGAATGTTAAAGACGAGTTGGCGCGAATTAACGGTGTGGGCACTGTAGAACTGTTCGGCGCCGGTGATTACAGTATGCGGATCTGGCTGGATCCTAATAAGGTCGCGGCTCTTGGTTTATCTCCATCACAAATTACTGCCGCAATCCGTGAGCAAAATCAGCAGACAGCTGCCGGAAGCTTAGGTGCTCAGCCAAGTGCTGATGCAGAATTTCAGCTGCTGATAAACGTTAAAGGTCGTTTATCTACCGAAGAAGAGTTTGGCAATATCATTATCAAAGTCGGCGACAACGGTGAGATAAGTTACTTAAAAGATGTCGCTCGTATTGAACTGGGTGCCTCAACCTATGCCCTGCGATCGTTATTAAATAATAAAGACGCCGTGGCTATTCCTATTTTTCAAGCCTCAGGTTCTAACGCGATTCAAATCTCTGACGATGTACGCGCCAAAATGGCAGAGTTATCGAAAAGCTTTCCAGATGGGTTGGCCTACGACATCGTTTATGACCCAACAGTGTTTGTTCGCGGTTCTATTGAGGCGGTAATAAAAACGCTGCTTGAAGCATTAGTACTGGTGGTACTGGTGGTTGTGCTGTTTTTGCAAACCTGGCGTGCATCCATTATTCCTTTGGTGGCAGTACCTGTGTCATTAATAGGTACGTTTGCCTTTATGCATCTTTTAGGTTTTTCACTCAATGCTCTATCGTTGTTTGGTCTGGTATTGGCCATCGGTATCGTCGTTGATGATGCCATCGTAGTGGTTGAAAACGTTGAACGGAATATACGCGAAGGCCTAACACCGATTGCCGCTACGCAAAAAGCAATGAAAGAAGTGACAGGCCCTATCGTGGCTACGACATTAGTATTAGCAGCAGTGTTTATCCCGACAGCCTTTATGTCAGGCTTAACCGGGCAATTTTATAAGCAGTTTGCTTTAACCATTACTATTTCTACTTTTATCTCAGCGATTAATTCGTTAACGCTAAGCCCTGCCCTGTCGGCGCTATTATTAAAAGCACCTGGTGAGAAAAAAGATCTGTTAACACGCGCCATGGACAAACTCTTAGGAGGCTGGTTATTTGGTCCGTTTAATCGCTTCTTTGCCCGTTTATCCAAAGGTTATGGCTGGTTAGTCAAAAAGGTCATCCGATTTGGCGCGCTGGTTGGCATTATGTATGTTGCACTGCTGGGTTTAACGGGCGTGCAGTTTGCCACTACCCCTTCCGGTTATGTGCCAAGTCAGGACAAACAATATCTGGTGGCGTTTGCTCAATTGCCAGATGCTGCGTCGTTAGAACGTACCGAGGAAGTGATTAAGGAAATGTCGAATATTGCGCTTGAACAACCTGGTGTAATCAGTTCTGTCGCCTTCCCCGGACTGAACATTAACGGTTTTACCAACAGTCCGAACTCCGGCATCGTGTTTACGACCTTAAGCGATTTCAAGGAGCGTAACGATCCGTCAATGTCGGCTGATGCTATCGCAGCAGCGTTAAACCAGAAGTTTGCCGGAATTGAAGATGCCTTTATTGCCATCTTCCCTCCTCCCCCGGTACAGGGGCTTGGCACCATTGGTGGATTCAGGCTGCAAATACAGGACCGTGCTAGTCACGGTTACGAAGAGCTCTACAACGTGACTATGCAGGTCATGCAAAAAGCCTGGGCCACGCCTGAACTGACTGGCATCTTCTCCAGTTATCAGGTCAATGTGCCGCAACTGGACCTGGATATCGATCGCACTAAAGCCAAACAGCAAAATGTGTCACTGGATGAGATATTTCAAACACTGCAGGCTTATATGGGCTCGGTGTATGTCAATGACTTTAACCAGTTTGGCCGTACCTATCAGGTCAATATGCAGGCTGATGAGCAGTTCCGTCAGAGTGCATCACAAATCAGCCAGTTAAAGGTACGTAATGGCGATGGTGAGATGGTTCCACTGGGTTCCTTTATCAATGTTACTGATACAGCGGGTCCTGATAGGGTCATGCATTACAACGGTTTTACCACGGCTGAAATTAATGGTGGGCCAGCCCCTGGTTACAGTACCGGTGAGGCTCAGGCAGCGATTGAGAAAATACTGGCCGAAACGTTACCCAATGGTATGACCTATGAGTGGACAGAGCTGACTTACCAGCAAATTCTGGCTGGTAATGCCGGGGTATTTATCTATCCATTGGTGATTATGTTGGTCTTTATGGTGCTGGCAGCTCAGTACGAAAGCTTAAGCTTACCGCTGGCCATTATTCTGATCATTCCGATGACATTATTGTCAGCATTGAGCGGCGTTTTAATCTACGGCGGGGATAACAACATCCTCACTCAGATAGGGTTGATAGTGCTGGTGGGGCTCGCCACCAAAAATGCCATCTTGATTGTCGAGTTCGCCAAAGAGCTGCAAGACCATGGGATGAGTGCAATGGAGGCTATTTTAGAAGCGGGACGCCTGCGGTTGAGGCCAATATTGATGACCTCTATTGCCTTTATTATGGGCGTGGTGCCCATGGTGTTTTCAACCGGTGCCGGTGCTGAAATGCGTCAGGCCATGGGGGTGGCCGTTTTCTCCGGCATGATAGGTGTCACCTTCTTTGGCTTAATCCTAACACCGCTGTTTTATTACATGCTGGCCAAACGTGGCGAGAAAAAAGCGCTGACATCATCAACTGGAATAACTGATAAGGCGGAGGCTAACCATGCGTAACACAAACAAACTTACGACTATTGCTGTATTGGTGATGTCATTAACCGCCTGCGCTGTGGGCCCGGATTATCAGGCCCCTGCAAATGTGGCCGATATCCACCTCAGCAGTCCGTATCAGCAAGCAGCGTTAGCCCAAAGCTGGTGGCAGGCATTCGATGATGAGTCGCTGAACCGGCTAATTAACCGCGCCTTATCCGAAAACAGAACATTGGCTCAAGCCAGAGCCAATGTCGATCGGGCTTATGCCGTGTTTCAAGATGCGGATAATGACATTCTGCCAAAAGGCACCTTGGACGCGGGCTATCAGGCCAGTGAAAACGCTATATTGCAGCCGGAAAATGAGAGTGTGATTATTCGAGGCTATAGTACCGGAGCCAATTTAAGTTGGGATTTGGACTTGTTCGGTAAATTACGCCGTGCCAGTGAAGCGGCAGAAGCGCAGGCTCAGCAGGCGGACATTCTCTGGCACGATGCTCAAGTACAGTTAATTAGTCAGGTGGCAACCAGTTATGGTGAATACCGTGGCGCTCAGCTGCGCTTAAAAGTAGCAGAGCAAAATGTGCAAAATCTGCAACAGAGCCGCGGCATTGTCATGGCCAGACTGGAGGCCGGTATGGCCTCAGAACTGGAGCTCGCGCAAATAGATGTGCAACTACATCAAGTAAATGCGTCCATACCGGCATATCGCGTCGCTCTGTTGACTGCAGATGCGACTCTGTCAGCGTTATTAGCACAGCAACCAGGTCAATTAGAACTTGATGATGCGCCTCATTTACCACAGTTAAAACACCCCGTATCCGTGGTGGAAGGTGAAAATTACCTGCGTTATCGTGCAGATGTTGCGAGCAGCGAACGGTTATTGGCTGCCCGTACCGCAGAGATTGGCGTGGCTACCGCCGATTTATATCCGAATGTATCAATAAGCGGTTTTTTAGGCTTTTTATCTGGCCCGGGTTTATCGCTGGGTAGCGATACTAAAAGCTGGTCGGTTGCACCCAGTTTAAGCTGGCAGGCCGCCGATCTGGGCTCGGTAAGGGCCCGTATCCGTCAGGCTGAAGCCAGTTCAGAAATGGCTCTCGCCGAGTTTGAGCAGCAAGTGTTTAACGCGATTAATGAAATGCAATTAGCACTTAAGAGCTACAACCTGAGCCGTGAACAGCAATTAAGTACCGAGCTACAGTGGCAGGCCAGTACCAAAGCGGTAGATATCTCCCGCGAGCGTTATAACGCCGGTACTGGCGAATTTCTCGACCTGCTCGACTCTGAGCGAGAATTGCTACGCAGCCGTGATCAGCTGGCTCAACTGCAACAACAAAGCTTTCTCCGCTTAGTCGATATTTACCGGAGTTTTGGTGGCGGGATACAGCTGATTTAGTGCGGGTTGTTCCATTAAGTAGCCGCTTCAACGTCCAGCTGTTTAATAATGGAGATCTCTAAAGGTTGGGTTTCGCAAGCTTTATCCAACCTACCAATTTTGGTAGGTTGGGCTGAGGCACGAAGCCCAACAATTCTTTTGTTTCACGTGTTGGGCATCATAAATTCAGCCCAACCTACATTTAATTTTTCACAAGTGCTGTGATTGATGCAATAACAACGTATTGATTTTGCGTCTTAATGCTTTAACGGTATCCTCTGCGTCATTAAATCAATTTTATAAGCAAGGATAACTTCATCAATGAACAAACTAATCTGGCTGTTCGCCTTAGTCCTATCTATTACGCTATCTGGCTGTGGCTACGATGAATTTCAGGGCAGATTTGTGGGCCCGGAAGGTAATATCAGTTATGAGTTTAATACCGACGGTACGCTTGAGATTCATCAGGGAGAAGATGTCACTACTGCCAAGTATGAATATGACAGTGGCGAACAAATGATTAAACTGAACGCCGAAGACGATTTACCCACTGATACCCTGACCGTTAAAGATGAAGATCATTTGCAAAGCGGTGATATGACGCTGACTCGTGGTGTCGATTATGCGATGCTTGCCGACACTACCTGGATTGGACAGCAGGGCCAATATACCTTTGCTTTAACGTTCACCATGACCGACAAGGGAATGGAAACGATTTCTGAGCTAGTGACTTATCACGATGAGGATATGACTTATCTTTCCCAGACAGATGACAGCATTACCCGCCTTCGAGGCAATATGCTGTTACTTGATCTTACGCCTTATACAGTTTCAGAAGTTACACGTGATAGTTTCAAAATCACCATTGGTGAAAACAGTATGGTTCTGGAAAAACACCCAAAAGACACTGAAATCACGATTCGGGATGGTTACCAACCAGAAGATGAATAGCCTAGGGCTTGTTTGTGTGACCTTGTTGCTTGCTTTGAATGTTCATGGTCAATAAGGTTGCCATCTGCTAAGGCATGTTTGGAGATAACAAAATAATGATTTCACCGATGATTCCCGAAGATGAAAAACAAAGACTTGAGAAGCTTAGAGCGCTTAAAATTCTTGATTCGGCACCTGAAGAAAGATTTGATCGACTGACCCGCATGGCCAAACGTATGTTTGGGGTAGATATCTCTGTATTGAGCTTAATTGATGATGGACGCCAATGGTTTAAATCCAAAGCATCCGAAAATGAGCTTCCTGACGAGACACCGAGAGAAATTTCTTTTTGTGGTCATGCGATATTAGGTGATGACGTATTTGTTATAGAAGATGCTCTGGAGGATCATCGATTTAAAGATAATCCTTTGGTTACAGCTAATCCCAACATTCGCTTTTATGCTGGATATCCACTAAAGATAAATAACGGCAGCGCCCTTGGCACACTTTGCATCATTGATGATGAACCAAGAGAATTTGATCCGGAAGATTTGCAGTTATTGCGCGATCTCGGCGTAATGGCCGAACAGGAAATTGCTGCTTTGCAATTGGCGACACTGGATGATCTGACGTTAATCTCAAATCGCAGAGGCTTTACGGCGCTGGCTAAACACAGTTTGAATGTTTGCCGACGTAAAGGGCTTTCAGCTTCTATCCTGTTGTTTGATTTAAATAAATTTAAACCCATTAATGACCAGTTCGGTCACGCTGAGGGTGACAGAGCGTTAATCGTATTTGCAAATATCTTGCGTAAAGTTTTCCGTGATTCTGATGTATTCGGCCGTCTTGGTGGTGATGAGTTTGCCGTGTTAATGATGGATGTTGATGCTGAAAATACGCAACGGGTTATTCAACGCTTTGATAACGAAGTAACGAATTATAATCAGGAAGCAGCTCGGGGTTATGATATTGAATACAGTGTGGGTTTTGTAAATAGTCTGGTTGAAAAAGATATTGATGTTAATGTTTTTTTAGCTGCTGCTGATAAAAAAATGTATGCCGAAAAAGGTAATAAGGTTCGTTAATAATTAGCTAAAATTTGAGCGACTAAATACAGTAAAAAATATCCATCACTATTGCATTTAAAAATATAGATAATGTCAGGTTTAAAACGGAATAATTCTGCTTACACCTATAGATAATATTTGGCATAAGTTGTGCGTTAAACGACTCATTCAATCCCCCCTTTAATGATTTTTT
>SWCD01023123.1_pt1 | contig 44412 bp, 42 predicted proteins | sample 4693011 | NCBI WGS metagenome assembly SWCD01 (sample SAMN10267278, study PRJNA491770) | bioreactor metagenome | isolation source: DHS bioreactor inoculated with marine | place: Japan: Omine Ridge, Nankai Trough
AAAAAACGAATAGTAACCGTGGCACATTATGCGTACATGTATAGCTGTGCTGTCCATTACTCAAAATCCGGGAAACCATTTATCTTAGGCAGTACAGATATAGTCCGTACAACAAACATGACTGGCTTTGGGTAATGGGACTGGGTGTAAGGCAGGCGTTATAATATACGCCATAGAAATTTTCAGAGGAATTCATTTCTGGTTTGATTATGAAAATAAATCGTATACTGATCCTTAGTAAGAATTATATTTTTGGCCGCACTTTGCTAATGGTTGGCGTCACATGGTTGCCTTTGCTGTTTTTGACGATTGCCGAAGGCACCTTGTTAACAGGCGTTGATGTCCCATTTTTAAAAGATATAGTGCCTTATGCACGATGTTTGATCGTTATCCCGTTACTGATTTCTGTAGAAAGCGTGATTGCACCGATGATTGCTAACGTGGATGAGTATCTGAAAACATCCGGTATTGTCTCGGTATCTGATCTACCAGAATTCACTGGTTTTGTTGAAAAACGTTCCAATCTGATGAATGGGCTCTTGGTGAACCTGCTTTTATTGTTAGTTTCGATCACTGCCAGCGGGTTCATGAGAGCAGATTATACGGAGTTGCTCGAATTAAAAAACCTGTCTTCCTGGGCTTTATATACTGAAGATGGAATTATCGAATCATCGATGGCAGGTATGTGGTTTATCTATGTCAGTTTGCCCCTGGTGTCTTTCATTCTGTATCGGTGGTTATGGCGTTTTATTGTCTGGTCGTTATTTCTCTATCGAATTTCTCGCTTAGATCTGCAACTACAGGCTACGCATTCTGATCTTTCTGGCGGATTAGGACTTATTGGTATTACGCACAACATGTTTGGCGTGTTATTTCTCGCCATGTCAATGATGACCTCTGCTCAGCTGGCAAATGAACTTCTCTATGAAGGGGCGCAACTTGTCGATGTGAAGTTATTCGTTATCGTTTACCTGCTTATGAGCATAGTATTCATCAACGCACCGTTATTGGTGTTTGGTAGAAGTCTCTTCAAGTTGAAACGTCAGGCAATACTGGAATATAGTTTGCTGCAGTATCAGACGTCGGCAGAGTTTCATCAGAACTGGATAACCCGTAAGGACAACATGATGGTTGACTCGGTGCAGCCGTCAGCACTCGCAGATTATAGTGCTGTCTATGAGGTCATAAGTTCGATACGTATGATGCCTTTAAATCCTAGAGGCGTCGCCGTGATGTCAGCAGTTATCCTTGCACCTTTTTTACCATTAGTGTTTACGCAATCATCAATCAAAGATGTAATACTGACGATTGGAGGTAGTGTGCTTTAATATTTTATTGTTGGTACACACTCGGGTTGAAGTAGTTATTATAGAGAATAAGAAATAGTTATAATTATTTGTTTATATTGCTGGGCAGGAGTTCAGCGATACAGTGTCCTTTAACTCAAGCGTAGATGTCGAATGCGTTATTGATCTGCGCATCATCCATCTTGCGGTGACATGAACATCGATGAAAAATAGTCAAAAATATTTTCTCTATTCTCTAGTTGCAACCTTACTGATCCTTCTAAGCCCAGTGTCTGTGCATGCTGATTCTGCTCTACATCAAGATGAAGCTAATTTGCACAAGGGAAGCGATTTTGCTCTTGGTATCGGGTTAGGGATCGTAAAGTTTGATACAAATGTGAAAGTGACTGATAAAGCGAGAGGCAATACCCGATATCTTGACCTTGAAGGAAACCTCGATCTTCCCGAGATATCACATGTTAAAACATTGTATGGTGTCTATAAATTTAATGAGTACCACAAAGTCATATTCAGCTACTTCGCTATCAATCGTCAGTCCTCGCTTCTGAGCATCGATGAAAATTATGATGATCTCATCATTATCAATGCAGATGTAAGTATCAGTGATAAGACGAAATTCTATAATTTGAGTTATGGTTACACACTGTTTCAAGATGACAGGAGTGATGTTACTTTTGTTGCCGGTATCAATGGTCTGGATCTGAAGTTGCTAGTAGAGGCTAGCGGGCTGATTACGGTTGGTGATACGAGCAGATCAGATGCGGTCGTCGCTGAAGCAAACATCTTTGCACCACTGCCGCTTATCGGTTTGAATTTTGGTTTCAGTTTTACACCGGAGTGGAGTATCGCGACAAAGATAGTATTTGTTGGCGGTTCGTTCGGTGATGTAAGTGCTGGTGTGTTACAGACCTCGATCAATGCACAATATCAGTTTGCCAGGAATGCCGGACTGCTCATGGGGATGACTTATTTTAATGCCGATGTAACTATCGATGATGAGAGCGATTTAACAGAGGTGTCATACGGTTATGATGGTGCATTCATCGGTTTGCATTTGGCTTTTTGATCGCGTCCGTCAGAAATTACATATTTTAGATTAGAAGAAATTGCATATGAAAAACATTACTATTTATATATTGATCGTGACTGCCATTATTGTGTCAGGCTGCACCACATTGCCGTCTGATTATGAGGCTGAATCATCCTATTACTTTACTGATACAGGTAATAGCACGCTGGGACAAAAATCAAGTGAGATACTTGGTGGTGATACAGATGAGTCAGTTATGTACCTGATCAACGAAGGTACTGATGCTTTTTATGCGCGTATGATTTTACTGGCTCAAGCTGAGCGTTCGATTGATGTACAGTATTTTATCTGGCATGCAGACCTTATCGGTAAGCTTTTATTCAATGAGATGATCAAGGCGGCCGATCGGGGCGTTCGGGTAAGGATTCTACTGGATGATATCAACGTTGATTCAGAAATCGAGTTTATGCTGTATGCGATGGATCAGCATGAAAATATTGAAGTGCGTTTATATAACCCGTTTGCTTCCCGTGGGTTTCGTCTGGCTGATTTTGTAACAGACGGCTTCCATATGAATCGCCGTATGCATAACAAGTCATTTACTGTTGATGGTCAGGTGACTATCGTTGGCGGCCGTAATATCGGTAACGAATATTTCTCCGCAGATGAAGAAAGCAACTTCACTGATATCGATGTGATGTCAGTTGGTCCTGTTGTTGAAGATGTCGAAAAACAGTTCGATACATACTGGAATAGCAAAGTGGTTATCACTGTTGCTGCATTTGATCATAACCAGGCATCGTTAGAAGACCTTGGAAAGTTAAGAAAAGAACTCTCTGAGTTCTATGAATCTAAAAGAGATTCAAAGTATGCTCTCGATATTCAGGATTCTGAAATGCATAAACGCGTGCTGGACAGCACCTATAAAAGTGCTTCAGCCCTGGACAGGGTCTTTAAAGGTGATGTTAGAGTCATCTACGATGACCCTGAAAAGAGTACTGGCAAGTCGGATCAGGAAATCGTTTACCTGACATCATTGATCATGCCGCATGTACAGAAGCTTAAAAACAGCTTCGAGATCATTTCACCTTATTTTGTACCCGGGGATAGCGGAACAGAATATTTAGTCGATATGGTCAAAAAGGGTATAAATGTACGGCTGGTGACAAACTCCCTGTCTTCGACGGATGGCATCATGGCGCAATCCGGTTACGCCAGGCACCGTATCGAACTGCTCAAGTGCGGTGTCGAGATCTATGAGCTAAAAGCCGAGACAAAAACTAAAGCCAGTCGCTCATTGCGCCGCAGTGCAAAGGCTAAAAGCGGGCTGCATGCCAAAACGTATATCTTTGACCGGGAAGAAATCTTTATCGGCTCATTCAATTTTGACCAGCGTTCAGCAAACATTAATACCGAGGTTGGTATCATTTACCAGGTGCCCGAAATGGCCAAACTTGTCGCATCTTCAGTGTTTGATACCGGTGTAGTAGAAGGTGCTTATAGAGTCGAGCTGGTAATCGAACATGAAGATATCGATGGTATTGATGTTGAGCAGGAAAAAGTAATCTGGGTTGAAACAAAAGATGGTAAGGAGACTCGCTACACCGAGGATCCTGCTACCAGCGGTTGGCGTCGTTTTAACGAAGACATTTTCTCTATTCTACCGATTGAATCGCAATTATAAACATGACTAAAATTGATTTTCTCATTTTTGAGGATCACTTATTATGTGATGCCCCGTAGGGCGAGCTACAGAGATGTAGCGAATAACATCGTTTCCGACAAATACTCCTCGGTAACTGATTCTGCGTTACCCTACTACCGTCCATCCATGGACATATGCGTTGTTCTAATTACGGACGTCCTGCCCTAACAGACGATTTTTTCGAAGTTTCGACCTGCCGATTATGAGGCCCGGCTAGCGAGACGTGAAACAGGCGTAAATTCTCTATCAGTGAAAATAAACGAAGGTCCGTTAACGATAAAATATTTACTGAACTTAAAATTTGTTTAAGGTCGTCTAATGATTGTACCCGGAAGTAAAACCGTAAATTATGGATGTCTGCTTTTTACTTTTATAGGCCGAGCTAAATAATATGCTGGTATTTCTTTAAATGCTCTGGCACATACTTTAACTCAATAGTCAGTAACGCACTTAGGCCGTTTTTTTGATCCATAATCATTTTAATAAATGGGTCGGACATGGCAGAGACAAGAGACTTTGCTTTTTTTGGATGATTTTCTTTTAAGTGTACCCACAGTAATTCTTTGTCTTCCTTGGACAACTGATTAACAATGATAAGCGGTGAGTAGCTCGACGCTATAAATTGTTGTGGAGGGAATCGTGGGTCAATCATCACTAGTAAGAGGAAAATGCAAACTGCCTGCAGCTTTACGCATTTCCTTAATCTCACGACGATCATAATTAGCCGTAGTTTTAGGGTCACTATGACCAGCAAGCGCCTGGGCCATTCTAAGGTCGCCTGTTTCTTCCAGGATAGTAGAGATAAAAGTCTTCCTGAAGTCATGTGGTGAAATCTTAGATATACCAGCCTCAGCCTGGCGTTTTTTAACGACATTATAAATTGCCTGGTCAGACAACCGACCTGCCTGAATTTTTCCATTTTTCAGAACACGATAGAAGAGGGCACCATCAAAATCACCTCGCAACTCTAACCACTGCTTAACCGCGATAACCGTACCTTCATCAAGGAACAACATACGCTCCTTGTTGCCTTTGCCAATAATCCTGGCCTCCTTCAATTCAAGATCGATATCTTCAACGTTTAAATCAGCCACTTCTGATCGGCGAAGACCGCCAATATACATCATGCCAAATATGGCAAGATCCCTAAATCCTGCTGGAGATCTTATAGACTGAACCTTTCCACTTGTATTTTTTACTTTCAGATAATCATTCAGACATGCATCCACCAATGCTTTAATTTCGCCCTGGCTCATCATCCGTCCGGTCGGTAAACGAACGCCAGATACCATCTTTACCAGCATGACGCGTTGATAATCATCCGATGTCATCAATTTCATCCCCATAGCAGCCCTCACAGTGCCGCGAACAGCAGAAACAATGGCATTTATGGTCGTGTGAGCGTGTTTTTGTTGCTGCAGGACCCCGATAAGCGTCTGCAGGTGCTCATAACGAATCGAACCCCATGGAGTATGTTCATAGTCTTCATAATCAAACAGAACAGCAACCTTATTCATATGGCTTTTCACCATACGTTTAGTCGCTTCTGACTTGCCTGATAGATAAGTGTCGACCGGATTGGCATAAACCGAGACATTACCGCTTAGAATCGGTAATGCAGGAATTTCTTTAGAACTGCTTTTTGTTGTAGTAAACCTGGAATCACGACTGACCATATAATTACTCTCAATATTACTCAGATCATTCGATGTTTATTGAATAACTCGTACTACGACCACCAGCAGTATCTTTTTGTAATGCTCCCCGATCGATTAGATCAAGGATATCGCGGTAAGCGGTATCCTGAGAGCATTTCGTAATCTTTGCCCATTTTGATGTGGTTAACTTACCTTCAAAACCATCCAGCAACCTGTTCAGAACCTTTACCTGTCGTATATTTAAAGGCTCTTTTGCAAACCGTTCCCAAAAGCGAGCTTTGCTCAGCACATCACCTAAAGTTTCTTGAGCGCCCTCGATAGCACGGAATAGACAGTTAAGAAACCAGTCCAGCCACCCACTAACATCAAGTTCGCCTTTCTGCGTAGACTCAAGCACATTGTAGTAATCTTTTTGTTCAACACGAATCTGTGCTGACATACTATAAAAGCGCCGGTCTGTTTTATCAGAGCGGGCGAGTGCCATATCTGCAATTGCTCGGGCAATACGCCCATTACCATCATCAAACGGATGGATAGTGACAAACCACAGATGGGCAATACCCGCAATCATCAGTGGATCGATGTCTCCAGGCTGATCAAACCAGTACAGAAACTTTTCTATTTCAGTGGGAATGCGGTCTGCAGGTGGTGCTTCGTAGTGCACTTTTTCATGACCTATGGGGCCTGAAACTACCTGCATGGGTCCATTGCTATCATCTCGCCATTGTCCAACGAGAATTTTATTCATTCCACTTCGACCGGTTGGAAACAACGATGCATGCCAGGAGAATAGTCGCTCCTCTGTCAGGGCTTTATCATACTTTGAAGTCACATCGAGCATCATCTCAACCACACCGTCCACGTTCCGGTCTGCAGGGACATGCACATCTACTTCGATACCGAGCCTGCGTGCAATGGACGAACGTACCTGCTCAGGCTGCAGGCTTTCACCCTCGATCTCACTCGACTTAACAACATCTTTAGTCAGAGTGCGCAGATGCGCCTCACTAGACAGCTCAAAACCGAGTGCCTCCATTTTTCCCAGCAGCTGACCTTGCTCTCGTGAAACTCGCGCCACCAGCCTTGCTAACCTTGCTTCATCCCAGGTAAATGCAGGCCAATCCTGTCTTTCCCATAAATACATCATTATTCTCCGCACTTTATGCGGATATAATCGCCCATATTCTCCGCAAGCGCAAGGATATTGTCCGCATTCATTGCGGAGATAACTTACAATATTCTCCGCACTTATTGCTAAGTGACAGCTGGATCACCAGGAATTAAGCATCGCGATAATAAAAATCCGATAGCCATCTTTAATATGAAGTATAGCACATAAAATCATATTACTTTTGATAATGTATATTATCATAAGTAATAATAGACACTATTCACTATAGCAAAGTGATTAAATATAACAAAAGCAGACATAATTCTTGTGACTCTGGTTAGCTAATACTGCTGAAAAGCGGGATAAATTGGTTGTTAGAGTCCTGTAATCAGCCATTTGTAGAAATTCGACTTAGACGGCACCTCGTTTGTATGTTTTTCCAGACAAGAAATCTTTAACCTGCCGTTCGTCCAATGCGCCAACATGTTTCGTTATCTTCGATATTGAAACGCCTTTATCATGTAAACGGCGAATCTCTTTTCTCTGGTCTACTGACAGTCTTTTGGGATTAGCCTCATTAACTTGCTCATAGTGCTCATCATCCTCCCACCATGCCTTTATGAACGGGTTTGGGATGCCTTTCCTCGGATTTTGTCTGGCGTACTCAGAAATCGCACGATCCCGTTCTTCGAGTGACACGCGAACTTTTCTTGTGATTCCAAACTTGTGAAGGTGTCGAAGCCCCTTGAAACCACCCGGAATCATATTCAGTCCGTACTGATCAGCCGCAATTTTGTCCACATGCAATTCCTCCCAATTCATGGCTTCTTCATAGCCTTGATTGATCTCCCTTAGTGAAGAGGTATAGAGAACACCCTGCCAGCCTGAGCTTTCCCGCAAAGCCTGGTAGAATGACCGCCTGCTTCCACGACGTGTTTCCGCTATGTGCTCACCAAGCCGTTCCAACCAATTTCGACTCGTGATACCGACGTAGTAATGCGTATCTTCATCACTCATCTGGCGTGATAGTAGTTGATCAACACTCCCTATCCGAGGTACGTTCTTTGAGATCGAATGGACGTAACATTGATGTCCAGAGTTTGCATCACCCCATCCCTTAAGCAGGTACTGCAGTGGAACTAATGTCTTCCAGGCCGTTCCACCTTCATATTCGACAACGGTATGTAATTGCGCCGGCCCGGGATATGGCCTATCCCTTACCTCTGTCTTTATTTCTTTTTCAACGACATACAGCCCTTGGGCGATGTCGATTTGGTTATTCAATAGCCGCTCGGAGCCACGTCTTTTGTTAATCGTGCTTTTGTTGTGCTCGATCAGTTTATCGATCAGTCCGCGATACTTTCCAGGCATATCGTTTATCTGACACAAGCAATTATCTAGTCGTTGCAGCATTGGCAACCCATGACCCATCGGCAATAGAGCATGACAATTATACTTGTCCAGATATTTTGGTTTCATAACCACCCTAGTTGGTGCTCAGCGAGTATCAGTTTTGTTCCCGTTGAAGTCTATAATGTCAGCTTTGGGATGCAGTAGTACATAATTATTATCTTACATCCGCTAAACTGCTTATGAGTCATTGCCGGTTTAATCTGACTGATCGCTTTGTACGATCAGGTTGGAACGTATTTTCAAATATGTAAGCTCGTGTATGATTCAGTACATTCTATGCAATAGGTGGTAAAAAACCCTCTAGTTCTGGATTGTTTAGTATGATTCTAGTATTTACATATTCTAGATAGTCCCTTGGAACTTTGTGACTCTTCAAGCCATTAATAATTTCAGATGCATAAGAAAGCGACGTTTTTAATTGCTGTTGTTTTTGGCGAACTACATATGTGATAGCGCTTAACGTTTTACTCTCATCAGCAGAGGTGATTACTTGTATATCGGTTCGTTTATAGTTACCACCTTCACCCTCTATAGCATCTAAGGATTTTCTGTTACCTGATAGGTTTCTATAAATGAGCTCTTCTGGAATATCATAAAGAACACCCCATATACTAGTGTGTCCACCAGGCAATATGTCTGCGGCAGCACATTGATTTGTTTTGCTCCAAACTGTGAAATCTAGTTCAAATTCATCTTGTGTATACGCTAAACCTATTACTTCAGCACCACCGTTCAATCTTTTTGCTGAATTAAGCCTTTTCACAGACGTATTTGAGCCATATTGAAATACTATTGGCATTTTCTATTTCATATTTGCTATTAATGGTCCAGCCCACAGTATTTTGTGAAGCGTACTAAATATCAGTGTATCACTTTGTTATGATGTCCCACTATTATACTTTTCATATTCTTGAAGAAATAATCGTTCTGACTCATCCTTAAACTCATTCTTAGATTCATGGAGGTCGAACAATTTTTCGTATATACTTTTATAGACTATTTGATGTGCATGATTTTTGAGTTTTTCTTCGTCATACTCATCAAACTTAACGTCGCCTTCTAACGTCAAATCAACTAATTTCAGCAAATCATTCTTGTTGATTTTGTCTATAGAATTATAAACATCTTCTGTTGTGGAGTAGAACCCTTGATTCTCCTCAATTTTTAATATTTTCATACCCCTGCCTTCTTTCATCGTATGCTTTACTACCAGCTTCAAGTGAATTAATCGTCACATCGAAATTTTTCTTCATTTTACCATCACAAGAAACCAATTCGCTATCTGCAGGGTGCCCTGAGTATAATCTGTATCTGGGCTCCCCATCTTCTATTTCCTTGCTTGCGTAAACAACATAGTCTGCCTTTATTGATGCGCCAACCGTGCTGTTATGTGTAACTACTACCACGGGCATTGTTTCTGAAATTTCTTTTATTATTTGATTAACCTCACCCTTTAGAAATATATTATCAAAAGAAGACTCCGGTTCATCAATCAATAAAATATCATAGTTCTGTGCGTCTTTAATTTCCTGCAATAATCTAAACTCAGATCGCTCACCACCAGATACTTTATACCCATCTTTATTTAGAATCTCATAATCTATCTTTACAAAATACTTGTAAAATTCAGACGGTGTTAGTGTTTCGTTGGCTTTTAATGCCAACAAGTAGTTATATGGTTTATCATATTCTTTGAATGCATCACTAAAGGCTACTTGTAATCTACTTACTTTCTTAATCTCACCGGCACCCTCAAACGGCCTTTTTCTGGCGACAACTCTAAAGCCTTGCACATTCTCTTCGGAGATTACATCTTCTTTCTGTAGTGATTTTGTGATATCTATAAATCTTTCAATTGTTTTAGCCTCCATTCTGCATCGGTAAAGATCAACATCTTCTACATGTGTTGCCGATGTTCTACGCCTTAACCTATCCTGCACATCACTTACTATACTATTGACGAACCGTTTCTTTTTCTTTTCGTAATTCTTATCCCAAAGCATCTCTATTAATTCCAGAGCAAGGGCTTTAAGGGACTCTATATCCAAATGTTTTTCTATAATAGTTCGATATTCAACGTTTTCTATCACCTGTCTGACTGAATTAATAAGATCATTGAGGACTTGCTCATCACTTATCTTAAATGCCGTTTCATTAAACAGCGCTGTCTTAGAAAATACATCTTTTTTCTCCGCTTCGTCCGCAGATTGTAGTAGTGTCTCAATATAGCTTTCAATCTGCTTTTCATTGTGACTTATGTCTATATTCATAGCCTCATGTAACACCGTCTTATACGAACCCAAATATTCCTCTACAAATAGACTTTCCTTTTTTGCAACATCATCATTAAACCTTTTTGCATACGATTCCTCATCCTGCTGAACAAGAGAGAATTGCTCGATATACTTCGTATTTTTATTTGATTTATATATCCTATCTAATGTATGTGTTTTCCCTGTGGAACGCTCGCCAAGAAGAATATTTAAACCTGTTGAAAGACTCTGCCCGTCATCAAATATCTGAAATAAACCATTCCCCTCTTTTTCAGACAATGCAACTTTCCCCTTATCGGAGAAGCAGGCCTTGAGAGATTTTAATGTCAATTGACCACAATCAACATATGTTTGCCTTGTGGGATAACTAGTCATGGCATCACGAAATCTTGCATCACTGAATATAACAGGGGTAAGCTTTGATATATCTTTAATTGCGCGAACAAACTTTTTAGGACTGTCCACCTCCCCAGCCGATATATATTTTTTAAGCTTTTCGAGCGTTTCGCCCTTAATTGCCGGCCTTTTCTCGTAGTGTGGGATTACCAAATAGTCATGTAAATTACTAAATATTTTCTCTAACTCTTCTACGGTTATAAAATCACCAAGATTAGTATTTTTTTCAGAGATTAAATCGCACTTAGCGCAAAAATCATCTAGTTCGTTCCCATCGCTTATAATTAGTACATGTCCATTCTCTAGATTAATCTCTATTCCAGGAAAGACTTTTATATCCAATGCTGCGGATATGTCTGTGAACTGTTTAACATCGAAAATATCATGATTTGTAATTGCCATAGCATCTATCTTCGCACTTACTACATAATCTCGTAATTTCTCTAAGCTAAACTCGAAATCACTATCGCTAACTGTAGGTACTGTATGAGTATGTAAGTCGATTTTCTTCAAAATTGCCTCAATTACTTTTAATTCTACATATCACTATGCTGCCCTATTCGTGATGCTTAAGATCTTCCTGAATATTGTCCAGCATATTAATCTGGCCAAGAATCTTGTTTTTCATGATTGAGACACGGTTAATAATCTTGTCTGCACTATTTCTAATCGTTTCAGAAAAACGTGTAATCTCATCGAAGCTACCCGTCTGCTTCTCGATATCACGGATCGCAATGTTCATTTTCTCAATATCAGCTGCAGCACGTTCATCTGTCGATCCTGTCTGGACACAGAGCGCTTTTGCCAGTGAGAATGCAACTTCCACAAAAATATCAGTATCAACGTTATCGATATCCCAAACTGCAAAGATGTCTTCACCATAACGACGAAACGTTGTGAGCCCTTCTGGGGCAGCATTCTTTGAAAAGACGAAGATGCCTATCGCTGCGTTCCTATTCTTTCTCGCTGTCTCGATCTCAGCAAGTGCTTTCTGGATCGTATAGCTGGAGTCATCTTTTGCCTCAATGACAATGTTTGTTCCAGCAGCAATATGTTCTTTATTTAACTGAACGACGATATCACCAACTTTGCAGTTCTTTATTGTCCCAGTTGTACTACCCGTTCGTGTCACGATATCATCTGCGCCGCGAGATATTTTCTCAACCAGCGGATACAGACCATCCTCGAATAGTTCACCATGTGTTGTGCTGCGTGCAGCCTCCTCCTTTCTGACGTGCAGGCTTTCAACAAGCCCATGAATCTCAGTCAACATGTCCTGGCTATCTTTATTGCCCTTAGCCATGATATCGAGGATCTCTTTTTTCATGCGTGCTAAAGCGGATGTGTCTGTATCCAGCGTAAACTCAGCAGATATCTGCTTTTGCGCATTATCAACCTGCTTCACCAGTCGTGAAAGCGCGGAATCCTCTTTGTCCAATGAGAACTCATCAACCATAACCTTAATGGAATCCTGCAGGTCACCGGTCATCTTGCCCTGTTTGTCGCTGACAGCCTTAAGGAAGCGACTTAATGCGCTGTTCTCTTTATCCAGGGAGAATTCATTGATGATGCGCTCACTGTCTTCACTTAGTGCTTTGTCCAATACCTGCGTCATAGAATGGATCACCCCGCCGGAAGATTCAGGGTCGAGCATCTTCAGCAGCGGGCTGGAATCACCGACATGGGCGGCCAGTGTTTTCGCGATCTCACTATCATCAGATCCCACCTGGCGTCGTAACAGCTGTTCGAGCTCACCGTCATGCTTTAGCAGGCGCGACAGGCGTTCTTCTAGACGGCCCGAATCTGGATCAAAATAGTCCTTGAGCGAAGTGCCGATTTGTTTTACCACGCTCTCTCGATGCGTGTCGAGTGTAAACTGCAGGCTATTCATAATCTGCTCTCCTTCATTCCTAACGACCTGAGCATCGATCTGACCTTCCGCCTGTTTAAGTGCCAATGCCCCGATTCGCAGACATGTCTCGATGAAATCCTGACGAATGCGACCTTCTGGATAAGAGAGAATTTCCGTAATGAGGTCAGTATCACGAATAGTTAGATCCAAGCGCAATAATTGCGGTATTGCTTGCTCATCACTATTTGGCGATACTGCTGTTTGTTGTGATTGTTGTTCAGACTGACTCTGATTATGTGTTTCCATATAGTTTCCCTCTGTCTTTCAGAAACTATAGGGTGTGGTCGGGCTCCAAGTCAAGCAAGGTCTATTTTGTAACTATGTTGAAGATTTGGGATTCGATCATACTGATTTTTTTAGTGATACTGGGCTAAATTCGTTGGTTTGTGTATATATTTTTAATATTATTTACTTTTTATTATTCTCAATCGTATCAATGGCTTGAACCAATATAAATAGGCAATGTGAAAATACCTATTGATTGTCCAACAACTGGTTTCTAACCTACAGCATCTATTACCGAAAAGGAGAAGCGCCATGAATGATTTAGACGAGCTGTACCCGAATTACTATAAATTTCGCAATCAGGTGTCTGATATGGACGCAGGCGAAAAGCTACATGAGAAATTACGAATCACAGCCGGCAACCGCTATGAGTTCCGCTATGCACCATTTGACTACATCAATACAGCCGCTAAGGTCGTCATTGTTGGTATAACACCGGGTGAACAGCAAGCAAAACTAGCCATCAATGCAATGAAAGAGGGTTTGACCGAAGGCATTGATGATCTAACTATCATGCGCCGGGCAAAATATCACGCCAGTTTTGGCGGCAGCATGCGTAAAAATCTTGTTAATATGCTCGATCATATTGGATTAGCCAATCTACTCGATATACCGTCCTGCACTGAGATGTTCAGTATGGATTCTGATATCGCTCATTTTACGTCTATATTGCGCTATCCAACGTTCTATATGGCCAACCCGGAAGATCCTTTATCACTGGTGAACTATAACGGTCAGGATGGTCCACTGCGCAACCCGAATACTGAAGACATGATAGATAAGTATTTTAATCAGGAGCTCACACTATTGCCTGATGCACTGTATATTCCCTTAGGTGACAAAGTTTCGATGGCAATGCGCCACTTTGTTGGTACGCGACAATTAGATGATAACCAGGTCCTTCATGGCCTGCCACACCCTTCTGGTGCTAATGCTGAGCGCATAGCGTATTTCACAGGCAATAAATCAGCTGCTGATTGTTCTATCAAAACGAATACAAACAAGATAGATGAAGCGAAGAATAAACTCCTAGAAAAACTGGCTGTAGATATATTTCGTTCTGAAAGCCTCGAACCGATCCATTAACTTATATCAACGATTCTTGTTAGTGTTTGGGCGGTCTTCGGGTCGCTCATTTTTTGATGTTGATAATAGTGCACATATACCGCAGTCTCTGGTATATATACAACCTGACATACCTACGTAGGCAAATTAAAGCTTACGATAGTAATCACGAATCTTGTGCGCCATCAACGCTCTTCTTGACTCAAGAAATTGTTCATAATTTGAATATTCATAAGATTCTATATTGGTAGGTAAGCAGTTCATTTCCAGATTGGCTTCAAGCTCCGCTTTATCTGTTATAGCGCCATAGATTGCTGCACCTGTTTCACATTGATTGAATGCAGTGTCAATGTAATCAACTGGTGAACGATCACCAATTTTGATATTCACTTCCTGCTGAAGATAAACAAAATTAGCAACTTGATTGTACTTTCCTCGTGTTAAACCCTGCTTTTTCAGAAAATTACGCGGGAATATATGATGTATATCGCCATGATGAATCAACATATCCATGACAGAAATATCTTTTGAAAGGAAGCCTTTATCGGCAAGTTTTGTTTGTGCAGCCAGAAAAACATTAAATGCAGGAGAAGTTACCACGGATGTATTTAAATTCTGCACCAGACCAACATCCCAGAAAGTGTCAGATAATTCAGCAGATTCGACATTTGATAGTAATTCAGCAAAAGGTGTACTCGCAATGAATTTTATATCTTTATCAAACTGTGATTCAGGTGAACCTGAATAACGACCTGTCAGTATAGACATTACAAACCAGCGTCTAACCCAGGTTTCTATCATCGGCTCATTGCCCAGCTTTCGCTTAAGACGTAAATATAGTGCATACGCAAAATTAATCACGTTTTGTGATCGAACCATACCGGCATCAACAAAACCAGCAGATCGTATAATCATCAGAAATCGTTGAAAGTGTGTTTCATTAATGAACTCTCTAATTCCCTCGCCGAGTTCCGCAAATGACCGTTCCTCTATTTCTCTTTCATAGGTACGTGTCACGAAATTTCGACCAGATAAGAGCCCTACGAGATCAGCAAGTCTCCCTCGACTAAATCTTGTAATACAGGAGACTCGTAGAAGGTCAGAATAACTAGGATCATATAGATCATCATTCTCATTTTTGAGCCAGCTCATTGACTTAAAATAATCGGTTTTAGCAAAGTCCTTATCGTTTTCCTTTATTTGCGGGTAAAACTCGGGTGCAATCGCGAGGTGGCAAAAATAATCGATAGCTTTTCTAAGAATGTTTCCATGAAGCTCTTCATTCGCTGCAATCTTTGACATAGCAAAATCTGCCTGGCTGAGAACAACACCTTTTGAATTAATGCGTATAAATATCTCAGTTACCGTTTCAATATCAAGATCATGAGATAATTCGATCATACCTATCTGTTTTTTTATTATGTCGGTGAGTCTGTCCAAACGTTCATAAATAACATCCTCGTCTGTATCCGGATTCACATCCAGATAGTCTCGTGCGACTTTGTGACTCTTAACTTCACCGGTAATAATGGGCGCGATATCCTGAAACCAGGATTTATCCTTCTCAATAGCAGGATTGAAAACCTCAAATCTTTCATACAATGGATGAAACGCGATACGTATTCTCACCTGTTTGTAATCCTTATTAACGACAGGCTCAGATAGAATTGCTGCACGTAACGCTGTTACACGCTGCTGGCCATCGATCAGAACTTTTTTACCTTCTGCTATAGAACCATCTTTGAGTTTTACATTAGGGTTACGCCAGGCGATGATATAGCCAACAGGATATCCCTGATAAAGACTATCCATAAGGTCACGTACTTTGGAAGCGTCCCACACAAACGGGCGCTGAATTTCAGGTATAGCTATTTCACCTGATTTAACCCAGTTGAGAACAGATTCCAGTAGATATTGATTGACTGAGTATTTTTGAGAACTCATATCCGTTAAAAAACTCCATTAAATATTTGCTATTGAATAATGATTTATTTGTACGTAAATGAATGCTGCATACTAGCTCCATCCCTCACTCATTAACTTAGCAAAATCACTTCTAGAAAGTACAGATGAACAGTCGCGCCAATCTTTCTCAGATGGTGTTAATGAGGTGTTGTATCTAAGATCAAAGCCGTTAGCCTCTTTTTCCATATTAATATACTCATCCATTTTTTCACCAAGGGTCTCAATATCATCAATCCATTCATCCTTAATGGTGTCTGGCAGACCACCAAACAAGTTGAAGCGGTCTTGCATACGTTCTGAAAGACGTTCGTAAACTTTCTCGTCTACTGTTTTCTCATTAACCAGGTTCAACATGTCTACTTTTTCACGGACTTGTCCGAAACGTTTGATACGACCAATACGCTGTTCTAGTTTGGTTGGGTTCCATGGTAGGTCAACGTTAATCAACGTCCCCAACGTTTGCAGGTTTAATCCTTCACAGGCAGCGTCTGTTGCCACCATGATATTAATCTGATGATCGGCCACCATTCGTTTTAATATTTCACGTTCTATTCCAACACATTCACCTTCTTGGTATAGTTTGCTACGCCCTGCACCTGCATACAGACCGATAGCTTCTTCACTGTAGCGTGAAGCAAGTGAGTCGGCCACCCATTTTGCAGTATCATAATATTGACTAAATATTATTACCCCATGTTTCAACCATTTTTCTTCTTCTAGGTAGTGAACAATTGCCTTTAATTTAGGATCTTCTTCAACTTGTTCAAGACGTTGAATTAATCGTTGTAATACAGATATTTCTTCACCACCTTCAACAACAAGATCAATTTCATTGTCGTCCCTTTCTTCATGAATAGTACGACCTTCCAATAATTTCTTGGCCGTATTTATACCTGCAACTATGCTGGAACATATTCTCTGCTCCATAAGGTTTTTCATGAAACCAGCACCTTTTCCCTGTTTGCTAAGTGCCTTACCAAAAATACGTGCTTCATCATAAGCTTCACGGAAATGTTCACTAGTTCGCAGTGCCAGCCCTTCAAACAATCCATTATAGATATGAACATGCTTTGAAAAATCAACATTCGGGTGTATGTCTACAGCAATCTTATCGAGCAGACCCTCATCTTCCAGTGTAGTACGTTTCCTTAATACAATATGTCGAACAAATGGATTTTCGCGCTGGAAGAATGGCGAACCAGCAATATCACGCTGTAACTCACCTTCAAGATCATCACGAGTATCTGGTGTAAGATCAATTAAATTTCCCGCCTGCCAATCCTTATCTTCCATACCAAGGTCTTCACGAATCGCACTGTAAAGTTTTCGCGCGCGTGGTTCAGGTGTAGAGTTCACCAAGGGCAACGGTGAACGTAATAGTTCCCAGGCAAATTCAGGATTTATAACCTCTTCCTCACCAGAAAGGATAGGCAGGACCTGATTAGGTTTATGCCACAGAGCGAAATCATTACCCAAAACAAAGTTTCCTTTTCCTTGATGTAAAATACCGACAAGATCCCAGAGATCCTCCGGTTTAGTTTGAATTGGTGTGGCTGTACCTAACAATACGTGATCAGAGCTAGCCGCTATTTCAAACATAAATTCGAGTAATTTATTGGGTGTTTCTGCATCTTTACCAAACCCCTGGCGACTTCTTGCTTTATGAGCTTCATCAAGAATAACAAGTGCGTAGCGTAATCCCAGTAGATGCTGTTTTTCCAGAGATTCGCGCATCATCAAACCTGTTGATACAATTCCTATTCGTAGTGGGCACTTAGCAATCTGTTCTTGACCGTTCGCAGAAATAGTTCTTTCATCATGATCCCACCATTCCTTTTTCTGAGTATTCCAGCGAGCACAAGGGATACCAAGTTTATCGATCATTTCTGTTTGCCATTGTTCGCAAAGCGTGGCAGGCGCGAATATAATTATGGGCTTACGTTTTTTCTGCTGTTTTTCTATGAGTAAGCTAAGGGCAAGTGCGGCTGTACCTAAAGAAAGCGTTTTACCCAAGCCAACTTCATCGGCGAGTAGCAAGCGAACTACACCGTGGTTTCTAAAGTGAGTAATACATTCGGTTATAAAACCTTGTTGCCAGGGCTGCAGAGTCATACCCTGTCGATACATTGGTGATTCAATTAGTGCTGCTGGCGCAATGTCCCCTTCCTCGTCAATCTCCTCAACGATAATCTCATGGCGGTGGCCACGTCGCTTTACTTCACGGATAACCGCTTCGGGTAAAGGCCGAGCTGCATTCCATAAGTATTCGAATTCTTCTTCAATCCATGCAACACCTTCTGGTGAATCATCCTCCCAGAGGATCTCGTAATGACGCTGCCAGCCACTACTGGTTTCATTCATCGAACCGATAAAACCTAACTTGCGTCCGTCTGCTAGTTCAATGACACCTGCTTTCCCATGAAGAAAACCGCAAACACTATCAGGCGCAACACGAATTACCTGTCCTTGTTTTTCAAGAAAGTCATTTAAACGTCGATAACGAGAACGATTTAATAAAGCTTCGGCTTCAATCGAATTTTCATTCCATCGTCCAATCATCTTTGATTCACGTAGTTGTGCAATCTTTAAATCATCAGGATGGATATCCACATTACAGACAATCTTTACTTCAGGTATATCTTCAATCAATTCATGAGCAACCTCAAACAATGAACTAGTAAAATATCCAGCAATACGTTTATAGCTACGAGCACCCTTCAGGTGCTTAAGTAAAAATGATTGATCTAACTCGTGGGTACGAGATGAAAAACGCTGAATACTCATAAACGCTACTTACTGCCCTAACGCACGCAGGTTGCGCAGTCGATTGGCAAGCACTTCAGACACGCTACAAACTAATTTGTCTGATGATTTTTTCTGTATGTATAAAAGTAAATCAATTAAAACTGGGCGTACTTCCATAAAGTCCGGTAATTCAGCTTGTAACTGACTTACGACCACTTGTGGCTCTGCATCAGCCAGCAATTGTTGCAACCCGATAGCTAGTTGCCCAAGCCATGTTGCGCCAAACTCAGTGCTATCAGAAAGGTCACGTGAAGTAAATTCACTTATTCCTTTGAGCTTAGCCTTATTAGCTGTCATATTGCCCATAACTTTTGTGTAATCTTCTACGCGGAAAGCCTTGGCAAAATTCTGATAATTATCAAGCTTGGACGCGCCCGTAGTCTCCATATCCATCATACGTAAATAGAAACGTTGTATACCACTAATAATCTGCCATGTTTCTGCAGAAAGTCCTTCCGGCACCAACAGGCTATTAGCTGCTTCGGCGGCTTGTTGCACAATCTCATCAACTACCGTTACCTCATCACGTTGACGAGGACGCAGGGCGAAACTAGTTACATCTTCACCGCCAATACTGGTATACGCCGTTAATACTTTCAGTGCTGCTGCATATCCAGCCATCTGCAAATCAGAATCATTGAAAACCGGTTCTCCAAACCTATCTTCTACTTCATCATTCAAATGCATCATCTGTTCAATTTGCGCCTTCACCTCATTACGGACGGCAGGCATGATACGCTGTTTGAAACCAGTATTTTCACCGGATGAACGCTTACGAAGCATCAATATTACTGTCCCTTGTACGTAACCACCTTTCTTTAACTCTGAAGTAGTTTCCGTTGCTATGTACCATGCAGCTACTACCTGTAATCCAGCGGCCCAGAAGATACCAACCATATCAGACCAAACATCAGTATCCTGATGTGTGAACATCACGCACTGCATACCATTATCAGGCATATGTTTGGCCATAGCACTATAAGCATCAACCATACTCCGACGAAAATCATCACCAGAGCCTTTGATAGCTAAAGCCCGGCGTGAGTCCCAGGTCCATTGATCAAATGGTGCTGGTGGGCTCTTCCGCAGCCATGCTATAAAATATTCGGTTATCTCATGATAGTGGACTGCATCTGCGTATGGAGGGTCGGTTACAAAAAGGTCACAATTATCTGTTATCTTATTAGCCTCATGATTACGGATAGTATGCTCACTTGAGATAATCGGACTGTTAGCAAAGCCATAAGAGCGTCCTGCTTCATGACTAATAAAACAACGTGTACCATAATTGTAAAAAGTATTTAATGCCTGATTATAAAAGACATTATTTGTCTTTGCCCAATGTGTCATCCAGTTTGCAATTCGAGCATTCCAATCTAAAGACTTTGCATTGAACACATAATCTTCTGGTGTTGAAAATCTAAAATATAATGAATACAAGTAAAGCTGACGAGCATTAAACAGGTGGTGCCAATAGGTCCATCCACGAGTACGAATCGGTTCATTAGTTTTTGCACCTGCCTCAATCTCCATATCTGGTACTAAACCTTCCGCTTGCCATTGCTCCAAATTATCTCTAACAATACCTTCAACTTGGTGTTCCCGTTGAAGATCTTCGTCTGTCACAGAAGTAAAAAATGTTACCTGTCTACTCTTTTTTATAGACTCTTTTTTTATCCAATGGATTGCGTACAGTCGTTCTTGAAAAATATCGTCAGGTGCAGGTTTGAAATCTAGTTTTCCCCATCGTCTTAACTTATTTTGATTATTTCCCTCGCTATCTCGATAATCACCTCGCAATGTTTTTATCGGCGTGCGATATATCTTTCCATCCAGTTCATATTCAAGATGTCCTTCATGCACAGTACCTTTACTTGCTTCTTTCATTTCCTTCGCAGAGGCGTTTGATATAACCTCTATATCAAATCGTTTATTTTTATGATCTGGGCTGAGCTTCGCTATTGTGTTATGTACTTTAGATATCACCCAGCTAGGTGACATTGGTACTAACCACCCTGTTTCAGGGCAACGAGTTTCAAGACAATAGAGGTATGATTTCGCCCTATTACCAACTTCATCATGTTCAATGCCTAACTCTGTAATTTTCTTATCTACAGTTTCTGCAACTCTGCGCTGTTCCTCTTCAATTTCGACTTTGCGTTCTGGCTGAGCACCTATAATATTAAGCGCCCCCCAGGTAAGCATGCATGCAATGGGGTTAAGGTCAGATGCATAGACATCGCAGCCCAAACGCGCCGCTTCAAATGGAATAGAGCCTCCACCAGAGAAGGTGTCCCCTAATTTAGGTCGATGACCATAACGTAGGATACCCAATTGTTCCGTCAGTTCTTGATGGGAATTTGCTTTGATTCCTAAATACGCATAATGTTGATTAACGCTTTTCCATATATTTTCATATAACCAGGTCTGATCGAGTTCTTCTGGTCGCTTACAGAGTTCTGCCTTAGCTTCGTAATTAGAAAAGCTGGTCAATGCATCGCTGAGTATGGAAAGCTTATCTTGTTCAGTAATATCTTTGTGCCATCGAAGTCTTATCCCTTCTTCATCACAATCAAGAGGAAATGTCCATTTTGCTACCTCTTCCCATAAAGAATCATCTTGCTTGATATTATGACTAAAATATTCCCATGGGTTATTAAGTAAAATGCGCTTAGCAATATCTTTTGGTTTGATTTTATTCTGAATTAATGCGCGACGTGATAGCCCTTCTTCATCAAAAGCCATTAACTTTTCAAATATATCTAAATCTTTTTCTGCATCATCTGTTTGTGGCAGCAAACTTCCTAGCACAATAGCCCGTACCAAAATAAGAGGCTTTCGGCCTTTCCAATATGAACCTAATCCTGTAAGTGTTTGCCCTAAATTTGCTTTACGTTCTTTTTGTGCCTCAAAAGAAACTTTCTGTGCAGGAAAAACTGATTCAATCAGCGCAGGAGCATCTTGCAATGCCAGTGGTTTTAACTCAGCCATTAATTACTCTTCATCAAACAAATCTAGTGACGGCAAACCATTATTATCACTTCGTCTCTTAACAGAGCGAGGGGTTAATAGTTCATTTTGAGCAACATCGCCTAACGCATGACGTAGTGCTAATCGCCATCCTTTATTGCCATCTCCAATGCCACCCGTTGTCATTGCCGCCATACCAAACAACCACCAACGTTCTTCTGGACGTAGTGCAAGCCAGTTGCGAACAGCGACAGGTATTTTTTCCATTTCCATGCTTTCGACTGCCCATGCCAACATACAAAGTTCTTTTCCTAGCAGACGATCAACAAGATTTTCTCCAACCTTCCAGCTATCTGTTTTTAAATTGTGTTCTTTTAGCCTTGTGTTAAAAGCACGCTGCACTTCACTACGAATAGCTGTCCAACGTGGTCTTTCGAGTAAAACACGATCAATCACTGCAAATTCATCACTATGTGTCTGCAGTCCCAAATGTTCAGAAATCTGCACCTTGCCACTACTAGCTTTAGGAATAATTACCTGAAAGTGATGAGGATCGCTTGTAGCAGGCACACCAAACCCCAGCGTAAGATGTGCATAGTCTTTTACTGCTGTTTTACGTTTTTTTGATGGGGCTTTATCTTTCAAATTACCAGTACTCGTTGTGGTGGAATTCATTACAACTTGGTTGGTTTGTATCATTGATCCTCCTGAACAATATCACCTGGTTTTAATGCCATGCCTGTTATCTCAGCAAAAGACTTTGCTTGAAAACCATTTTCAAAACTAATACCATCGCTAATGGTTATAGTAATAGGTGCTTGAGACTCATCTAATACATCACGTAGCATATTAACCGTGCCTTCTATCATTGCTGCGGTAATTTCACGCTCCTGGAAGCGCACTGTGACCGTGTTCTCCCCTTCACCAATTTCAATTCTCACGCCTTTAAATTGTGTATTACTCTGATCTTTGAAATGATTAATTACAGCAAATACTCGATCAGTTGTATCTAGCCAGATAGGTTTACCATTATTAAGTTGTGCTGGTTTTGTATCATCAATCTGTACTTTTGTATCGCCGCTGGCAGGAATCTGAAACTCTGCTTTTTTATTCGCTTCGCCCGCCTGTGCATAAACCAATAGCAATGCGGACTCAGATCCAATTTCAAAAGGTGCAGAATAGCTTGTTCCATCTTTGGGATTAGACCCATCAAGAGTAAAATACATTTCGGCTTCAGGTATGCACTGCAAGGTAAGTTTACGTTTGTCACCTGCTGGATTAATCTGATGACGAATTTTAAGATCCGCTAGCCATCGCTGAGGTTTACCACACTCATATTTACCTGCTGTATCCTTCACCAAGAAGTACAGCGTACCCTCTTTTGTTGAGAAATTTTCCAGGTCTTCTACCAGCGGGTCACTATCACTTACCTCTGGCTTAGTTGAATAATATATGATTGGGCTATCACCAGCATTACGAGGTGTTAAGTTGAGCGTCGATTCACCTGTATCTGTTTTAGTACCTTGTAACGAAATATTGACACTGGTTTTTTCTGTTGGGAATGGGCCTTTTTCAATATAACCATCTTCACCTAAGCGCCAGCGTCCTTGTTTAAGTGCCTCATCTTTGAGCGTATCCATGCCACCACTGCCTGGCATCCAGGGCCATTCAGGATTGGTTTTAGAGCGTGTGACAACATCTTTCCATGGAATTCGACGATTATCTTTTCCTGATGGCCATAAATACTCTTCAGCCATTGCCCAGTAATTAGTAAAGTCATCTTTCAAATTCAATGCCAACTTATAGTTAGCACTAGGTTCGGCAAGCATGTTTTCAATCTGTGCTTCAGCCGAATTTTCTCCCGTACCTACTTTAAGTCCATTCTGAATGGTCGTTGCTAAAAGTCGTTGACTACCATCCATTACATCAACGCCGGGGTAATAGAGTCTGTTGTAGCCTGCAGAAAGCGCCTTAGAAAAACGGCCTTCTGCTTCTTCCAGACGGTCACGAGCTTCTTCAAAAAGCGTATCACCCTGTTTTAGTCGCTTCTTGATTTGCTCGATAGCATAAAGTTCACGCAATCGATCCTCGACCGCATCCGCCATGTGGCTGTCCTGACCAGTCAGCACCAAAAGATTATTTTTCTCTTGTTGAAACTCAAAAAAGCAAGTGAGCTCACTAGGCGGTACCTTTCCATCGGGACGAATAACAATCAGTACACGAGGACCACTGAGTTTTATCTCATCCATTCGAGGCAATATTTGTAACTCTTGATAAGCTTTTTTACTATCGGGACTCAAGATACCTGTTAGTCGATTAATCAATGCATGATCAATTTTAGCTTGCGGTGCCTCTTTAGCATTACGCTCGATTTGACGTGAAAGGTTTTCTGTTTCTTTAACAAAAAAACGTTGATCTTCTTTATGTAGATACCAGGCTTGCTCACGAAGCTTCTGCAGTGCATCAAGAAACTCATCCGGCTTGCGATTAGGCGCAGCAAGAAACTCGATAATCTCACCCTCGCTAAGGCCAATCCTGCCCCCGACTGCGCGAGAAAGTGACGAGGCGAGTAACAGTATATTTACCTGAGTAGCTGCATCACTATTTATGTCATCATCAATGGCTTCAGCAATAGCATTGCCATTATCTGCAATATCACGGGTAACAGCTGGGCTTAGTTTTGGTGCAATGCGTTCGATTTCATCTTTTACTTGATCATCATTCAGATCCAGGTGTTGTGTGCCTATCAGGAACACATCATCAGTCTCGCGTTGGTCAACACTTTTTAATAATCGTGCGGTAAATTGCATCAACCCGCGTGTCTGGCGAAATCCTTCATTCTCTTTAAATAGTGCGACTAAATGTTTAAATGACGGGTGGAAGGGGTATGTTTCTCGTATTTGCTCAGTAATTTGCTCTAAGCTAACAGCTGTAATATAACCACCATCTTCAGCCTTCTTAATCTGCTGTGCATATTCTTCCGCCACATCAGAAATCACACTTTCATCGGGCATTTCTTCGATTAATCTTTTTTTCAGGATCTCATAGATCTCATTCCCAGCAAGCTGAACAGGTGTGATAGTTGTCGCTTGACGACGAGTTTCCTGCTGTAGATTGGAGATGGTTTCAGCTAATGCATTGGTCTGTGCCTTATAACTTCCTGATAAATTAGCAATGACAATACAGCAGTTAGGTAATTCAAGTGCGGCACTCATCAGTGTACCAAGGCTGTAGGTAACCATGGTTGCCAGCGTCCCTTGACCAATGACTTGTGTACTTGCGTTATCAAGGTAGGGAGGTAATTCATCCAGCATTATCAGTGTTGGCTTATCACCGATTATTTCTTTCCATGCCTGTTGATCAACCGCTTTAGGACCATTTGCCCAATAAGGCTTGATTGCTTCAGCCTCCCCTAGTTGAGTTGCAATATCACCCCAGATAAAGTTTTCTGGATCATTCCTACCATTAAAAGCAGCTACTCGGGCATCATCAAAATCAATCCTTTCAACCAGGTCCGGGGATAATACGTCACTGCGTAAATGTGGATGACGTGCAAGTAGACCAAGGGCAATCATCATATGGGTTTTACCACCACCCATAGCCTGTGTTAGTTCAAATACCGCCTGATCCGATTTGCTAGACAAACGCAACATCCCTTCACGAAATAACTGATCCATACCATGAGTAACGAAGTTTCTAGCAAAGAATTCTTGTCCATCACCTGCATCAGTTATCAAGTCTGCCAAGTTTTCTATTCCCTGACTCATTCGATAATCTTGAATGATTGGGTTAAAGCGGCATGCTTGCTTTACGGTTTTTATCATGCGGGGTAATCCTTCTTATTATTAATTTATTCTGGATGCTAGGATGGTATGCCCAAGTTTACATGGGTATATGGGGTAACAATCCATTATTGTCGTATTATTCAAACTGGTACTGTAATGTACTGCAAAATACCATATATTCCAAGGAGTTAAAAAGTAATTATCAATAATGGGCTAATGAAAAATCTATTTTGGCCTATTTAAATAAATTTCATCAAAGATACTTTCCAGACCTGGATTGATGCCACGTACCTGATCAATCACTTTCTTAGCCCAATCAAAATATTCCTGCCGACGTTCTAAAGTCCATTCTGGGGGTGGATTTATTGATACATCCCGTAAATTACTAATTTTATCCGCCAACTTTACAAGCTTGGCTTGATCACTTATGTGCGCTGCGTGATCAATCTGCGCCTGTTTTCGCTCATGTTTTTCCAAAGACTTATCGTCTGTCACATCCATAACAATATTTTTAATGGCGGAACCAAACTCACTTTCCAGTTCTTCAGGTTTTGTCTCCGTATCTTCGACCGTATCGTGCAATAACGCACCACAGATCACTTCAACATCTGTAACATGCGCCTCATTACATAAGATACTGGCTAATGAAATTGGGTGATTAATATAAGGGGAAACATCAACATCTTTTCTTCGCTGGTTTTTGTGTTTTAACGCCGAGAACTGCAGCGCTTTTAAAAGTAACTTAAGATCACTTTCTTCAATACTCATTTAATACTCCTAGTTTCATTGGCTATATACTATTTACTTCATTCAGACGCTACCCGTCTTTACGCTCAAATGCGGGCTGATCATAAAAGCTGTAATCAATCCCCTCTTCTTGCCAACTACCTGGTAGCTCCGCTTTACGCTGCTGAATTGTTTTACCAAACAGCCGCACATGAATATCATTCATCACTTTAGCCAATTCTGCATTCGAAACGAGCCCCATAAAAACACCTGCCGCCATAAAACCTTCTAACCGATGTCGCTCTGCAGGCGGAGTCTTATACCCCTCCTTTGAAACAGTAAATAGCCGGTTTAACCGTTTTTCAACCTCATTTAAATAATCTTCTCTATTCATGACCTTATTATAGAAGCTTGCAATACTATACATCTGCGTTACAATGTATTGTATCTTAATAGACAGCAAAAAACCATGGCAGCCACCAAAACCGCAACCCTGAACTTACGGATCAACCCCGTTCTAAAAGAAGCCGTCCGTATCGCTGCCATGAAGGATCACAGAAGCATTGCCAACCTTATTGAAATACTGATTCGTCAGCATTGCGAGGAAAAAGGTATCCCTATTCCCGAACAACAGGAAATGTTTGGTGAAGATAATGGATGAAAAGACCCTCAGACTACTCATAGAGAATGGCGCGATTAAGCAGGTCCATATTATTGGAAACGGCGGCCTGATTCATGTCGAAGCGATAACACCCACAGGGAAACATACCGCAACGACACTGAAAGGAAAGCTAAAGACCTGGACAAATCTCAATTCGGCCGCAAAATGGGTGCGCGCGCTGGGTATCGGAACGATTCAGCTTAATATAGAACGCTGGCAGCCTGACCAGAAGGTTATGTTAAGCAATAATGTATAAAAATCTGACTATTAATCTTTAATTTCGTTATTAATAGCTATTATTACAGCTATTAAACTAATTTATCTTGACATTTCACCAATTAGACATATATTTATCTATTATTAGATTTATAGATTATTAATAGATAATATTATAGCCATTATGGACTTTTATATTACTTCTGACCGTGCGATTCTCAAAGAACTGGGTGAGCGCCTGCGCAAGTTACGCCTGCGCAAGAACATCACCCAGGAAGAGCTGGCCGAGCGCGCTTTATTATCTGTTGGCACCATCAAATCACTGGAAGCCGGCAAAGGCAAATTATCCACCCTGGTGGCTGTTCTGCGTGAACTGGGCGCACTGGACCAGCTGGATCAATTTATCCCACCGGTGAGCATCAGTCCGATAAAAATGGCGGAAGCCAGTTCAAAAGCATCCAGTAAACGCGAGCGCGCTTCAGGCGCGGGTCGCAAGAGCCAAAACCCATGACGGTCAATGTTGCCGAGGTTTGGTTGTGGAATCACCGCGTCGGCGCGGTGGCGCTCGATGATCTCGGTGTTGGCGTGTTCGAATACGATCCAGATTTCCTGAAACGCGGCCTGGATATCGCTCCCCTTATGATGCCACTGGAAGAAGCACGTCGTGGTCATGTGCTGCACAGCTTCCCTGCCCTCAACCCGGAGACCTTCAAACGTCTGCCCGGTTTATTGGCCGATACCCTGCCCGATAAATTTGGTCAGGCGATTGTGAATGCCTGGCTGGCACGGCAAGGGCGTAGTCCCGATGATTTTTCCATTATCGAGCGACTGTGTTACACCGGCTCACGCGCCATGGGCGCACTGGCATTCAAACCCGCCGTCATCGAACACTTAAGCCAACCGGTCAGCGTTGAGATCAGTGAGATGATTACCTTAATCCAGGAGGTGATGAACCACCGCAATTCACTCGGCGTCACCCTCACCCATGATGAACAGCAAACCCAGGAAGCCCTGCTCGATATCTTGCGTATTGGTACCTCCGCCGGTGGCGCTCGCGCCAAAGCCGTGATTGCCTACAACGAGAAGACCGGCAAAGTTTTATCCGGACAGGCCGATGCCCCTGAAGGCTTTGAGCACTGGATACTAAAGTTCGATGGTGTCAGCGATATTGAATTTGGTCGAACCAGTGATTTTGGGCGTATTGAATATGCTTACTACAAGATGGCAACCGCTGCTGGCATCAACATGACCGAATGTCGATTACTCGAAGAGAACGGACGCGCCCATTTTATGACCCGACGCTTTGACCGGGTGGCCGGCAATAAACTGCATATGCAATCGCTGTGCGCCATCGCGCACTATGATTTTAATCTGGCGGGTGCTTATGGGTATGAGCAGGCGTTGATGACCATGCGCAGAATGAAGCTCACTAAAAAAGAGCAGCTGCAGCAATACCGGCGCATGGTGTTTAATGTTATCGCCCGTAACCAGGATGATCATACCAAGAATATCGCCTTTTTGATGAATCCACAGGGTGAATGGTCACTCTCCCCGGCTTTTGACATGACGCATTCTTATAAACCCGGTGAAGGCTGGACACAAACCCATCAAATGTCGATCAATGGGAAACGCGATCATTTTACCCGGCAGGATCTCATCGATGTGGCGCATAGCAATGATCTTAAAAATCCAGAGAAGGTCATTGCTGATGTCATCAAAGCTGTTGAACAATGGCCTACCTTTGCGGCTGAGGCCGGTGTAAGTCAGCAGAAAATAGACGCCATCAGCAAAGATCATCGACTGGCTTTAGTCTGATAATGACAACAATCAAAGTAACCAGGAGGTAGCTTGTGATGTTTAAAATCAAATGCTTTTTTATTTGTTTCACCCTGCTCTTTGCATCCATTGCAAGTGCCGACTGGGTGACACCCGCTGAGCGTGTTAAACAAGGAATCTCCCTACGTGAAGGCCCGAGTTCCAGCAGCGGCTATTTAGGCCGACTCAATGTCGGTCAGCGTCTTGAGCTTATTCGCTCCGTGCCTTACTGGCATGAAGTGCAACAAGCCGATGGCACCCCAGCGTTTGTTAGCAAGTCATGGTCAACAATCGTCCCCGATGATGCGAGTACTTCAGCGACAACAAACCCCTTTACCATCGATGTGATCGATGTCGGCACGGGGCTGGCCGTTCTTATAAAAGGAAGCGATTTTTCCGTATTGTATGATGGCGGTAGCAACGATGATCTGGCAACAGGACCTGACAATCGACTGATGGCCTTTCTATCGGCAGCCTACCCCAACCTCATACGGCTCGATCACGTTATTCTGAGCCACCCGCATCGTGATCACGTAGAGCTATTACCGGATGTAATGCGCGCACTGGAGATTGGTGATGTCTGGGATGCAGGTGCGATAAACAACATCTGTGGCTACCGGGCTTTTATCGATGTGGTTGCCGATAAAGGACTCACCTACCATAACGCCCGATACAATTACGGAATGCATGCCATTCATTCACCCGAAGAAAAGAGCTGTTACGGATCACCAAATGCCCCATTTAATGTCACCGTTGATCACAGCAGCCAAATCGATGAACAACCCATTACCCTGGGAGACAATGCCAGTATGCGCTTTTTACATGCTAGTGGAACAAAGCGTGGAAGCTACAATAATAACAGCCTGATTGTCCGTTTTGATTTAGGTGGCCACCGTATCTTGTTTATGGGTGATGCTGAAGCTGGAGATAGAAACAACTGGAATGATGACACGCCAAAAAACAACTCTATCGAAGGCATACTCCTTGCCTGCTGCAGTACGGCGCTTCGCGCCGATATCCTGATAGCCGGCCATCATGGTAGCCGTACTTCTTCACGCAAAGATTTTTTGGCTGCCGTTCAGGCGAGCACATACATTATTTCATCAGGGCCAAAAAAGTACGGTAGTGTCGTATTACCCGATGCTATTGTAGTAACTGAACTTGACGCACGCGGAGATTTATTTCGGACAGACCGTGATGATGCCGCCTGTGCCAATGACACTAGTAAGGTAGGCCCCGATGCGGATGGCAAAGCCGGTGGGTGTGATAATATCCGTATTACGCTCAATAACAACATCAGCACCCAATACCTCAACCTGTCTGATTAACCAGCATGATGAATCGACGTTTAAATCATTTTTTAGTGCGTACCGTATTAGCCAACATCTTTGATGGCATAGTCAGGATTACGTCTTTTATACGGATGGTATCCGTGAAAATAACCTGGTTAGTCTTTCTGGGGCTCGCCATGAAGCTCGGGCTTCATTATGCAACAGGCTTAGATTGGACTTCATTTATCGATGACCGTCGTAATGTGGGCGGTATCACAGCCCTTTTGATACTGCTGGCATTTAATTTGGCACAACCAAAATTAATTGCCTTTTTTACATGGATCCTGCGCTCGTTATACCAGTTTAATGAAGCCGAAACAGAGTCATCATGATTGATCTCTTATAGCCTGCCTGTCGCCGGATTAAACGCGTTAGAAGGACAAGGGAACCTAAATAGTCCGATTGCTTTATCAACGCCCTGCCCGCACCGCCACCGTGTGGTGTTTTGACAAATCTTCCCTCGCCTATTTGTTAAGTCTCCGACCTTCGGGTCACACGTTTAATTAACTTGGAGACAAACATTATGGCTAACAACAAACAATCACCGGATCTAATCGCTTACGCTGTTACCGGCACTGATGACAATCCTTTCTACAACAAGATAGGCGCTGCCTGGAAAAACAAAAAAGGCGGTTATGGTATTAAATTAAGTGCCCTGCCCATCAACGGCGAACTCGTTTTATTCCCGCCAAAAGACGACACCGATAAATAATAATAAAAATAGCATTTTGATGATTAAAGCCGCGTTTATCGCGGCTTTTTTTATGACCAGGCTTTTCCCCTCTGGGTAGAACAAGAGCCTAGCCTGCAACCTGATTCCGTCAACCCATCCCCCAACCTTCCGCACTCTCCTTGTTCTTTTGTGCAGATCGGGTGGTTCCCCCTGAATGGACTCCTTCAGAACACAGGCTCTGACTCCCGTTGGTCGTTCTCTTTGGGGTTTCTCAACCCTAGAGGGGATGTTTTTTAATAACGGGAGAATTCAAGATGAAAAAAGATATATACCAGGATGCCACGAACAAAATAGTCAATGAAATTGAATCAGGGGCTCTGCCCTGGGTAAAAGAATGGGGCAGTTTTTCTGGTCTACCTGAAAATGCTATTACCGGGCGACAATACAACGGCATTAATACTTTAATCTTATGGTTGATGGGTGGCGAGCTCGGTTTCAGTTCGCACCGTTGGTGTACTTACAAGCAGGCACGTGAAGCGAATGGTTTTGTCCGTAAGGGTGAAAAGAGTATTCCCGTGGTTTTTTATAAGCCATTAACCAGAGACATGGAAAATGCTTCGGGTGAGTTGGAAGCGAAAACGATACCGATGATGCGAGTTTTTAATGTTTTTAATCTTGACCAGATAGACGGCTTTGCTGATCAATCCGCGGTAGATGCAACGGAGAAATTACCCTCTATTGATGAATTTATCAACATGACCGGCGTTAAGGTAGTACCTGGCTCCCCTGCTTTTGTTCCTTCCATGAATTGGGTACACATGCCACCGATGGACAAGTTTGAAACGAATACCGGTTACTATGCAACGTTGTTCCATGAATTGATTCACTGGTCAGGTCATAAAACTCGCCTTGATCGTGATATGTCTAACCGTTTTGGTGATGCTGGTTATGCCATGGAAGAATTAGTTGCTGAGTTAGGCGCGGCTTTTCTCAGTGCGAAATTTGGTGTTACCGGTGAAGTTCGTCATGCTGGCTATATTGAACATTGGTTAAAAGTGCTTAAAGACGATAATAAGGCAATATTTAAAGCGGCTGCAGAAGCTTCAAAAGCTGTTGAATATTTAATGGGTTCAGTAGAGGAGTAATATTTTTACCTCGCCCTTATGGGCGAGATTGTTAATAACTCAAACCATAAAGCAGACATTGATAAAATATAGTAAGACATAGCAAAAAAGGGCCATGAACGGATACTCAACGCTACGATAACTTGACGGTTTTACGCATAGCGAAGCGGAGTGTAAAACCGGTCAATGTTGATTACCTTGTTAGTGCTTGGGTTACACATGTTGATCTATCATGATTATATTACCATCTGGATCAACAGTGGAAAAACTAGATGGGCCGGATTGACCAAGCATAGATTCTTGCTTTATTTTTACATCTGATGACGATAATTGCTGATGTAAATCGCGTACATCTGTAAATGAATCTAAACCATTTGCATTTTGATCCCACCCAGGATTGAAGGTTAAAATATTGCCTTCAAACATCCCTTGAAAGAGCCCAATGTTGGTGGTGCCATTTTTCATTATCAGGAAATTTTGCGACTCCTCTCCTGCATATACTTCAAACCCCAGTTTCTCGTAAAATGCCTTTGAATCCTGAAGGTTTTTGACACTTAAACTTATTGAAAAGCACCCTAAATCCATAACTATCTCCTATTTGAATTTTGTAGCACTAACGACCAAGCCAAGGGGCCGTAGCGTAGCGAAGGTCCCGCGCGAAGCGCAAACTTGGGCGAATTGTTATGTGTTTATTGTATATTTGCAGAGTTTCTACTCTATTATCTCTCTTATCATCTTAATTACTGTTTCATACTGTAGGACATCTTTGCCTTTTACAGTATCACCCAAGTTATTGTCCCAATAATCATATGTAATTGTGCAGCCACTAATACTTATATCTAATATTACTTCGCCACCTTCTGATTGATACCCAATTCTATCTTTTACCCCGGACTCTAACTCTTCAATTTGTTTTTTAACGAATTGGCCATACTTCATGTTAGTGAATTCAGAAATAAGGATATTTAACGCAATGAATTTGGGTTCACTCTTTTTCATTTTGTCACTTCAATTATCCATCTTCGAAGAATTATTCTTACACATAACGCCTAAATATGGGGCGCGCAGCGTAGCGGAGCGTCCCAGCCTGCGCTTTTTGCAGGCGACATGATTTACTTGTTATGAGCTTTATGCCCATACCTTAAAAGGGGTATACCTGATAGAAAGAATATGACTGTAGCGAAAGCACCACCCCGAACAAGCTCAGCATCAGCGCCACGAAAATACTGTTCCAAGGCTAAAACCATAAACTGTAACCCCAATGTTATCAATATTGCTCCGACTATAGTTGGGACTCCACCCTTATATTGCCGCCTTATATATTCTTTACCTAATGAACCCAAAACAATGAAAGATATTGCAATAGAACACATGTAGAAATAATCATCGCGACCTTTGTCGCCTGCTAAAAACAAAGACGTCAACAAGAGGCAGCCAATTACAATTAAAATCCAAGAGATTATCTTCATATTCCTTGCTCATAACAGTTTAATTAACGAGACCCCGTGTCTCGTTATACATTTATACTGAGACCTCGAATTTGTACTAAACATATCAATATAATCAGTGATTTACAATATATTTAACTGAATTCTCTTTCCAGATAAGCGTGACACTGGCAAACTTACTGATTTGGAGCACAATTATGGGGTATTGAATCACACCAGCCACAAAAACCACGTCTACTCGAGCAGGTTAGAATCGCTTGTCGGCATAAGCATTACAGCCCCAGGACTGAAAAATCCTATGTTTCGTGGATACGTCAGTTCATTTTGTTTCATAACAAGCAGCATCCAAAAGATATGGGGCAACAGGAAATAGAAGCCTATCTCAATCATATGGCTTCTAAACGTAATGTGTCTGCTAGCACGCAATCCTCGGCACTGAATGCCATTGCTTTTCTTTATCGTTCCGTTTTAAAAATAGACATGCCTGATCTGGATAATCTCAGGCGTATCAAGCGATACAAAACCATCCCTGTTGTATTGTCGCAACGGGAGGTTAAAGCAATAATGGAGTGCTTGAATGGCACAACACGATTAATGGCTGAATTGATTTATGGCTCAGGTCTAAGAATCAATGAGTGCATGACTTTACGTGTCAAGGACATCGATTTTGATCTTCACTCGATAACAGTCAGGGCCGCCAAAGGGAACAAGGATCGCGCAACATTACTGCCCGAAAGTATAATACCTCTTCTGCGTGGACATCTCTTGAAAATAGCGCAGCTGCATAAATCTGACACACTTAGTGGAAATGGCTATGCGCCTATGCCTAATGCGCTTTATAAAAAATACCCATCAGCCTCTCAGTCATTGTCCTGGCAGTATGTTTTCCCTTCATCCTTAGTTCGTCCCTGGCATGAGGCTGGCAAAAATGTACGCTGGCATGCCTCCCCTAGTACGCTTCGTCGCGCTTTCAAGCGCGCAGTTAATCAAGCCCATATTTTGAAACACGTAGGTCCTCATACCCTTAGACACAGCTTTGCCAGTCACTTATTAGCAGCAGGCACAGATATCCGAACCATTCAGACTTTACTGGGACATAAGAACATTGAAACCACCATGATTTATACGCATATCACACCGGATTATAAGAATGTTTCCAGTCCACTGGACCAAATAAAGCCCTTATAAATGCGATATGGCCCATCCATATGTGGTGGGCCAAAGTCTGCTTTAGCTGGTTGGCAGAAAAACCTGCAGGCCCGAAAAGTGGTGAACTAGGCTACTCGAAAAAATACTGAGATAGGCCAAATAGAATCAATTTATTTATTCAATCGAAAATATTCACCAAAGGTCCGCTATTTAAAGATTGACTAAAAACTAATTTAGCTCTCTTGTAAAAACATCAATGTCTGTATCTCGTGGCTCAGTCAAAAGGACTTTTAATAAATATTGATTGAACTCATTTATCAAAAATTCATCTTTTCTTTCAAAACCACCTGAATGAATAGCAACTTTAACGGAACCAGATGAAATCTCAGCAAATGCTTTTTGGTGTTGGATTACTTCATCATCAGATAACTGAGAAAACAGCTCTAACATTCTATCTCGTCTATGTTTATGAAAATCAGATGTTCGAGTTTTATCAGTTTGTACGATTTCTTCTTTCTGCTGTTTTGGTTTATCTAATTCACCACCGACATTAAATCCATTTTTTAGTACACCGTTAAGGTAGGCACCGACTGTAGATTTAACCTCCCCTGCTGCACTTTTAATATGTACATAATCCATTGCTCTAATTAAGTACGTTTCATAATCGCCTGGATGTTCAGTCTTTGTGTTTTTAATTACTTTTTCAATTTGATTTTTATTAAATCCAAATTCTTTTTCAAGTCGCTCAACTATTGATGCTTCTTCTCCTAAACCTGCAGCAATTGCGTCAAGTCGACCTAATCTTTGTCTAACAATATCAAAATGAATCTCGCCAACTTTGCGCCCTACCCTTTTATAACGAACCTCTTTAACTTCAATATCACTGGATTTGTTTATTTCATCAATTGCCTTTTCGATCACATATCGTTTGAAATCTTTAAACTGTGTATATTGGCCTTCATCAACAGGTAATATTTTTCTTGCTAATTCGACTGTAAGTTTTACTGTCGCAGATGAGCGCCTGGAGCCTAGTTGATCAACAAGGCATTCCCATAACGGTATTGCAAACTTACCGTTAAGCTCTCTTTGAATAACCATGTTAAGCCGTGCATAGACTTTGGGGTTTGCTAGTAGCGTTCGCAAGCTTTCTGAGTAACTCCAACGAATCATTCCATTGCGCGTAAATGCCACGTCACCCAGTAACTGCGTTGACCGCCAATCCTCATCGACTTTGTTAAATAGATCGCCATCGACAACAACACCCTGCATGTCGCGAATTAGTTGTTTAAAATCATTGAGGTTTTTATTTTTATATCCGCTGTCTCTGCGTATATCGGCCAGAGGGCATTCATACTCACGGGTACTTGTTAGATTTGGAAAGGCTCGATACAACAGCGCGTTCCACCCTTTTCGCTGTGTCGCATTTAAGTTATTTGAAATGTTGATAGCACCACTGTGCTTAATCAACATCGCATTTTCACCACTGTTATTATTGTTATACATGGTTTCCCCTATCGATTATTTCGATACTGTTTCCTTATTTCTTCCACCTATGCCTTATTGTTTCCACCTTTATAGTCCGTATACGCGTGCATTATCTGAAAACAAATCCTTATTCTTTCCACCTTTAGAGTTAGGCGCTACCCTTTAAGTGATTGATTATATTTATCTTTATTGCTGTAATTCATCTTGTATTATTTTTTCCACCTTTAAAACCTGGTCATCTTTCCTCAAATAAGTGCCCTATTCCTTGATCCTTCCACCTATGCCTTATTGTTTCCACCTTTACTCTTAAAGTGTGAAAATTAAGTCCCTTTTTTCTTCCACTTTGACCAGTTTTTTCCACCCTTAAACTTATTCCTTCCACTTTTAACAAAAAAAACACTATATAATCAATGTCTTACAAGTCGGAAAACAGAAAGGTTTTGTCGTAGTTAAAAACTACTACAGATACTGTTTACAAAAAACAAACAAAAACCCTCTTTTTTCCAACCTCTTCATCTCTAACTGATCTAAAAAAACCATTAATCAAAGAAACACAATATCTTGTGACGTTATATAACAAGAACCACTTTACCTAGTCAAGTTATGTATGTACTATAATGTACACTTGATTTAACACATCAGAGAGAAAAATGAAAACTTTTGTAATAACTAATAATAAAGGTGGAACAGGAAAAACTACACTCTCAAAATTACTGGCAGAAAGATTTGCTATTGATGGTAAGCGAGTACTTGGAATTGACCTGGATCCACAATGCAGCTTTTCACATCGATTTATGGAAATGGATCTTGGGCCCAGAGATAAAAAAGACTGGATTCCACCGATACACCCAGATTATGTACCTGGTGAAGTTGAAGGCTGGGATGGCCGTTCAAGTTCTGCCGATATCTTTTTAACAGGCTTAGCTTTCCCCTACCCAACTCATATAAATAACCTTGAAATAATTCCTGGACACTCTACAAATCTACTACAAGTTGAACGTGTCAGAAAAAATGATGTTCATGCTGAAGTACTAAAAATAATGCGTGAATGGGTAAACATGGATGAGATAAAAGATGACTATGATATTTGCATCTTTGATACCGGCCCATCTAAAGGGCCACTAACAGCATCTGCTATTCATGCATCAACTCATATGCTTATTCCAGCAGAAATGGAACAGCAATCCATAGAAGGATTATTTGGCATGATTCAACTAAGAACTCATGAAAATTTAATGCGTTCTTCCGAGGAGCAAATTGAGTTAATCGGCATCTTGCCTAATAAATTCAAAACACAAAGAAAGCGACAACACGAACATTTAACCGCTTTACGAGAAGAACCGACAACATCAAAGCTTGTGATGCCCCATGAAATGCATGATTGGACAGCATATGCTGATGATGCGCATAGTTTAGGTTTAGGTGGCACATCACTTTTTAATCGACCACCAAGTGACAAAGCCAGACAAGAGTTTGAAATCATCTATAACGATATCGTTGCGAGGGTTTTCTAATGATAAAAATGATAGGCAAGAAAAAAGAAAAGGCACCGGTTAAAAAGTCAAACCGCACATTAAATTTTATTAGTGAACAGTTAAAGGAAAATGACGCCCATGCTGGTGATGGCCGGTTAGATTACATTCCAATCAACAAGATCAAATTAACTGATCAGCCCAGGCAATTAGGCATCAGCATTGATGATGTTATAACTCATGCAGAAGGGTTAAAAGACCTTACAAAGATATATAAAGGCGAGAAGCTTGAAGCATTTTTAAGCCTGCAAGAACTTTCACAAAGCATCAAAAATGAAGGCCTTATCCAACCAATAACGGCTTATGAGTCTGGAAATGACTATTTACTGATAGCCGGTGAACGTCGATTCCTGGCGCACGTATTGTTAAAAGCGGTAGAAATAAGAGCTCTCGTTAAACCAAAACCTGCCGATTTCAATCTTGCAAAAATCAAGCTCATTGAGAATGTTCAGCGTAAAGATCTTAACTTAGCTGAGATGATTACCGGATTAACTGTGACAAATGATCTGCATAAAAAGGAAAATGAAGGTCGGTCAATGAAGCGGGCGGATATTATCAAGGCAATCAGCGTCGGTAAAACGACAGCAACAAGATACTACAAAGTACTGCAGGGGCCATCTGATGTAGTGACGGCCATTCACAATAACGATATAACACAGCTGGCAGTAGCTGCAGAAATCTCAGAGATTCAGGATGCGGATGAGCGCTCCAGGATGATCAAAATTGCCAAGGAAGGTCAAAACATGTCTGTGGCAAAAGATCTGATTAAGAAGTCTAAAACCAGTGCTAAAAAGAAGAAAAAGGGAGTAGGACGATCATTGTCTTCAGTGCCACTTGGGAAGATTACAAATACAAAAAGTGTTCAATTAATAATAGATACCTGTGTCCAGGCTGGCCTAGTTGATGAGCCAGATGTAGGCATCGACTGGGATGATTATGCGCAGGTGAGGAATGTCTGGCAACAGTTCATTATGAACATCGAAAAAGAAGGCGGTAAATAATGAAAGTACGGCAGCTAGTACGTGAGGGTGTTGCAGCAGGCATTGCCAATAAGGAGAAGTCCACCAGTAAAGTACATATCAGATTCAGACAGCCAAAAGGGACAAAAGAAAAAGTACCACTAAAGATGGTGGAAGAGGGCTATGGCCTTAAGGAAAAAAGTTTATGGATTCAGGATGCGATCAGAGAATTACTTGAAGATAAATATTGGAAGCCAATGGCACTGGAGCTTATGTGGTCAATTGGCGATACGATAAATGATGGTGTTTATTTAACGGTTGAAGTACAGGAGTTGCTTGATCAAGCTGCAGATGAATTGGTTGAGTATGCAGATAGAGAAGGGCGCCCGATGAGACGCTCTGTTTCAAGTATCATTCGTGCGGCAATCACGAGGAAGTTCATTGATAGGGGTTGAATACAAAAAAGACCACTGGTGGCCCTTTTTTATAACTTATTGTTAATAAAAAGAAAAAACACATTTTTATTTATTTTAAATTAACAAAAAAAGCAGATAACGCATTAAATCAAGCCGATAATTAATTAAATATATAAATTATGTTTCCACGTGGAAACATAATTATACTATACTTACCAGTAACGCTTTCATGCGGGGATTGCTATGCAATTACTGGACATAGATACGATCAGCCGAGGCCGCTATACCTCAGACTTTAGCGGTCTTACCCCTCTTGAAGAAAAGCAAGCACGCCTCTCAGGCATCTCTGAAGCACTTACTGTCCGCACCATAGAACCTGGCCAATATGAGATCGTGGGTTCTCCAAAATCTTGGTTTCTCGCACAGGCCATTCGAGAAGCACAAGTTCCGGTCATTATTGTTGATCATTTAAAAATCGATGAATTAGAAATCCTAAAAACACCGATTACTGAGAAATTACCGATTATTGAATGGGCTGAAAAAATATCGGATTTAACCATCGACACACCAAACTTGGCAGAGCTAGGCAGAAGGGAAGGTCTAGCGCGATCAACGGTCTGCAACCTGGTTAGAATCGATGCGATGCCTTTTGAGATAAAAGAGCAGATCCGAAAACACCCAAAATTAATCAAATTAGGGCATGCAAAAGTTCTTGCAGGATTAGATGGTCGGCTGCAGCAATCATTATTAAACCAGATCATTCAAAAAGGCCTTTCTGTTCATGAAACAGAAAAACGGGCTAAAAATGAAAAGCCGGTCGCGACCATTGAGAAAGATCCAGACACGATTAAGGTTGAAAATAGGTTGACCGAAATTCTTGGTTGCGCGACGACGATTGACCTGGATCAGGGCGTGTTGATTATTAAATACGGGAAAAACAATGAGGTGCTTCAGGGGGTGTTAGAGCATCTTGGATATGAAGAATTCTAGTCTCACACCTAAAAAGCAATCTGATGGCTGTTCGTAGATAGGCGAAATTTGAATTACTGTGGCAACAGTGCCATTCCCCACCTATTTTGTGTGATATGTAATATATAAGTGTCAATATGGCATTAATAAGCTATAATGCCACTGATATGATGCAAAATAGGCCATAAGGCAAAATAAGGTGGATTGTGAACCCGTTTCTTGAACAAATTGGTCAGAAACTTAAAACTGAGCGTAAGTCCCGGCACCTGAATCAAACCGATGCGGGTGAGAGGGCGGGATTGTCTCGTCGAGAAATCAGTGAGATTGAAAATGGCTCTTTCCGGGGGAGCGTGTTGAAAGTACAAGCCTATGCCATGTTGTTGGGTTTTTCCCTAACTTTGGAGATGAGGCGTCGCCCAACCCTCAGCGAGCTGCCGGGGGTGTTTGATGAAGATTAAAACTGACCAACGAATAGGCCAGATGACGATTAAGGTCGCGGGTGAGGTGGCCGGCCTCCTGGAGAAAAAAGCCCGGTTTGAGTTCACCTATCATTCAGATGCACAGTCTCCCGTTGCGGTGTCCATGCCCATAGAAAATCGTTTTTATCAAGACGGGGCATTATTTCCGATCTTTGAAATGAATATCCCGGAGGGTTTTATTCGTCATCGCATTACTGAAAGATTACGCAAACATATCCAGGTCGATGAGATGCTCTTTCTGGCATTGCAGGGCAGTACAGGCATAGGCTGTATTGGTTATCAGGCAGAAGGGATTGAGCAAGAAGAAGTGAGCGCTGAAAACCTGGCGGAAATTTTGGCCTGGCAGGGTAGTCATGAACTTTTTGATGAACTGGTGAATAAATACCTGCTGCAATCGAGTATTAGTGGTATCCAACCGAAAGTACTGGTGCCCGAAGTGACCATGGAGACAGAGAAGGGTGCCTTAATATTGCCCTCGTTAATCGTTAAAAGTGGTGATGAGCAATATCCTGGGCTCGCTCTTAATGAATTTATTTGTATGCGCCTGGCAAGAGCTTGTCAGATTGAGACACCTGAATTCTGGTTATCGGACAATCAGCAATTGTTCGTGATGCGTCGTTTTGATCTAAAAGCCGATGGTCATTGCCGCGCAATGGAAGACATGGCCGTGCTGCAGGGTAAATCGACCAATGATAAGTACCGTTCAAGTTATGACTCCATCGGCAAGGTGCTCCAATTCTATTCATCTGATCTACAGGCAGATAATGAGAACCTATTTAAAATGGTGGTGCACAGCTGCATGGTTGGTAATGGCGATGCGCACTTAAAGAACTATGCAATGCTTTATGATGATATTGAGGCGATGCGATTAAGCCCGCTGTACGATGTCGTGAATACACAGATTTATATCCCGGCTGATACCCTGGCACTAAAGTTGGGTAAATCTAAAGACTTTCCGGATAGAAAGCGTATTGTGGATTTTGGAAAAGCCCTGGGTGTTAAAAGAGGAGATGAAATAATCGATGAGATGGCTGAGCAAATCAGAGAAGAGCTTGAAGTGCTGATCAACTATACAGAAGCGATGTCGTTGGATATTAAATCCTCGATACTGGAGAACATTCATCGAACCACAACACGCACAGCAATTAAAACGCGGGCGGTACGCAGACATACAAAACACACCTAACAATTTGTTGTTACTAAATGACTCAAATTTTCAGAAAACTATTCAATGTTCCTGGCTCATCTTCCCAAAATACCACATAACCGGTATTGGGGAAGTAGAGCGGCTCTGATAAGAATTCGTAGAGAGCGGACATTGGGGAGATAGGCCTGACAGAGAATTTCCGACCCGAAGCAGACGCTCTACATAATCGATTATGTTTGGTAGTATTGGTGACCAGCTTATCGTAATATCCTGAGGGAAGGTAAAATGTTCGGACTATTTAAGAGACGTAAGCCAACTCCGCCCTCCAGCGATGAGTTGGAATCTCATATGGTTATAGCTACAGGTGCGCTTCTTACTAAATGGACTGATTTTCATCAGCAGTTGAAATTCAAGAGTGATGTTCCCCTATCAGAAATCATCGAAATCTTCATTGTCCCTGCTAGGGAGTACGTTACTTCAACATACCCAGAATTTTCTAGCGCACCTAATCAGGTGGTATGGATGATGGTGTTCAGTGCTGTAATGGAATCCGGGACTCACTCTAAAGAAGCAGTAAATGAAGCAGTTGCTGAGTTAGAAGTAAAGTATGCGAAGTAGAAAGGCGCATAACAATCCCCTCCAAGACGACGCGGCTACGCAGCTTGCTTGAGGCAAGACGTTAGCTGTAAAAATAATTATGAATATAATCGAAAAATCATTGGAAATAGCATTAAAAGCATACTCAGGGCAGAAAGATAAAGCAGGTCAAACATATATTCTTCATCCACTTCGATTAATGGCGAAGATGGACACAGATGAAGAGATGTCCGTTGCCTTACTACATGACGTCATAGAAGACTCCGACATCACAGCAGAAGACTTACTGGAACAGGGAGTACCTGAAAAAGTTGTAAGTGCAGTGCAATGTCTGACAAAAGTCGATGGAGAGGACTATGATGCATTTGTTGAGAGAGTTTTGGAAAACAAGCTTGCATCTAAAATTAAGAAGGCAGATATCGAAGATAATATCAATGTGCTACGGTTAAACTCAGTGACTGAGAAGGATTTGGAAAGAATTGCAAAGTATCATAAAGCATGGAAAGCACTAAACGAGTGACTGATGAATCACTCAGATAGAATTTTTAAGGAAAAATTTATGATTGCTAGGGTTTTTCTTGATAATGATATGTGGCTGATTGTTTCCGGATTATTTGGCGGATTAAAGGTCACATTAAAGCCAAGAAATATAACTATTAAAGCTAGCAGATTTGAGCGTTCGCACTTATACAATATTCTCGATGAGTTAAAAAATAGAGGTCATAGAATAAAGCAAGACTCTGCCGAACTCACGAGTATATTGGTTATGTTTTCTGAAGCTTTACTTGGTAGAGGAGATGCACGATGGCAGACATTCTTTCATGTCATGTCGTGTGAATCTGTAGTGGATAGTGTTATTAATGAGAATATACAACAACAAAAAATTAACATTCAAACGGGATTACATTTAGCTAATCTAGATGCCGAGTTCAAAGAGAAGGTATTCGTTGATAACTATGGTTGCTCCAAGTGTCGTAAATTACCTGATGCGGGAGCGGGATATAACGACTTATCTTTCAGAAAAGTAAAAACTCTATATGACACAAGTCATGAAAGTTCTTGGCTGTCTGAATGCAAATATTGCAAGCAACACTTTCTTGAGCGATTCCGTGACCGAATAGATTGGACAGGTCAGGGGAAAGACCCAATGTGGATGTATTGGACTCCATTAACACCTGAAGAATTTGAACTGATGAATAAAGGCGAAGAGCTAACAGGCGATATGCTATCTTTTATCGGTAAGCGGACTTATCTAGAGTGCGATTCAGAAGATAAGTATTCTTGGAAGAGTCCTAAAGAGTAAGAACGTCCGCTACTGGCCGAAAATACTCTGTTAGCGCAAATAAATGAAGGTCCGTTTTCGCTCACATTTTCATTGACTGAAAAATCTCTCAAGGATGCTTTATGATTGTATCCGAAAGTAAAGCAAGCAAGTATTGTAGGAATATTCCTACACCAGTTTCCAATTCAAGTCCGTTTAAATAGATTTAATCTATCAGTATTATTCATCTCATGCCGACATGGAGAGTCAGGTGAAGACCGACCAGGATTGTCAGGCTATAGCACCTCGGGGTGACTCCCCCTGAGGTGCGTTATTAATTTACAGGAAGTAGTCATGACACAGCCAAACAAAGTAATACCCATCACAGAAAACTCAGGCAAGGCCTATATCGATCCTGAAAGCATCGAAGTTGTTGTACAAATTCTTGAAGATCTAAAAAGAAAAGTCTCAGAGACAGAAGACCTGCTGGAGATAATGAGGCTGCAGCAAACAGTAGAGTAAGGCAGCAAAGCAAAGAAGCGCTGTTGAGTTGTTAAATGTTATAGAGTTTCCAGACCAGTTTCCATACTAGAAGTAAAAATCGTATCAATATTCAGGGGTTACACCGCAGGCTGTGCCTGCCCATTTTCGCGTAGCTCGGGACATGTCCAAGGTGATTTCGTGCCTGCGCACTCATCACGCACTAGCGTGCCTTGTTATGTCGCCTCGCCATTCGGCTTAACT
>SWCD01022266.1_pt1 | contig 44301 bp, 34 predicted proteins | sample 4693011 | NCBI WGS metagenome assembly SWCD01 (sample SAMN10267278, study PRJNA491770) | bioreactor metagenome | isolation source: DHS bioreactor inoculated with marine | place: Japan: Omine Ridge, Nankai Trough
CCCCCCCAGTCGCGGCTTGACCCCGGCCTGCTGGATCTGGCGGGCCCGCGCTTGTGTCTGCGGCTGGGGATCTTACCGCTTTACCGCGCGGGCGGCAGCGTCCTGCTGGCTATCTCGATACCTGTGCCCGCCGCCGACATGCAGCGTCTGACCCAGCGTCTTGGCCCCGTCATCACCTGCCTCGCGGACCGAGAGGAGATTCAGGACCGGATCCTCAGCTGTCGCAGACATCATCTGGTCCAGACCGCCGAAACGGGGCTTTCCGCGATGCACAGCTGCCGCCATCTGTCCGGGGTCGGGCGTGGCCGCGCCATGTCCGGTGGCGCACTGGTCGCAACGGGGCTTGTGCTGGCCAGCCCGACGCAGCTTTTCACATGGGTCTTCTTGCTGGCCGCCGCCGTGCTGGGGCTGAACACGCTTCTGAAACTGGTCGCCGGTCTCTGGGGCCGACGACGGGGGCGACATGCATCTTGCCCGTCTGTCCCCGCTACGCTGCCCCCCGTCACGCATCCGCCCATCACGCACCCGCCCATCACGCACCCGCCCGTCACGCACCCGCCCGTCACGCTCGCGTCCCCTCCGGGTCCGGTTGTGGACGTCCGGCACAATGTCCAATCAGGCGTGCCCGCCCCACCCCCCCCCGGCGCCCCGGCGCAGGTGGTGCAGACGCAACTTCCCGTCGTGTCGGTCCTTGTCCCGCTCTTGCGGGAAGAGCGTGTGGCGGGCGCGCTTCTGGATCGTCTCGGACAGCTGGATTACCCTGACGAGCAACTCGATATCTGCCTGATCGTCGAAGAGCGTGACCGCATCACCCGACGCTGCCTTGAAAAAACGCCCCTGCCCCCCCGTTTTCGCGTGATCGTCGTGCCCCACGGGCCGATGCGCACTAAACCCCGGGCGCTGAATTACGCCCTGCCCCTGTGCCGGGGCGAGATCGTCGGGATCTACGACGCCGAGGATGCGCCCGACCCGGACCAAATCCGCAAGGTGGTGCAGCATTTCTTCAACGCCAGCCCCCGCGTTGCCTGCGTTCAATGTGTGCTGGATTACTACAACGCGACAACCAACTGGCTGTCGCGCTGTTTCACCATCGAATACGCCACATGGTTCCGCGTGGTCCTGCCGGGGTTCGAGGGGTTGGGCCTGCCGATCCCCCTTGGCGGCACCTCGGTCTTTCTGCGCCGCGACGTGCTGGAGGAACTGGGCGGCTGGGACGCGTTCAACGTGACCGAGGACGCCGATCTGGGGATGCGCCTTGCCCGCTTCGGCTATCGCACCGAGCTGGTCGACAGCGTCACCCGGGAAGAGGCCAACTGCCGCGCCATGCCTTGGGTCCGACAACGCTCGCGCTGGCTCAAGGGCTATGCGATGACCTATATGGTGCATATGCGCAGGCCGCTGCGACTGTTCCGCGATCTGGGGCTGAAACGCTTCGCGGCATTGCAGGTGCTGTTTCTGGGCACGCTGCTGGGCTTTACCCTTGCGCCCGTCGTGCTGTCGTTCTGGCTGATGAGTTTCGGGCTGCTGCATCCGGCGGCGCTGCACCTGTCGCCGGGGGCGATCCAGATGTTTCAGGCCGGGTTCCTTCTGGCCGAAGTCGCGGCGATGGCCGTGGCGCTACTGGCCGTAAGCCGCCGCGCGTCGCAAGGATTGGGCCCGTGGATCCTGACCATGCATGTATATTTCCCGCTGGCCTCGCTGGCCGTCGCGAAGGCGGCGGTAGAGCTGCTGTTCCTGCCGTTCTACTGGGACAAGACCGCCCATGGCACAGACCCGGAGCGTGCCAACGTCTCGCCCGGATCGGCGTAAGCGATCCGGACCAAGCCCTTACCGAAAGTCCACCGCCTCGGTCTTCAGGCGCGTCTCGAAGGCCATCGAAATATGTTCGCGCAGCGCCGCATAGGCCGCGTCCCCGTCGCGCGACCGGATCGCATCGACGATGCTTTGATGTTCGGCCAGCGCGATATGGCCCCGCCCCTCGACCGCAAGCGAGGTCGTCGCCATCAGCGTCATCGACCGATAGACAAGGTCCAGCTGCTGCACCAGAAACCGGTTGTGCGAGGCCAGATGGATCTGCCGGTGAAACCGCCGGTTGGCGCGGGCAAGGGCGCCGGGGTTGTCGACCAGCTCGCGGTCCTCGTCGATGAAGGATTGCAGCACGCGGCCCTCGGCCTCGGTGGCGTGGCGGGCGGCCAGACGCGCGGCCAGCCCCTCAAGCTCGATCCGCACCTCGTAAAGCTCGGCCATCTGGTTGTGGTCCAGCGAGGCCACCATCAGGCTGCGCCCGTCGCGGGCCAGCAGGGACTGCGTTTCCAGCCGTTGCAGCGCCTCGCGGATCGGGGTGCGCGACACGCCGAACCGGTCGGCCAGCTCGCTTTCGACCAGACGGTCGCCCGGGCGATAGATGCCCACGTCGATCGCATCCAGAATCAGGGAATAGGCGTCTTTTTGTTGGGGTCTGTCTTCGGTCATCTTGCCTTGCTTTCGATACGACGCGCCACGCTAGTCGAAACATGCAAAAAGGTGCAAGTGACGTTGAAGCCGCAGGCTGCGCGGGCTAGCTTCGCTTGCATGGTTCGTCAGCATTTTTCCCACGTCGCCACCTGGGTCTTCGATCTGGACAATACGCTGTATCCGCCCTCGGTGCGGCTGTTCGATCAGATTCAGCGACGAATGACCGATTGGGTGTCGCGTACGCTGTCGGTGACCGAGGCCGAGGCCAACCGCCTTCGCGCCGCCTACTGGCGCGATTACGGCACCACGCTTGCCGGTCTGATGGAGGTGCACGGCGCCGACCCGCACGAATATCTGATCGACGTGCATGCGATTGATTTCAGTGCCTTGACCCCCGATCCGGCCCTGCGCCGCGCGGTGCAGGCGCTGCCGGGGCGGCGGATCGTCTACACCAACGGCTCGGCCCCCTATGCGCGGCGCGTGCTGGCGGCGCGGGGGCTCGAGGACGCCTTCGACGCGGTCTACGGGGTCGAGGATGCCGGGTTCCACCCCAAGCCCCGCCGCGCGGCCTTCGAGGCGATCTTTGCCCGCGATGGCTGCGACCCCTCGACGGCCTCGATGTTCGAGGATGACAGCCGCAACCTGCTGGCCCCGCACCAGATGGGCATGCGCACCGTCCACGTCGCCCCGGCGCCCGAACCCGCCGGTCACATCCATCACCACACCGACGATCTGGGCGCGTTTCTGGAGCGTTGCCGATGAGGAAAGGCCGCGCATATGGCTGAGCAATCCGCGAAGACCACCCCGGGCGCCGCGCGGCAGGCGGACGCCCCGCGCATGGTCGACGTGATGATCTCGGGCGGGGGCATCGCCGGGCTGACGGCGGCGGCGGCCTTCGGCAGCGCCGGGTTCAGCGTGATCTGCGTCGACCCGGCCCCCCAGATCACCGCCGCCGACGATCCCGACGCCGATCTGCGCACCACTGCGCTGTTGCAACCGGCGCGGGCCTTGCTGCGCCGGGCGGGTCTGTGGGACAGGCTGCTGCCCCACGCCTCGGCCCTGCGGATCATGCGGATCGTCGATGCGGGCGGGGCGACGCCCGAGCCCCGCGCCACCTGCGATTTCGACAGCCGGGATCTGGACGACAGCGCCGAGGCCGAGCCGTTCGGCTGGAATTTCCCCAATTGGCTGTTGCGCCGCGAGATGCTGGCGCGGCTGGCCGAACTGCCGCAGGTCGAGTTGCGGACCGGCACAGGCACCCGCGCGGTGCTGACCCGCGATGCCCACGCCCATGTAACGCTAACCAAGGGCGGTGCCGTGCGCACCCGCCTGCTGATCGCCGCCGACGGGCGCAACTCGGCGGTGCGAGAGGCCGTGGGCATCGCCGCCACCACCACGCGTTACGGGCAAAAGGCCGTGACATTCGCCGTCAGCCACGACCGCCCGCATGACAACATCTCGACCGAGGTGCATCGCACGGGCGGCCCCTTCACGCTGGTGCCCCTGCCCGACCGCGACGGGCGGCCCTGTTCCGCCGTGGTCTGGATGGAAAAAGGCCCCGAGGCCCAGCGGCTTGCCGCGCTGGATCCGGCGGCTTTCGAGGTCGAGGCCACCGCCCGCTCGGCCGGGGTTCTGGGCGATTTGCGTCTGCTGGGCCCGCGCGGCGTCTGGCCCATCGTCAGCCAGATCGCCGACCGGTTGACCGCCCAGCGCACCGCCCTCATTGCCGAGGCCGCCCATGTCGTGCCCCCCATCGGCGCGCAGGGGCTGAACATGAGCCTTGGCGACATCGCGCTGCTGCTGGATCTGGCCCAAGCCCATCCGGACGCCTTGGGCGGTCCGGACATGCTAGAGCACTATCAGCGCCGTCGCTGGCCTGAGCTGCGCGCGCGGGTCGCCGGGGTGGATTTGCTGAACCGCGCCTCGATGGCCGGATCGTCGATGATGAAGGACGGACGTCTGAAGGGGCTTGGATTGATCCACGGGCTGGACCCGGTGCGCAAGGGCATGATGCGGCTTGGGCTGGGTGCCGGGGCTGGTGACGCGCCCGAGGATACGCCGACCCCCTGAACGCGAAACGGGGGCGACCTTGCGGCGCCCCCGTGATTCCCCGTGATTTCCGTCCCGTCAGCCGCTTACAGGACCGCGTCAAGCACCTTGGTCAGGCGGGCGACGGTCGCGTCCACGTCGTAAAGCTTGTCCAGCCCGAACAGCCCCAGCCGGAAGGTGCGGAAATCGGCGGGCTCGTCGCATTGCAGCGGCACGCCGGCGGCAATCTGCATCCCTTGGGCGGCAAAGACGCTGCCGTTCTGCACGTCGGGATTGTCGGTGTAGCTGACCACGACGCCCGGCGCGCCGAACCCCTCGGCGGCCACCGATTGGATACCGCGGTCCTGCAACAGGGCGCGGACCCGGCGGCCCAACTCCCACTGCCGGTCGCACAGCTTCTCGAAGCCGTAGTCGCGGGTCTCGATCATCGTGTCGCGGAAGTCGCGCAGCGCGTCGGTGGGCATGGTGGCGTGATAGGCGTGGCCGCCGTTCTCATAGGCCTCCATGATGGACCGCCACTTGGCCAGATCCATCGCGAAGCTGTCCGATTTGGTCTCTGCCAGCCGGTCCAGCGCCCGCTGGGACATCATCACGAGACCCGCCGAAGGCGAGGCCGACCAGCCCTTCTGCGGGGCCGAGATCAGAACGTCGACGCCGGTCTTTTCCATGTCCACCCAAGCACATCCGCTGGCGATGGCATCCAGCACCAGCAGGGCACCGACCTCGTGGGCGGCTTCGGCCAGCGCGGTGATGTACTCCTCGGGCAGGATCAGTCCGGCCGAGGTTTCCACATGCGGGGCAAAGACCACGTCGGGGCGGGCGTCACGGATGGCGGCGGTCACCTCGTCGATGGGCGCGGGCGCATAGGGAGCGCGGCTGTCGTTGCCGGTCTGGCGCGCCTTGAAGACGGTGGTTTCGCGGGCCATGCCGCCGGCCTCGAAGATCTGGCTCCAGCGGTACGAGAACCAGCCGTTGCGCACGATCATCGCGTGGGAGCCTGCGCCGAACTGCCGGGCGACAGCCTCCATCCCGTAGGTGCCGCCGCCGGGCACGATGGCCACGGCCTGCGCCTTGTAGACGTCGCGCAGCATCCCCGAGATGTCGCGCATAACCTGCTGAAAAACCTTGCTCATGTGATTGAGAGAGCGGTCGGTGAACACCACCGAGAATTCAAGCAGTCCGTCGGGATCGACTGTATCAAGCAGCGCGGCCATAATCTTCTCCTATCAGTTGGGGCTGGTCTAGGGTGCCAGAGGGCAGCAGGGCAAGGCCATTCTGCCCGAAATTCCCCATACCCGTCATTCGCCGGGGGTATGGCGCGGGGGCGTTTACTTGGCGTTTTCGCCCGCCTCCTCAGCCCCATCGGGCGCGTCTGGGCGCACCCCAAGGGGGCCGGCCAGCCGTTCTTCGGACAGTAGCACATTGGCCTCGACCTCTCCGATACCCGGCAGGGTCATCAGGCGGCGGCGCAGCACCCGTTCGAAATCGCTCAGGTCGCGGGCGACGATGCGCAGGCGGTAATCATAAAGCCCAAGAACGTGCTGGACGGTCTGCACCTCGGGGATGGCCGAGACGGCGCGTTCGAAATCCTCAAGGCTGACGCGGCCCTTGGTGGCCAGTTTCACCCCCAGAAAGACCGTGACGCCAAAGCCCAGCTTCTCGCCGTCCAGATCCAGACGGCGGCCCTTGATGACGCCCGCCTCTTCCAGCCGGCGCACCCGGCGCCATGTGGCAGGCTGCGACAGGCCGAAACGGCGGCCAAGTGCGCCCGACGACAGGGTCGCATCCTCGGCCAAGGCCAGCAGCAGGCGGCGGTCGATGTCGTCCAGCGCGATCATAGCGGCAGCGCCAGATCGGATTTGACGGTGGCCACCAGCATCAGCGCCTCGATATCCGCGATATGGGGCAGCGCCAGAATTCGGCGGCGGTAGATCTCTTGGTAATGGGGCATGTCGCGGGCCAGAATGTTCAGACGCACGTCCACCTTGCCCAGAAAGGTCTGGATCTCGTAGACTTCGGGCACTTTGCGGGCGGCGTCGATGAACTCGTCAAAGGCCCCGCGCTGGGTCTTGTCCAGCGTGAACCGCAGGGACACCTCGACCCCGTAGCCCAGCGCCCGCCAGTCGATCACCGCCCGCTGACCGCGAATGATGCCGTCCTCGGTCAGTTTTGTGATCCGGCGCCACGCGGTGGCGGCGGTCAGACCGGCCTCTTGCGCCAGTTCGGAGGTGGGCAGATCCGGGCGGGCTTGCAAAATCCGCAGCAAACGGCGGTCGGTATCGTCCAGCATTTGGCCTATCACGAATTGAAAATACGAAAGAAGCGGCGTCTCGCGAATTGATTTTCGCCGAAACCGGGCAAAAGGTCAAATTTCGACTTCTTCATACCGTCCGGTTTGATAGATTGCGCCCCAGAGAGACACCCAACCAAAGAAGGAACGCCGACATGCGCGTTTATTATGATCGCGATTGCGATATCAACCTGATCAAGGACAAGAAGGTCGCGATCCTGGGCTATGGCAGCCAAGGTCACGCCCATGCGCTGAACCTGCGGGATTCGGGCGCCAAGAACCTTGTCGTCGCCCTGCGCGAAGGCTCGCCCAGCGCCAAGAAGGCCGAGGGCGAGGGCCTGAAGGTCATGGGCATCGCCGAAGCCGCCGCATGGTGCGACCTGATCATGTTCACCATGCCCGATGAGCTTCAGGCCGAGACCTACAAGAAGTACGTCCACGACAACCTGAAAGACGGCGCTGCAATTGCCTTCGCCCACGGTCTGAACGTGCACTTCGGCCTGATTGAACCCAAGCCCGGCGTCGACGTGATCATGATGGCCCCCAAAGGCCCCGGCCACACCGTTCGCGGCGAATACACCAAGGGCGGCGGCGTGCCCTGCCTTGTGGCTGTTAACCAGGACGCTTCGGGCAAGGCGCTTGAGATTGGCCTTAGCTATTGCTCGGCCATCGGTGGCGGTCGTTCGGGCATCATCGAGACCAACTTCAAGGAAGAGTGCGAGACCGACCTCTTCGGCGAACAGGCGGTTCTGTGTGGCGGTCTGGTCGAGCTGATCCGCATGGGCTTCGAGACGCTGGTCGAGGCGGGCTATGCCCCCGAGATGGCCTATTTCGAGTGTCTGCACGAGGTGAAGCTGATCGTGGACCTGATCTACGAAGGCGGCATCGCCAACATGAACTACTCGATCTCGAACACCGCCGAGTATGGCGAGTATGTTTCGGGTCCGCGCGTTCTGCCCTATGACGAGACCAAGGCCCGGATGAAAGCCATTCTGCGCGACATCCAGACCGGCGCTTTCGTGCGCGACTTCATGCAGGAAAATCAGGCCGGCCAGCCCTTCTTCAAGGGCACCCGCCGCATGAACGACGCCCACCAGATCGAGGAAGTCGGCAACAAGCTGCGCGGCATGATGCCCTGGATCTCGGCCGGCAAGATGGTCGACAAGGAAAAGAACTGATCCCATCTTGGGATGAGTGACGGAAGGCAGCCCCGAAAGGGGTTGCCTTTTTTCGTTGGGCGGGGTGGGTGACGGCGACGCCCCTCCAGCATCGGGGATGCAGATGGAAACCACTCCGACACGCGGCAACTGGCTGTCGATCATCACGCTTGGCATTGTCTGGGGCGCGGCCTTCATGGGCATGAACCTAGCGCTGCGCGGCTTCGGCCCGGTGACGGTCGCCGCCGGCAGGCTCGGGGTGGCCGCCATCACGCTGGTGCTGATCCTGTGGCTGCGCGGCGGGATGGGAAAGATCCTGCCGCAGGACGGGCAGCGACGCATGCCCTATCTGGCCTCCACCGCGATCCTTGGCGCCGCCCTGCCCTTTTTCCTGCTAAGCTGGGGGCAGCAGTATGTGACCTCGGGCTTTGCGGGGGTGACGATGGCGGCGATTGCGCTGTTCGTGCTGCCGCTGGCCCATGTCTTCATCCCCGGCGAGCGTCTGACCCAGCAAAAGGGCGTGGGCTTCGTGCTGGGGTTCGCGGGGGTGGTGGTGCTGATCGGCCCGGCAGCCCTGATCGCCGGCGGCCCAATGGAGGTTTGGGGCGCGCTGGCCTGTCTGGCGGCGGCGCTGTGCTATGCCTCGTCCTCGATCGTGACGCGGCTTTGCCCGCCGATGGACTCGGTGGCGCTGGCCACGGGGCAGACGGTGCTGGCCGCCGGGGTCATGGTGCCGCTGGCCCTGATCACCGAAGGCGTGCCGGTTGGACTTGTCTCTGCCGCCGGACTGGCGCTGTTGCTGCTGGGGATCGGCCCCACGGCGCTGGCCAACCTGTTGCGGGTGACGGTGGTACGCAGCGCCGGACCCAGCTTTTTGGCGCTGACCAATTATCAGGTGCCGATCTGGTCCGTGATCTTCAGCGCCGCCTTCCTGTCCGAGCCTTTGCCCTGGCGGATATTGGCGGCGCTGGCGCTGATCCTGACGGGGATGGCCGTCAGCCAGCGGCTTTGGCGGCTGTGGTCACCTCGGTGACGGTGCCGGCGACCTGATCGACCACCTCGCGCAGGATCGTCTGATCCTCGCATTCGGCCATGACGCGGATCAGCGGCTCGGTCCCCGATTTGCGGATCAGCAGACGGCCCTTGCCTTCCAGCCGCTGTTCGGCATCCGCGATCGCCTTGATGACGGCGGCGTCCGACAGCGGGTCCTGCCCGGCGCCATAGCGGACGTTCTCAAGGATCTGCGGGCAGCGGTCGAACTGGTGCGCCAGCTCGGACGCGGGCTTGCCGCTTTCGACCATCGCCGCCAGAAACTGCAGCGCCGCCATCAGGCCATCGCCGGTGGTGGCATGGTCGGTCATCACGATGTGGCCCGACTGCTCTCCGCCCAGATTGAAGCCGTGTTCGCGCATCGCCTCGACCACATAGCGGTCCCCGACGGGGGTGCGGTGCAGGGCGATGCCCTGTTCGGCCAGCATCCGTTCCAGCCCAAGGTTCGACATCACCGTCGCCACCAGCGTATTGCCGGCCAACCGGCCTTCGTCGGCGAAGCGGCGGGCGAACAGGCCCATGATCTGGTCGCCGTCGGCCACGGCGCCGGTTTCGTCCAAGATAATCAGCCGGTCGGCGTCGCCGTCCAGACAGATGCCCAGATCGGCGCCGTTGGCGCGCACGGCCTCGGCCGCCGCTTCGGGCGCGGTCGAGCCGCAGCCGTCATTGATATTGAAGCCGTTGGGCGAGACGCCGATGGGAATGACCTCGGCGCCCAGTTCCCACAGCACCTCGGGGGCGGCGCGATAGGCGGCCCCGTTGGCGCAATCGACCACGATCTTCAGACCGTCCAGACGGCGCTTTGCGGGGAACGAGGATTTGACCCGCTCGACATAGCGGAAGCGGCCATCATCGATCCGCTTGGCGCGACCGATGTTGCTGGCCTCGGCGGGGCGGATCTCGGCGACGGCAAGCGCCTCGATCTCGGCCTCGGCGGCGTCGGACAGCTTGAAGCCGTTGGGGCCGAAGAACTTGATGCCGTTGTCTTCCGCCGGGTTGTGGCTGGCCGAGATCATCACCCCCACATCCGCCCGCATCGAATGGGTCAGCAGCCCCACGGCGGGCGTCGGCACCGGCCCCAGCAGCAGCACGTTCATGCCGGTCGAGGTGAAGCCCGCGGTCAGCGCGTTTTCGAACATGTAGCCCGACAGGCGGGTGTCCTTGCCGATCACCACCCGGTGGGCGGCAGACCCGTCGCGGCGAAAATACCGGCCCGCAGCGGCGCCGATGCGCAGCGCCATTTCAGCGGTCATCGGGTGCACATTCGCCCGCCCCCGCACACCGTCCGTTCCGAAAAGCTTTCGTGTCATAAGCGTCCGTTCCCGATTAATCGCAACCTGCGCCAATCGCCTGCCAGAGGCGGATGGCCTGAATGGTCTGAGCGGTATCATGCACCCGCACAATCTGCACACCCTGCATGATCCCGTGCAAGGCCACGGCCAGCGAGCCGGGCAGCCTGTCGGCGGCCTCGGGGGCCTGACCGATGGTGCCGATGAACCGCTTGCGCGAGGCCCCCAGCAACAGCGGGCAGCCAAGCCCGTGGAACAGGCTCAGATGCGACAGCAAGCGCAGGTTGTGATCCTTGGTCTTGCCAAAGCCGATGCCGGGATCGACGATGATCCGGTCGCGGCGGATGCCGCAGGACACGGCATGGGCAATCCGCGCCTCGAGGTGGTCATAGACGTCAAACAGCACGTCATCGTAACGCGGATCCTGCTGCATCGTCGCCGGATCGCCCTGCGCGTGCATCAGGCACAGGGGGGCACCCTCTTGCGCGGCAAGGGCGGCCAGATCCGCGTCGAAGCTCAACGCCGAGACGTCGTTGATCAGATCGGCGCCCGCCTCCAGCGCGGCGCGGGCCACGGCGGATTTGCGGGTGTCGATCGAGATCGGCGTCTCGATCCCCGCCTTGCGAAGTGCGCGGATCAGCGGCGCGGTGCGCTGAATCTCGTCGTCGTCCGGCACGGTGACGGCCCCCGGACGGGTGCTTTCGCCGCCGATATCCAGAATGTCGGCACCCGCCGCGACGATGGCGCGGGCCTGCGCCAAGGCGGCGTCGGGCCGGTCAAAAGACCCGCCGTCGGAAAAGCTGTCGGGGGTGACGTTCAGGATGCCCATCACATGCGGCTGCCCCCACTGCATGCCCGCAATCGGCGCCCGCGGGCTGGTCAGCCGGTCCAGCACCTCGGCGGGCACTTCGCCGGCGGGCAGGCGATAGCCCTTTTGTCCACGCTCCATGACCTCGACCGTCTTGAACCACGGCCAGCCGCCCGCCACCGGCAGCGCCGAGGCCGGTCGGCAGGGATCCATTTGCGCGATGGGGCGGTAGTAGGTGGTCATTGCTCACTCATGTCAGACGGGGCTTTGGCGGCGTGAACGAAAGGCCTTTGTCGGTCAACCCTCAGGTAGCTCAGGGGCTTTCGGGGTCGAGATCGGAAAGATTGCGATATTCGAACGCCGGGTTTGCAGCATCGGGAGCGCCATCGGGTGTGTCGCCGGGGGTGGCGCGCACATAAATCAACCGGCGGGCGTTCAGTTGTCTGGCAAGCCACTGGGTCAATTCGGCAGGGTCCGCGTCGGGCTGGGGCGGGTTGGCGCTGTCCAGCACCAGCCTGGAGGGGGCCCAAGCACTGGTTTGCCCGTTTTTCATGGCCCAGTCGAGTTCAGTCCGGCTGTCGGAGACCTGCAGGCCCGGCAGACGCGCGGTCAGGGCCCATGCGGCCTGTTCGATGCCCAGCAGGGCGATCCGCCGGCGAATGCTGGGATCGTCGGGCAGCGTGGGGACTGCGTCCGGGGCACCAAGGCTTAGGATCACCGGATCGGGCTGGGCGCGCAGGTCGGCCACGAACTGCGGCAGACGCGGGTCGGTCAGAGCGCTTTGGCTAAGGAAGGCGACGACCGGGCGGGGCTGGTCGAGGGGCGAGGCATCCGCGACCCCCTCGCCCGCACCTTGGGCGTCCCGAGACGGCTGGGGCGTATCCCCCTGCCCCGTGGTCCGCGGCGTGGCATCGTCGCGGCTGCGCACAATCTCGACCCCAAGCGCGCCGGGAACGCGGTCAAGCTTTTCGACCCGCACGAACACCCGTGCGGCGCGGGGATCGCGCAGGATCGCAAGGGCGACCCGTTCGGCCAGCGTTTCCAGAAGGTTCAGCCGCTCGGCGGCAAGCTCGGCGTGGATCGCCTCGATCAAGGTGTCGTAGCTGAGGATCTTGTCCACGTCGTCGGCCAAAGGGCCGGTGGGGGCGCTGACCTCGACCACGATGTTGAAGCGCACGCGCTGGGTGGTGTCCCGCTCGGCCTGAAAGGCGCCGATTTCGACCTCGACAAGGTAATCGCGCAGGGAAATCCGGTCCGCGGGGGCGGGATCGGAACAGGCGGCGGCACGTTCGGCAGGATGCGCAAAGGCCAGTCGCGTTTCATCGGACATCAGGGGTTCCCCGGCAGCGGCAGAGTGACTTTTGCCAAGGGATAGACGATCGGCGCGGGATTTCCCAGCCATCACGCGGCCCCCTGCAGTCGGGGGCCGTAATCTGCCGGAAAGGGGCCGGGGGATCGCGAGGGATCGCGAGGGATCGCGGCGGCGCGGGGCCAATCATGAGCCCGAATTCACCGGCTCAGAGTCTCGCACTCGGGGGTCGCGGGACTGATGCGGCCCGCGTCGTTAGTCCGGCAAGGAGTTTAGCGCTTGGCGTAGCGCTTGGGCACGGCCTGACGATAGAACAGGTGGCTGCCGATCTTGGCGGTCTTGGGGAAGGCCTTGTTCCACTTCGGGTTCACCGCCGTGGTGTGGTAATGGGTGGCGCCTGCGGTCAGGCGACGCTCGGACCCGTCGATCATCAGCTTGGCAATCTTCGAGACCCGGTCATAAGCGCGCCGCTCGCGGATCACCTCGGCCAGACCGTCGCAGGTATAGGTGAACTGGCACTGCCATTTGCGACCCGTGCCCTGATTGACGACACCGCAGACCGTTTCGGGATACAGCGGATGGTCGACCCGGTTCAGGATCACCTCGGCGACCGCGAACTGACCTTTGACGCTTTCGCCGCGGGCTTCGAAGTACAGCGCCTCGGCCAGACAGCGCTGGTCGGCACCGCCCGTCGCCTTGGGCAGCTTAGAGAGGAATTTGCGGCTGTAGGTAACAGGGCGCGGTTCAGGACGGATCGCAGCGATGGGCGCGACGGCGGCCACGCGACTGTTTTCGCCCGAGCGATCAATCGCGCCGGTCTTGTCGAGAAACGGTTCAGTAACCTTTTTCAGGCGATCATCGCCGACACTGCCGACGAATTTCCGCTCGGCCCCCAGAAGGGAGGAAACCCGCGGCGCGATACGCGCGTTTGGATCAGTGGCCGTGCTGGCGGTGACATCGGCGGAAGCAATCCCGCAGGTCGCCGCAACAGCGGCGATGCTCGTAAACAGAACCAGTCGAAGATTCATCTAGTACCCCGTTAGACATACTGCGGGCCGCACAAAGGCGACCCGAATTCCACGGAAGGGGTATCCGAGAATGACAAAAGCGTCCAGCCCGCCGGGGGAACCGGCGGTTTCTTGCGCGTTAAACGGGGTCAGACCTCGTTGGGAAGACCCCCCTGCCTCAACTTCAAGCGACGGGCAATCCATTGAGAAAGCGTCGCTTTTTGCCGCTCGGGCGCTTCTGAGATGACCAGCTGCGCCGCCGCGAGGCGGGCGCCGGGAACCCGGAAGGGGGAACAGGACACATAGTCTATGCCCGCCATCCTGCAGAAGGCTATCGAATCAGCATTTCCTCCATGCTCTCCGCAGATGGACATGGTCAAGTCGCGCTTGGTGGCCCGCGCACGATCCGCCGCGATCAGTAGCAATTCGCCCACACCCTCGATGTCGAGGATATGGAACGGGTCTTCGGGATAGACGCCCTGCTGGACGTAGGCGCCCATGAACCGGCCCGCATCGTCGCGCGACAGGCCATAGGTCATCTGCGTCAGGTCGTTGGTGCCGAAGCTCATGAAATCGACATGATCGGCGATCTCGCCGGCCCGCAGGGCGGCGCGCGGGGTCTCGACGATGACACCGATTTGATAGCCGAAGTCGCAGCCCGTTTCGGCGCGGACGGCGGCGGCGACACTGTCGATCCGGCCTTTCACCAATTCGACCTCGCGCTTGGCCGAGACCAGCGGGATCATGATCTCGGGCTCGATCGGCGCGCCCCGGCGGGCGGCCTCGACCGTGGCCTCGAAGATGGCGCGGGCCTGCATGTCGTAGATCTCGGGCACGGTGATTCCCAACCTGACGCCGCGCATGCCCAGCATGGGATTGAACTCTCGCAGGGCCTCGATGCGCTGATTCACGCGGCTGACGGACAGGTCCATCGCCTCGGCCAGTTGGCGCACGCCCTCGCGGTTCTGGGGCAGGAATTCATGCAGGGGCGGGTCGAACAGACGGATGCAGACCGGCTTGCCTTCCATGATCTCGAACAGGGCCAGAAGATCCTCGCGCTGCATGGGCAGCAGCCGTTCCAGCGCGGCGCGGCGATCCTCGGCGTCGTCGGCAAAGATCATCTCGCGCATGACGGTCAGGCGGTCGTCCTCAAAGAACATGTGTTCGGTGCGGCACAGCCCGATGCCGTCGGCCTGAAACCGCAGCGAGGTTTCGGCGTCCTGCGGCGTGTCGGCATTGGCCCGCACGCCCAGATCGCTGAACTCTTCGGCCCATGCCATGAAGGTGGCAAAGCCGTCGTCCAGCGTGGCGGGCAGCATCGCGGCCTCGCCGGCCAGTCCTTCGCCGCGCGACCCGTCGATGGTGATGACGTCGCCTTCGCGAAACACCCGCCCGTCGACGGTGGTCATGGTCTTTTCGCGCGACGAGATCGCCAGCCCCGAGGCCCCCACCACGCAAGGCACGCCCAGCCCCCGCGCGATCACCGCCGCGTGGCTGGTCACGCCGCCGCGTTCGGTCAGAACGCCGACGGCGGCGTGCATGCCGCGGATATCCTCGGGCGAGGTTTCGTGGCGCACCAGCACGCAGGCATCGCCCTGCGCCGCACAGGTCTGGGCCGCGGGCGCCGAGAACACGATCCGGCCCGTCGCCGCCCCCGGGCTGGCGGCGATGCCGCTGGCAAAGACGTCCTTGGGCGCGTCGGGATCGACCTGCGGGTGCAAAAGCTCGCCCAGCGCCTGCGGTTCGACCCGCATCAGCGCCTCTTGCCGGGGGATGACCTCATCGTTGGCCAGATCGACGGCCACGCGAACCCCGGCGCGCGAACTGCGCGGCACTCGGACGGCATCGAGGATGCGCAGAGCGCCATCCTCGACGGTGAATTCGATCTGCATTTCCTCGCGCAGGCCGATGCGGCCGCGTGCGCCATGGGCCAAGAGCTCGGCGTAGATTTCGGGGCAGCGTTCTTCCAGCGATTCGCCGCGTTTGTCGCGCGTCAGATACAGCGCGCCGGCCTCGGCGGTCAGCGCCTCGCGGCCCTGCGCCTGACTTTTGTAGCGGCCCTTGATCTGCTTGGCGCCGGTGGCCTGATCGATGAACTGGATCACGCCCGAGCCGCATTCCCCCTGCCCCAGCCCCAGCGCCATGCGTTGCACCACAAGGCCAAGCCCGGCCTCGGCCGGTGCGCCTTTGGCCTGACGCAGCAGGCGGGCGGTGGTGCCTTCCCACGCGCGAGCCATCGAGCGCAGGACTTCCAGCAGTTGCACCGCCGGGTCGTCGGGAAAGGGTTCGTCCATCTCGGATTCGTAAGCGGCGAGCGCCCCATCAAGGCTTTGGCCCGGCGGAAACGCCTCGGTGTCCAGCCGCGCGACTTCGACCGAGAAGCTTTGCACGAAGCGTCGGTAAAGCTTGTCGGCGGCCTCTTGGCCGATGGTATCGGCCAGATGGGCTGTGGTGGCCGCGTTCATGCCGATGTTCAGGATCGTGCCCGGCCCGCCCCAGTCCGAGGTTTCGGCGCTGGGACGGACCGAGATCAGGGGGAATTGGCCGAACCCTTCCAGCAGCGATTTGGTGTCGGGACGGTGGCCCGAGGCGATGGCCCGCACCTCGATGAACGGCAGCGCTATGCTGAGCGGCACCGGCATGTCCAGACGGATCAGCCGCTGCAGACATTTCGCCCGCGCCCCGTAAGCGCTGGACGCGATCGAGGCCGAGGGGGTGATTTCAACGAATTCGGGTAATTTCTGCACTGCGGCATCCTTAATGACCGGTGCAGGATAGCGCCTGAACCGCTTCTGACAACCCGCGCGGACAGCAAGCGCGGGTTGGCGTTCCACCTTGGCAACTGAGGGCCGCGCCCTTCGCCCGCGAGGCGGGTTCGGCGCGGTGCGGTCTTAGCCTTCCAGCCGGGTCAGGTCGGCCACGCCAGAACAGACGGCGCGAATGCGGTGCAGCAGGTTCAGCCGGTTGCGGCGGATGATGGCGCTGTCGGCATTGACTTGAACGGCCTCGAAGAACGCATCCACCGGGGCACGCAGCGCGGCCATCGCGGACATGGCGGCGGCGAAATCCTCGGACTGCATGGCGTCGCGGATCTGCGGCTCGGCCTGATCCAGCGCGGCGAACAGGGCCTTTTCCTCGGGGCCCTCGGCCAGCTTGACGTCGGCGCCGTAGCTATATTCGACGCCGTCCTTCTCCTCGGCCTGGGTCAAGATGTTGTTGGCCCGTTTGAAGCCTTGCAGCAGGTTGCCGCCATCCTCGGTCTTCAGCAGGTCGGACAGCGCCTCGGCGCGTTTGACCAGCAGGGTCAGATCGTCCGAGCCCGGCATGGCAAGGCTGGCGTCGATCACATCGTGGCGGATGCCCCGGTCGCGCAGATAGACCTTCAGGCGGTCGTGGATGAAGGACAGCAGGTCGTCGATGTCCGCCCCTTGCTCGCCCGCGTCGGTCGTCCGGGTGCCCACCCCATCCGCCGCCAGCCGCAATAGACCCTTGTTGCCGGTCAGCGACAGGCGCAGCCCGTTCTCCAGCACCAGCCGGATCACCCCCAGCGCGGCGCGGCGCAGGGCGAAGGGGTCTTTCGATCCTGTGGGCTTTTCGTCGATGGCCCAGAAGCCGGTCAGCGTGTCCAGTTTGTCGGCCAGTGCCACGGCGACCGAAACCGGGGCCGAGGGCACCGCATCGGAAGGGCCAAGCGGCGCGTAATGTTCTTGCGTGGCGGCGGCGACCTCGGGGGCAAGCCCGGCTTGGGTCGCGTAGTAGCGTGCCATGACGCCCTGCAACTCGGGGAATTCATAGACCATCTCGCTGGCCAGATCGGCCTTGGCGACCTGTGCCGCGCGTTCAGCCAGATCGGGCTCGGCCCCCACCAGCGGCGCGATCTCGCGGGCCAAGGCGGCGATGCGGCTGATCCGCTCGGCCTGATTGCCCAGCTTGTTGTGGAAGGTGACGTTGGCAAGGCTTTCCAGCCAGTCGCCCATGCCCGCGCGGGCCACGCGCAGGTCGTTTTCCCAGAAGAACTTGGCGTCCGACAGGCGGGCGGCCAGCACCTTTTGGTTGCCGGCAAGGATGGTGGCGCCCTGATCGGCGGTCTCGCGGTTGGCGACGGTCACGAATTTCTCGATCCGCCCGGTCGAGGGCTTGCGCACCGAGAAGAACTTCTGATGCTCTTTCATCGAGGTTTGCAGCACCTCGGGCGGCAGGTCCAGAAAGTCGGCGCCGATGTCGCCCATCAGCACCACGGGCCATTCGACCAGCCCGGCGACCTCGGTCAGCAGGCCCTTGTCCTCGACCAGTTCCAACCCTTGCGCAAAGGCCGCGTTTTCGGCGTCGGCGCGGATGTGCGCGGCGCGTTCGGCCGGGTCCAGCACCACATGTGCCTTCTTCAGCTTGGCCGAGTAGTCGTCGAACGAGGCGACCGCGAAGGCATCGGGCGCCATGAAACGATGCCCGCGGGTGGTGTCGCCCGCGCGGATGCCGTCGATATCCAGATCGACCACCTGCGCGCCGGCCTCATCGTTCAGCAGGCACAGGATCGAATGCAGCGGGCGCACCCAGCGTAGGGTGCCGTTGCCCCAGCGCATGGATTTGGGCCAAGGGAAATTTCGGATCGTCGCCTCGACAACCTCGGCCACGATGCGGTCCGCCGGGCGGCCCGGCTTTTCGATCACGGCAAAGAACACCTCGCCCTTCTTGTCGGCGCGGGTTTCAAGCTGATCGCGGGTCAGGCCGGTCGAACGCAAAAACCCCTCCAGCGCCTTTTCGGGGGCGTCGGTGCGCGGGCCCTTGCGTTCCTCGCGCTGGTTGGGGCTTTCGGCGCTAAGCCCCTCGATCGTCAGGGTCAGACGCCGCGGTGTCGAAAAGCCCGCCGCCGAGGCATAGGTCAGACCGGCCTGCACCAGACCCTCGGTCACCAGCCGTCGAAGATCGTCCGAGGCCCGCTGCTGCATGCGCGCGGGGATTTCTTCGGAGAAAAGTTCCAGCAGGAAGTCGGGCATCTGAGGTTCGTCCTAGTCTGAGGTCTTTGTGGCAGGCGCGTCGGAGTGGCAGGCGCGTCGGAGTGGCAGGCGCGTCGGGGTGGCCTAGTCCTGATACTTGTCGTTCAACTGGTGCCAGACAAAGCCCCGACCGTCGGGATAGACAGCCACAACGCGGTCAACACCGTCTGCTATGGCCTTTTCACCCAGAAATGCAATGGCCGCCCCGGCTTCCAGATCGTCGCCGACGGTGTTGGCGTCATAGCAATCGAACCAGCCCGGCCCGATCAGCGGGGTCGGCTCCGCCATGACCTTATAGCGGTCGCGCAGGGACTCGGGGCTTTCGGTGGTGGTGAAGCAGCCCCGGAACCGCAGCGGCGAGCTGGTGGCGTCGATGCCTTCGAAATCCGCGACCTCAAGCGACTCGGGGGTGCCGCCATCGACGGGGGTCAGGCGGATGTCGATCTGATCCGCGGTCACGGTCTCGTAGAAATAGTAAAGCTGCAGGTAATAGACCGACACGCCGGTCAGCAGGGCAGCAAGAACGATGGTCACGGCTGCGGTTCTTCCGGTCATTCGGTTATTTCCAGTGTGATTGAGGGGGTGCGGTGGGTCCGGTCCGGCAAGCAAGCGCGGCCGGGGCGGCTCATGGCGCGGCGTCCTGTACGGGATTGGCTCCGCCGCCGGCCTCGGTCTGAACGAAGGCATCGGCGCAGGCCTTGGACAGCGACCGCACCCGCCCGATATAGGCCTGCCGCTCGGTGACCGAGATCACGCCCCGCGCGTCCAGCAGGTTGAACAGATGGCTGGCCTTGATCGCCTGATCGTAGGCCGGATGCGCCATGATGATGGTCTTGCCGGTCTTGGGGTCGCTTGCGGGGGCGTCAAGGATCCGCTGGCACTCGGCCTCGGCATCCTCGAAATGGCGGCGCAGGGTGTCGGTGTCGGCCACGTCGAAATTCCAGCGGGAATATTCGGCCTCGGTCTGGCGGAACACGTCGCCATAGCGCAGCGGGATGGGCGCGTCGGGGTCGTTGTAGGGCATGTCCATCACATGATCGACGCCCAGCACATACATCGCCAGACGTTCCAACCCATAGGTCAGCTCGCCTGCGACGGGCTTGCAGTCGTGTCCGCCGACCTGCTGGAAATAGGTGAACTGCGAGACCTCCATGCCGTCGCACCACACCTCCCAGCCCAGACCCCAAGCGCCAAGGGTGGGGCTTTCCCAGTCATCCTCGACAAACCGGATGTCGTGCATGTCCATGTCGATGCCGATGGCGGCAAGCGATCCCAGATACAGCTCTTGCAGGTTGGGCGGGCTGGGTTTGATCAGCACCTGATACTGATAGTAGTGCTGCAAACGGTTCGGGTTTTCGCCGTAACGCCCGTCGGTGGGGCGACGCGACGGCTGCACATAGGCGGCGGCCCATGGCCGGTCGCCCAGCGCGCGCAGGGTGGTGGCCGGGTGGAACGTGCCGGCGCCCACCTCCATATCGTACGGTTGCAGCATGGCGCAGCCCTTGGCCGCCCAATAGGTTTGCAGTCTCAGAATGATTTCCTGAAAACTGCGGGGCGTGCTGTGGGTGCCGGACATCTGAATCCTCTTGTGAAAAGCGCGTTCTGCATAGGCAAAGCCACAACCACGGTCAATTGATACCGGCAAGAATTGACCTACCTCGCAGCTTAAGATTGAGTGTCGGCGCAAAGTGGCGCGGCCACGGATTAATAAGTGCAGGGATAACGAGCATGATGCGACGACTGGCGGCCTTTCTCATTTTGACGATCACATGGACCGGCGCCGCGCTGGCGCAGGGGGGATCATGGATCCAGATCGAGGCCCGCCCGACCCTGCGTCAGGCCGAGGATCGCGCCCGCACCTACAGCTCTGCCCTGCAAAACGTGTCCGGTTACGCCCTCGGCAGCGGCTGGTACGCCATTGCTCTGGGCCCCTACACACGGACCGAGGCGTTGGCCCGTCTGCGCGCCCTTCGCGGTCAGGGTGCGGTCCCCAACGACGCCTTCGTCGCTGACGGCGGCAACTTCCGACAGCGGTTCTGGCCCGCTGGCCGGGATGAGGCCACTTCGGGCGAGGGGCAGGTCGTGATCGAACAGGCGCTGCCTGATGCCGCCCCAGAAATAGCTCAGGCCGAGACAGCTCAGGTCGAAACCGCGCCCGCAGTGCCCGCAGTGCCTGAAACGCCCGCCGTTCCCGCCCAACCGGTCGAGGAGACCGTGGCCGAGGCCCGCGCCTCTGAACGCGCCCTGACCGAGCAAGAGCGCAAGGATCTTCAGATCGCCATGCAGTGGGAAGGCTTCTACAACGCCGCCATCGACGGCGATTTCGGCGCCGGCACCCGCGGCGCGATGTCCGCCTACCAGACCTCCAAGGGGCTCGAGGCGACCGGCGTGCTGACCACCCGCCAGCGCACGGCGCTTTTGCAGGGCTACCGCCAGGCCTTCGACGAGCTGGACCTGTCCACCGTCGTCGATGACCGCGCCGGGATCGAGGTCATGATGCCCACCGCGCTGGTCAAATTCGGCAAGGTCGAGCCGCCGTTCGTGCACTACGACCCCTCGACCGACCGTCAGGTCCGCGTGCTGCTGATCAGCCAGCCCGGCAATCGCAACACGCTTTACGGTCTTTATGACATCATGCAGACCCTCGCGATCGTCCCGACCGAGGGCGAGCGGTCCAAGTCTGGCGACAGTTTCGTGCTGCGCGGGCGCAACCAACTGGTGGAATCCTATACCTGGGCCCGGCTTGAGGATGGTCAGATCAAGGGCTTCACGCTGGTCTTCCCGCCAGAAGAGGCCAAGGTGATGACCCGCGTGGCCGAGATGATGCGCGACAGTTTCGCCTCCACCGGCGACACGGTGCTGGACCCTGCCGCGGGCGGGGATGCCGTGCCCAGCGTCGATCTTGTCTCAGGGCTCGAGGTGCGTCGCCCCGTGGTTTCGCGGTCGGGCTTCTACGTTGATGGCGCGGGCACCGTGGTCACCACCGCCGACGCCGTGGGCCAATGCGCACGCGTCACCATCGACGACTCGTTCGAGGCCGATGTCGCCGGCGTCGATGCGGCCTCGGGCATGGCGATCCTGAAGCCTCGGCAGACACTTGTGCCGCTGGCCCACGCCACCTTCCGCGCCGATCTGCCCGCGCTGGACAGCGATGTCGCCATCTCGGGCTTCAGCTACGAGGGCGCACTGGGCGCCCCCACGGTCACCTACGGCAAGCTTTCGGATCTGCGCGGTCTGGCCGGAGACGAGTCCATCCAGCGTCTGAACGTCCGCGCCCGCACCGGCGATGCCGGCGGCCCCGTCTTCGATCAGTCCGGCACCGTTCTGGGCATGCTGTTGTCGCGCGGCGAGGCCGACCGCCAACTGCCCGAGGACGTCTATTTCGCAATCAAGCCCGAACCGATGAGCAAGATGCTGTCTGAACAGGGCGTGACCCCGCAAAACGACGGCGCGACGGGCATCATGGCCCCCGAGGATCTGGCCCTTCTGGCCTCTGACATGACGGTTCTTGTCAGCTGCTGGAACTGATCTGGAAAACCGGCGCCTTGCCCGAACACGGCTGGGCGCCGGTGGGCCGCAAGCGGTCCCGACGGGGCTGAGACTGGCCTAATACGGGCCTGATACGGGCTGAGACTGCCCCTCAAAATCTCTTTCGTATAATTTAGCATTCTTCTGCACCAATTTCTGTGCGTCGGCGCAGGCCACCGGGCGTGGCATTGCCTGTATCATCGACACCGTCCCCTAGAGTCCCGGTGTTTCAAAAATGCTTCTGACCGCCCTCGTCCCACGGGCCCTGCGTTCGCATCTCTGCTTTGCCCTTTTGGTGATTGGCTGCCTGCTTTTCCTGTCGGTCTCCCCGCTGCGCGCCCAGCAACTGGTGTTGCAGCCCGTTGGCGCCCCCCAGGTCGTCGGATCCGGGGCGGGCAAGCGGGCCCTGTGGCAAAACGCGGGCACGGTCGGCGGGCAGACGGTGGATATCGTCGGCGTGATGACCAATGCGGCGCTTGACCATGCGTTCGGCACCGGGAACGGCAAGATCATGGTGACCTCCGTCGCGCAGGACATCCATTTTGCGGACTTCTACCTTTACGAGGCCGGAACACATAATCTTGTCACCGACAGTGGTGGCGTGCCGGTGGTCGCTGACGTTCAGGTTCAGATCAACGACATCGACGGCCCCTCGAACGAACGGGTCTACGCCGAGATCTGTTCGGGCCAGATCGAATATATCCGCCTCGACAAATCAGCGACGACGCAGCGATCCTTCTTTTCGGGCACCGGGCCCTATGGCTCGGAAATCTTCATTCTGACCGGCGACCAGAACTACAATAACCAGCCCGTCTCGGGGCTGGAGATTTTCTATCCGCAGACATCCGTCTTTCGGTTCGGTCGCACTGCGAACACCAATTTCCTCGTTCTGCTGGCCAACCCGACCTACGAAGAGGCCGACACAGTCGACCTGACCTGCGCCGATTTCCGGACCACCACCCTGGCCGATGACACGAAAGAACAAGAGCTTGGCAAGCCGGTCACGGTCAACATTCTGTATAATGACTCTGTCGCCGTCCAGAACAACAACGCCCCCGCCAACAACACCCAAGAACCAAGCCGCTATGCGATGCAGGCAATCGATCTGGTGCCGCCGTCGGGCGCAACCGGCATTGTCACCGACGCCGAGGGGCACCGCGTGGGCTTCGAGATCCCGACCGAGGGCACCTGGGCCTATGACGACGCCACGGGGGAGCTGACGTTCACCCCGTTCATCGCCTTCTTCGGTGTCCCCACCCCCATCACCTATCGCTATCAGCGCCCCGAAAACGGCGCCGGCACGATCTTCTCGGCCCCCGCCACGGTGACCATCGACGTCGGCGCAGTGGGTCTGCTGAAAATGGCCACTCTGGCCGACACCAACCTCAACGGCTATGCCGACCCCGGCGAGACCATCGCCTATGTCTTCACCGCCGAGAACTTTGGCAATGTGCCGCTAGGCAACGTCGCGCTGGCCGAAACCCAGTTCAGCGGCAAGGGCATTCCCCCGGTCATCTCCTTTAACATCGCAACCGAAGCGTCGCCCGAAGGGACGCTGAATCCGGGTGAGAAAGCGGCTTATACGGCCACATATACTCTGGTCCCCGCCGATCTAGACACCTCGATCACCAATCAGGCAGAGGTTACGGCCACGACCCCCTCGGGCACGCCGGTCTCGGACCTGTCGGACAGTGAGAAAGAGGGTGACGGCGACGGCGTCGCCCGCAACGGTCCCGGCGCAGGGCGCGACGATCCGACAAGCATCTACGCAGGCTCGGGTCCGGACCGCGGCGATGCGCCGATCACCTACGGCGACCCGCAGCATTCCGACACGTCGGTCCTGCGCATCGGCGCGGTCAACGGCGACGGCGACAGCAACGCGCAGCACAGCGCCGACGCCCTCGGCGACGACACCGACGCCCGCGGCGACGACGAAGAGGCTGTTATCCCCCAGCTTTACGGCGGCCTGACCCGAACCGTGGCCATCCCGGTGGGTGAGGGCACGCCGGGCACGGGCTTGCTGCAGGTCTTCGTGGATTTCGCCGCCGACGGGTCCTTCCTGACGCCCGGCGATCAGGTTGTGGCCGACCTGCGCGACGGTGGCGCGGGCGATCTTGACGGGCAGGCCGATGGCATCATCACCTTCGACATCGCGGTGCCGCCGACCGCGCCGCTGGTCCAGACCTTCATGCGGCTGCGCTTTTCGTCCATCGCGGGGCTGGATGCGGTCGCCACGGTCGCCGACGGCGAAGTCGAGGATCACGCCATCACCCTGAAAACGCCACCCGATGCCGACCGGGGCGACGCGCCCGCCAGCTACGGCGACCCGCAGCACGTGGTCGAAGGAGCGACCGATATCCACCTTGGCACCACGCCTCCGGATGTCGATCTGTTGGCGCAAAACACGCCGGGGGCCGACGGCGATGATCTGGACCGCTCCGACGATGAGGATGGGATCGCCCTGCCCCAACTCTATGCGGGCGGTCTGGCCGAGATCACCGTCGGCCTGACCGAGCCCGCGCCCGGCACGGCCTATCTACAAGCCTTCATCGACTTTGACGGCGACGGCAGTTTTGCCGAAGCCGCAGACCGCGTCGCCCGGGATCTGCAGGACGGCGGCCCAAGCGACAAGGACGGCGCGGCAAACGGCACCATCACCTTCGAAGTGGCTGTTCCCATCGACGCCACCACCGCGCTCACCTACGCCCGCTTCCGGTTCTCTACCGATACGCTGGACGCTCAGACCGCCTTCGACGGCGAGGTCGAGGATTACGCCCTCACCATCTCGGGCGATGCCCCGCCGTTCCTGTGCGACGGATCGCTCTGGCGACTGGAGGGCGAAGAGTCCACCCTGCGCCGCCTGCGATTTGACGCCTCGGGCAACGAATATACCGTGACAGAGCAAATTCTCGGATCAGCCGGCGCCGCCAGAACCGGCGCCTGGGGCTATAACGCGGTCGACAGTTATATCTACGGTCTGGCCCCTGACGGGCGCGACCTCTACCGCTTTGACGCGGCGGGTGGGTTCACCGACCTCGGCAGGGTGCCCGGCGCCGAACGCGGGGCGCGGGCGGGCGATATCCTGCCCGACGGCACGATGATCTACGCGGTGGACGAGCAGTCGTGGCAGATCATCGACCTGTCCAACCCGGCCAATCCGCTCAGCATCGGGCTGCTGGAGCTGGATCTAGACATCGAGACCGAAGATTTTGCCTGGAACCCGGTCGACGGGTTGATCTACGGCATCGACCAGTCCACCGGCCGACTGTTTCGCACCGCGATAAACGGCAGCCTGCCCGGCACCATCTCTCCGGTGCCGTTCGGCCCCGCGATCTATGCCGGCACCTTCGCGTCGGTCTGGTTCGATCAGACCGGGCGGCTTTACGGGTACTCGGACACCACCAACACGCTTTATCTGATCGACACCGCAACCGGTCAGGCGCAACTGATCGCCACGCTGCCATTCGACGAAGGCGGGATCAGCGACGGCATTTCCTGCCGCGGCCCCGCGCCGCTGCCCTTTGGCGGCGTGGCCGGCAATGTGTACGAAGACGATAATGGCTCTGACGTAAAAGACGCAGGAGAGGGCAATCTGGGCGCCGGGATCAACATCCGCGTTTACCATGAAAACAACACCCCCGGCGATACCGCCGACGATCTGCTGATCGCTGAAACCGACACCGGCGGCGACGGCACCTATGGCGTCACAGACCTGCTGATCAACACGACCTACCGCGTGCTGCTTGACGAAAGCGACCCGGATCTGGGCGCGGGGCGCCGGATTGGCACCTCGAACCCCCGAAATGGCGTCGGGGTCACGGCGGGCAGCGTGACCCAGGATCAGGATTTCGGCTTTGATGCCGCTGGCGCGGATCTGTCGATCACCAAATACGCGGCGTCCAGCGGCACCCTCACCCCGCGCAGTTCCGCCGCTGTCGGGGATCTGATCGACTGGATCATCACGGTCGAGAACAGCGGGAACGGATCGCCCTCTGGGGTGAAGGTCATCGAACGCCTGCCCGAAGGGTTCGAGTATGTCTCCGACGACGCGCCGGCGACCGGCGACACCTATGATCCGGCTACAGGCTTGTGGTTCGTCGACGAGATTCTGGCCGGCCAGTCAGAGAGTCTGACGGTCACCGCACGTCTGCTGGCCACCGGGGACACGACAAATCGGGCCGAAATCGTTTACAGTTCGCTGCCCGATCCCGACAGCGACCCCGACACGGGCCATCTGGTGGATGACGGAAACGACGGTCTCGCCGACGACGACGAGGCGGTCTATGCCCTGGCCCGGATCGCGGGCGGGCGGCGGCTGGCGGGGCAGGTTTTCATAGATGACGGCGCTGGCGGCGCGACGGCCCACGACGCGCGCCTTGGCGGCACGGAACAAAAGGCCAAGGGCGCGACGATCCGAATCCTCGACGAAGACGGAGGCGTTCTGGCTGACCCCCCGGTCGCCGCCGACGGCACCTGGTCCTATACGTTGCCCGCGGCCTACACCACGCCGGTTACTGTTCAGGTGATCCCCTCCGAAGGGGACATCGCGATCTCGGAACGCACGGATGGTTTGCCCGGCTTGGCCAACAGCGATCCGCATGACGGAAGCTACAGGTTCACGCCCGATCAGGGAACGGACTACCTTGACCTTGATTTCGGTCTTTTGCCGGCGCCACGCCTGTCGCAGAACCAGATCGCCGCGATCGCCTCGGGTCAGGTGGTTAGTCTCTCGCACCGGTATGAAGCTGCGTCCGACAGCTCCGTCAATCTCGCCGTCTCGATCCTGAACGCGACACCGGCGAATGGCTATTCGGTCGCCATTTACGACGATACCGATTGCGACGGCTCCCCGGGGGCGCCGCTGACCCAGAACCTTTCGGTCGCGGCGGGCGACACGGTCTGTCTTGTGGTGCGCGTCTCGGCGGGACAGATCGGCACCGGCGGCAGCTTGGCCCTGCGGCTGGATGCCGTCACCAGCTTCACCAACACCACACGCACCCACGAGAACGCGAACACGGACCGGCTTGGCAGCGAAGGCGCGTCCGGGCTGATCTTGCGAAAAGCGGTGCGGAATGTGACCCAAGGAACTGCGGAAGGCACCGCGAACACGGGCGCACCGGGCGATCGGCTCGCCTACCGGATCGAGGTGATAAACGCCAGCCAAGAGCCTGTCAGCGACATCGCGATCTTTGACCGCACGCCGCCCTACACCCGTCTGGACGACGCGCCCAGCAGCCCGGTGGCGCTGACCGCCGGGGTCAATTGCACCCTCGACACGGCGGGGGCGAACGCGGGGTACACGGGCTCTCTCAGGTGGTCGTGTTCGGGCGCGATGCTGCCTGGCAGCCAAGGCTCGGTGTCGTTCGTGGTCAGGATCGAGCCATGACTGCCGCTCAGAGCCTCGAAACTGCCTCGCAACCGCCTCGCAACCGGGCCCCTAGCCGCGCCAGAACTTGACGGTCAAAAGCACGTAGACGGCCATCAGCTCGAGCCTGCCGATCAGCATGCCCGCGGCCAAAAGCCATTTCGCGGTGTCGTTCAGTCCGCCGAAGTTGCCCGCCGGTCCGATCTTGTCGCCAAGGCCGGGCCCGACGTTGGCAAGGGCGGTGGCTGCACCGGACAGAGCCGTGGTGGAATCCAGCCCGGTCATGGCCAGCAACACCGTCAGAATGCCCAGCGACACCACGAACAGCACGAAGAAGGCCATGACCGATGACAGTACATCCTCGCCCACCGGACGCCCTGCATAGCGCGGCTGGAAAATCCCGTGCGGCGAGTGGATCTTGCGGATCTGCGCCCCGATCGAAGCGAACAGCAGCTGATAGCGGAAGACCTTGATCGAACAGCTGGTCGAGCCGGCGCAGCCGCCGACCAGACCGGCAAAGAACAGCACCGCCACCGGAAACGCGCCCCACAGCATGTAATCCGTGCTGGCATAGCCCGTCCCGGTCAGGATCGAGACGCCGTTGAACAGCGCAAAGCGCAGCGATTGGCCCGGCGGCATCTCGGATGCGGCGGCCAGCCAGGCGATCAGCACGGTGCTGACCGCGGCGATGACGATCAGGAAGACACGCACCTGAGAGTCCCGCAGCAGCGGCTGGCCCAGCCCGTGCACCAGTTGCACATAGCGCACGAAGGGCAAGGCGGCGAGGATCATGAAGATCACCGCGGTCAGTTGGATCGCCGGGCCATACAGGCCGAACGACGCATCTGAATTTGCGAACCCCCCGGTCGCCACGGTGGTCATCGCATGCACCACGGCATCGAACGGCGGCATGCCAAGCGACAGGTAAGTCAGCGCGCAGATCCCGGTCAAAGCCACGTAGATCACCGAGATTCGAGAGGCGATCTGACCCGCCCGCGGCAGGATCTTGCCAAAGGTGTCGAACCCCTCGGACCGGAAGATCTGCATCCCCCCGACCCGCAGTTCCGGCAGGAACGCCATCGCGACCACAATGATGCCGATGCCGCCGAACCACTGCATCAACCCGCGCCACATCAGCAGCCCGCGCGGCAGATCCTGCAGGCCGGAAAAGACGGTCGAGCCGGTTGTGGTCAGCCCGGACATCGCCTCGAAAAACCCGTCGACGAAGCGGGCGTCGGTCTCGCCGATCAGGAAGGGAAGCGCGCCGAAGACCGGCAGCGCGAACCAGACGCCGGTGGTGATCAAGAACGTCTGCTGGATGTTCAACCGTTCGCGAACACCGTTGGCGCAGGACAGCGACAGCAGCCCGCCGATAAGCGAGGTCAGCAGGGCCGAGGTCAGAAACACCGTCCAATGCCCGTTCTCTTCGAGCAGGTCGATGAACATGGGCATCAGCATCGACGCGCCAAGCGCGGCGATCAGCAGACCGATCACATATCCCACTGGGCGCAGATCAAACATGACCGACAGGCTTGGCGTCGGCGCATCGAACTGTCAAGCGGCGTCGCGAAAGGTCGCGCCCACTCGCGTCCGGTGCGGCACGGGCGATGCGGCGGGGTGTCAGCCGTGGCGGCCCAGCGTGTGGAACAGCCGGGGATCAAGGCTTTCCGCGTCGAAGGTCGGACCCTCGACCAGAACGCTGACCGCATCGTGGCTGTGCAGGCTTTCCTGATGGCTGGCGATCACGCGGAAATCCCCGATTCGGGCGTCGGCGCGCAGGCGCTCGTAAAACAGCCGTGCCGCATCCTCGACGAAGATCGGATTGGCTGCGTTCAGCTCGGCGAAGGCCTGCTCGTCCTCGCGTTTGACCATGACCTGCGTTTCCGTGGGCACGGCCTCGCGGCACATCTCGATCAGGTCCTCGAACCACAGGCAGGGCATGTTGGGCAAGAGTTCGACCGACACGCGCGCGATCGAGCGCTGGGAATGGGGCGTCGCAAGCTGGCCGCGGAACTGACGGGCATGTTCGGACAGCTCCAGCGAGCAGGGGCAGGTCGAGGAATAGACATAATCCAGATGCAGCATCTTCTTGCGCACGCCGCCGCTTTCGTTCAGCTCCAGCGCGATGTCGTAATACTGATAGCCTTCCAGCCCCGACCGCAGGCTGGCCACCTTCATCGGGAACGAGAACCGCATCTGGATGCGGGCATCCAGACTTTCCAGATCGGATTTGTAATCGTCCAGCGCGGCCTCGATCACCTCGAAGCTGAAGGTTTCCTCGGCGCGGCGATAGAAGGTCCGCATCAGGCGGGACATGTTAATGCCCTTCTTGCCGGCCTCGAGGCTGACGGTGCCGGTGACCGAAGTTTCCAGCCGCAGATCGCCGCTGGCGCCGGCGCCGCTCTCGTGTCCCTCGCGGGTGTGATAGCGGATGGGCAGGCGGAAGTCCGACACGCCCACATGCTGGATCTGGCGTTGCGAGCCGCGGATCAGCGATGCGGGCCCGTTCTGCAGATCCGGCAGGCTGCGCCGATAGGCGGCGTCGGCCTCGAACCCCTCGGGGTAGCGGCGGCACAGGGGCGGATAATTGGGCAGTGATTCGCCGGGCAGCAAACGGGCCACCTGTGGATCGAGTTGCGCCACCTCTTCAGGGGCCGCCTTCGCAGCCCACTTCCTGAGAGTTTCCAGCGCGCGTTCGGCTTCCTCGCGGTCGGGGGCGACCTCGACCCTTGGCGTATGGACATTCATCTTGTCACCTCGCGGTTCGACGCCGCCTATATGTGGGTAAAGACAAGCGAATGTCCAACCCTTGCAATCCCTCCCCTGCCCGCACTGTTGCGGAAAAGGGCGCCCGGGCCCCCTGACGGCCGACTAACGGGCCGACTGCCGGGAACGATATTGGTCCCGGGCTGCACCGGAAAAGGGGACATACATCCCGCTTTCCGGCAATTTCAGCGCACGGCGTCCCATCGACAGCGCAGGGTGCCCCCGGACGTCCTTAAACGGGGCTCAGACCGCTTTCAGGGCCGTCTGGATATCCGCCAGAAGATCGTCGGCATCCTCCAGCCCGATGCTGATCCGCACCAGCCCGTCGGTGATGCCCAACGTGGCCCGCTGTTCGTCGCTCAGGCGCTGGTGGGTGGTGGTGGCCGGATGGGTGACCAGCGATTTCGCGTCGCCCAGATTGTTCGAGATGATGATGATTTCCAACGCATCAAGGAAGCGGAACGCGCCGTCCTTGCCGCCCTTGATGTCCAACGCGATCACCGTGCCGCCCCGGCTCATCTGTCGGCGCGCAAGCTCGTATTGCGGATGCGAGTCCACCAGCGGGTACAGCGCCGAGTTCAGCTTGTCGTGGCCCTGCAATGTCTGCGCGATGGCCAGCGCACTGTCGGCCTGTGCATTGCAGCGCAGGTGCAGCGTCTCAAGGCCCTTCAGCATAACCCAAGCGTTGAACGGGCTCATCGCGCCGCCGGTGTGCTTCAGGTAGGGCTCGGCGGTCTTGCGGATGAACTCCTCGGTGCCAAGGATGACGCCGCCCAGACAGCGCCCCTGCCCGTCGATATGCTTGGTGGCCGAATAGATCACCACGTCGGCGCCCATCTCGATCACCGGCTGGAAGATCGGCGTGGCGAAAACGTTGTCAACCACCACCAGCGCGCCCACCTCATGGGCCATGTCGCAGACGGCGCGCAGGTCGATCACCTCGAGCGTCGGATTCGAGACCGACTCCAGGAACACCGCGCGGGTGTCGGGGCGCAGGGCCTCGCGCCACTGATCGTTGTCGGCGCCGTCGACGAAGGTGACCTCGACCCCGAAGCGGGTCAGCACCTCTTCCAGAATATACAGGCACGACCCGAACAGTGCCCGCGCCGAGACGACATGGTCGCCCGCCTTCAGCATCGAGCACAGCGCCCCGTTGACAGCCGCCATCCCCGAGGCCGTGGCAAAGGCCGCCTCGGCGCCTTCCAGCGCGGCGATCCGATCCTCGAACATCCGGGTGGTGGGGTTGCCGTAGCGGGCATAGATGAACTCGTCATCGCCGATCTCGATGAACCGCTGCTCGGCCTGCGCGGCGCTGTCGTAGACAAAGCCTTGCGTCAGGAAAATCGCCTCGGATGTTTCGCCGTAGCCGCTGCGACGGGTGCCGGAATGAACGGCACGGGTCTGCGGGCGCCAGTCGGCACCGGGCCGCTGCTTTTGTGTCTTGTCGGGCATTCTCAACTACTCCTTGATCGGTCCCGTCCGCGCCCGCAGCCCCGCTGCGATCCGCGCAAACAAAAACCCCCACACCGGAAAAGGCGTCGGGGGTCTGTGGGAACCTCGACCTCTTTAGCGGAATGTTTAACGTGGCCCGCAATCCGGTACAAATCGCCACGTCCCGTGCCTAGCCAAAAGCCGTTTTCCAGTCAAGACGGGGCGCGCCCCCCTTGTCTCTGCCCGGGAATGCCCCATGCTATGGCCCGCATCACAAAAGGACCGACCCATGCCCGCACTGCCCGCACCGATCGAGTTGCATTACTGGCCGACCCCGAACGGCTGGAAGATTTCCATCGCCCTGGAAGAAATGGGCCTGCCCTATGAGCTTCGGCTTGTGAACATCGGCGCGGGCGAGCAGTTCACCCCCGATTTCCTGAAGATCTCGCCCAACAACCGCATGCCCGCCATCGTCGATCCCGAAGGCCCCGACGGCAAGCCGATCTCGGTCTTCGAAAGCGGCGCGATCCTGCAGTATCTGGCCCGCAAGACCGGCCAGTTCGGCGGCCCCTCCGAACGCGACCGGGTGGCGGTGGATCAATGGCTGATGTGGCAGATGGGCGGGCTTGGCCCGATGGCCGGTCAGGCGCATCACTTCCTGAAATACGCCCCCTCGATGGAGCCTCCGAACGATCTGCCCTACGCCAAGGACCGTTACCGCCGCGAAACTGGCCGCCTGCTGGGCGTGTTGGACAAGCAGCTTCAGTCCAACGAGTACGTCGCGGGCGACTTCTATTCGATTGCCGACATGGCGATCTGGCCTTGGGCGTCCCTGTGGGAGGGTCAGGAACAGACGCTGGACGACAAGCCCGCGCTGGCCCGCTGGCTGGATCTGGTCGGCGCCCGCCCCTCCGTCATCAAGGGCCGCGCCGTGGCCGACGGCAAACGCTCGAACCTGCAAAAGGACCGCGACGCCCAGAAGATCCTGTTCGGCGAGCGCAAGTAGCTTTCAACAAGCAGGCGCGCGCCAGATCCCGGCGCGCGCCTGCTTTAGGGTCGCGAAAATATCCCCGCCGGAGGCATCCCCACCGCGGAAAGGCGCGTCAGTCCTTTTCCTGCGGCACGGCATAGCGCTGGAAGACGCCGCTTTGGGACAGGAAGAAGGCGAAGACCGCCAGCGACAGGCCGAAGGTCTTGAAATTCACCCATGCGTCGGTGCTCATCGTGCGCCAGATCACCTCGTTCAGGATGGCCAGACCGGCGAAGAACAGGGTCAATCGGCGGGTGACGATCATCCAGCCTTCTTCGCGCAGGGGCATCATCTCGTCCATCAGGTCCTGCAGGTAGCTGCGCCCGCGCAGCAGGCCAAAGCCCAGCACACCGGCGAAGAGCAGGTAGATCATCGTAGGCTTCATCTTGAAGAACCGATCGTCGTTCAACCACACGCTGAGCCCGCCGAAGACCACCACCAGCACCGCCGTCACCAGCTGCATCTTCGACAGCTTTCCGGTCAGCGCCCACAGCAACCCGGTCGAGATCAGGATCAGCGGGATGAACAACGCGGTGGCCAGAATGAACCCGTCATACTGCACCCCCGCGATGGTATAGGTCTGGTCCTTCAGCTTGATGTAGCCAAAGAAGAAGATGGCCACGGGGCCGATCTCCAGCGCCAGCTTGACCAGCGGATTCACTTTGCGTTCGGCCAACCTCAGCCCCCTATTTCAACGATCACGGCACCTGCCGCGATCAGCGTCATCAGACCCAACCTGCGCGGTCCGACCGTTTCTTTCAAGACGACCCAGCCGATCACCGCCGCGAACACCGTCGAGGTTTCGCGCAGGATGGCCGCTTCGCCCACCTTGTCCAGCCGCGTGGCCATCATCACCGACCCGAAGCTGAAGAACGCCACGATGGCCCCGATCAGGCCCCGCTGCATCAGTGGCCCCACGTCGGGCCGCGCCGCCGGGTCCAGCCCCTGCCAGCGGCGCCAAGCGACCACCGGCATCACGAAACTGTCGACCAGAAAGAACCACGCCAGAAAGGTCATCGGGTTCTCGGTGGCGCGGATACCATAGGCGTCGAAGGTCGTATAGGCCGCCACGAACAGCCCCGTCGCCACGGCCAGCCACAGCGCGGGCACCAGCGTGTCGCGGGCCACCTTGATGAACATCAGGTTATAGATCGCCAGCCCGAAGATCCCCGACAGCAGCACGCCGACGCCTGCCCATTGGGTCAGGGTGAAGGTCTCGTTGAACAGCATATAGGCGCCGAACACCGTGAAAAGCGGCCCCGTGCCGCGCACGACCGGGTAGACCACGGTAAAGGCGCCCTTGGTATAGGCCCAGCCCATCAGCACCTTGTAGATCGTGTGGATCACCCAAGCGATGGCGAAGATGCGCCACATGTGCGGTTCGGGAAAGGGCACCATCCACAGGGCGATGGGGGCCGCGATCAGACCATAGCACAGGTCGATCGCGCCGCGCGTCAGCCACGGATCGTGGCGGCCTTTCTGAAGTGCTCCGAAGATCGCGTGCAGCAGGGCGGCGGTCAGGGCCAGCACCATCGCCATGTGGCGACCATCCTCGGTCCCTTCCAGCGAGACGAGCCATTCCATCAGCAGACCCGCCCGGTGTGGACGAGGGGGCGCGTATTGGGGCTCGACCTTGGAACCGCCGGACCACCGCGCCCGTTTTCCCGACAAGCACGGAGGATATTTTCACAAATGTTTGAAGCCCTGATCGCGGATCTAAGAGGGTCTTTCGCCGCCGTCCCCCCCGAGGTGGCCGGCGCCAGACTGTTGGCGGCCTTGCTGCTTGGCGGCGCCATCGGGTGGGAGCGCGAGCGTCGGGTCAAGCCCGCGGGGCTGCGCACGCATATGCTGATCTCGATGGCGGCGGCGCTGTTCATCCTGATCTCGCAAGAACTGGTGACGATGGATTTCGGCGGCAAGGGACAGATGCGCCCCGACCCCCTTCGCCTGATCGAGGCCGTCACCGCCGGCGTCGCCTTTCTGGCCGCGGGGGCGATCTTTACCGCCGGCGGCAAGGTGCGGAACCTGACCACGGGCGCTGGCATGTGGATGGCGGGCGCGATCGGCGTCGCCTGCGGCGCGGGGCGTCTGCCGCTGGCGCTGATGGCGACGGTCATCGTGGTCACGGTGATGATCGTCATCGGCTGGGCCGAACGCCGGTGGGGCAGCAAGGGCCCCTCCGACGACGAATACGAGCACGAGGAAGACGCGCGCAAACGGTTACCCTCGGGCGGCCGAGGCGCGAGTCGCGATCTTGGCAAGTCCCCGCCCCGATGACGCTCGGGGCGCTTGGGCCCGCCCCGGTCCCGAGACGTCAAATCTCAAGACCCGTCAGCGCAACCGCGTAATCCTCGGGGTCGAAGGGGGCCAGATCGTCGATCTGCTCACCGACGCCGATGGCATGGATCGGCAGGCCGAAGCGGTCGGCCAGCGCCACCAGCACACCGCCCCGCGCGGTGCCGTCCAGCTTGGTCATCACCAGCCCGGTGACGTCGGCCAGCTTGCGGAAGGTCTCGACCTGACTCAGGGCGTTCTGGCCGGTGGTGGCGTCCAGCACCAGCAGCGTGTTGTGGGGCGCCTCGGGGTCGCGTTTGCGGATGACGCGGACGATCTTGGCCAGCTCCTCCATCAGATCGGCGCGGTTCTGCAGCCGTCCGGCGGTGTCGATCAGCAGCAGATCGGCGCCGTCGGCCTCGGCCTTGACCATCGCATCAAAGGCCAGACTGGCCGGGTCGCTGCCCTCGGGGGCGGTCAGAACCGGCACGCCGGCCCGCTCGCCCCAGACCTGAAGCTGTTCAACGGCGGCGGCGCGGAAGGTGTCGCCCGCCGCGATCACCACCGATTTGCCGGCGGCCCGGAACTGGCTGGCCAGCTTGCCGATGGTCGTCGTCTTGCCCGAGCCGTTGACCCCGACCACCAGCACCACCTGCGGGGTCTTGGCATAGATCGGCATCGGCTTGGCGACAGGCTCCATGATGCGGGCGATCTCTTCGGCCATCAGGCGCTTGACCTCTTCCGCCGAGACCCGCTTGCCGAAGTGGCTTTCGGCGATGTTGGCGGTGACGCGCAGGGCGGTGTCGACGCCCATATCGGCGGTGATCAGCAGCTCTTCGAGCTGTTCCAGCATCGGATCGTCAAGGGTGCGGCGGGCCACCTGAGGCGCAGCCGTGCGGCCCATCAGCCGGCCAAGCAGCCCGCCGCTGGTGGGCGTTCCGGGCTGGGGGTCAGATTGGGGGCCAGACTGGGGGCCAGATCGGGGGGCAGGCTGGGGTTGCGGGGGTTCGGCACGGGGTGCGGGCTGCGGGATTTCGGGCTGCGGGGGCGTGACGTCTTCGCGTTGATCCGCATTCGGCTCATCCGGCGCAGGCGTCGCGGGGCCCGCTTGGCCACCTGCCGAATCGTCCGACAGCGCGGCAGCGCCCGCCTCGCCGTCCTGCGCCGCGGATTCCGCAGGGGCTTGGGGGGTCGAAGGGTCGGGCCCCTCATTCCCTTCGTCCACGATCGCCTCCAGCCCCGCTTCCAGCTTGGAAGAGGATTTCAGCATCCGGTCTTTGAGTTTCTTGAAGAAAGACATGAAAACCGCCCGTTGATCCGTTTTACGTGACCTATTCGTAAATCGCCCGCGTGAAAAGGGACAGCCTTGTCAGAGACGCCTTTGCGATGGCGTCCCGCAGGACTGACGTTTTTGCGGGCCGCGCAGTTTCCCCTTGTCCGGGGACGCCGCCGCGCCGACACTTGCCGTCATCCCACGTCCACCGAAGGTCCGGGGGCCCGGAAGCGATCTGTCGGCAGGCAGCGCCGTTTTCATAAAATGGTCCCAATCCCACTGTATCGCTGAAAGCCCCGCAAGGATTCGCCCCCATGCAACGCACCATCGCCAACTTTGCCATCGCGACGCTGTTTCCAGCGTTCCTTTTGGCGCTTGCCGCGCTTTTGGGCGGGATCTGGCCGTGGATCGCGTTGGCCTCGGTGACACTCTTCGCGCTGTTGCTGGACGCCTTCGCCCAAGTGGACGATCCGGTGCAGGTGCCCTCGCCGCGCGCGGCAGCCACCTTGCCGGTGGTGCTTGCGCTAGCGCATTTCGTGGTGCTGTTCGTCACCGTCGCGGCCCTGTCGGGCATGGCCGACCCGGCGCAGCCGATGTCGGGCGCGGGTAAGGTGGCGCTGTTTCTGGCGGCGGGGATCTACATGGGTCAGGTCTCGAACGCGAACGCGCATGAGCTGATCCACCGTTCCGCACGCCTGCCGCGCAAGCTGGGGGTGCTGGTCTATATCTCGCTGCTGTTCGGACACCACGCCTCGGCGCATCCGGCGGTGCATCACCGCCATGTGGCGACCCGGAACGATCCCAACACCTCGCGCCTGAACGAAAGCTTTTACCGGTTCCTCCCCCGCGCCTGGCTGGGGTCCTATCGGGCGGGTCTTGCGATCGAGCAGGGGCGGCTGATCAGAAAGAACCGATCACCCTGGGATATTCGCAATCCCTACTGGTCCTATATGCTGGGCGCCGCCGGGCTGATCGCGCTGTTCATCGGCATGGGGGGCTGGCGTGCCGGTCTGGCCTACGTGGGTCTTGCCGGCTATGCGACGACGCAGCTTTTGCTAAGCGATTACGTGCAGCATTACGGGCTGCTGCGCCGCCGGATGGCCAATGGCCGGATGGAGCCTGTGGGCCCGCAGCATTCGTGGAACGCGCCGCACTGGTTCTCGTCGATGATGATGATGAACGCGCCGCGTCACTCGGCCCATCACGCCGATCCCGGCAAGGGGTTTCAGCACCTGTCCCTGCCAGATGAGGGCGAGGCGCCGCAGCTTCCGTTCAGCCTGCCGGTGATGGCGGCGCTGGCACTGCTGCCCCGCGCGTGGCGGCGGGTGATGAACCCAAGGGTCCGGATCTGGCGCGATCCGGCCCGGATGCGCGCGGCCTGATCCGAGTCGCGGGTCAGTCGAACAGGCTGCCCTGCCCCGGCGGCGGTGCCTTCGGTTTGCGCGTGGGCGATTTCCGGGCGGGCTTTGGGCTGGGCTGCGGGGCTGGATCGGACGCGGAACCGCTGACATCTGTCCCCGAGGTCCCGGCATCCCCGTCCGGCGCGGGCGGCGATCCCGCGTCCTTGCCCCCCGTCACCTGAACCGGAAGCCGCCCGTCACGGAATTCCACATCGAAGCTGCCGGCGGCACGCGCGGCAGCGCGGTCGGTCAGGACCGTCGCCCCCTGACGGATAACCACATACCCCCGCCCCAAAGTCTCGACATAGCCCAGCGTCTGGCGCAGGCGTTCCAGCGCTGTCAGCCGGTCGCGGCGCTGGGTCACGGTCTGCCCATAGGCGGCTTTCATGCGCTGATCCAGCCGGTCGACGGCCTCGGCCCGGCGGCGCAGATCGCGCGTCAGCTCTTGCGGGCGCAGCCCGGCGGCGACGGTGCCCAGACGCGCCCGCCGGTCACGCAGCCCCGCATCCAGACAGGGGCGCAGCCGGTCCGAGACGGCGCCCAGCCGGTCGGCCTCGGCCCGTACCGACCGGCGCAGCAGGCCGGGGCGCAGGGGGCCCGCGATGCCCTCAAGCCGGGTGCGCTTGTGTTGGGTGGCGTGGCGCAGCGCGGATTTCAGACGCTCTTCGGCGCCGTCGTTGCGTTGGCGGGCACTGTCCAGAAGCGCCTCGGGGCGGGGCAGCGCACGGGACAGATCCCGCAGGCGCTGGCCGCGTTGCAGCAGGCCCTGCGTGGTGCAGCGGGTCAGCCGCGCACCCAGTTGATCGACGCCGGCCATCAGTTCCAGCCGCACCGGCACCGCCAGTTCGGCCGCCGCCGTGGGCGTGGGTGCGCGGCGGTCGGCGGCGTGGTCGATCAACGTGGTGTCGGTTTCATGCCCCACCGCCGAGATCACGGGGATCTGGCTGGCCGCGACGGCGCGCACGACCTCTTCTTCGTTGAACCCCCACAGATCCTCGATCGAGCCGCCGCCACGGGCGACGATCAGCAGATCGGGTCGCGGCAGCGCCCCGCCCGGCGTCATGGCGTTGAACCCCGCGACGGCGCGGGCCACCTCGGACGCGCAGTTTTTGCCCTGCACGGCGACCGGCCAGATCAACACCTTGCGCGCAAAGCGGTCGCGCAGCCGGTGCAGGATGTCGCGGATCACCGCCCCCGAGGGCGAGGTCACGACGCCGATCACCTCGGGCAGGAACGGCAACGGACGTTTTCGGCCCGCGTCAAACAGCCCCTCGGCCTGAAACATCTGGCGGCGCTTTTCCAGCAGCGCCATCAGGGCGCCGACGCCTGCGGGGGCGATCTCTTCGATCACCATCTGGTATTTGGACTGACCGGGGAAGGTGGTCAGCCGACCGGTGGCGACGACCTCCATCCCCTCTTCGGGCGGGGTGGCCAGACGGCCCGCGACCCCCTTCCAGATGACCCCGGCCAGAACCGAGCGGTCGTCCTTCAGGTCCATATAGACATGCCCCGAGCGGGGGCGAGAGACGCGCCCGATCTCGCCGCGCACGCGAACGCGGGCAAACTCGCCCTCGATGCTGCGCTTGACCGCGCCCGACAGCTCCGAGACGGTGAATTCCGGCGCGTTCTGCCCCGGCTGGGGGTCGTCGATCAGATCGGACATCCGGCCTCGCTTGCTCTTGGTTCGGGGGCACCTTAGAACGCGGCAGATCGAAGGCCAAGACGAAGGGGCGCGCCATGAACATCCTGATCCTCGGAGGCGGCGGGCGTGAGCACAGCCTTGCCTGGGCAATCCTGCAAAATCCGAAATGCGACCGGCTGATCGTGGCCCCCGGCAACGCCGGCATCGCCGAGATCGCCGAATGCGCCCGGCTGGACATCGAGGACGGCGGCGCGGTCAGCACCTTCGCCGAAGAGAATGCCGTGGATTTCGTGGTGATCGGCCCCGAGGCGCCGCTGGTGGCCGGCGTGGCCGATGCGCTGCGCGCGTCCGGCATCGCCTGTTTCGGCCCCAGTCAGGCGGCAGCCGCGCTTGAGGGATCGAAAAGCTTCATGAAAGAGGTCTGCGCCGCCGCCAACGCGCCCACGGCGGATTACGCCCGCTTCACCGACGCCGCCCCCGCCCGCGATCATATCCGGGCCAAGGGCGCGCCCATCGTCATCAAGGCCGACGGGCTGGCCGCCGGCAAGGGCGTCATCGTCGCCATGACCGAAGCCGAAGCCGTGGCCGCCGTCGACGACATCTTCGCCGGCGCCTTCGGGTCGGCGGGCGCCGTGGTGGTGATCGAAGAGTTCATGGAGGGCGAAGAAGCCTCGTTCTTCGTGCTGTGCGACGGGGCCGACGTGCTGCCCATCGGCACCGCGCAGGACCACAAGCGCGTGCACGAAGGCGACGAGGGCCCTAATACCGGCGGCATGGGCGCCTATTCCCCTGCCCCGGTCCTGTCGGACGAGATTGCCGAGCGTGCGCTGGCCGAAATCATCCGCCCCACCGTGGCCGAGATGGCGCGGCGCGGCACCCCCTATTCGGGCGTCCTGTATGCCGGGCTGATGATCAAGGACGGCGCCCCCCGTCTGGTGGAATACAACGCCCGCTTCGGCGATCCCGAATGTCAGGTGCTGATGATGCGGCTGGGCGCGCAGGTGCTGGACCTGCTGCTGGCCTGCGCCCGCGGCACCCTTGCCGAGGCCCGCGTCAACTGGGCCGACGACCACGCGCTGAGCGTGGTGATGGCCGCCAAAGGCTATCCCGGCGCCTATGACAAGGGCACGCCCATCGGCGGGCTGGACGACCTGCCCGACGACAGCATGCAGACGGTGTTCCACGCCGGCACCCGCCGCGAGGACCCCGAGCATGGCCGCGGCGCCTTTCTCGCAAACGGCGGCCGGGTTCTGAACGTCACCGCAAGGGGCGCCAGCCTGCAAGAGGCCCGCGACCGGGCCTATGCGATGGTCGACAAGATCGACTGGGCCGACGGCTTCGTGCGCCGCGACATCGGCTGGCGCGCGCTGGAGGACTGAGCGTTTAATGCGCGGCGGGTTGGGGGCGCTGCCCCCCGGCCTGCGGCCTTCCCCCCGGGATATTTCGACGACACTAAAGCCCGGCGGATTACTGTGGGGCTACTGCGGGGTCTTGTCCGGACAGGTCAGCGCGGCGTCGAAATCTGCCTCTGCGCGGAGGGGGCCCAAGGGACGGTCGGTGATGCGCTGGCCGTCGAATTGCAGGGCGTACAATTCGCGCCACCCGCCGTCGGCCACGATCATTTCGGGCGTCGCACCGTTACACTGGCGGATACCGCCTGCGATCACGTCGTCGCCGATCCGGTGGTTGGTGAAGCCGTCGCGTTGGGCGACGCGGGTCAGTTTGCGGTCGTCATAGCGCAGGATCACGACGGTCTTGGCCAGATGCGGGCGGTCGACATAGGCGATCTCGGTCTTGCCGTCGCCGTCCAGATCGGCGGCGCCGATCGGGGCCAGCCAGCGGTTCGAGCGGCCGATATGCGGGGTGGCCGTGACCTTGCCGCCGGCATCGTAGACGGCCAGTTGGGCGCCGAGGCTCGTGTCGGTTTCGACCACGATCACCTCGGGGGCGCCGTCGCCGTCCAGATCGGCCAATCTGGGCGAGGTATCCTCGAACACCCGGGTCTCGGGCAGGCGGATCAGGTGGCGGCTGCCGTCGGACAGGGTCATCACCAGCGCGCCCCACTCGACCGCGTCGCCCAGAATGCCGTGGTCATAGCGGGTCGTGGGTTCGGCGTATTCGGCTGCGGTGATGGTGCCGGTCTCGGGCTGGGGGGACGCGGCGAACGCCGATACGCCAAGGACCGGTGCCGCAAGGACCGCCAGCGCCACACCAAGGGGGAACCGCCACCGCATCGCCATCAGATTTGCTTTTCGGGCAGTTGCACGACCAGACCGTCCAGCGCGTCCGAGACCTTGATCTGGCAGGTCAGCCGCGAGCGGTCGGCGTCGGGCTCATAGGCGAAATCCAGCATGTCCTCTTCCATGGAATCCTTGCCGGGCAGACGCTCGACCCAGTCGGGGTGGACGTAGACATGGCAGGTCGAACAGGCGCAGGCCCCGCCGCAATCGGCCTCGATGCCGGGGATCGAGTTGTCGCGCGCGCCTTCCATGACGGTCATGCCGTTGGCGACCTCGACCACATGTTCGGTGCCGTTGTGTTCGATATAGGTGATCTTGGCCATGTATTCCTCCGGGCGCGGTCTTGCTGTGGTTCGGTCTGATGTAGCGAAGCGGGCGGTGGCCTTCCAGTGCGTTTTGGCAGGGATTGGCCACACAGGCATCACAAGCTTGCGCGAGCGGCGGAGATGTTCCATATTTGTTCCCATGCCGAATAGTCTGACTGTTGCCGCCCCTGCTAATGGCCCCGCGCCTGGCCCTGCCCCCGGACCTGTTACCGGACCTGCCACCGGACCTGCCCGCCCCTGGCCCGTCCCGCCCGCCTGTCTGCCCCATGACCGGCTGGACGAGCCGCCCGCCGGGGCCCGTGTCTGCGTGGCCGGGCTGGTGCTGGTGCGTCAGCGTCCCGGCACCGCCAAGGGGGTGATCTTCGTCACCCTCGAGGATGAGACCGGGGTGGCCAATGTGGTCATCTGGGCCAATGTCTATGAACGGTTTCGCCGCGCCGTGATCGCGGGCCGGCTGCTGCGCGTCACAGGCCGCATCCAGCGCGAAGCCGGCGTGGTGCATGTGGTGGCCGAGCGGATCGAGGATATCTCGGCCCTGCTGGATCAATTGGTGGCGCCGCCGACGGGCTGATCGTCCCCGGTCAGCCCCCCTGTCGCCCCCCGTCAGGCCCCCTTCGGGTCAGTGCCGTCGTCCGTTTCCTCCGCCTCTCCGGCGATGTCGAAATCCGGGTGCCGGGACAGTCCGCGCTGCAAATCCTTGGACCCCGGCGCGGTGATGGCGACCAGCCGCCAATGCTCGTCGTCCAGCAGGGCGCGCGTCAGATCGGGCGGGGGTTGCACCGACTGCCCCTGCGACACCTCGATCCGGATGTAACGCCCGGTCTCACGCGCCCGCAGGTCATAGCCCTCGGGCAGGGCCGAGCGGATCTTTTCCACGTCGGGATGAATATCGGCACTTTCCAGACAGCGCGGCGCCCCGTCCAGCAGCGTCGCCGTCGAGATCCGCAGGTTGCGCAACCCGTCGCGCAGCACGTCCAGACCGATCACGCCTGCGGCCACCGCATCGGCCCACCACCAGCCAAGCGCGATCCCCAGCAGGCCCGCGACGCCCGCAAGGCCGGTCATCCAGTCGGCGGCGTTCATGTTGGCGTCGGTGTAAAGCACCTTGTCCTGAAGGGTCCGCGCCAGCTTTTTCTTCTTGTGACCCAGAATGACCGGCGGGATCACCGAATACAGCAACGCCGCGATCATGATCCACCCCATCCACGTCTCTTGCCCCCACAGATCGATGGACGAGATCGTCGGATGTTCCTGCTTGATCAGGGTGATCACCGCGTCGATCACCAGATAGCCCCCCATTGCCGCCAAGGCCGCAGCGGACAGGAAAAAGGCCAACGATCCCGCGCGTTGAAAGCCATAGGGAAAGCGCCGGGTGGGGGCGCGACGTTCGAACCTCTGGGCCAGAAGGAACATGGCCGGCGGCGCCATCGACAGCAGATCCTCGATCCACGCGGCCTTCATTGCCTGACTGGACCCCATGACCACGCCCATCACGACCACGATCGTCGCCAGCCAGCCCAGCGTCCACCATTCCAACCGAGAGGCGCGTTGCAGGTCTTGGGCCACCCTGTCGGGCAACGGGGGATTGAGGGGTTTATCGGGCATCTTCCCCCCGGTCCGGCGATCCCGAACTGGCCGAACTGGCCGCGCGGGACCGGATGCCCGCCGATCCCAACGCGCGGTTTACCCGCAGCAGAAAGCCATTCTCGCCGGGGCGGACAAGGGCGATGCGGGGGTGCGACTTGCCGCCGATCCGGACCGAGCCAAAATCGCGCGTGGCTGCCGAATGGGTGGCCAGCGCCGAGTTTGAGGGCACATCGCCCAGAAGGATATGGACCTTGCCGGACTCCAGATCCGCCATCAGCACATCCGGGGCGGCGGCGATCAGGGTCGGCTTGGCTGCGAACTCGGTGGCGACGGCCGCCACGGCGGCGCGGTCGGTGGTGCCAAGGCTGGCGGTCAGCAGCCCCACGACAAGCGTGCGGCCCTGCACCTGATCCGAGGTGCCCTCGGGGTCAAGCGGCAGTTGGCACGCGCCAAGGAATGGCAGAACCGTCACAAGGGCAAGGATCGTCGCAAAGCGCATGATGAACCGCCGTTGGGGTGAACCGTCATGGGATGAACGCGGCGGACAGGGGGCAGTTCCGCCCGGTGCCGACCTGTGCCGCCCCAACCAGCGCCCAAGCAGGCGACGGATCAAGCGCCCGAGCGAGCAACTGATCAAGCGCCGAACGGGCGTTCTGGCCACACCACCGCCCAACCGGGGCGCGAAGGCGCCCGGCCCCTATCCCGGCTGGGGCAAACGGGCTAATATGGGCCCCAGCCGGCGCCAAGACCGGCTTCCCGAAGGCCCGAGCAGACATGGATATTCGCAAATCAAGACTGGCGCTTGGCGCTTTTGCCGTGCTGGCCGCCTGTGGCGGACCCGGCACCATGCCCGCCAACATGCCCGCTTTTGTCGAAGGCATGGCGCCGCTTGTCAGCCGTGCCAAGGACAGCGTCGGCGAGAACGGTCTGATCCTGCGCCCCGAGGGGGCCTCGCCCGACAGTTGCTGGACCCGGGATGTCGAACCCGCGATCATCGAGACCGTGACCGAACAGGTGGTCGTGCAGCCCCCC